>Ga0210389_10004046_pt1 | contig 11423 bp, 8 predicted proteins | sample IncBWH28OmetaG_FD_160127 | JGI IMG/M metagenome (GOLD analysis project Ga0210389, IMG submission 160127) | Forest soil microbial communities from Barre Woods Harvard Forest LTER site, Petersham, Massachusetts, United States - Inc-BW-H-28-O ... | reverse complement strand
GCCGATCACGACGACGCGGGTTCCGGCATCGCATACGGTGGCGAGCTGATCGAGGCCGGCCAGGATGTCGCTGCTGGCTTCGGTTTCCAGGATGATCACGTTTGGAGTAGGCACCGTGTGATAGGCCTCGATGGCGGCCGCCACGCCGCCCATCTGAACCGTGACATGGGCCTTGCCGAGGCGGCGGTCTTCGCTCGCCGATCGCACGGCAAGGGCGGTTTCCACGGTCTCGCAAAAGGCCTGCACCGACACGCGAGGCGCGGGCGCGATGTAATCGTCCGCGTGCGCTGCGACGTCCGATTGCTCTTCGGGATCTTGACGGGCGTGTCTGATCATTTGCCTGTATCGCTGAGTTTTGCCTTGTCGGATTCGGGATAGGTGGTCGTGGTCGTTTCGCCCTTGCGATATTTCTCGAAGGCCTCCGTGCGCCGCATCGTATAGGCGGGGGTTTCAGATCGCGGCTGCACGAGGTCCGCCGGATTGTCGATCATCGCCGCCATGTTCCGCTGATAGGCGCAACCGAAATTGTAATACTCCTTGTTCTCGGAATAGCCTCCGTTCAAGATCGAGGGTCCAAGATCCTCCGGCCACACGCCGCAAGGTCCGGCAACCGCCGCAATCCTCGGATAACTCAGCCTGATCGTCGCGAGCGTTCGCGGGTTGCCCGGATGGTAGTGCCGCAACTCAATTCCGCGCGGCGGTACGCCGCCTGCCGCAAGCAGCGACCGGATTTCAACGAATGCACTGGCCGCAGCCCGCGCGTTCGGCGTGTCGACCGGGACATCGGCCACGATCGCGCCGGTGCCCTCGCGAACCCATATTTGTGCCAGTCCGAGGACGTCGGCGCGTTGCGAAGCGGACAGGCCGCCGCGCGCGTGGCCGACGAAGATCGTGACCGAGCGGTCGGCTTCCTCGATCGCGATCGGGTGTCGCAGGCGGTAATCGTCGGGGACGCTCGCCGTCACGACTTCTCCGCTGGTATAGGTGCACGCCCCCAGCGCAACCGAAAGGCCGGCGAGTGCGCCGAGCAGCCGGAGGGTTCGATGGCGATCGACCGGTGTTTTCATTGTCATCGTTTCGTCCTCGTCCCGCATTGGTCGGGCAGCTCCGCCTTCAGTCGATGATGAAGCCAAAATTGGCCGGATAGTTTCCAACGGGCTCGGCGCGGCCGGAAATGCCGTAGATCCGGTTGATCTGGGCCAACAATGTCGATTGGGAATCCGATGCGGGCGCAAATCCGTCATCGGGACGCGACAGTTCTTTCTGGGCCACCGCCCGGACAACGTAGGGCGTCACCAGAACCATCAGTTCGGTTTCGTTGTTGACAAAGTCCTGGCTCCGGAAAAGGCCCCCGAGAACCGGCAGGGAGTCCAGACCGGGTAATCCGTTGATAGCCCGCTTGGTCTGTTCCTGGATCAGGCCGGCCATTGCCATGGAGCCGCCCGAGGGTATTTCCAGCGTGGTTTCCGCCCGACGGGTCCTGATCGAGGGGATGGTGATGGAATTGGTTGTGGTCGAGGTGAGCGCCTGCGACACCGTGATGGCGTTGTCGGTCGACAGTTCGGAGACTTCGGTCATGACCCGCAGGGAGATGCGGCCCTCGCTCAGCACCACCGGCGTGAAGTTCAGCGAAATGCCGAATTTCTTGTAGCTGATCTGGGTGGTGCAGACATGCGTGGTGGGGTCGCAGGAATAACCGGCGGGAATCGGAAACTCGCCGCCGGCAATGAATGTCGCGGACTCGCCCGAGATCGCCGTGAGATTGGGCTCGGCCAGCGTTCGTACCACGCCGGCGCTTTCCATCGCGCGCATGGTCGCGGTCACCGAGGGTAGGCCGTTGGTCAAGGCGGAGACGCCCAGGGCGTTGCCGGCGACCAGCGGAGCGCCGTTCGCGGTGAACGGATTGCTGTTGTTGAAGTTCACGACCGCGGTGCCGTAATTCATGCTGGCCGAGAGATCGACGCCCATCTGCTTGATGATGTCCCGCCGCACTTCCGCGACCGTGACCTTCAGCATCACCTGGTCGCGACCGCGGACCACGATCGAGTTGACGACCTTGTCGGGGCCGCCCACCAGCCGCGCCGCGAGATCGCCGGCCTGCTGTGCCTCGACCGGACTCGTTACCGAGCCGGTCAACATCACGCCTTCGCCGACGCCTTCGATCTGGATTCCCGGCAGGGTTTGCTTCAGGGCGGCGCGCACGCCGTTGAGGTCGCGTTTGATCGCGATGTCATAGGCCGCGATCTGCTGGCCATCGGCGTCGAAGAACACGACATTGGTCTGGCCGACTGCAGCGCCGATGATATAGGCGCGCTGCGGCGAGCGGATGACGGCGTTGGCGATCTTGGGATCGGCGACCAGCACGTCCTTGGCGTCGCGCGGCAGATCGACGATCATGGATTTGCCGACGCCGAGCGCCAGGAAGCGATCCTTGACCGGTATGCTGGCCGTGACCGGCAGCGCTGCGACCGGTGCGGTCGTGGCGGGCGCCGTCACGGCGGCTGTCGTTGTGGCGGGCGGCGTCGTGACCGGCGCCGTCTCAGCCGCCAGCACCGGCGTCAGGGCCGGATTGAGCACGAGCGCGGCGGCCGCCGAGAACGACAGGGCGCGGACCAGCAAGGTCCGCATCGCCAGCTGATTTCCCCTGCATCTCATAACGAGCGTCCTTTCGGTCACTTCTGTGTCGTCGTCGAGCTTTGGACGCCGTAGCGAACCACGTTGATGCTTTCGCCCCGCTTGGGGGCGTGATCGTCGATCCTGTTCTCGACCATGTTGACGTCGGCGATGCTGCGCAGCGCCAGCGACAGCGTGCCGGTCTGGCGCGCGCGCGCCAGCGTCTCGGCCTGCTCCGGCTTGAGTTCGAGCGTCACGGTCTTGCCGACCACGGCGTTCTGGCCGTCTTTTTCCTTCGGCGCCTGATCGATCGCGAGGACGCGGATGTTCGGCAGGATGATTTCGGCATTGATGACGTCGGGCGCGCCCGGACGTTCGGCGTTCTTGTCGCGCTTGGTGAGAAGCACATCGACCCGGTCGTTGGGCAGGATGAAGCCGCCGGCGCCGGTTTCCGGCGAGATTTCGGTCGACACCGCGCGCATGCCGGTCGGCAGGATCGCGGCCATGAAGCCGGAGCCGTCGGCCCGCACCAGCTTCGGCTCGCGGATCGGTTCGCCGGCGATGAAGGGGGCGCGCGCGATCGAGCCGGCAACCTGGGTCGTGGCGTCCGGGCGTTCGTTGCGGCGAATGAAGGTGTTGCTTGCGGTCGCGGCCGGCCAGGTCTGCCATTGCATGTCGTCGGCCGTGACCTTCTGGCCGAGCCCGATGTCGGACTTGGCGACCAGAACGTCCACGGTCTGCATCTGCGCAACCGGCCCGGCGGGGGCAGGCTTGTTGTCGGACCCGCTCACGAGATAGGCGGCAACGCCGCCCGCACTGAGCGCGATGGTCAGGACGACAATGCGTGCGGTTTTCATACGCTTTACTATCTACGCTTAGGCCGCGTGCTTGGACTGCATGCGAAGGCAGCCTCTTCCCTACGAGGACTAAGCAGTAAAGGTATAAGCGAACTTGCGGGACGACGGACTTTGCGGAAAGGAGTTCCGGGATTTGTCCTCATGGTGAACGGAGTGTTATCGCTCGAATAACAATCCCCGCAAACCCACGTGCACTGCGCCGGCCGATCGACAACGGCCTAACTCGCGCGCAACGCTGAGGTTTTGGCTGCTATACGGGCGTGAGGCCGCCGACCGGGTCTTTCTGGCGCGAGATCGAACAGGAATTGTTCACCATGCGCCTGGCGTCGCGGTGGATCGCTTCGGAACGCGCGCAAGAGTGCGGATCGCGGTCGAGTCCGGTCGGCGTCCGCCCGCCGTTACCGCGGCAACGGATGTGCAGCGGGCGGCGGCAGCGTGGCCAGATCGCTTTCGGCCTTGCCTCGGGCCGGCAATTCGCCGGCGGCGTCGAGCACGGGATAGGCCACCGAGCAGATATGCGAATGAATCCGCCGCAGGTCGCGCAGCACGTCGAGATGCAGCGAGGTGGTTTCGATGGTCTCGGGGCGGCCCTCGCGCAGGCGGTCCAGATGCCGCTCGGTGGCCGCGAGTTCGGTGTTGCGCAACGCCGCTTTCTCCGCCAGCAGCTTGCGCGCTTCGTTGACATCGCCCGACATGAAGACGCCGAACGCGATCCGCAGCGAATCCATGGTTCGCTTGTGGAATGCCGACAACTCTTCCGCGCCTTCCGGCGAGAACTGGAACCGGCGCTTGATCTTCTTGGTCGCGAGTTCGCTCAGATTCTTGTCGATGATGTCGCCGATGTGCTCGAGATTGATGGCGAAGGAAATGATCTCCATCGCCCGATGTCCCTCGCGCTCGTCGAGGCTGCCGCGCGTCAGTTTGGTCACGTAGAGCTTGATCGCCTCGTCGAGGCTGTCGACGGCGTTGTCCATCCTTGAGACCTGATCGACCAATGCACGGTCGTTGGTCATGATAGCGGCCATCACCTTGCGCAGCATTACCTCGACGTGATCGCCCATGTGCAGGGTTTCGCGCGCGGCGTCCGCCAGAGCGAGGGAAGGGGTCTCGAGCGCGCTGTCGTCGAGATAGCGCGGCCGCGACGGGTCGGTCTCCTGGATGCGATCGGGAAGGAGCCATTTGAGCAACGCGGCCAGGCCGTCGAGCAGGCCGATGAAGATGATCGCCGTCGCCACGTTGAACGCGATGTGAAATTCGGCCGTGAGCTTCGCAAGGTCCGGCTGCCAGGCCTGCATGAATTCGGTGACGGGACGCAGGAACGGCGCGACCAGCAGCACGCCAACCAGTCGATTGACGAGATTGCCGAGCGGAAGCCGGTAGCTTGCGGGATTGTCGCGGCGCGCGCCCTCGAACAGCGGGTTGATCGCGCTGCCGAGATTGGCGCCAAGCACAAGCGCGATCGCGGCCGAAGGCGAGATGAAATGCGCGTAAGCCAGCGACATCACCAGCAGAACGCTGGCCACGCTGGAGTGCACGAGCCAGGTGACGAGGGCACCCATGATGATGCAGAGCACGGGATCGCCGGTGATGGCGCTCATGATGACGCGCACGCCGGGTGCGTTCTCGGCAGGCGCCAGCGTGTCGAGCAGGATATGCAGCGCCAGCAGCATCAGGCCGAGACCGATGCAGACGCGGCCGATGTCCTTGATGCGTGAGCGCGCGCCGCTGCGGAACGCGACCAGGCCGAGGATGAAGAGCACGGGCGCGGCGGCGGCGATGTTGAACGACAGGATTTGAACGATCAGCGTGGTGCCGACATTGGCGCCGAGCATGATCGCGAGCGCCGGGACCAGACCGACCAGGCCTTCCGCCGTGAAGGAGCTTGTGATGAGAGCGGTCGCGGTGCTGCTTTGCAACAGGGCGGTCAGGCCGATGCCCGCCGCGAAGGCGGAGAGGCGGTTTTTCAGGGCTCGCGCCAGAAGCACGCGGAGATCGGGGCCGAAGGCGCGCAGAATTCCGCTGTGGACCATGTGCAGGCCCCACAGCAACAGCGCCACGCCACCCATCAGGTCGAGAAGAACCACGCTTCCCATCATCGTCCTCGTCCGCAATTCGAGTCGAAAGGTCAGGCTATCGGCAAATGACGGGGGATCAACCGTTTTATTCGGGGCAGGGCGCGAAACGGTGGTGTCGGCGGCGTGTGTTTCATGGAGCGCAGGCTAAGCGGCGTTGAAGGCCGCAAAGCCGCGCGCGAAATCGGCCTTGAGGTCCTCGACATTCTCCAGCCCAATGTGAAGTCGCAAGGCAGGTCCGCCCGGCGCCCAGTCGGTCGCGGTGCGATAGGGTGCGCAGTCGAAGGGAATGACGAGGCTCTCGAAGCCGCCCCAGGAATAGCCCATGCCGAATAATTCCACGGCATCGAGCAGGGCGTCGACGGCTTTCTGCGGCGCGGGCTTCAGAACGATGCTGAACAGGCCCGACGCGCCGCAAAAATCCCGTTTCCAGATCGCGTGCCCGGGATCGGTTTCGAGGGCCGGATGCAACACGCGCACGACCTCGGGCCGCGCCGCCAGCCATCGCGCCATCTCGAGTCCGGAGCGATGATGCTGCGCCAGCCGCACCGCGAGCGTCCGCAAACCGCGGATCGCAAGGAACACGTCATCCGGCCCGGCGCAGACGCCGAGCAGCTGGATCGCCTCGGCCACCAGCGGCCAGGCCCTGGCGTTGGCCGAAATCGTGCCGAACATGATGTCGGAATGTCCGCCGATATATTTGGTCGCGGCCTGCATGCTGATATCGACGCCTTGCTCCAGCGAGCGGTGATAGAGCGGCGTCGCCCAGGTGTTGTCGTCGATGACCAGCGCACCGCGCCCATGCGCTGCGGTTGCGATCGCGGGAATGTCCGGCATTTCGAACGATTGCGAGCCCGGCGCTTCGACCAGCACCGCCTTCGTGTTCGGTTTGAACGATCCGGCGATATCGGCGCTGACCAGGGGATCGAAATAGCTGGTTTCGACGCCATAGCGGGCGAGCAATCCGTTGCAGAAATTCCGCGTCGGGCGATAGGCGTTGTCGCAGACCAGCAGATGATCGCCGGCTTTCAGCACCGCCAGAAGGGTGGTGGTGATCGCCGACAGGCCCGAGGGCGCAAGCCCGACGCCGGCGCATTGCGGACCTTCGAGCGCCATCAGCGCCTGTTGCAGCGCTTTCGTGGTCGGAGTTCCGCGGCGGCCATACTGGAACTCGCCGCGATGGGCGTGCAGGTCGTCCGCAGTCGGATAAAGCACCGTGGAGCCATGGACAACCGGGGGATTGACGAATCCCTTCTGCGCCCTGGTGTCGCGTCCCGCCGTCACCAGCGTGGTTTCGGCCTTTTGGGGCTTCGATACGTCATCGTTTGCTGAAGAACTCATTTGTCCGCCGCCACCGTTAGACCTTTGTCGCAGCCGCGATGTTTCTTCGAGCGCCCGCTTTTTGGGCGGGATCGGGCCGGGTTTGTTACTAACAGGACGAGGAAGAGCGCCGTCAACCCCTTGACCCGGCGCGCCAACCGTTCTGTGATAAGGCCAGATATTTCGTCGCCGCATGTTGAGGGGCTTGCCGCGACCTTCGATCCATCGCTTGACCCGGACTGTACGTCTAATTGCCTGTGGGGCTGGCGTCGCAGCGGTGGATCACAGGGTTGGCCCATCGACACACGCGATGATAAGCAAACGTTCCCGGACGACCCTTGAAAGGCCTTGCCATGAAACGCGTATCTCTGGTTTTCACCCTTGCTGTCGCCGCCGCTTTCTCGATCCAGGCGGCCTCCGCGCAAACACTCAAGACGGTCAAGGACCGCGGCATGCTGTCCTGTGGGGTGAGCCAGGGCTTGCCTGGTTTTTCGACGCCCGATGACAAGGGCAACTGGACCGGGCTCGATGTCGACATCTGCCGCGCGCTCGCGGCCGCCATTTTCGACGATCCGACCAAGGTCAAGTTCGTGCCGTTGTCGGCCAAGGATCGTTTCACGGCGCTGCAATCCGGTGAAATCGACGTACTCTCGCGCAATACCACCTGGACGCTTTCCCGCGACACCTCGCTCGGCGCCAATTTCACCGGTGTCACTTATTACGACGGGCAGGGTTTTCTGGTGAAGAAATCCCTCAAGGTGAACTCGGCGCTGGAACTGAACAGCGCATCGGTTTGCGTGCAGACCGGCACCACCACCGAGCAGAATCTCGCCGACTACTTCAAGAGCAATAACATGAAGTACGAGGTAATTGCGTTCGGCTCCAACGACGAAGCCGTCAAGGCCTACGAGTCCGGCCGCTGCGACGTCTTCACCACCGATGTGTCCGGGCTCTACGCCGATCGTTTGAAGCTTGCAAATCCGGCCGACCATGCCGTGCTTCCGGAGGTGATCTCGAAGGAGCCGCTCGGCCCGATGGTGCGTCATGGCGACGATCAGTGGTTCGATCTGGTGAAGTGGACGCTGTTTGCGATGGTGGACGCCGAAGAACTCGGCATCACCCAGAAGAACGCCGACGAGATGGCGAAATCGGACAAGCCGGAGTTCAAGCGTGTCTTCGGCTCCGACGGCAATTTCGGGGAATCGCTCGGCGTCACCAAGGACTGGGTGTCGCGGATCATCAAGGCGGTCGGCAACTACGGCGAATCCTTCGACCGTAATGTCGGCGCCGGTTCGAAGCTCGGGATTGCCCGAGGACTCAACCAGCTCTGGAACAAGGGCGGAATCCAGTACGCACCGCCGATCCGCTGATCGCGCCCGACACGGCCGCGGCGATGAGCATCGAGCCCCGACGACCGCCGCCGCAGTTTGTCGCAAGATTGCGGCGTGCGCTCGGCGGCCGTGCGGGGTGGAACGGATTCGTCTTTCAGATTCTGTTCGTCGCGGCGCTGGTCTGGATCGGTTACGAGATCGTGGCCAATGCGCGGGCCAATCTGGAGTCGCAGCGGATCGCGTCCGGCTTCGGGTTTCTCAGGAATAATGCGGGCTTTGACGTCAGCATGACACTGATCCCGTATTCGGGGTCTGATCCTTATACCCGCGTCTTCCTGGTGGGCTTGCTCAACACGCTGCTGGTCTCGATCCTCGGCATCTTCTTCGCGACCGTGATCGGATTTATGGTTGCGCTGGGCCGGCTGTCGCCGAACTGGCTGCTGTCACGCATTTCCGGCGCCTATGTCGAGCTGATCCGCAATCTGCCGCTGTTGTTCCAGATCCTGTTCTGGTATCTCGCCGTGCTCGCCGCGCTGCCAAATCCGCGACAAAGCATTTCGCTGTTCGGGGTCTTCTTTCTCTCCAATCGCGGTTTCATCGTGCCGAAGCCGATCGGCAACCCCGGTCTCGAACCGTTCGCGCTCGCCCTCGTGGTTGCGATCGTTGCCGCATTGCTGTTGCATCGCTATGCGCGTCGGCAACTGTTCGAAAGCGGCAGATTGATCACGATCTGGCCCTATATGGCCGGCCTTTTGATCGGGTTACCGCTTTTGACCTCGCTGCTAACAGGTGCGCCCGTCACATTCGAAATTCCCGAACTCAAGGGGTTCAATTTCTCCGGGGGGTCGCGGCTCATTCCGGAATTGGTGGCGCTGCTGGTGGCGCTGTCGACCTATACGGCGGCGTTCATCGCCGAAATCGTGCGCGCCGGCATTCAGTCGGTGCACACGGGGCAGATGGAAGCCGGCTCCTCGCTCGGGCTGTCGCGCGGTTCGACGCTGCGGCTGATCGTGATGCCGCAGGCGTTGCGGGTCATTCTGCCGCCGCTCACCAGCCAATATCTGAATGTAACCAAGAACTCATCATTGGCAGTGGCGATCGGGTACCCGGATCTGGTTTCGGTGTTCGCGGGCACGGCACTCGGCCAGACCGGACAGGCGATTGAAATCATTGCCATGACGATGGCCGTCTACCTGCTGATTTCGCTGGTGACCAGCGCGATCATGAACTTCTACGGATGGCGGCTCGGCCGGAGCCTCGGCGCATGAACGATATCGCCGCTTCATCTTCGTCATTTGTCCGGCGGGAACTCGTCCCGGAGCGTCCCGCTCCGGTCAAGACCACGGGCTTTGTCGGCTTCCTGCGCACGCGGCTACTCAATTCGCCGACCAATATCATGCTCACCATTTTGAGCATCCTGCTCCTGTGGTTCACCGTGATTCCGGCGTTGCGATTCCTGCTGGTGGATGCGGTCTGGCACGGCACCGACCGCAATGCGTGTCTGACCGAAAATGCTGGGCACCCGGTTGGCGCGTGCTGGCCGTTCGTGCAGGCCAAGCTAAGTCAGTTCATGTACGGATTTTATCCGGAGCCTGAACGCTGGCGGGTCAACCTGACCTTTGCCCTTGCCGCGATCCTGCTATTGCCGTTATTGATTCCGCGGCTGCCGGCCAAGGGGCTCAATGCCGGCGTGTTCTTCTTTGCCTTTCCGGTGGTCGCGTTTTTCCTGCTGCATGGCGGCGGTCTCGAGGGCTTCGGCGTTAGCTGGACCGCGGGGCTTCTGTCAGGTCTGGCGGACAGCGTTGCTGGCGCGGGCCGAGCAACGGCAAAGGCGGGGGAGGCCACCGCATTCGTCGGACCGCTGCTGGTCTTGTTTGGAAAGCTTATCGCCCTCATCGGCGTGGCGATGTCCTATCTGATCTCCCCCCTGACCTGGCTTCGCGACCATCTTCAGGCCTCCCACCAGCCGCTATGGCTCGACTTGGCGGCCACAGCAGGCATCGTTTCGATCGCACTGTTCTTGCTGAACGGCGGCATGCGCGCCGGCTGGCGTTCGCTCATCACCAGCCTTGCGGTCTTTGCGGGCATCGGCATCGTCATCGCGGTCATCGGCCTCGACCGTGGCGGGCTGCCGGTGGTCGATACGCGGTTGTGGGGCGGCCTGCTGGTGACACTGGTGGTATCCGTGACGGGCATCGTCGCGTCGATGCCGGTCGGGATTGCGCTGGCCCTGGGACGGCGTTCGACCATTCCGCTGATCCGGATATTCTCGATTACCTTCATCGAAGTCTGGCGCGGGGTGCCGCTGATCACGGTGTTGTTCTTCGCGACCTATATGCTGCCGCTGTTTGTGCCGGCCGGCTTTACGATCGATGGACTGATGCGAGCCCTGATCGGCATCGCGTTGTTCGCAGGCGCCTACCAGGCCGAGGTCGTCAGGGGCGGCCTGCAGGCGATCCCGCGCGGGCAAAGCGAGGCGGCGAGCGCGCTCGGCCTGTCCTGGGCGAAAACCACCGCGCTGATCGTGATGCCGCAGGCGTTGCGCCACGTCATACCCGGGCTCGTCAACAGCTTCATCGGGCTGTTCAAGGACACCTCGCTGGTGTCGATCGTGGCGCTGTTCGATCTGCTCGGGAGTCTGCGGGCGTCGTTTTCCGATCCGGTCTGGGCGACGCCGACCACGGCATTTACTGGCTTTGCCTTCACCGGCATGATTTACTTCGCGTTCTGTTTCGGAATGTCGCGCTATTCGCTCTTCGTTGAGCACCGCCTGAACGCACACCGTCGCAACTGAGAAAAATCACCATGACCGAGAACTCGATCGTCAGCATCAAGAGCATCAACAAGTGGTACGGCGATTTTCACGTGCTGCGCGACATCAACCTCGATGTCGCCAAGAGCGAGCGCATCGTGATCTGCGGCCCCTCGGGGTCGGGCAAATCGACGCTGATCCGCTGCGTCAACGCGCTCGAGGAGTTTCAGGAGGGCGAGATCATCGTCGACGGCATCGAGCTGGGTCCGAGTTTGCGGCGGGTGGACGATGTCCGGCGCGAAGTCGGCATGGTGTTCCAGAGTTTCAATCTGTTTCCTCATTTGACCGTGCTGGAGAACTGCACGCTGGCGCCGATCTGGGTGCGCAACATCCCGAAGAAGGATGCCGAAGCCGCCGCGATGAAATATCTGGAGCGGGTGAAGATTCCGCATCAGGCCAATAAATATCCGGGCCAGAT
>Ga0210389_10004045_pt1 | contig 11423 bp, 10 predicted proteins | sample IncBWH28OmetaG_FD_160127 | JGI IMG/M metagenome (GOLD analysis project Ga0210389, IMG submission 160127) | Forest soil microbial communities from Barre Woods Harvard Forest LTER site, Petersham, Massachusetts, United States - Inc-BW-H-28-O ... | reverse complement strand
CCCCCTATCCCCCTCATATTAAGGTCTCCAAGATGGCTAAGATGACGAAAAACCAGTTGATTGATGCGATTGCCGAGGGGACGCAAGTTTCCAAAAGTGACGTCAAGACCGTCATCGAACATCTGGTGACGGTGGGTTACAAGGAACTCAACGAAACCGGCGAGTTCGTGATCCCCGGCTTTGCAAAGATGTCCGTGGTGAACAAGCCGGCGACTGAAGCCCGTAGCGGCATCAATCCCTTTACCAAAGAGCCGATGCAGTTTGCAGCCAAACCTGCCAGCAAATCCGTCAAGGCATCGCCGTTGAAGGTCGCGAAGGACGCGGTAGGCAATCAAACGAGCGGCTAAAGCCTCAATTGAAGGCCATTCCACTGCTCAATGCGATGGTTTGGCCAGATCAAAATCAGACATCAGGCTGCGGGCTGTCGAACCGATCGAGAAACTCTTTCACGGAGTGCACGATGCCGGTGTCGGTGGCCTTGTATCCCGGGAGTGCCGCGACGGCCGTTTGAAATTCCAGGCCCTTCATGATGTCGAGTACCCGCCGCATCGGCTCGGTTTCCAGAAAAGTCTGCCGGCAGGCAAAGACATAGTCCTCTGTCAGAAGGCGGATGAAGTCGAGGCCGAATTGCCGCGCCGCGGCTTCGACGCCGAAGGCAACGTCGGCCATGCCGCTCGCGACGTAGGCGGCAACGGCGGCGTGCGTGAATTCGATCTGCTGCGCGCCGCTGATCTGCGCCTCCTCGATTCCGTGCAACGACAGAAGCTGATCGAACAACAGGCGCGTTCCCGAATCATGGTCGCGGTTGACGAAACGCGCCTTCGTGTCGGCGATGTCCTTCACGGAGGCAATCTTGAGCGGATTGCCGCGCTTCACCATCAGCCCCATCTCGCGCGTGACAAAGCTGATAATTCGATCCTGGCGCGGATCGAGCCATTCCTTGCAAGCCTGGACGCCCTGCGCGCGCAATTCGCCACGCGGCAGATGCACCCCGGATAGATCGCAGGCACCTTGCGCCAATGAGACCAGCGAGTGCTGGTTACTGACGTAGCGCAGGTCGACGCCGATACCGGGTTCGCGGTCCAACAACTCCCGAAGCTTTGACACGGCAAAGCCGTGGCTGGCATGAACGCGAATGACGGATGGCCGTTGGTGCAGAAACGGCTTGATCTCGGTCGCGAGTTCCTGCGCGAGATTTTCGAGCTGTGGACCGAGGCGAGCCTGCATCCGCTCTCCGGCCCAGACCAGCCTCTCTCCGAATGCGGTGAGCCTCGAGCCCTTGCCGCGCTGGGTTTCGACCAGTGGCACACCGAAAAACTTCGACCACTGCTCGATCAAGTTCCAGACATGGCGATAGGACAGATGCGCATCCTTCGCGGCGCTGGTGAGCTTCCCGGTTTTGCGGATTTCATTGAGGACACCCAGCATCACCACGACGGTTTGCGGGCTGTCTTCCTTGTGGAACCGCCAGACCGGTTCGATCTCGATGTGCAACACGTTCTTCTGCCTTATGAACTGTAATGCATATATGGAGGCGCCATAGGTAATCAATATCATATTTACTACAGGAAATATCCTCCTACCTTTAGTTACAAGCTACGGAGGAAATATGATGTCTATTGCATATGACTTTACCCCGGAGACGGCCGCTGGCGAATTCCTGCGGAAACCGCACCAGCTCCTGATCGATGGCCATCGCGTTCCGTCCTCTTCGGGACGGACCTTCCAATCCCTCAATCCCGCGACCGAAGAGGTCATCGCCACGATTGCCGAGGGCAACGAGGCCGATGTCGACCGGGCCGTCGCTGCAGCCCGCCGCGCCTTCGAAGGCCCCTGGCGCACCATGCGCGCCGCCGAACGCGGCAATCTTTTGCTGAAATGGGCAGAGCTTCTGAAACGGCATGCCGACGAAATCATCGAGATCGAGAGCCTCGATGGCGGCAAGCCGATCTCGGCCACGACGCGCCAGGACTTTCCGGCGGCCATCGATACGCTGACTTATTATGCCGGATGGGCCGACAAGATCAGCGGCGATGTGGTTCCGACACGCGATGATGCGCTGACCTACACCGTGCGTGAGCCGGTCGGCGTAGTTGCGGCGATCGTACCGTGGAACTTCCCGCTGATGATCGGGATGTGGAAGCTCGCCCCTGCCCTTGCCTGCGGCTGCACCGTGGTGATGAAGCCGGCCGAACTGACTTCGCTATCGGCGCTGCGGATCGGCGAACTGGCGCTCGAAGCCGGCATTCCGCCCGGCGTGTTCAACATCGTGACCGGTCCAGGCCGGATCGTTGGCGACGCGCTGGTCAATCATCCCGACGTCGACAAGGTGACTTTCACGGGTTCGCCGGGCGTCGGCCGCGGCATCATGAAGGGCGCCGCCAGCAACTTCAAACGCGTCTCGCTCGAGCTCGGCGGCAAGTCGGCCAACGTGATCTTCGATGATGCCAATCTCGATGCTGCCGCCAGGGCTGCGGCCGCCGGAATCTTCTTCAACGCAGGCCAGGTGTGCTCGGCAGGCTCGCGCGTGCTGGTTCAGGAAGGCGCTTACGACGAAGTCGTGGAACGGCTCGCAACGCGCGCCAAATCGCTTCGCATGGGCGATCTGCTCGATCGCAACACGTCGTTGGGCCCGGTGATCTCGGAAAAGCAGATGAAGTCGATTCTCGATTATGTCGATATCGGCCAGAAGGAAGGCGCTTCGCTGGTCACTGGCGGTGAGAGGATCGGCAAGCGCGGTTATTTCATCAGCCCGGCGGTGTTTGCCGATGTGAGACACGAGATGCGAATCTCGCAGGAGGAAATCTTCGGCCCCGTGGTCAGCGTCATCAAGTTCAAGGACGAAGCCGACGCGCTGCGGATCGCCAACGGCACGGCCTATAGCCTCGCGGCAGGCGTCTGGAGCCGCGATATGGGCCGGGTCCAGCGCTTCGCCAAGCGTGCGCGGGCCGGAACGGTCTGGATCAACACCTACGGCTATACCGATGTCCGGTTGCCGTGGGGCGGTGAGCGCGACTCCGGCCTTGGCCGCGAACACGGCACGGCCGCGATCGAGAACTTCACCGAGCCGAAGGCGATTTGGATGAACCTCAGCGCCTGAGGACCATCAAAGCGGCAATGCGCGGACCGCAAAGTCCGCACATTGCGCTGCGACAGGTATAGCGGCCGATACTCAATTCCGTAGATCCTACTGCGACGTTTGCTTCCTCAACTCCGCCACGTCCTGGGCGGTGATCCGAGATGCCTTGCTGCCAAAGCGCGAGGTGACGTAATTGGCAACCGCAGCGATCTCGGCATCGGAATAAGCATTGCCAAACGCAGGCATTGAGACGGCATCCGCTGGGGTTTGCCGCTTGGTCCCGGAAATGACGATCTGGGCGACATTGGTCGCGCCGGGATCGTTGACCGCCCAGGCTCCGGTGAACGTGGCGAAAGGTGCAATCGGACTCTCGCCACTCCAGCCGTGGCAACTGACGCAGGCGCCTTCGAACACCATCTTGCCACGCGGATCCGACGTGCCGCCGCCATCGCGGTGCGAGGCCGGCGCTGGTGGCGCCACCGTCGCCGGCAGATCGGATGAGGCCGTCGCCGGTACCGTGCGCAGATAGGCAACTAACGCGCGGATGTCTTCCGGCGCCAACTGGCTGAAGCTTTGATCCACGGCCTCACCCATCGGTCCGGAAGCGGTGCCATGACCCGCCGCATGTCCGATCGACAGATAGGATGTCAGATCGCCATCGCTCCACGAGCCGACGCCGGTGGCTTTGTCCGAGCTGATATTGAAGGCGCGCCAGCCTGCCGTCAGCGCGCCGGCGAATTTCTTGCGGTTGTTCAGCGCGAACGCCAAGTTTCGCGGCGTATGGCATTCGCCGCAATGGGCTAGTGCCTCCGCAAGATATGCGCCTCTGTTCCAGTCCAGACTTTTCGACGTGTCAGGCTCGAAACGAGTGTCCGGATTGAACAGTACTGACCAGAAATTCATGGCCCAGCGCTGATTGAATGGAAACATCAGCGTGTTTTCGGGAGCGACGGCACGTACCGCCGGCAAGCTGAACAGATAGGCCTTGATCGCCAACGCGTCAGCATCCGATATGTAGGTATACGACGTGAACGGCATCGCTGGGTAAAGCCGCGCACCGTCGTGGCGGATTCCGCGATGGACCGTGTTTAGGAAGTCCTGATCGGTATAATTGCCGATGCCCGTCTCCTTGTCCGGGGTGATGTTGGTCGAGTAAAGCGTACCGAACGGCAGTTTGAAGCCTAAGCCGCCGGCATATTGCTTGCCGCCCTGCGTGGTGTGACAGACCATGCAATCCGCCGCCCGCGCCAGATAGGCCCCGCGTTCGACCAGGCTTGCCTTGGCCAGCGAAGCCGGGACCCCGGTGGGGTCGCCGGCCTTATAGTCCGCCAGCGCGACTTTCGGGCCATCGGCGAATGCCATCGGGCCGGGGCCGCGAACGATCCAGATTGCCACTGCCGCCGCAACCACGGCGATCGCGACAACGCTGAAGAAAATGCGGCGGCCGGCGCTCATGATTTGCTCCCCGCTGCGATCAAGGACCGATCGATCGGAAGCTTGCGTAAGGCGACGCCGGTCGCGGCATAAATCGCGTTGCGCAACGCGGGTGGCCCCGCCGTCGCGCCGGTCTCGCCGATGCCGCCGGGCGCCTCACCGCTCTTCATGACGTGAATGTCGATCTTCGGCGCCTGGTCGATGCGCAGCATCCGATAGTCGTTGAAGTTGGATTGCTGCACCCGCCCCTTGTCGATGGTGATCTCGCCGTAGAGTGCCGCGGTCAGGCCGAAGATCAGCCCTCCTTCGAGCTGAGCCATGACCGTATCGGGATTGACGGCAATCCCGGTATCGACCGCTGACGTGACGCGGCGCAGATGAACCTCACCCTGTTCGTCAACTTCCGCTTCCACTACGGTTGCGATGAAGCTCGCGAACGATGGCTGCACGCAAACTCCGCGTCCGACGCGCGCCGGCAGCGGCTGGCCCCAATTGGATTTTTCCGCCGCCAGATTGAGCGCGGCGAGAAAGCGCGGCTGGTTTCCAAGCATCGACCGGCGGAAGTCCACCGGATCCTTGCCGGCCTTGCGCGCCAGTTCGTCCATAAAGCATTCAATCGCAAACACGTTGTTGTTGGGACCGACACCGCGCCAGAACCCGGTCGGCACCGCCGGCGGCTCGGCCCGGACAAACTCGACGTGCAGGTTGGGGATGTCGTAGGGGATGTCGATCGCGCTATCGACGCCGTCGATGTCGACGCCATTCTGGAACCCCGGCGGAAACCAGCGCGCCATGACCGACGAGCCGCTGACCTTGTACTTCCAGCCGACGATTTTGCCGTCAGACAGGGTCGCGGCGATGGTGTCGCGATAGACTGGACGAAAAATATCATGCTGGATGTCTTCTTCGCGGGTCCACACGACCTTGACGGGGCCATCGACCTGCTTGGCCACGCGCACGGCCGCGATCACCATGTCGGGCTCGAGCTTGCGGCCAAAACCGCCGCCGAGCAGGTGGTTGTTGACGATTACCTTCTCGATCGGGAGCCCTGCCGCCTTCGCCGCCTCCGACTGCACGCGGGTCATGACCTGCGTGCCGGTCCAGATCTCGCAAGCATCGGGCGTGACGTGAACCGTGGCGTTGACCGGCTCCATCGTCGCGTGCGCGAGAAACGGCAACTCGTAAGCCGCCTCCAGCCGGTCGCCGGTGGCGAGGCCTTTCTTGATATCGCCTACCGACTTGGCGACCCCGCCGTCCTTTTCGCTGGCCGCGCGCAGATCCCGCCAGATGTCGTTCGAACTGACGCCGGCGTTCGGGCCTTCGTCCCAGTCGATCACGAGCGCATCGACGCCTTTCTTGGCCGCCCACATGTGATCGCCGACCACCGCGACCATGTCGTCGAGCACCACGACCTTGCGCACGCCCGAAATTTTTCTGGCGGCGCTGTCGTCGACCCTGGCGACCTTGCCGCCGAACACCGGACAGGTTTTGACGGTTGCGAATTTCATATCCGGCAGCATCGCGTCGATCCCGTACACGACCTTGCCGTTGACCTTGTCGGGGGTGTCGAGCCGCTTCAACGGCTTGCCGATCAGCACGAAATCCTTGGGGTCCTTGAGCGGGACGTCCTTCGGCGGCACTTCGCTGCTCGCCGCAAGCGCCAGCGCGCCATAGGAAAGCCGCCGCCCGCTCGCTTTGTGCATGACCTCGCTATTCGCCGTGGTGCAGCTTGCAACATCGACCTGCCATTGCTGCGCGGCAGCCTGGACGAGCATGGCACGGGCATTGGCGGCGGCCGTCCGCAACGGCTTCCACCACGCCCGAACCGAATTGGAATTGCCGGTGGCCTGAATGCCGAACATCGGATTGCCATAGAGCTTGTCGCTCGGCGGCGCATGCTCGAGCGTCACCTGCGAAAAATCGGCGTCGAGCTCTTCGGCCAGAATCATTGAAATCGAGGTATAGACGCCCTGCCCCATCTCGACCTGCGGCATCACCAGCGTGGTCTTGCCGGAAGGATCGATGCGGACGAAGGCATTAGGCGCAAACTTGCCGCTCGTATCATCCGGCGGCTGCACCGGCTCGTTGACCGCGCGCACGGGAAGATGGAACGAGAGCAGAAACCCGCCAGCCAACCCTCCGGTCAGCAAGGAGCGGCGCGAGACACTTCTGGAAATGACCTCGGCAACAGCCATGATGATCTCCTAAGACTGGCGCTGGGAAGCGGCTTGCTTGATCGCCGCGCGAATCCGCACATAGGTGCCACAGCGGCAGATGTTTCCCGCCATCGCGGCGTCGATGTCGGAATCATCGGGATTGGGCGTGGCCGCAAGCAGTGCTGCCGCCGACATGATCTGGCCCGACTGGCAATAGCCGCACTGGATCACTTCGAGATCGAGCCACGCTTTCTGCACCTTCGCGCCGATCGGCGACGCTCCAATGCCCTCTATGGTGGTGACCGCGCGATCGCGCACTGCGCCAACCGTCAGCATGCAGGATCGCACCGGCTTGCCGTCGATATGCACGGTACAAGCGCCGCACTGAGCGATGCCGCAGCCGAATTTCGTTCCGGTCATGCCGAGCACATCACGCAGAACCCACAGCAGCGGCATGTCGGAAGGCGCATCAAAGGATTTCTGTTCGCCGTTGATCGTCAGGGTCGTGGCCATTGCAACTCCTCCAATACAGCGATCACGGGCATCGCCCGTTGTTAAACTCTCCAAGGCGTCGGCGATTGGTATGATCGTGATACTATAACACGCCGCTGTCCGTTAGGATCGGGCATAATTTCGGCACGCTTGACTTGCGTTCCAGTCGAGACCGACCATCTACCGGCCCGGACGCGCTCGCCGACCGGCCCCATAATGGCCCGGCGGACCGCGGCCGTCTGCCATAAAAACGGCTGCGCGGGGGCCAATTCGAGCGTCACGACAGCTTCCCTGGCGTTCGATGAAGTCTGTGCTGACGTTAGCTCCACTTTTAAGGCCATGGAGGATACGCGGAGTGACGATTTCCGCGCCGCCGCTGCACGCGTGCCATCGTGCCGCTTTTCGGGCTCATCTAAGAGGCTGCCCAGGCGAACCTATTTCGACGGCTCACCGAAGACACGCCCCGAGACAGCCATGTTGTGTTCGGGATGCTCATGCAGGATCACATTGATTATCTTCGGATCCGAACCGATCGATTGATGGGTTACCTTCACGATATCCCGGATCAGTTTCGCTTTTTGAGGCTGGGAAAGACCGGTTGCGATATGGCATTCGATGAACGGCATGTGTCTTCTCCTTCACTTCAGACTTGCGACCAGGTCCTTGTCATTGGCGTTGCCTTCGACAAATTCGGGAAGATGCTTGCCGTGTTCGACAAAATTGATCCCACGGCCCTCGCGAATCACGAAGAAGATATTGTCCGCCGGCTCGCCCGTCGCCTCGCTGACGACGCGAATCAGGCCGGCCGATAGCGCGCGTTTCTGCTCGTCAGTCCGGCCGTAGCGCATATCGCATGAAATCATTGGCATGTTTGTCATCCTCTCCGGTGCGATCGAATTTATTGGAATGTGTGGCGAGTGGTCAGGAAGACGGCCCTGGGACTGACCTTCGTGAGAAGGTCCATTAGGTCCTCGATCGAATGTTGGTCGAGCTCGGCGACCAGTTCGACGATATCATTTCGAAGCATCGCATCAGCAAAGGGCTCGCTCAACCAGTTGAATTTCTCGACCTCTCGCTCCCACGAGAGCGGGTTCCCAAGGCCACCTTCGTAGTCGGACTGCTCGCGCTCAAGGATCTTCCCGGTCTTGGTCTGGATGGTGATGCGGGCGCCAAGTTCGCCCGGATATCTTGCCGAGAGGATTTCGTCCGGGTAGATCTCGACTTTGCCCAGCAACGCCTGTGCGTCGTCGGCTCGGATCCGCGATTGCTCGAGCTGCGCCGGTCCGACCGCATCGTCCAGAAGCGCAGCTGCGATCAAATATTTCAGATTATAGTCCGCCTGCTCTTTGGTCTGCGGTCTGTCCTTGGGTCCGAAGGCGCCGCCACCGGCAATGTCGAACCCGGATTGAAAGATATCGCACATGACGCCTTCGACGTCGTCTGCCGTCAAGCCGTTATCGCGTTTGAGCTTGAGGACGGCTTCGAGCACCGGCTGACCGTGGATGAGCGAACAGTACTTCTTCAGGACAGTCTGCTCGATGATCTCCAGAGAATCGTCGGACCAATCGACCTCGACGTTCTGGTTAAACATCCTCTGCAGCCCATTAGGACCTTCGAACAATCCCGATGGTCCGGTGAAGCCGCGTTTGGCGAGCGACGCCGAATAAATCGCGCGCATGCCCGTCATCCCCGGCGAAAACCCTTTCCACTGGGAGACCGGCTCGACATGGACGCAAGCGAGCGAGACGTTGTCGACGGTTGCGATCGAGATCGCATGCGCGATTTGTTCTTCCGACAATCCAAACAACTTTCCCGCCCCGGCGGCGGTCGAGATCGCAAGCTGGATCGCGTGATTGAAGCCTTTCGCCATCACAGGCACCTTGGCGGTGAACCTGCACTGGATCTCGAACGCGACGGCGAGCGCGAGCATGAATTCCTCGCCCGAGGCTCGCGCATGTTCCGCAGCGGCGAGGATGGTGCCGAAATTGTCTCCGGGATGGCACAGTCCTCCCGGAGACATGTAGCTGTCGAGCAGATCGACGTAACGGACCAATCCGGAATTGAACAGCGCGGCCTGGTCGGGCGACGTCTTTCCGCCACCGATTAGCGAGCACGATCCGACGGAACGATATTCCGCGAATTGTTCGCGCAACGCAGCGAATGGAGCACCGGGCAACGCGGCGATTGCGCAACCGAGGCTATCGAGAATATTGCGCTTGAAGAGTTTGCGGATGTCCGGCTTCAACGCCCCGGCCGAAGCACGATTTGCAAAAGCAGCGATCGCGTTGACTGCCGGAGCCGTAATATTGGCGTTCATGTTCATGCCGGCGCCCCGCTACGGGCTTTGGCTTGCAGGCCTGTCGACAGCTCTCCGGTGAGAAACTGTGCGCGACCAGCGCCAAACGACCAATCTTCATCGGCATTCGTGACAAAATTCACGATGACGTCGTCCGGAGCAATTCCGCAGCGCGAGTCAAGTCTTTCAACCAGCAAGCGATAGAAGTTTTCCTTCATCTCGCGGTTTCGCGGACGGCTGGTGATTTGAAGCAGGAGCACGTTGTCCGACCGGACAAATCCCAAACTGGTGTCTTCCACGATCACGCAAGACCGCTTGTGTTCGTGTACGACCTGGTAGCGGTCGCGCTGCGGCACCTTGAGGGTCTCGAGCAGGACCTCATGAGTCACATCGAGAATCTTCCTGATTTCCAGCTCCGAACGGCCCTCGATAAGGTCAAAACGCAAGAGCGGCATGGCAGGCCTTCCCTGTTTGAAGATGGCCGATCTTACTACTCGGTACCGCCGCCCCTTCCATTCAACGCTGGTCTCACCTCTCCCATACGTTGGTGTTAGAAAACGCGGCTATCCAGGTCGTGGCGGGAAGCAGAGCAGATCCACCATTGCGACGCCGGCGCACTCATACCTTGATATGACCCGCTCTTTCCGAAGGCTGGATGGCGGACGGGCCGATCGCGTCACAAAGTCCCCGATCAGAACCTGTCAACCTCCGCTACCGCGAAGGCGATCCGGGTTATCTCAATGGAGAAGACAATGAGCTCGGAAAAGACCAATGCGCAGAAAACAGTGATCGTGACCGGCGGCTCGCAGGGTATTGGAGCCGGTCTAGTGAGGACCTTTCTGGATCGCGGCTACAGGGTGGTGGCGAATTCCAGAAATATCAGCAGGTCGGAGAGCTTCGCGCCGTCAGACAGACTCGCGCTGGTCGACGGAAACATCGCCGAATTCGCCACCGCGCAGAAGATCGTCGAAGTCGCCACGAGTAAATTTGGCTCGATCGACGCACTCGTGAACAACGCCGGCATTTTCTTCTCAAAGCCCTTCACCGAATACTCGATCGAAGACCTGCGGTCTCTTCTCTCCGTCAATATCGAGGGCTTTCTCTTCATCAGCCAGCTTGCTGTCAAGCAGATGCTGACCCAGAAGTCAGGCGGCAGCATCGTCAACATCACCTCGACGATGGTGGAACACCCGATCGCCGGCGTAAACGCCGCTGTTCCGATGATCACCAAGGGCGGACTTCAGGCCGTCACGCGAAGTCTGGCGATGGAATACGTGAAGCAGGGCATTCGTGTGAACGCCGTCGCGCCGGGTATCGTCGACACCCCGATGCACGAGGGCGGTCCAAAAGAGTTCCTTAAGACGCTGCAGCCAATGGGACAGATTTCCAGCGTGAAGAACATCGTGGACGCGATCGTCTATCTTACGGAAGCAGATCAAGTAACGGGGGAGGTGCTACACGTAGACGGCGGTTCGCACGTCGGAAAATGGTAGCCCGCGAGGACTCCCGGCCAGTTCAAGCCGAGCAACGGCTGAAGGAACTCGGCATCAAGCTCCCGGCACCGCCGGAGCCGTTCGGTGTTTATGTGGAAGCGGTGCAAACCGGGAATCTGCTGTTTCTGACTGGAATGCTGCCCACCGAAGGCCGCCAGGCGAGATTTATGGGACGCGTTGGCGCGGAGCTCGACGTTGAAACCGGACAAAGAGCGGCCCGCCTCTCAGCATTCAACGCTCTCGCCGTTGCAAGACAGCATTTGGGATCGCTTGACCGGGTGGCTCGGATCGTTCGGCTTGGCGTGTCGGTGGCCACATCGGGAGATGTGCGCGATCAGCCAAAAGTCGCCGATGGCGCCTCGAAGTTGTTGCAGGACGTCTTCGGAAAGGACAAGAACCCTTCTAGATTGGTGGTGGGCGTCGCAAGCCTTCCGCTAGGCACCCCGGTCGCGCTCGAACTCATTTTTGAGGTG
>Ga0210389_10004044_pt1 | contig 11424 bp, 10 predicted proteins | sample IncBWH28OmetaG_FD_160127 | JGI IMG/M metagenome (GOLD analysis project Ga0210389, IMG submission 160127) | Forest soil microbial communities from Barre Woods Harvard Forest LTER site, Petersham, Massachusetts, United States - Inc-BW-H-28-O ... | reverse complement strand
GTCGGTCCTGCTCCGGTCCTTCGCCCGTGGCTTCCGCGTCGACCACCTCGGCAACCTGATGGTCGCGGGGCCCTACGCGCCGCCGCCGGCCCAGCTCTACGCTCTGTTCCCAGAAAGTCTATGACCGCGAGCACCCGTTCCGCGAAGTCAATCGTCCTCCGCGGGCGTGGTATGTTTTCGCAGCCGCGCCCATAGGGTCTCGGGATAAATGGACGTACGCTGCGATCGCTGTCAGACCGAATACGAGCTCGATGATGCGAGCGTCGCGGACAGTGGCGCCTCCGTTCAGTGCACGACCTGCGGGCACACCTTCGTCGTCGGCCGCGGCAAATCGGCCGGGACGCCGGCGCCGATTCCGCAGGCCGACCGATCGGCGACCCCCACGCCGACGCCCTCCTGGATGCTCACCACGGAAGAGGGGAAGACCCACCGGTTTCGAGATTCGCAGACGCTGCAGAAGTGGGTGGTCGAGCGGCGCGTGACGCGCGCCGATCGCGTTTGTCCCCCGGGCGGTTCCTGGCGGCGCCTCGGCGACGTCGACGAGCTGCGGCCGTTTTTCGATGTGGTCGCGCAAGCCGACCGCGCGGCGGCTGCCGCTCGGGGCGCGCGCCCGACACGGCCGGAGACGCCGCGGGCGTCGGGATCGTCGCGGCCCTACGTGTCGGCCGATCTCGACGACGACGACGTTCTCGGCGGAAAGACGCGCCGCCCGGTGGTCAGCGAGTCCTTCAACGACATCTCGACCGACGACGATCTGGCGATGGCTGGGCTCGGCGGGCGTCACCCCGGCCGGAAGCTGCTCATCGGCCTGGTCGTCGTTTTCGTGGGGCTCGCCGCCTACCTCGGCTTCAGGGGAACGGCCGGACTTCACCTGCCGGGGATCGGTCCGGCGTCCCCACCGAGCGCGGCGTCCCCGCCGAGCGCGGCGCCGCAGCCGAGCGCGCCGCCGCCGGTGGCAACCGTACCGCCCGCACCAGCCGCGCCGCCGGCGCCTTCCCCCGCCTCACCCCCGCCGGCGGCTGCCCCTGCTTCACCACCCCCGGCCCCGGCGCCAGCTCCACCGCGGCCGGCCCCGGTCGCCGCCGCCCCGGCCCCGGCGGCCCCCGCGGTGCTGCCTGCCCAAGAGCCGGCCTCGTCACGTCCACCGTCCCGCGAGGTTGCCGTTGGCGGGGACGCGCACCCCAGAGACTACGACCACCTGATCAGAGAGGCGGACCACGCGATCGAGAATGGTCAAACGGCCAAGGCGCAGAAGCTGTACGACGAGGCGCTCAGGCTGCAGCCCAGTGGCGTCGCTGCCGTCACCGGGTCGGCGTACGTCCTGCTCGACAAGCAGAAGCCCCTCGCCGCGATCGACACCTTCAAGCGAGCGCTCGCGGGGGCGCCATCCTTCTCGCCGGCGCTGTTCGGTCTCGGCGAGGCCTATCGGCTCGAGGGGGAACCGGTGCAGGCGATCGCCGCCTACAAGCGATACCTCGAGGCGTCCCCGAGCGGATCCGACGCGCCGGCCGCGCGACGGCAGATTCGTGAGCTCGAGAGCCAGGCACCGGCGCCGTCACGGGGAGAGTCACCGGCCCCGCCCCCGGCGCCCGCACCGACCGAGCCGCCTCCAGCGCCGTAACAGCGCACGCGCGTCAGCTCGCGGCCGGCAACGAGGCTTCGAGCAGATCGGCCATGGTGTCGACGATCGAGACCAGCCCCTCGACCGGTTCCGTCCCCCCGACCTGGCCGGCGAACGCCGGCGGCGCCTCGGAGGTCGACGAGGGGTGGGTCAGCAGATAGCGGGCCGCGCTGCCGCTCCAGAGCGTGAGAACGCCGTCCCCCTGCTGGCGCGCGATCCGGTGGCGCAGCTCCGCGTCCCCGAGCGGCGCCGCGCCGTGCACGCTGAACTTCTGATCGAACGCGACGTCGCCCGTCTTCGTTCGGGTGAGCTTCAGGCGGTGCTCGGGGCTGCGCGCCAGCCAGCGACGGTGACGTTCGATGCTGGCGTCGGGGAGCTCGCGACCGACCCGTCCCACGGAGGCGTCCAGCTCGACCAGGGTGCCGCGGCGGCGCAGCAGCTTGACCACCAGTGGGTAGCCGCGCCGGTGGGTCTGGATCCGGCTCACCTCGAGCTCGTCCTCCTCGGCGATCACCGCCTCGGGCGGCGTCCCGTCCGGCTCGCTCCCGTCGCCCAGCGCCGTCGCCAGGCGACCAATGAAGGCGCGCCAATCGGCCGAGGTGACACTCGGCCGATTGCGATCGGCGTAAGGGGCCGCCCGCAGTCCCCCGACCGATACGGCCACCAGCCCCAGCAGCGAAAGCGTCAGCTCGACGGGCGAACCGGCGTCGTATCCGCCCAGCGCCAGGAGGCCGAGGCCATAGCCACAAAGGCGCATGCCCCCTTTGTCGGCGATCAACTCGACCGTCGCGTACGACCACCCGAAGAGCGCCATCACATACGCCACGCCGGCGATCGAGCCGAGCGGCGGGAGCTCCATCCGCAGGCCATAAAGGGCGCTGGCCTGGACCAGATCGAAGCGGGTCGAGAGGCCGACCACGAACAGCGTCGCCAGCGATGTCGCCACCACCAGCGGCAATCGCCAGTGACGCTCGCGGCGGGGCCGCGGCGACAAAAGAAACGGCGCGCCCACGCCGGCGGCGATCAACGCCGCCTCGCCGGCGCCCGCGATGAGGGTCGCTGAATCGCTCCCCTGTCCCCATCCCATGCCCAGGATGGCGGCCGCGTGCAGAAGTCCGGGCAGCGACAACAGCACCACGCCGACCCTGACCCGCGGAAGCGTCGGGGAGACCGCGAACGCGATGGCGGTGAGCAGCGACAGAAACCCGAAGCTGGTCTCCAGATAGAGAAAGTACCGCGGCGCCAGCTGCCCGCGCAGGAGCGCCTGCGCCGAGAAGATCGCGAAGACGGCGGCCATGACGGCGACCGAAAACCGCATCCCGCGTGGATAGAGCTCGCCGCGTCGCAACAGCCCCGTAAACGTGGCGACCAGGACCACCAACCCGAGCACGGCCGTGAGTTGGAACAGAAAGGGGCCGGAGGCTGCGAGAAAGCTGCCGGCGCGGGAGCCCCCCCCGAGCGACAGCGTCGCGCGCGGGAAAAACAGCCGTCCGGCCAGCCGATTGAACCAGAGCTCGAGCAGCGCCACCACGACGAGCGCCGCCGTCAGGTTCCCAGCGCGCGGGCGCGGTCTCGCGGTTTCCATTGGGAGCGCGCCAGTATACAGGACGGCACCGGACGGCCGCTGGCGAAGCGGCCAAGCCTGGCCGCCGGACACCGCCGGACAATCGATAGGTGCCCTCCCCGGGGGACCGCGGCGTGTCCGAACGACCACGGGGCGGGCGTCGATTTTCCACCGTTTGTGGTAACCTTGTAACTGGGTTCTCTCGTGGTCAGCGTCACCGCCAGAAAAATCCGCGATCACGGCCGGGAGCGCGCGTCTCTCGGTATCGGGCGGACCTACGCTGGCTACCTCATCAGCTACCCCAGCGTGGGACGCGGGATGGTCATTTTCCGCGATCCCAACGGCCACCGGATGGTCACGACGCCGGTGCGGCGGGTGCTCGGCGATGCGGGCGGCGACCAGATCTACGTCGAGACGGAGAACTCCGTCTACCTGCTGACCTTCCGCGCTGAGCCGCTGCGGCAGATGCCGCACGCCTTTGCCGCGGTGACCGGCAGCCGCCAACGCAAAAACTAGCGGTCGCGCTGGAATCGTTGCGGACGGGGTTGGCGCCGGACGGGGTGATATTGGAAAGTGACGATCGACCGCGGTCTGACTAAGCTACCTGACGTGAATCGCGCCTCGGATCGCGCCTTGCTGTACCTCGCCGCATGATCACGCGCGCGCTCATTCTGGCCGCCGGCAAAGGCATTCCGATCGGCGAGGACGGTGTTCCGAACTGTCTCGCCGCCGTCGGAGGCCCAAGCCTGCTCGAGCGGACGCTGGGGCTCCTCGAAGCGATGGGCATCCAGAAGATTGGCCTCACCGTCGGCTACAACGGCGGAGCCGTTCGGCGGCACGTGGCCGGGTCGGCGCGACTCGGGGCTGCGCTCAAACGACGCATCGTTTTTTTCGAGAACGCCGAATGGGACGGGCCGAACGGACTGTCGGTCCTGGCGGCCCGGGCCTTCGTCACCGAGCGGACGCTGCTGGTGATGGCCGACCAGATCGCCGCCCCGGCGCTGTTGCGCGAGCTCTGCGCGCTGCCGGCCGCCGCGGGGCCGACCGTGCTGGCCGTCGATCGCGATCTGCCGCGGGTGTTCGACATCGATGACGCGACGAAGGTGAAACTGACGGGAGAAGGCGTCGCCGAGATCGGCAAAGGGCTCGAGCTCTACGACGCGGTGAGCGCCGGTCTGTTCGTCATGGCGCCCTCGCTCTGCAGCGCTCTCGAGCGGCTGCCGCGCCCGTCGCTCACCGAAGGCGTGGCGGCTGCGGCGCGAGACGGTCTGGTCGTGGCGCACGACGTCGGCGCGAAGCTCTGGCAGGACGTCGATTCGCCGCCGATGCGCCTCCATGCCGAGTGGCTGCTGCGCGTCTACGGTGACGAGCTGGCGCGCCCGACGATGCAGGCGGCCGCCTCGCACGGCGCCGGCGCGGCCGGAACCCTGGCGCTCATCGAGCGCCTGCTGGCCGAGAAGGACCAGCCCGGGTACGTCCTCTTCAGCCCAGGGCCGGTCATGACCTCGGCGCGGGTCAAGGCGGCGCTCGTGCATCACGACGTCTGCCATCGGGACAGCGACTACTCGGCGGTGGTCGAGCGGCTGCAAGAAAAGCTGCGGCCGGTGTTCGGCGCTTCGCCGGCGCACGACATGCTGCTCATCACCGGTTCCGGGACCTCGGCGATGGAGATGGCGATTTCGTCGGTCGTGCCGCCGGGGAAAAAGATCCTGGTGATCGCCAACGGCGCGTTCGGCGACAGGCTCGACGAGATCGCGGCGCTGCACGGCATCGCGCGGGTCACGCTCCGATACGCCTGGGGGACTCTCCCCAACGTCCGCGACGTGGCGCGTGCGCTCGAGACCGACCCCGACATCGCGGCGGCGGCGATGATCCAGCACGAGACCTCGGTCGGGATCATGAATCCCGTGGGGGAGATCGGGCGGCTTTGTCGCGCGCGGGGGGTGACGTCGATCGTCGATGCGGTCTCGGCGCTCGGCGTGGAGGACGTCGACGTCGTGCGCGACGGGGTCGACATCTGCTATTCGTCGGCAAACAAGTGCCTGCACTCGGTGTCGGGCGTGTCGTTCCTCTGCGTCGCCCCCGAGGTCTGGCCCCGCATCGCCGGCCTCGCGCCGCGTGTCTACTACCTGGACCTCGGCCGCCACCGCCGCTACCTCGACGAGCTGAGCCAGACGCCGTTCACCCCCGCCGTGTCGTCCTTCTTCGCGCTCGAGACTGCGCTCGACGAGCTCAACGAACAGGGAGGCGTCCCGGCGCGCCGCGAGATCTATCGCAAGCGGAGCCTGCGCATCCGGCGGGTGTTCGCCGATCTGGGGTTCGAGTCGTTCACCAACACCGGCCGCGAGTCGCACACCATCTCGATGCTGCGGCTGCCCGCCGGCTTGACGGTGGACGCGCTCTACGACGGCGCCAAGGCGCGCGGGTTCATCATCTACCGCGCCAAGGGCGAGCTCGCCGAGCGCTACATCCAGATCGCCAACATGGGCGAGCTGTCCGACGGGACGATCGACGTCTTTCTGGCGGCGATCGCCGACGTGGTCCGTGCCGCCCGCCGCGCCGAAGCGCCGGCCGCGCGCGCCGCGCTCAAGTCGGTCTAGCCATGCGCGCGGCGCTGTTCCGCCAGCACGGCGGCCCCGAGGTGATGGAGGTGGGTGACGTTGCCGTCCCCACGCCCGGCCCCGGCGAGGCGCAGATCCGGGTCACCGCCGCTGCGTTGAATCACATCGACCTGTGGCTGCGCCGGGGGCTGCCGGCGCTGCATGTCTCGTTGCCGCACGTCTCGGGGGGCGATGTCTGCGGCGTGGTCTCGGAGCTGGGTGCGGGGGTCGCCCCGCGGGCCGGCGCCGCCGTGGGAGATCGCGTGCTGGTCAATCCGGGGCTCTCCTGCGGCCGCTGCGTCGCCTGTTTGAGCGGGCGCGACAATTTCTGCCCCGACTACCGGATGCTCGGTGAGCAGGTCTGGGGCGGCGAGGCCGAGTACCTGGTGGTGCCGGCCCAGAACCTGGTGCCGGCGCCGCGCGAGCGGATCCCGCTCGACGACGCGGAGCTGGCGGCGCTGCCGATTTCGTTCCTGACCGCCTGGCAGATGCTGGTGGATCGCGCGCAGATTCTCCAGGGCGAGACGGTGCTGGTCCTGGCGGCCGGCTCCGGCGTCGGCACGGCCGCGATTCAGATCGCCAAGCTCTACGGCGCGCGGGTGATCGCCACGGCGTCGACCGACGCCAAGCTGGCGGCGGCGCGCGCGCTCGGCGCCGACGAGACGATCAACCACACCACGACCGAGCTGGTGGCAGAGGTGAAACGCCTGACCGCACGGCGCGGCGTCGACATCGTGGTCGAGCACGTCGGCGCCGCGACCTTCCCGAAGTCGGTCGTCGCCTGCGCCAAAGGCGGGCGCATCGTCACCTGCGGCGCCACGGCCGGGTTCGAGCCGGTCCTGAACTTGCGGCACGTGTTTTGGCGACAGCTCAGCATCCTGGGCTCGACCATGGCCAGCAAGGGTCGATTGTTCGAGCTGCTCGACCTGGTCGCGGCCGGCCGCTTGAAGCCAGTCGTCCATCAGGTGATGCCCTTGGAGGACATTGCTGCGGCGCATCGATTGCTCGAGTCGCGAGAGACCTTCGGAAAGTTGGTCCTTGTCACCCGGGCAGTCTGATATATAACCCATACGTATGGGTCAGGGTTCCATCGAGGTCTCCGCGGAGAACCTCTCGCTCGTCAAGGTGGGCGAGCTGGCGAAACGGACCGGCAAGACGGTCCGCGCGGTGCATCTCTATGAAGAGCTTGGGCTTCTGGAGCCCGCTGTCCGCTCGAAGGGCGGCTTTCGGCTCTACTCGAGCAAGGCGCTCAAGCGTGTCGACTGGATCCAGAAGCTGCAGGACCTCGGATTTTCGCTGACCGAAATCAAGGCAGTGCTCCGGGATTGGGAGGGGTCCGCCACCGCGCCCAAGGCGATGAACCGGGTGCGCGAGGTCTTCTCCGACAAGCTGCGGGAGACCAAGGAGACGCTGGCGCGCCTCGAACGGCTGGTGGGCGACCTCAACGAGACGCTCGCCTACATGGACAGCTGCCGCTCCTGCGAGCCGACCCACAACCCGGCCGAGTGCGGCACCTGTGATATCCACGGCCACGACGGCCGCGCTCCCCTGCTGGTCGAAGGAATTTCCAAATGACGCTCAAGCTCCCGATCTACATGGACAATCACGCCACCACGCAGGTCGATCCGCGCGTGGTCGAGGCGATGCTGCCGTACTTCACGGAGATCTTCGGCAACGCCGCCAGCCGCTCGCACAGCTTTGGCTGGACGGCGGAGAAGGCGGTGGAGGTCGCACGCGATCAGGTCGGGGCGCTCATCGGCGCCAGCGGCAAGGAGATCGTCTGGACCTCGGGCGCGACCGAGTCCGACAACCTGGCCATCAAAGGGGCCGCCGAGTTCAACCGGGACCGCGGCAACCACATCATCACGGCGCAGACCGAGCACAAGGCGGTCCTCGACACCTGCAAGCGGCTGGAGAAGGACGGGTTCGACGTCACCTATCTCCCGGTCGAACAGGATGGGCGGGTGAACCCGGCCACGCTGCGGGCGGCGATGACCGACAAGACGATCCTGGTGTCGATCATGCTCGCCAACAACGAGATCGGCACCGTCAACCCGATCGAAGAGCTGGGCGCGATCGTCAAGGAACGGGGCGCGCTGTTTCACGTCGACGCGGTTCAGGGGGTCGGAAAGATCCCGTTCGACGTCAACGCCGGGCGCGTCGACCTGGCGTCGCTGTCGGCGCACAAGATGTACGGACCGAAGGGGATCGGCGCGCTCTACGTCCGCCGCAAGCCGCGCGTCCGCATCACGGCGCAGATTGACGGAGGCGGGCACGAGCGCGGAATGCGCTCGGGGACGCTCAACGTTCCGTCCATCGTCGGTTTCGGCAAGGCGGCAGAGCTCTGCAGCGCCGAGATGGTCAGCGAGGGCAAGCGCCTCTTGGCCCTGCGCGAACGTCTGCGCGAGGGGATTCAGTCGCAGGTGACCGACACGTTTGTGAATGGGTCGATGGAGCACCGGCTCCCCGGCAACCTCAACATCAGCTTCGCGTACGTCGAGGGCGAGGCGATGCTGATGGGGCTCAAGGACGTGGCGGTGTCGTCGGGCTCGGCCTGCACCTCGGCCTCGCTGGAGCCGTCGTATGTGCTCCGCGCGGTGGGCGTCGAGGAGGAGATGGCGCACACCTCGATTCGCTTCGGCCTCGGCCGCTTCAACACCGAGGAAGAGGTCGACTACGTGACCAAGTTGGTGGTGGGTAAGGTGAACAAGCTCCGGGAGCTGTCGCCGCTTTACGAAATGGCGCAGCAGGGGATCGATCTGAAAAGCATTCAATGGGCGGCGCACTAGGCGGCGCTTCGGGCGGGCGCTAGGCCCGCTCTTCGAACGAAGGAAAAGACCATGGCGTACAGCGAAAAAGTCATCGAGCACTACGAGAACCCGCGCAATGTCGGGAGCTTCGACAAGGACGATCCCAGCGTGGGGACCGGCCTCGTCGGCGCGCCTGCTTGCGGCGACGTGATGAAGCTGCAGCTGAAGATCAGCGAGGCGGGGATCATCGAGGACGCGAAGTTCAAGACGTTCGGCTGCGGCTCGGCGATCGCCTCGTCGTCGCTGGCGACCGAGTGGGTGAAGGGGATGACCATCGATCAGGCGATGGACATCAAGAACACCCAGATCGTCGAAGAGCTGAACCTGCCGCCGGTGAAGATCCACTGCTCGGTCCTGGCCGAGGACGCCATCAAGGGCGCCATCGCCGACTACAAGGCCAAGCGGGCGGCCAAACAGGCCGTCAAGGAAGCCGCGGCGCCAGCCGCCGCCAAGGCGGCCGTCTAGGAGACCGACGTCGTGGCCATCGGAGTCAGTGACAGAGCCATCGCCGAGATCAAGAAGGCGGCTGGACAGCGGACAACGACCCCCAAAGGGCTGCGGGTGGGCATCCGCGGCGGCGGCTGCACCGGGTTTTCCTATCTGTTCGAGTGGTCGGACAGTGAGCCGCGGCCCGAGGACAAGGTTCTCTCGTTCGAGGACGGGCAGGTCCGCGTGTTCGTCGACCCCAAGAGCTTTCTTTATCTCGATGGATCGACGCTGGGCTATTCGACTTCGATGGTGGGGCGCGGATTCAAGTTCGAGAACCCCAACGTCAAGGGGTCGTGCGGCTGCGGCGAGAGCGTGCAGTTTTAGCGCGCCGGCTCGCGCAAAGAGGCTTCGTGATCTGTTGGTCGTGTGAGAAGGAGGGCGGCGGAGGGCCGTTCTGCGCGGCGTGCAAGGCGATCTTGCCGCCGGATACGGGGCCGCTGGGCGCGGGACCCGGGCCGCAGGGCGCGGGGCCCCGGATCGATCGGTTCGCCGTGCTCGGGCTGCCGCGGAAATTCGAGGTCGACCTCGGCGCGGCGGAGGCGGCGTACAAGGAGCTGTCGCGACAGCTGCACCCCGATCGCTTCGCCAAGGCCGATCCCAGGGCGCGGAAGGCGGCGCTGGCGCGTACGGTCGAGATCAACGACGCCTGGCGCACGGTGAAGGATCCCCTGCGGCGCGCGGAGTACCTGCTGGAGTTGGCGGGATACGCCCTGGCCGGCGGCGAAAAGTCGGCCGAGATGTCGAAGACCCGCAAGGTCTCGGCGCCGCCGACGTTTCTGGTCGAGGTCCTGGAGCTGCGCGACGAGCTGGCAGCGGCGCAGCAGGCCGGAGATGCGGTCAAGGTCGCGTTCATGTCCGAAGAGATGCGTGGTCGGGCCGCGGCGGCGATGAAGACGATCGCCACCTCGATCGATCGTGGCACGCCCGAGGCCCTCGACGAGGCGGCGCAGGCCCTGATGTCCCTGCGGTACTACCAGCGTTTCCTCGATGAGGTGGCGGCTCACGAGGAGCGCGGCGCCCGGTCGGGAGGGGATCGTGGCTGAAGCGTTTCTGCAGATCTCCGAGCCGGGAGCCTCGCCCACCAAGCGCGCCTGTCAGACGCGCGCCATCGGCATCGATCTCGGGACCACCAATTCGCTGGTGGCGATCGTCGACGGGGGCCGGCCTGTCTGTCTGCGGGACGACCAGGATCAGGCGATCCTCCCTTCGGTGGTTCACTACGCCGCCGACGGAACGATCGTGGTCGGCGCCGACGCGCACGATCGGCTGGCGGCGGAGTTTCCGCGTTCGACGATCGCCTCGGTCAAGCGCTTCATGGGACGCGGGCCGCGCGACGCCGAGGCGACGCGCAAGCTGACACCGTATCAGTTCGCGCCGCCCGGCGGCGACGGCGGCAACGTCGTGCGGTTCGACGTGGGGGGCGGGCGCGCGGTCACGCCGATGGAGGTCTCAGCCGAGATCCTGAAGGCGCTCAAGGCGCGCGCCGAGGCTGAGCTCGGCGCACCGCTCGATGGCGCGGTGATCACCGTGCCGGCCTACTTCGACGACGGTCAGCGACAGGCGACGCGCGATGCGGGGCGCCTGGCGGGCCTGGAGGTGTTGCGTCTCATCAACGAGCCGACCGCGGCGGCCATCGCCTATGGGCTCGACAAGCAGGCCGAGGGGACCTTCGCCGTGTTCGATCTCGGGGGCGGCACCTTCGACATCTCGATCCTGAAGCTGGAGGACGGCGTGTTCGAGGTGAAAGCGACCGGCGGCGACTCGGCGCTGGGCGGCGACGACTTCGATCGCGCGATCGCCGACGCGCTGCTGGCGAAGTGGAACCTGACGGAGGTTGCGGCGACTGACGCGCGGTTGGTCCGGCGGGTTCTCGACGCGGCCCGGGCGATCAAGGAGAAGCTGACGGTGGAACCCGAGGCGGCGATCGAGATCGCGCTCCCCGACGGGAAACGCACGGCGCACCTGACACGCACGGAGATGGAGCTCCTGGTGGAGCCGGTGCTGATGCGCTGCACGGCGCCCGTGCGGCGCGCGCTCCAGGACGCGGCGATCGATCTCACTCGGAACCCTCAGACCGCCTCTGAATCTCCCGGCGCGCTCTCGGGCGTCATTCTGGTGGGCGGCGCGACGCGCATGCCGCTCGTGCGTCAATTCGTGGAGAAACTCTTCGGGCGACCGCCGCTCGGGGACATCGATCCCGACGAGGTCGTCGCCCTGGGCGCCGCCGTGCAGGCGGACGTTCTGGCCGGCGGCACGGGGCAGGGGGACATGTTGCTGCTCGACGTGGTTCCGCTGTCGCTCGGGCTCGAGACGATGGGGGGCGTGGTCGAGAAGATCATT
>Ga0210389_10004043_pt1 | contig 11425 bp, 7 predicted proteins | sample IncBWH28OmetaG_FD_160127 | JGI IMG/M metagenome (GOLD analysis project Ga0210389, IMG submission 160127) | Forest soil microbial communities from Barre Woods Harvard Forest LTER site, Petersham, Massachusetts, United States - Inc-BW-H-28-O ... | reverse complement strand
ATGAAGTGCATGCCGATAAATTGTTCCGGGCGCGAGGTTTGCGCGGCGAGCTGCGTAATGGAAATTGAAGATGTGTTGCTCGCCAGGATCACGCCGGGCTTGAGTGCCGCGTCCACGTCTTTCAGCAGGCGGACTTTTAGATCGAGCTGCTCGGGGACGGCTTCGATGGCGAAATCGGCGGCCGCCAGCGCGGAGACCTCGGTAGTCGGCTGGATGCGCGAGAGGGTGATGGGCTTATCCGCCGCGGTGATTTTTTCTTTCTTCACTTCGCGGTCGAGATTCTTGCTGATCGTTTCCAGGCCACGATCGAGGAAGCGCGCTTCGACGTCGCGCAAAATCACACTGTAGCCGGCGCGCGCAAAAACGTGCGCGATGCCGTTGCCCATCGTCCCGGCGCCCAGTACTGCGACAGTCTTGATTTGATCGAGTGACATAGGTGCTGATGATAATGGAAGTTGAGGAGTTAAAGGAAGCAAAGGAAGGTAAGGAAGTTGTGGAGTTTCAAGCGGAGCTACGCGAGCGGCGAAGGCTCGATGGCTTCGACGCAAGTGCGAGCCAAGCAATCAGCGTCGCGAGTTTCTCGTCCTGCGACCAAGGAGCGCCGAGGGGACGGCCGAGATCAGCGATGCGGCGCGTGAGAGTGCTCGGCGTGAGAAGCAGAACGCGCGATGCCTCATTTAGGAGTTCGCGTTCTTTCGCGGTCTTGCTCAAAAGACCACAGCGGGCGCAGGCGTGGAGCAGCGCTTCGCGAAAGAGCTCGCCATCGGCAGTGTGGATCAGTGCATGTGACGCCAGGATACCCGACAGGTTCGGCAGCGGCCTTCCAGAAGCGAGAACCAGACCGCAACGCGTCAGCCGGCAGCCCTGCGCCCGCAGGCTTTCCCGGAGGTCGCGGACCGCGCGATAGGCGAGGCTTCGCGCTTGAGTCTGGACGCCGGCGACAAAGACGCGGGCTTCGTCGATCGGCATTCGCTTCGCGGTATGGTAAGGCTGCCGAAAGCGGTAGGTGAAAGTTTCCACCAGGTGAATTCGCTGCCGCGCCAGAACGGACGGTGTGCCTTTGGAGACAGCCACCGCTACCAGCGCAGTCCAACCAGAGTGCGAGCGAAATCCAAGCGCCGCTGATTTCATGAGCTCTCCTTGGCGCTGAACGGCCTGCCCCGGAGGATATAGAGAAGCTAAAGGAACCACACGACGTGGAGCAACGTCAAGGAAATCGCGTGAGGGATCTCTGCGCCGCGGAGTCTTCTACTTGTTTATTTTGGGTCAGACGCCTCGATGACCGGCGGATCATTTCTTGCGCGCGTTTTTGCAACGCGGGCGTGACCCGAATTCGCAGCTGGCCTGCGGAGTCGTCCGTTGCGGTGCCGATGCCGATGTTGTGGAGGAAGGTGATCAGGTTTTCTCTCATTGTCGCGTCCTGGCCAGACCAGACCTCGACGGTCGCATCCTCTGGATCGAAATCGTCGGGAATGTAATCGGCCGGAACGTCAGACAGATCGTCGTCCTCAGCCGACTGCGGTTCTGGCGCGGACGAACCAGAGTCCTCGGGCCCGTCGTCCGTTTCTTCCGGCGCAGTCCCGCGGCGGCGATTGGCCTGCTCCAGCGCCTCGGCGGCCGCGCGGTGATCGCGCGCATGAGTGAAGATCGCATAGACCTCGTCCGGCCAATTCCGTAATGCGCCGACCTTGTCGTTGCGCTCATGGTAGAGAATCTTCGAGGCTTCTAGTGCTTTAGTAATTTCATCCCGCGCTCGCGCGTCAGTCCCGGTCCATAGAAGTTCGAGCGTGCCTGAAAGCTGAGGATTGTTGGAATGAATTTCCGACTGTTCGAGACGCTCCACGAGTGCGACATCGCAATCGGAGCAACGCGTGAAACCGACACGATACTCGGCTGTGCACTCAGGACAAAACATGGGTCTACGTGTGCTCCAAAATATCCCGGCACAAACTCAAGGGTCGGCGGGACGCCGGCGCTACGGAAGTTCGATCGCGAGTGCTACGGCGTTGCCGCCGCCGAGGCAGAGGGCCGCGATGCCGCGCTTCAGATTGCATCGCTGCAATTCGTACAGCAGTGTGACCAGGACGCGCGCGCCGGATGCACCGATGGGATGGCCCAGCGCTACGGCACCGCCGTTGACATTAACTTTTTCAGGATTGAGCTTCAGCACGCGTGTTACCGCGATGGCTGCCACGGCGAACGCTTCATTCAATTCGTAGAGGTCTACGTCTTTGTCGCGGTCCCAGCCCGTCTTCTGCAGCAGCTTTTCTACGGCTTCGACTGGCGCCATCATCACCCACTTAGGCTCGACGCCGCTGACGGCCTGCGCGACGATGCGAGCGATGGGCTGTTTGCCGAAGCGCGCGGCATTTTTTTCACTGGTGACGATCACTGCCGCTGCCCCGTCGTTCGTTCCCGGCGCGTTTCCGGCTGTTACGGTGCCGTCTTTTTTAAACGCGGGCTTCAGCTTAGCGAGAACTTCCAGCGAAGTATCTTCGCGCGGAGATTCGTCAGTCTTGATGACGACGGGCTCGCCCTTCTTCTGCGGAATTTCCACCGGCACGATCTGCGCGCTGAAGAAGCAGGACTTCATGGCGCGTATTGCTTTCTGATGGCTTTCGAACGCGAACTGGTCTTGTTCCTCGCGCGAGATTTTATATTTTTCGGCGACCAGCTCACCGGTTACGCCCATGTGAAAATTTTCGTATGCGTCCCACAGGCCGTCGTTGATCATGGAGTCAATCATTTCCTGATTGCCCAGGCGGAAGCCGCTGCGCGCACCTTTCAGCAGGTACGGGCAATTGGACATGGACTCCATGCCGCCGGCTACGACCACTTCCGATTCACCGAGCTGCACCGCTTGCGCCGCGAGCCCGACGGCTTTCAATCCTGAACCGCACACTTTGTTGATAGTCATAGCGGCGACGCGCGGGTCCAGACCGCCGCGCAGCGCCGCTTGGCGCGCGGGATTCTGGCCGAGGCCGGCCTGGACGACATTGCCCAGAATCGCTTCGTCCACTTGATTCGGCTCGATGCCGGCGCGACGCACGACTTCGGCGACGACCTTCGCTCCGAGATCAGTCGCAGACAAAGGTGCGAGGCCGCCCATGAATTTTCCGATAGGCGTGCGCACGGCGCTTAAGATGACAGGTCGTTCCATGATGATTGCTCCTTCGAGCCTCGTCGGTCGGAAATACAAGTATAAGCGGCGTGCCCGACGCGGTCAATTTTGCGGCAGCCCGGCCTCTCATCGCAATCCAGCGCGGCTGACTACCTACGCATGGTTCAGCGCGGGCAAACGCCGTGAAGGTCTGAGGCGGCAGTCTTCGCCTTCTATTCGCCCACCGAAAACTCTGCTAAGATGGTTATGGGACAATTCCCCCTCATGAAGACTAACGAAAATTCGGAGCGCAACGCGGGCCTCAATCCCGGCCAGCGCGCCGCGGTGGAGCACGGTGAGGGCCCGCTGCTGGTGGTGGCCGGCGCGGGGACGGGCAAGACGCGCGTGATCATTGAGCGGATTCGGAATTTGCTGGAAACGAATCCGGACTTGGCCGGCGAGAGCATTCTGGGGCTTACATTCACCGACAAAGCCGCCGGACAGATGAAGTACCGCGTGATGCAAGCGATCGGGGAACGTGCCGAGGGCGTGTGGCTGAGCACTTTCCATAAGTTTTGCCTGGAAAAAATACTGCAGGCGACCAATCCGGACTCGCAGCCGCTGGATGACATTGACCACAAGATTTTGCTGCGACGGCACATCGGCGAGCTCGGTCTGAAACATTTCCGCAGGCTGCAGGATCCCGGCGAATTCATCAGCGATTTCGTGACATTTTTTTCGCGCTGCCAGGACGAGCTGGTAACGCCGGAAGATTACGAGCGATTCGTCGCGGGGCTGCGTAAGAAGCACGACGCCGGCAAGAAATTGCTGGAACCTGACGCGCTGCAAATTGCTGAGGATGAAGTGGCGCGGCAGGAGGAACTGGCGCGCGTCTATCGCGTCAGTGAACGTCTGCTCCGCGGACGCAACCTGCTGACGTTTGGTGAACAACTGATGCACGCAGTGCAAATGTTGCGCAGCGAGGAATCCTTGCTGAAACAGATGCGCGAGCAGTACCGCTACATTCTGGTGGACGAATTTCAAGATACTAACATTGCGCAACTCGAGCTGTTGTGGCTGCTCGCGGGCGAACGCCGCAACATCGTGGCGGTGGGTGACGACGACCAGGCGATTTACCGTTTCCGGGGCGCATCGTTCGGCAGCTTTACGATTTTTCTCAAACGCTTCTGTGGGGTCACCGACGCGCAACTTGGTCCCACCACGAAGAAGTTCCTCGTTTCGCTCTCGCAGAATTATCGCTCGACGCAGCGCATCCTGCGCGTGGCGGGCGAGGTAATCCGGCACAACGAAAAATCGCCGTTGCTGCCGCCCAAAGCTCTGATCACCGACAATCGCGAAGGCGAAAAAATTCGTATCGCGGAATTCGGCATGCCTGACGAAGAAGCGCACTGGGTCGCTTCCGAAATCGAACGGCTGCACGCGGCGGGCGCGCCTTGGCGCCACTTCGCCGTGCTGTACCGCAAACACACGCACAGGGAAAAACTGGTGGACGAACTGCGTCGGCGAGAGATCCCGTTTGTGATTCGCAAGCTGTCGATTCTGTCGAGCACGTTGGTGCGTGATCTGCTCGCATGGCTGCGGCTGATCGTGGTGCCCGGAGACAACGTAGCGTGCGCGCGGGTGCTGGCCGCGCCCTACTGGGGTCTGGAACCGCGCGACCTGGTACGCCTGGCGGAGCGCGCCGAAAAAAACCACCGCAGGCCTCTCGGCGACGAGCTGGAAACGGCGCAGAACGAAGCGCCCTTCAACGAGCGCGGGCGGCTCGGCGAGCTAGTGCAGTTGCTGAACGAGCTGCGTCAAAGGGCGAAACGTTCCAGCGCGACGGAATCGCTGGATGAGCTGATCGCCGGCCTGGCGGTGGCTCCGCTGCCTTCCGATCAAGACCGCTACTACCTCGATCGCTTCGTGAAGTTCGTAAAGGAGTGGGAACGCAAGAGCGAAGAAAAACAGCTGCGCCATTTCATCGAGTACCTCGCGTATTTTTACGAAGCGGGCGGCGATATCGCGCTGGAAGAGGAAATCTCCGACGACGCGGTGCAATTGATGACCGTCCATTCCGCCAAGGGGCTGGAATTTCCGCACGTCTTCATCCTGCGCGTTTCGAAGAACGACTTCCCTTCCGGCGTGCGCAAAGCGGTCTTCGAATTTCCGCCGGAGCTGATGAAAGAAGAACAGCCCAAGTTTGATTTCCAGATGCAGGAAGAGCGGCGGCTTTTCTACGTGGCGCTCACGCGCGCAGAGCGGCAACTGACGCTTTCGACGCTGGTGAACAAACGCAAGAAGCCTTCGCCATTTCTTGATGATTTTCTGGCGAATGCGAAAATCAAATCGCTGGATACGCATCAGCTGACACCGAAAGTTCACGTGCCGCCTGTCGTGGAAACGGCCGGGCCCGAAGCCGACTCGATTGACCCGACGCAATTATTTCCTCCGGGCAACGAACCATCGCGGGCGTATTCGCGCGTGGCGCTGTGGGCCAAGGCGTTTCATCCGCCGCGCCCCGAGCCGCTGCAACTGAGCGCCTCGGCGATTGACGCGTACGACCGATGCCCGATGCAGTACATGTTCAAATATGTGTGGGGTATTCGCGGCGGCGCACATGCCATGGCCACGTTCGGCAACGTGATGCATCGCACCGTCAGGGAATTCGTCTCGGAACACGGCAAGCGCAAGAAATTTCTATTCGAGGAGGTGTGCGCGATTTACGAACGCGAGTGGACCGCCGCCGGATTCATTGACGAATATCACGAGGAGGAATATCGCAAAGCGGGGCGCGAGCAGCTCGAAGTGTTTCATCGCAGCTACTGTGGCGCGCCGGCCGACGTGTTGCATCAGGAAAAAACTTTCGAGCTGGCGCTGGAGCATGACGTGATCGTCACCGGCCGAATGGACCAGGTGAACCGTCTCGACGGAATACAAGTCGAGATTATTGATTACAAGACCGGCAGACCAAAAGATGCGAAGGCTGCAGCGAAAGATTTGCAGCTCGGTGTGTATGCGCTGGCGGCGGGAGAGGTGCTCGAGCTGGATCCGGTGCGCCTGGTGTTCTACAACCTGATGACCAACGAAGCGGTGGCCGCGACGCGCGACGCCAAAGCGCTGAAAGAAACTAAGGAGAAAATCGCGGAAGTGGCCGACTTGATTCGCGCGCGCGAATTTTCCCCCAAGCCCGGCTTTGGCTGCGGATATTGCGACTACAAACCGCTGTGTCCTGCACACGAGCAGTTGATTTCGATTCGGCCGGGCCAACTGCAAGCGGACTCGCCACAAAGCACAGATTCCCAGCTGCGGTTGAGATAACGCAGCGTGCGAAAATCATCACCGCAAGAAAAACGGGGCGTCGCGATCTCTCGTGACGCCCCGTTTCATTTCCCGATTGGGCTTCTCTGCCTGACTAAGCCCGGGATGTTCCGCGCATGAACTACAGTGGAACATTCTCCCCGCGATTCAGCGGCGCCGCAAAATTCACAATGCGCTTCATTCGCTTCGTCAATCTATAAAGGCCGCCGCCGTTGAAGTCAAGCAGAAAAACTTTTGCGCCAACGCGTTTTATAAATCGTCGGAGCGCTAGCGAACATCAATCCCCTCAGGCAAAAACAAAATCTGCACTTCAGCGGCTAAAGACGGGCGATTTTTTTTACTTTGATGTCGTGACTGAAGCCGCGATCTAAAAGAATTGTCGAAGTTACGGCGTACTGGCGACGAACGCGCGAGATTTAGTGCAATCCACTCTGGTAATAGCCCTGGCGCGCGGTCACGTCCAGGTCTGGGCGGCGCACGCGCACTTCGATGCTGTGAAAATCCTTGCTGCGATCGGTGTCTTGCGGTTGAAACGTGATGGTGTACTGGTTCCGAGCCTGTTCGGTAACCGAAGCGTAAAGATTTTCCAGTCCTCGATCCTTCCCCGCGTAAAAAGTATCGCCACCAGTGGACGTGGCGTATTTTTCAAGTCGAGTGCTTTCCTTCTGTCCAAGCGCGTGCCCCACGGAAATCGAATAAACCGAGACATCGGACTTTAGCAAGAGCTGCAAGGTCTGGTCCAGCGTGTGCTCGTTGGTACGGGAATTATTTCCGTCCGAAATCAGGAAAATAATTTTGCGGCGATCGCGCCCGCGGCTCTTGAGCATTTCGCCCGCCGCGTACACTGCGTCGTCCATGTCCTTATCTTGTTTTGCCTGCTGCACACCGAGCGTCGTTGGCGCTCCGGTCTCCAGCGAACGTCCGTTGGCAGTGGCGCCCGACGTCAGCGGCCCTCCAACCGGCGCGCCGGGATAATGGGAATGAAGGTCCAGGCGCTTGAGTTGCGTGAACAAGAGGTCATTGTTAAAAGAGAATTCTGAAACGGTGTTGGGAAATTGATCGTAGGTCACTATTGCCACTTCATCGTTGGGCCCGAATCCGCCGGAGATGGCGGTCAAACTTTTTTGCACCTGGTCGGCGGACTTGATCGAGAGGTCGTCGTCAATCAGCACGACAGCGGAGAGCGGGAATGGATCGGAAGTAAAGTAAACAATTTGCTGTTCCACGTTGTCGCAGAAAACGCGAAATTCGTCGCGCTGCACGTCGCCGATCAACTGCCCGTCGCGATTCTTCACCGTTACCGGAACGATCACCAGGTTCGTACGGCTTTTAATCGCCGAGCGCGTCTCGCCGCTTTGTTTGGAATTCTGCTGCGGCGCCGGCGGTTGCTGCGCGGGATGTGACTGCCCCGTCTGCGGCTGCGGCGTCTGCACCGGCGGAGCGGGGGGCGGCGCCAGCTGCCCCGGCTGCACGGGCGGCTTCGATTGTTGCTGCGATCCTTGGCCGGCGGACTGCGGAGCTCCCGCAGGAGCGCCGAAAAGTAATACAATACCGAGCGTCGAAATTAATCGCGTCATTAGAGATTCTCGATTCGGCCGGACGGCGCCATTTGAGGTCCTGCTTTCGTTTCGCACCGGGCTGCTTCTGCGAACATCCACTGGCGCGCTCGGTGCATCGTACCAGACGCTACCGGCTACAGGGAGATTATACAATGCGGCTGACCAGCCTCGCGGCGGGCATTTTCACAATTGCGTTGGCAGGTTATATAGGCGTCACGACGGAAGCGCCCGCGAAGGGCGCCGCGCCGCCAGTTCCGCGCGCGCGGTCCAACCAACCGGAGAGCCATCCAGCCAGCCAACAGAACGTGCCACAAGATCAGGGGCAGGGGCCTCTGAAAGTTCAAACCAACGTCGTGAACGTGTTCGCGACGGTTCGCAACAAGCAGCACGGCATCGTCAACGACCTGAACAAGGAAGATTTCAAGATCACCGAAGATGGCGTTGAGCAAAAGGTGGAATTTTTTGCGAAAGAGGTGAACATGCCGATCACGCTGGGCCTGCTGATTGACACCAGCGCCAGCATGGACCGCATGATCGACGCCGAACAGGACGCCGCATCCCGCTTTTTACGCGAAGTAATGCACCCGAAGGACGAGGCGATGGTCATCACCTTCGACTTCGACGTGGACCTGCTCGCCGATTTCACACAGGACACTTCGGTGCTATCCAGCGCGATTCGCCGCGCCCGTGTGAACTCCGTGGGCGGAGGCGGCGTGGTGACCCCCGGCACAATTCCGCAAGGGAGCAACGCGGGCGGCACCGATCTGTACGACGCAATTTATCTGGCTTGCCACGATGAACTGGCAACCGAAGCGGGACGCAAGGGCGTGATCATTCTGACCGACGCGGAAGATACGGGCAGCAAATTGCGAATGCAGGACGCCATCGAAGCCGCGCAGCGCTCGGACGCCGTGATTCACATTTTGCTCATCTCGGATCGCATGGCAACTTTTGGCACTGGCCCGGGCGTCGCGCACCGCATGGCCGAGGACACTGGCGGGCGCGTGATTGACGTGCACAACGAAAAGTCGCTGGAAAAGGCTTTCGACGAAATTTCCGAGGAACTGCGCTCGCAGTACGTGCTGGGCTACTATCCGACTAACATCAAGCGCGATGGCGTTTTCCGCAAAATCCAGGTGACCGTTGCGCGTCCGGACGTGAAGGTTCTGGCGCGCAAGGGATATTACGCGCCGTTCAAGTAGCGGCGGACCTTCGGCGCTTGTTTACGGTTCTTAATCTACCGCAGAGACATAGCGCGCAGAGAAAAACGCGGAAGCAGATAGGCCTATTTGCCTGGCGACGGCGGCACTGTAGGCGATGTAGCGTAATAGCCTTTGCGAGTGCGCACGTTCAGACCCTTGCGATCCGTTTGCACTTCGATCTTGCGATATTTTCCGGTGGATTGCGGATTCGAAGGCGAATAGGCGATGAAATACTGGCTGCGCAATTCGGTTCCAATATCCACGAAAGATTGCGCCAGATCGTCCACCTTGTAAGGATAGAAGACCCGCCCGCCGCTCTGATCCGCGAATTCCTCCAGCACTTTGTCGCCGCCTTCCACGTGCATCTTGTGCGGCTTGTCGCCGTCAATGGCCAGCCAATCGGTATTGGTGCTGACGCAATAAATCGCGGCCTCCGCGCGGATGGCCGCTTCCACGGATTCACTCAGCGCGTGATCGCTTAGATTATCGTCGCCGTCGCTGATTACTACCAGCACGCGGCGCACTTCTGGATTTGGCCCCTTGGGCAGCGGTGGATTGGAAAGTTTTTCGGCGGCGCGATAAATCGCGTCGTCCAGCGCGGTGCCACCGCCGGCGCGTTGTTTGCGAATCGCATCGCTGAGCAGCGCCAGATCGCCGGTATAATCCTGGATCACTTCCGGCTCGTTGTCGAAGGTCATCAGAAACGCCAGATCCTTGTTTCTGCGGATCACGTGCTGGAGAAAATCGTTGGCGGCTTCCTTTTCGAATTCCAGGCGCGGCCGAAGGCTATTGGCAGTATCCAGCAGGATGCCGATGCGCAGCGGCAGGTCGGTGTCGCGTCCAAAATAGCGAATTTGCTGCGGCGCACCGTCTTCCATGACTTTGAAATCGGCCTGATCCAGGTCGGTAACGAATTCGTGCCGGCGATCCATCACGGTGGCAACCAAGTGCACGAGACCCGTGGTGGAAGTGATCGGAGGAGTGGCCGCTTGCGGAGTCCCGGGCTTCGCTGGGCTCTGCTCTGAATTCTGTGCCGGCGCATCGTTGGAAGTGACGGGCGGAGGCGGGGGTGGTGGCACTTGCGACGGAGTTTGTTGCGCGCGGGCAGCGCCGGCGAAAAACAGGAACAGCACTGGCAGCAACGGCATCGAACGCGAGGCAATCGCATGCAGAGTTTTCACGTGAATTATCATAGGTAATCCCGCAACGCGGCGTCAATCCCGCCGGGCGCTGATTTCGTGAGCGAGCCGAGAATCCGCAAATACGCCACCAGCTCTTGCGGCAGAGGCGCGCGAAATTCCATGCGCTGGCCCGTGCGAGGATGTTCTAGTGCGATGCGCGCGGCGTGTAGAAAGTTGCGTCCCAGTGACGGCAACTGCTCGCGCCCGATTGATTCCTGATGCGGCGCGCCATACAGCGTGTCGCCCACCACGGGAAGCGCCAGCGCGGAAAAATGCACACGAATCTGGTGCGTGCGTCCCGTGTGCAGGTCCGCTTCGATGATTGAAAATGTGCCGAGCCGCATCAGCAGCCGCCAATCCGTGCGCGCTTCGCGGCCTTCGCTGCGGCGCGCGGTCATGCGCGAGCGGCGGCGCAAATCGCGCGCCACAGGCAATTCGATGCGCCCTTTTTCACCCTTTGCATTTCCATGCAGAAGCGCCAAGTACGTTTTCTGCACGCGGCGCTCGCGAAATTCTTCCACTAACTTCAGATGGGCGGCGTCATTCCGCGCGATGACCATAGCTCCGGAAGTTCCCTTGTCCAGGCGATGCACGATTCCCGGCCGCAGCGGTCCACCGACGCTGGAAAGGCCTTTTTCGACGCCGAAGCGATGCAGCAGCGCAGCCACGAGCGTGCCAGTATCCGCGCCCGCGCCGGGATGGACGATCATTCCGGCTGGCTTATTCACGATCGCGATGTCTTCGTCTTCGTAAAGGATGTCGAGTGAAATATCTTCTGGCTCCACGCCCGGCAGCGGCGGCGCGGGAATTTCCACGGTGATGGATTCTCCGGCCTCCAGATGATGCGAGGGTTTTTTAGTGATCCCGCTCACGCGCACGCGCCCTTCGTCAATTAGCGTCTGCACGTGCGTGCGGCTCACGTCTGGAAATTGCGCAGCGAGAAACCGATCCAAACGCTGGCCGGCGTCCTCTTCGGTCACCACGAATTCGTGGTGACGGAGCGAATCGTCTGGGGCATCGAAGCTGTCGTCAGAGTCGGTGTCAGAATAATCGTGCATGAAG
>Ga0210389_10004040_pt1 | contig 11430 bp, 7 predicted proteins | sample IncBWH28OmetaG_FD_160127 | JGI IMG/M metagenome (GOLD analysis project Ga0210389, IMG submission 160127) | Forest soil microbial communities from Barre Woods Harvard Forest LTER site, Petersham, Massachusetts, United States - Inc-BW-H-28-O ... | reverse complement strand
CCGGCGCGCATCGCGCCGATCGCGGATCGCCTGCTGGCGACTTGAGGCTCAGCCCTGCGGCGGGGTCTTCGGCGCGGGCGGCGAAGCCGGTGCAGCGGCCCGCTTGACGGCGGCCAGCTTGGTCGCGGAGGCGGCGGTTGCAGCCGCGGGGGTTCCCGCAGCACCGCGCGCGGCCTTGCCTTCCGGCGAGTTGTAGGCGCTGCGGTAGGCGTGGCGGAGGCGGCGGTGCGTGGCCTGGGCGGCGGTGGTGGGTCGGTTGCGCTTGCTCATGGCGCGGGACCTTACCAGCTTCTGCGCCGCCTGGCACGCGGCCCTGGCGCGGTCGCGTTACAGGCTGGGCTCGATGAGCTGAGCGATCCTGCCGGCCAGCGTGCTCATCGCCGACGAGAAGTTGGGGTCGCAGATCGAACCGAGCACGCTGTTGGGAAAGGCGTTGGTGAACTGGGCGATGCGGACCGCCGGGTCGCCGAAGCTTCCGTCGGTCGAATGGTCCGTCGCGGCGGGGTTGACGTAGCCGCCGCTGGGCCCGCAGGAGTGCATCACGTTCGGCCAGAGCTCGCCCGGCTGGGTGTTCTGACCGCCCTGCTCGGGCGTCCAGACAACGCTGTAAGGCGTGGCAGGTGCCGCGATGGCGGCGACCAGGATCTGGTTGTCCGGATCGGGCTTGAGCGCCTTGATGTCGTTCACGAACTGCGAGACCGGGGTCAGCGCGCTGGTTCCGGTTTCGTTGTCCTCGCAGTTCGCGAGATCGAGCGTGAGCTCCGTCGGCGTCCCCTGCGCGTCGCCGGGCGGCTTGAGCGGCGGCGTGAGGTACGCGGTGGGGTTCGCCGCGTGAGGATCCTGACAGAGATGTCCGCCGCGCGGACCGCCGTTGCATCGGTAGTTGGCGATCGGACCGTCGGGGTTGGCGATGTTCTGCTGGCCCCCGTTCAGCGAATAGATCGTCGTGTTGGCCGGCGCGGAACAGTCGTCCTCGTTGGTGAGCATCAGGATGGCGAGGTAGGCGTTCGGACGGAGAAAGCCGGCGTTCTGGCTGGGGGCAGGGCCGAGACCGTCGGCGCCGAGCGCGCGATCGATCGAGGCGAGCTGGTGCTCGAACCCGCAGCCTGTGTCGCCGAGCAGCGCGATGCACTGGACCACGCTGGCCAGGGGGTCGGTGAAGTTCGGCATCATGTCGACATCAGAGATGAACGTGTGGTTGCTGTCGGTCAGCCCCGTGGGGTTCGCGATCGTGGAGCTCGTGCAGGAGACGGGCGGCGTCAACGTCGCGTTCGACCGCGGGGCGCTCTGAAACTCGCCTTGGTCTCCGACCGTGGTGCACATGATCGCGGCGGTCGAGTCGCCGGGCGCCCCCATGTCCGACGAGACGATGGCAAGGTGCAAGCTGGGTGGCACGGGGAGGCTCTCCAGCTGTTGAATGAACGCCGGAAGCTGATCGTAGAGCTTCCCTTGCATCAACGTCATCTCGGACGAGTTGTCGACCATGATGAGGATGTCGACGTTGTTTCCAAACGAGCCGCCAATCGGCGTGCCGCCCGTGCCGGAGCTCCCGCCGGCACCGCCGGCACCGCCGGCACCGCCGATCGCGCCGGCGCCGCTGCTCGCGCCTGTGCCGCTGCTGGCGCCTGTGCCGCTGCTGGCGCCTGTGCCGCTGCTGGCGCCCGTGCCGCCGCTCGCGCCAGCGCCGCCGCTCGCGCCCGTGCCGCCCGCGTGGTTCCCGATGCCGGTTCCGCCTCGCGAGCCGCCAGAGCCACTGAGTGAATCACTTCCGTTGCAGCCGGCCGCGAGGGCGATCACCGCGCAAACGCCGAGCCGCCGACTCCACCAGGACCCCCAAGCCAATCTATGCGCCATTGGAGCCTCCACGCCGACAATGAAGCTGCTGGATTAGATCACGTTCCGTTCCGTTGGTCCAGGGGTCCCTCGTCTCTCAAAACCTTCTGCACGGTATTGGCGAGCGCTTCCATTCCGTACGGCTTGCCGAGCCAGGTGAGATCCTTCTTGATGGCCAGCTCCGCCCGCGCGATCGGCGCGTGGCCGCTGGCGACGATCACCTTTTGGGCGGGGAACAGGCGTCGGATCTGTTCGATGACCTGCAGACCGTCGAGCGCCTCACCCATCACCATGTCCATGATGACCAGGTCGAAGGGGCTCCGCCCCGAGGCCGCGGCGCGACTGAAGAGCTCATAGGCGCCGAGACCGCTCTCCATCACCTCGACCTCGTAGCCGAGGCTCGCCAGCACCCGCCGTCCGGTGCGCAGCTGGATCGGCTCGTCGTCGACGATCAGGATGCGCGCGCTCCCCCGCGGCGCGACCTGCGCCCTCTCCGTTCGCGCGGGGCCGTCGACGAGCGGAAAGTAGAGGGAGATGGTCGTTCCCACCCCGGGTGTGCTGGCGACGTCGATGAATCCCTCGTGCTCCTTGACGACGCCATGGACGATGGCCAGTCCCAGACCGGAGCCCGAGGTCTCGTTCAGGCGCTTCTTGGTGAAGAAGGGTTCGAAAACCCGTCCGACCTCCTGAGGCTCGATGCCACAGCCGTCGTCTGAAACGCAGAGCGTCGCGTAGCGGCCGGCCGGAATGATCTCATAGCCGACCTGTGGTTCCCGGAGGTCGACCGTGCCGCTCTTGACGACGACCTTGCCGGCGACGACCCTGCCCCTGGCGGCGACCGCCTCGGCGACGGCCTCGACCGCGTTGCGAATCAGGTTGTCGACCGCCCGCGCCAGCTGCGCCTCCGATCCTCGGACGCAGAGCGGTGTCGCGCTGAGCTCGGCGCGCATGTCGACGGCAGACGTCCCCTCTCCGACGAACCGCAGGGACCCGTTGGCCCAGCACGACTTCACCACCTGGTTGATGTCGAGGTTCTCCTTGGCCGTTCGCCCCTGTCGTCCGAGCGTGAGGAGGTCCTTGATGGTCTGGGCCGCGCGGAGGGCGGCCACCTTGATGGCCTCGACGTCGGCGCGGAGCTCGCGGTTCGACCCGGCCCGTCCAGGCTGGTCGCAAAGCTGGGCGAGGATGACGTCCGGCAGGGCGACCAGCGGGCCCAGAGCATTGTTGAGATCGTGCGCGACCCCGCCGGCGAGGACGCTCAACGCCTCCATTCGATTCGTCGCCGCCGAGCGTTCCTGGACGCTCCGTTCGTGCAGCATGCTCGTCTGCACCAGCTCCTCCCGCAGGCGAATGCTCTTGAGCGCCGCGGCGATCTCGTTGCGGAACGCTTCGTACCCGTTGTTTCCGTCGGCATAGCTGAAGGCGATCACCCCCAGCAGCTGATTCTCGAAGGCCAGCGGCAGAACCAGAAGGCTCTCCCGCCTGTCGTCGGTCAGTGCGCCCGGCGGCACCAGCTGGCTCGCGGGGTACTCTCCGTCGTCGCTCGTCAGGGGATCGCCGTCCCGCAAGCACATCGTCGAGCGCAACAGGTCCCTGGCCTCGCCGCCCATGCAGGCCAGATAGGCGGTGCGGACGCCGGCGCTGGGCAGACCCTTGACCAGCGCCCCCCGCAGCGACGCCAGGTCGAAGGCGATCGACGCCTGTTCCCCCACCCCGAGCAGGCGCAGGTAGTTCTCGTCCAGCAGCAAGCGGTGCTGCATCTGGCTGGTCGTGTTGGAGAGCGCGACCAGGTTCAGTCCGTCGAAGAGGACCCGCTCGACGGGGAGGCTCGACCACCCTCGGAGCTCTTCGCGGAGGTAACAGATCGCGCTGTGAAGCAGCTGTTGCCGCTCGTTGTCCGTCCCGGCGTGGTCCAGCAGACCGAAGATCGCCTCCTGGAATGCCTCGCCCCTCCCCTGGAGCTCGGCGCGAAGCCCGTCGAGGAGGCGCCTCGCCGCCGCCGCGGCGTCCGAGAAGCCGGTGCCGAGAAGCCCTGCCAGCACGGGACCGAGGGCCTCCAGGTGCTCGCTCACGGAGACCTCCAGGGAGACCTCGTCGGAGCGACGATTCGACCGCAGCTCAGACGAGTCGTAGGCCTGGTGGCCACACCCGCACGATTGGCGGCGGACCAGCCGCGCGCCTATCTCGGTGGTGGCAGGCACCGCGCGACCCGCCAGCTGCTCCTCGATCGCCTGCACCGCCCAGCCCGCAACCTGGTCGAAAGGCTGCGCGACGGTGGTCAGCGGCGGGTTTCCCAGGCGCGCCAGGGCGAGATCGTCGAAGCCGGTGACGGGGACGTCCTGGGGCACGCGCAGGCCCCGCTTGCGCAGCAGATCGATCGCGCCGGTGGCCATCTCGTCGTTGGCCGCCACGACGGCATCGATCTCCACGCCGCTGGCCAGGATCTCCTCCATCGCCAGCTTGGCCGAGTTGGCGCGGAAGTAACCCCGCGCAGTCCGGCGAGGGTCGAACGTGAGGCCATGACGGGTCAGCACCGCCTGGTAGGCCTCGAACCGGACCGCGGCCTCCGGGTTCTCCGGGGTCCCGGCCAGAAAGGCGATCTTGCGACGACCGTGATCTCGGACGAGGTGCTCGACCACCGCCTCCATCCCGGGCCGATTGTCGAGCACCAGGCTGGGAACGCCGGGCAGCTCGATGCCGATGCTGCACATCGTGGGGTGAGCGAGTCGCTCCACCAGCCTCGCCACACCGCTCGGCCCGCTGTAGGTCGACAGGAGAGACGAGACGACGATGACGCCGTCGGCCGAGTCGGGGCGAAGCAGCGCGTAGATGGCGTTGTCGGCGGCATCCGGTGCCTGCGGGGCCTCCGCCGGCCCGCCGTAGACCAGCAGCAGGTGATGGCCGGTCTCGCGGCACTTCGCGTGAATGGCGTCGCGGAGCTGCGCCTCATACCCGCCGCTGAACGAATTCAGGTGATCGAACAGCATCGCGATGCGACGCCGCTGCGGCGATGTCGTGCCCACCCTCGAGCTCACAGTTTCCCGGGGACCAGCCATCGGCAGATCCGCCGGCGAACTTGCGAGCCGATTTCAGGCGGCGTTCTGGCGGCGCAGCTCGACCAGGATGGCGTCCAGCTTGGCCGCCAGCACGGCGGTGCCGGTCTCTGGAGAAGGCGCCGGCCCTGGCGGCTCCAGGACGCGCGCCGACAGCGCGGGCCCGACCGTCATGACCACCGCACCGATCGCCTTGCCCAGCGCGGTCACGGGGAAGATGTTGGCGTAGCCGACCGAGAGCGAGGTCGCGATGTAGTGCAGGGCATCCCAGTAGGTGCGCACGCTGGGGTTCGCGCCGGCCTCCGCCCAGTAGAACGCCGCCGCGCCCCAGCTCACCAGCATCCCCAGCTCCTCGCTCGGCGTGGCGACGCTGAGCGTCGCGGCTGGATCTGTCCCCGCGGGAGCGGCGGCGAGATCAGCCATTGTTCGTCCCCTGCGTCGTCTGCGTGCCCTGCCCCGCATGGGTCCCCTGCCCCGCGTGGGTCACGCTGGGGGCCGCGCCGGTGGGCAGCGGCGACGCCATCACGACCGCGGAAGCCGGCGCGCTCACCGGCGCAGCCGCCGGGTCCGGATCGGCGATCGACGCGAACGCCGTCTTGAGCTTGTCGGCGTCGGTGAACCGCATGACCTCCTTCAGCATCGGGAGGACCGCCGAGGCTTCGATGATGCTCTTGGTGATCGGCCCCAACGCTCCGCCCAGGAGCGGAAACGAGCTCCCGGCCGAGGTGCCGTTGCCGTTCGCGCCAACCGACCCTCCTGCCGCCCCGAGGCCGCCCAGATTGAGGACCTTGATCTCGGCGATCTTCTCGGCCGGCTTCACCAGCTCGCGCAGCATCTCGGGCGCGCTCTGGATGAGGGCCAGCACCGCCTCCTGCAGCAGGATCTCGCGCGACTTCGAGTTGGCCGCCGCATTCTTCTGGCGCAACACCTCGGCCTCCTTGAGCCCTGCCTCCCGGTGCGCCTCGGCCAGCTTGGTGATCGACGTCGACTGCATCTCGGCGGCGTCCGCCTCGGCCTTGGCGCGGATCTTCACCGCCTGGGCCGATCCTTCGGCCGAAGCTTGCTGGGCGGACGCCCCGGCCTCGGCTTCGACGCGTTTCTTGTAAGCCTCGACCTCGGCGGCGATCTTCTGCTGTTCGGCCTCCCGCTGCGCGGCGACGATGGCGACCTGCTTCTGGCGTTCGGCCTCCGCCACCTCGGAGACGGTGATGACCTCCTGATCGGCCTTGGCCTTGAGCGCCAGGGCCGACGCCTTCTGCGCGTCGGCCTCCGCCGACTCCTTCGCCTTCAAGATGAGGACGATCTGCTTGTCGACCAGCGCCGCCTCGATCGTCTTCTCCTTGTCGACCTGCGCCGCCTCCACCACCTTCTGCTTGCCGATGGCGGCGGCTTGCTCCACCTGCTCCTTGCGCGAACGTTCGACCGCGATGTTGGCCTGCCGCTGCAGATCGCGCGTCTCGATCGACTCGTTCTTCGACAGCACCGCCTTGGCGGCCGCCTCGTCCTCCTTGGCCTTCCCCTCCTGCATCAGGCGGTTCTGCTGGGCGACGTTGATCTCCTGCATGCGCGCGATCTCCGCGGTGCGCTCGGCCTCCTCCTGCACCTTGCGCTTCACCGCGATGTTCTTCTCCACGACGGTGTTGGTCACCGTCTCGCGTCCCGAGGCACCGAAGATGTCGTCGCTGCGCAGCTCGGAGAGCGGCGTCTGCGTCAGCTCGGTGATCGTCACCGACTCCAGCGTGAACCCGTTGCGCCCCAGATCCTCCCGCAGCGCGTTCGAGACCTCCTGACCGAAGTGCTCGCGATTGAGGTGCAGCCCGAGGAAGTCGTTCTGCGCCGCCACCGCCCGGATCGCGCCGATCAGCTTGGGCTCGAGCAGCTGCTGCGCCTTGGCGCGAATGGCGTCCGTCGTGGCGTGCCCCTCGTCGATGCCGATGGTCCGCGCCGCCTTCTTGACGTCGTCGTCGTTCGGCTCGACGCGGATGTAGAACTCGGCCGACAGGTTGGTCGAGATGAAGTCCTTGGTCACGAGCGCCTCGTGCCCCTCGCGCCGGATGGTGAGGCCGATCGTCGACAGCGACATCGTCGCCGCCCGGTGCACCACCGGAACGATCCAGCAGGCGCGCCCGATGAACACGTCGGTGGTGGTCCGCCCGATCCGCATGATCGCCTCGGACGGAGAAGGCCGCTTGAGGAAACGCGCCATGGCCCCGAAGAACACCAGGACGAGCAGCGTGATCGAAGCGACCAACGCCAGCGCCATCTGCCAGATCTCGATGCCGTGAAACAGTCCGCTCGACATGACGTCAGCTCCTTTTTTCGTCCTCGACCTCGGGGCAGGCCGCAGCCCAGTAGAGCTCTCTCTCCCCGTCGTAGCTCACCAGCACCACTTTGGCGCCGTGCGCGAGCGCCGTGTCTCCGGCGCGCAGACAGCCGTGCAGCAAAAGCTCGTTGCCGCGATCGTCCTGGACCCTAATCTCCCCGAAGCGAGCGTCAAGCACGGGGGACGCGACCACCCCGATCTTGCCGGTCAATTCACGCTTGGTCGCCGCGCCGCGGCCGCCCACGTCGACGAGACGCGCCGCCAACCGCGAAAAGAACCGCACACCAATCAGGCCGATGAGCAACGCAGCAACGCACACGCCCCAAAACCAACCGCCGCGGTAGGCGCCGTCGGCGCGCACAAACAACACACGGTTGAAAAAGATCCCGCTGAATCCACTGAACAGGAACAACGTCACCCACACCACCATGAACGGAACGCGGCCGAGACCAAAGAACGACAGCGCGTCGTGCCACCCCAGGCCAGCGCCACCGGACTGACCGCCGGCGCCGGCGTCGGCGTCGCCGTCGGCACCGTCGGCACCGCCGTCGACCTGCACGTCATGATCGACGTCCACGTCGTGATCGGCGTCGGCGCCCACGAGACCGATGATCTGCAGCAGGAAGAAGACGCCGCAGAGCCCCAGCATCACGAGGAACGGCAGGTTCCACCAATGGTTCAAGAACGCCGCGAAGCTCAAAGCCCGACCCTCCGGCCGAAATCGTACTCCAAAACGGTCGGCGCGCGAGGGGTCGCGCCGCCTCGGTCACAACTCCGCGGGAGCATTGGGCTCGCCGCCGCCAATGAAATTCATATTCAGCGCGCCGGGCGCGCCGGCGGGCGTCAGCCGATCATGATCGTGCCGGTCGCGCAGGTGTAGATGAACTGAAAACCGGTGTAGGTCACGCTCTTCAGATTGTTGCAGGCGTCGCCGTTGAGGATGATCGCCGTCTTGGTCGGGTCGGTGTACGACCAGCCGTTGACGGGGTCCTGCATGATCTCGATCGCGTTGCCGGAGGCGTCCTTGGCGGAGACGGCGACCTTGTCGAGATCGCCGCTCACGCCGGTGAGGGGGATGGTGCAGGAGACCGTCTTGCCGACGATCTGCGCCAGGACGGTCTCGAGGCTGGCCGTGTCGGTGACGGAGTAGTACTGGGTCGCCGCGCCGGTCTGAGCCTCGCCGCCATTCACGGCCATTGCGTTGAGCGTGTTGGTCGCCATGGCGTCGGTGGCCGTCGCGATCCCCACGACGAAGGTCGGGAACCCGGCGGTGTTGGCGCCAGCCACCGCGTTCTCGGCACCGGTGGCGTCGTTCGCGTTGACGTTTCCGCCGGCGCAGTTGGGCTCGCCGTCCGTGGCCAGGAGGAGGTATTTCGGATTCGGGTCGGTGAGCCCCTGCAGGTACTGGACGGCGCTGTTCATCACCGCAGTGGTGGGCGTGCCGGTCGATCCGGTGAACAGCACGCCATTGAACGCCGCCTGGATCAGCTGAGAGCTGGCGCCCGGCGTGATGTCGACGTCCGGCGCCGTTCCCGGGGTGCAGGACTTCACCTCGTCGCCGAAGAAGATCAGCCCCCAATTCACCGTGTTCTGCGTCTGTCCGACGACCAGGTTGAGCGCCGCCGTCACCTGCGCCCACTTCGAATTGGCGCCGCAGTTGCCGTCTCCCGCCGCCGTCCCGCCCGCGCAGGGCTGATCGTTCGAATCGTCGGTCATCGACAGCGACCGGTCCTGAACGATCAGGATGTCCGGCGGCAGCGGCATCACCGAGACGCTCGTTTGGCCGCAATTCGAGGCGTCCACGCCGAAGCCGACGTCGCCGCCGCTGCCACCGCCCTCCCCGACGACGATGATCGTTCCGCCGGTCCCGACGGCGCCCCCGCTCCCCGCTTGCCCTCCGGTACCGGTGCCCGTCCCCGCGCCGATTCCGCCCGCGCCGCTGGTGACCGGTTGCCCCGTGCTGGCTTTGAACCCGCAGCCGGCAAGAAAACAGGGAAGCAAACAGGGAACGAGAAAGCCCAGAACCTGTCGTCGTCCAAGGCGCATTGACCGACCTCCAACCCGTGGGGCGACTCGCGAGCCCGGCACAGCCATCGGCACCGCGCTCGCAAATGTTCAGCAGGTGACCTGCGTAGATACATATCCCCGCCGGCCGGGCAATTCGATCACAAAACGGCCCAAAACAGCGGTGCGCGCGCGTTTCGGGCCCATCGCGTCGGCAGCAATCGAAGACTCCAGGAATGATTGCGCCCGCAATTCCGAAAATCGAGAGGCCGATTCGCGACCGGCATGTCGCGGCTTCGCGGTGGTCCCCTCAGCCGGTGGCGGCCAGCACGCGGGCGCGGATGACCGCCGCCAGCTTGTACACGTTCGGCGCGCGCAGGATACCCAGATGGTTGCCCGGCATATCGATGATCTCGAGCTTGCCGAGCATGAACCGCCGCCAGCCGAGGTCAGGGTCGATCGCCAGGCCCGGGTACTCGCTGACGTCCTTGGCCCGGAACAGGACCACGTCACCGGCATACTTCGGCGCCGTCTTTTCCCACCTGCCCATCGCGTCCTCGTAGGCAGCATTGCGCAGCTCGACCAACTTGTTGGCCTCCGCCACCGGCTCGGCGGCGCCGCTCTGCGGGCCCGCCGGGCGCTGGCCCTGATCGAGCAGCGCGCGCGCCATCCGGCTGCCTAGGTTCCAGATGCCCTCGGCCTTCATGAAACGTTCGAACTGGCCTTTGATGCTGGCCCGCACCGCGGACGGCAGGATCGGATCGAGCAACGCCAGGATGCGCACTTCCTCGCCGGCGTCCCGCAGGTTGCGCGCGATCTCGTAGGCGAGGACGCCGCCAAACGAGACGCCCGCCAGGTGATAGGGCCCGTGCGGCTGCACCTTGCGGAGGGCGGCCAGGTACTCCGCCACCAGCTGCGCCACGTCGACCCTGGGCGCGGTCTTGGTGTGGAGCGCGATCATCAGCTGTTCGTCGGCAGACACCACCACGCCGTAGCTCTCGATCCCTTGGCCCAGGCTATGGGCGGCCGTTCGATAGAGGTGAACGCCGCAGATGAAGAAGACGCGCGGCGAGCCCGGTTCTTTGCGCAACACCACCGCGCCGGTGGCGAAGTTGCCTCCGCCGCCGCGGATGGCGTCGGCGACCGCTCGCAAGGTCGACGCCGCGAACAGGCCAGCGAGGCTGAACGAGACCCCCAGCCGGGCGTCGACCATGCTGACGAACCGCACCGCCAGCAACGAGTGTCCCCCCAGCGCGAAGAAATCGTCGTCGATCCCGATCTGGTCGACGCCCAACAGATCCTGCCAGATCTCGGCGATCGCCACGTCGACGTCGTCCCGAAGCCCCCCCGCGTCGCCCGCGCTCCGGGGCGCGAGGACGGGCGCCGGCAGCGCCTTACGGTCGACCTTCCCGGCCGGCGTGAGCGGCAGCGCCGCGAGCGCGACGAACTGCTGCGGCACCATGTACGGCGGCAGCGCCGCCTGCAGGTGCGCCCGCAACGCCTCGACGTCGACGGGCTGCCCGGCGCCGGCGACGAAGTAGGCCACGAGCTGCGCGTCCCCGCCCGGTCGTGTGAACAGGTTCACCGCCGCTTTGCGCACGCCCGGGAACCGCTCGAGCACCACCTCGATCTCGCCGAGCTCGATCCGGAAGCCGCGCACCTTGACCTGGAAATCGCTCCGTCCCAGGCAGTCGAGGTCGCCGTCCGCCAGCACCCGGCCAAGATCGCCGGTGCGGTACATGCGCTCGCCGGGAACGAAGGGGCTCTCGATGAACCGCTCGCGCGTCAGCTCGTCGCGGCCGGCATAACCGAGCGCGACCCCCTCGCCCGCGATCCAAATCTCGCCGCTGGCCCCGACCGGCACATTCGCCAGGTCGGCGTCGAGGACGTAGACACGGGTGTTGTCGATGGGCCGGCCGATGGTGATGCGCGCGCCTGGCCGCACCCGTTTGACGGTGGACCAGATGGTCGTCTCGGTCGGCCCGTACATGTTCCAGATCTCGCCCACCCGATCACCGAGCGCGCCGAGCAGGCTCTCCGGCAGCGGCTCGCCACCGCACAGGACGCGCAGCTGTTTGCGGCCGCGCCAGCCCGCGTCCACCAGCATGCGCCAGGTGGCGGGCGTTGCCTGCATGACGGTGATGCCCTCCGCGTCCAGCAGCCGGGCCAGCGCGTCGGGATCCGAGGCGGTGCGGCGGCTGGCAATGACGACCGTAC
>Ga0210389_10004037_pt1 | contig 11433 bp, 8 predicted proteins | sample IncBWH28OmetaG_FD_160127 | JGI IMG/M metagenome (GOLD analysis project Ga0210389, IMG submission 160127) | Forest soil microbial communities from Barre Woods Harvard Forest LTER site, Petersham, Massachusetts, United States - Inc-BW-H-28-O ... | reverse complement strand
TCGGATACCCTTCTTTTCGTTGTGTGCACCGGGACGCGATGAAACGGTTGAATTCATGGAGATTTAATAAAATTTTAACCTAAGACGAATGTTTTGATAAGGTTAGTGAACAGCCAATCGAAGAAACCCAAAAAAACGGCCAACCCGACCGAGATGACAATGACTATTGCGGTGAGGCGAACTGCCTCCGCGCGGGTTGGCCAATTTACGTGGCGAATCTCCGTCCGCGCTTCCTCGAAAAACCGTTTAATCCGGGTCCACATAGCTTCAATTGATTATCCGATTATACAGTATTGCGGCGCGGAATGCAAATTGGGGGCAGCTTGATCCAATCTTTATATTTTCTTAAGCTTTTCTTTATCTCATGGCTGTTACAATAGTTCAAGCAAAGGAGAGGGCGAATGAGACCCGCAGTTATCAGCGTTTTTATCATAGGGTTTGGTGCGTGCGGCGGCGAAAAAATTGTCCTGGTGGTCGATTCACGGGATGGAGTAAGCAAGGAATCAACGCAATTGATTAGCAGAGAAGCGCTAAGGCAAGCCGGGATTGTGCGCGGCACGTTCCACGTATCAACACAAAAGGAGACAATCAATACAGTATTCGCAAAGTTATCGCTCTGTCTAAGCGGGCCGAACATCGGAACAAAAAAACTTTGCGAAAGCAGGCCTATGGTGAATGACGGCGTTCAAGATAACACCATCACCGACCTTATCGATGTTGCCCATCAGCTTGCCGAAAAAATAAAAACAAGGCCGCTCCCATAAAAGGAACGGCTTATTTTTTTAACATTAATCCACCTAATCTAGGCCACCAAATCCAAGTTCTTCACGCTCGCAGCATTCGCGTTGATAAAATTCTTGCGCGGCTCAACTTCATCACCCATCAAAATATCAAATAACTTATCGGCCTTCTCGGCATCTTCAACCGTAACCTGCAGCATAAGGCGATTCTCCGGATTCATCGTCGTCTCCCAAAGTTGTTCAGCATTCATTTCACCGAGACCTTTGTAGCGCTGGATATTCGGCTTGCGCTTTCCATCGCCCTCGCCAGGCGTTACTTCGCCCAGCCTCGGCTCACCCGCTTTCGGTTCACCAAGTATCGCCGGAATCTCGGCCTCCATTTCATTTTCGATAGCTTCCTCACCTGAATCAACCGAATCCTTTGCGCCCTTCTTTTTTCCGGCCGCAGCCTTGCCAGTCGCTGGCGCAGCTTTCTGCATCTCAACAACAACCCGATCCCGCTCTTCATCCGAAAATGCATAGCGAATTGCTTTCCCAAGTTGGATGCGATAGAGCGGCGGCTGGGCAATATAAACATAGCCACCATCAACGACCGCCCGGAAATAGCGATAGAACAAAGTTAAAAGGAGTGTGCGGATGTGTGCGCCATCAACATCAGCATCGGTCATAATGACGATCTTGTGGTAACGCAACTTTTCCAAATTGAATTCTTCGCCAATCGCTGTTCCGATAGCGATAACGAGTGCGCGCACTTCGGCGTTCGCAAGCATCTTATCGAGTCGCGCACGTTCGACATTCAACGGCTTACCACGAAGCGGCAAAATCGCCTGCGTATGCCGGTTGCGTCCCTGCTTCGCCGTGCCGCCTGCCGAGTCTCCCTCGACGATAAACAACTCCGACTCTGCGGCGATCTTCGAAGTGCAATCTGCCAATTTTCCCGGCAAGGTCAATCCTTCGAACGCTCCCTTACGCAAAACCGTTTCACGCGCCGCTTTCGCCGCGAGGCGCGCCTTCGCCGTCAAAAGAACTTTTGCGATTATGGCCTTTGCCTCCTGCGGATGCTTTTCCAAAAATTCTTTCAATGCTTCTGCGACCACTGCCTGTGTAGCCGTCTGCGCTTCTGGATTACCAAGCCGATTTTTCGTTTGACCTTCGAACTGCGGATCGCTCAGCTTAATAGAAACAATAGCTACTAAACCTTCGCGCATATCTTCACTGGTAAGATTGTCGTCTTTTTCTTTTAAATAACCCTCGGCACGCGCAAAGCTATTTAGCTGGCGTGTCAATGCGGCACGGAAGCCGGTGAGTTGCGTTCCACCATCCGGCGTGTAAATCGTGTTCGCAAAACTCATTTCCATTGGCCGCGTGTCATCAACATAGATGAACGCCACTTCGATATCCATCTTATCCTGTTCTTTTTCGACATAAAAAATATCTTCATGCAAACGATTTTTCTTCTGCGCAAGATACTTTACGAATGACAACAAACCACCCTCAAAATAGAAAGCGTAGAAAACCGGAACGGTCGGGCGGCGATCGTAAAAATTAATCCGAATGCCTTTCGTTAAATATGCCTGCTGGCGCAAGCGGTCCAAAATCTGCTTGTCGTTAAACTCAATGGTGCTAAAAATTTGCGGGTCGGGAGCAAACGTGATCTTTGTTCCGGTAGCTTTCGATTTACCGATATTTTTCACTTTTCCCTGCGGGACGCCGCGCTTATATTCCTGAACGAAAACGCCTCCATCACGATAGATTTCAGCTTTCATCCATTCCGACAATGCATTCACAACGGAAACGCCGACGCCGTGCAAACCGCCCGAAACTTTATATCCTTCGCCGCCGAATTTACCGCCGGCATGCAGAGTTGTCAAAACGGTCTCCAAAGTGGACTTCTTCGTCTGTGGATGTATCTCGACTGGAATACCGCGGCCGTTGTCGGTTACGGAAACGACATTGTTTGGGAAAAGCTCGATGGTGATTTCCGTCGCGTAACCGGCCATCGCCTCGTCAATCGAGTTATCAACGACCTCGCGGATGAGATGGTGTAATCCATCAGGGCCAGTCGTGCCGATGTACATCCCCGGCCGCTTACGAACCGGCTCAAGGCCTTCCAAAACAAAAATATCCTTCGCGCCATATGATGCGCTGCCTTTTGTCCCGCTACTTACTTCATTATTTTTCTGGTCTTTTTTCGCCGGTTTTTCCTTAGCCATAGTTGTTTAAGATGTACTCATTTTAGCACGATTTCGAGCAAATTTCAAAGCAAAAAAATGCCAGGTAAGAAGCGCTTTCCAAGGACAGAGTGCTCGATTATTTCAAAATTTCCCGAACCCGATCTACGAGCAAATTGAGGTCGTCGGTTTTCTTTAAATACGCCTGCGCACCAAAATCTTCGGAGTATTTAACATTCACGTTTTGCATTTCGGCGTGCGGATCGCCCAAGCTCGTGAGAAATGCCACCTTGATGTTCTTAACAACCGGATCCGCATCGCTTCGGAGCGCAAGCACTGCCTGCGCGCCATCCATCACTGGCATACTGACGTCCATAAGGACGAGCGCTGGCTTCATCCCCTTGGCTTTTTCGATTCCCTGTTTGCCGTTCTCGGCTGTCTCAACCCGATATCCAGCTGCTTTTAATTTGATGCTAAAAATTTCACGGAAACTCGCTTCGTCGTCAACGACCAATATCAAAGGTTGCTCTGCCATGGGTTTAACATTATTATAGCATATGTTACCACTTCGCAAAGCTATGACCACAAACAAAATCATTCTCGAAATACGGGCCGGAGCCGGCGGCGACGAAGCAGCCATTTTTGTCGGCGATTTGGCCCGGATGTACCAGCGCTACGCGGCAAAACGCGGCTGGGGATTTGGCATTCTCGATTCAAACGCTACATCGCTCGAGGGATATAAATCGCTTGTCGCAGAACTGAATGGCGTCGGGGTTTATGACGCATATTGCCACGAATCTGGCGTCCACCGCGTCCAACGCGTTCCGAAAACGGAGAAATCAGGCCGCGTCCACACCTCAACCGCGTCGGTTGCCGTCCTACCCATCGTCGAAGCTCGCGAAGTAAATATTTCGCCGAATGACCTCGAGGTCACCTTTTCGCGTGCCGGCGGTCCGGGCGGACAAAACGTCAATAAAGTTGAAACGGCGGTTCGAATCCTGCACAAACCAACCGGCATTGTCGTCGCATCGCGCGAAGAACGCTCACAACACGCGAACCGAGAAAAAGCGATGGACGTCCTTCGAGCTAAGCTTTACGAGATAGAACAAATCCGCGCCGTCGGCAACCGAGGCGATGTTCGCCGCGAACAGATCGGCTCAGCCGATCGTTCGGAAAAAATCAGAACATATAATTTCCCTGACGACCGCATCACCGATCACCGCATAGGAAAAAAGTGGCATAACATCGAAAAAATTCTCGACGGCGATATGGATCCGATTATTAAGGCGTTTGCAACATCGAATGAATAATCTGTATCTATAAGCCCAAAGCAGATTTGGTTTTTGGACCAGCTACGCCATAACCTGGGGTAACGCTTGAACAGGCAATTTTTTGCAGACACTGGAATGTTTCAAGGGCTCGCAAAGTTGTTGGATCGAACGTCCCCGTTATCAACGCTTGGCTTGAGAGCAATCCTTCCGAGAATAAAGCCGTCTGGAGAGCTGTGACATCGGGACCGGACATACCAAGCGACAGATTACGGGAAGAAACTGTAACAGGGGCTGGCGTTGATACTGATACCGGCACTGGTACTGGCGTCGATTGGACAGGCGCAGAAGTTTTTCCAGTGATAACAGCACGGGTAAGAGGCCCGAAATATCCCGTCGCCGGAATGTTATGCGCCGTTTGGAACCTTGCGAGTGCTTGAGCGGTCTTTTTCCCAAACAATATACTTTCATCATTCAACGAACCAGGGCCTGAGTCAGCTACCGTAAAACCATTAAGGTCGAGATATTCTTGGAGAGCTGCAACATCTGGACCAGTACTGCCGACGGTGAGGTTGCGAGTAAACTGTGGCGTTAAAGTACTATTGGTTTGATTCACTAAAGCATTCAACTCGGAGAGCAGAGATTGCAGTGTGGCCTCTAATGAAGGAGTGGATGCCGCGTTTGAAGGTGCTTCAACTTGAGAAGAAGAATTAACTGATGGCGCCGGAGGCGTTGATGACGGTGTTATTACTGGTGGAATGTAAACAGAACCTCCACCTCCGCCCCCTCCGCCACCACCTCCGCCTCCCCCACCGCCGCCAGATGGCGGTGGGGGTGAGGCAGTCGTAAAGGTTTGATCAGGTGCGCTAGCGACATCACCGAAAAGATCTTGAGAGATGGCGGAAAAATGATATGTCGTCGCAGGAGATAGACCAGAAAGCGTAGCGCTGTGAGACGTTACTCCGCTAACATCAGCGATAGTAGTTGTTTGCCCATATGCTGCAGTCATCCCATAAGCCACCTCGGTGGTTGCAGAACTATCTGTCGTCCAAGTGATTGTTGCAGAATTCTGACCTATGCCAGAACTTGTAACGGCGGATATATTGGGAGCAGATTGGACGCCGGGGGCGATAGACATGTTAGCAAGCTCCGCCGCTACGCCAGCCTGAGTATTCACCACGTTATTATTAGCATCTCGATAATCGATTTCGTAATATGTGATCCTTTGCGGGATAGTCGGCAAAGTCACGGAACAAGATGTCGAGCAAGAAATCCCGGTATACGTATCAGTATTTTGGAAATAATAATCTTTATAATCCGATGCTTGGGCCGCGACACAAGCTTCCGCCCGGCCAGTGCAATAATAATTAGTAGGATTTCCATTTTCCGCATAACCAAATTTAACAACGACATTCGTAATATTTTCTCCAGTGGGAGCCGTGATGTTGAGGACCGTCGGAATGAACGTCGTTCGATCAATCCCATCAGGCGATGGCAGTGGAGGGAGCTTCGCTAATAAGGCTTCGGTCCTAAAGTTATCGAGATCATATCCAGGGAAAAGCGCCCAATGCCCACTCGGCAGTGGGACAACCGGTGCAAATTCTTCTTGTTTGCCTGGCCCGGAAAAACCCATCGATAAGGCACGTTCGTTGCTTCCATTACCGCTCGAAACAGTCAGATCCGTTTGCGTAATGTTGGCGGCTACCGCAGTCGGACTTATGGCACAGGGAGTGTTGCTATCAAAATTCCATTCCGGACATGCGGCATTATTCGTAGCTTCCGCTTGTGGTATGACAGCAAACAAACTTCCTTGTGCGCTCCCCGTACGGCACTCGCCAGCTTCATAGGCATAACAAAACTTCCAAGGATTGGTGTCCGTCAGTGTATTGCCTTGAACAGGGCTCGATTGGTCTTTCAAGAGGTTTGGTCCAGCCCAAACCCAAAACGGCAGTGTCTTATAGTCAAACGAGGCACCGGCATAATTTAATTCGTATACCGAATTAGTGCCGCCTTGGAGCTGGGCCGTAAAATTTCCTGCAGATGCTATATGGCGGTTATCCAATCCCCAATTGACATCACTGCCAGTCGCATCAAATTGCGAATTATTAGGATAGCTTTGTAATCCGCTATCCAGACCAACCACACCAGCGAATGCTGGGGTCGTATTGAACGTTATGGGAAAATCTGCGGGGATGATCGAACTCAATGGACCGCTCGCAGATGCACCACCTTGATTAAATATTCGATAATTACCGGGAGAACTTCCAACGCCGTTTGCCGTATGGGAACGCCCATATACTCCAGGGGAATAAAAATATGTGTTTGGAATATCGAACGACCAGATGTTATCGTTGCAACCGAGCGCCGTTGAAGGAACGCCCATTGCCATCGTCCAGCCGTTCGCATGAGTCGATTGGGTCGCCGTTCCTCTGCCGCAGTAAAGCGATGGCGCATTAAACATCCGTACGAGAACAAGCGTGATGCTCGTTGATGAGTTTACAGTTTTTTGCGCGATGACCATACGCTCGCTGTCGATAGCTCCAGATTCAAGCGTTGCGTCATAGATCGTATCTCCGACCTGCATCGTCTGCAAAAATCCTTTTGATGGATCCGTTGGGCATGGAGAATTTTTTGCCTCAATAGACCCCGGATCACTACTGCATGCTTCGCCCGCCACTTTGATCGTGACACAGCCGTCTAACCCGGCGATAGACCCGTAACCACTCGGTATCGTACCAGGGCACGTATCGTTATAGGAACCATCGTCCGTTGGAGGCAATGACGTATTAGCATTCCATGATCCACCCTTCATGACAGCAGCAACATTCGTTTCATATGGTCCGCCATAATTCTCTCCCGGCAATTGTAAGGCATGAGTAGAAACTCCAAAGCTGACGCCATTTGGAGCTTGTAAGCTATGGCACCCCGCCCAGCGCAACTGTGAATTGAACGAACCATCCCAACTATTAAAACTATCGATCAGTTGGCCATTGCCGGTATTGAAGAAAAACATCCAGCACGGACTATCTTGGCCGCCCAACGTTTGCACGAAGGCCATCGTACTGCCCATCAAACCAGCGGTTTGCGTCACTTGGCCAAAATCAGCCATATCATACTGCGGCACCGATGAAGCAATTTGCTCGTTGATCGCCAAATTTTGCGACGGCGGAGTAATGTTCGCCCACGTGATATTATCTTGTGTCCATGGTTGATCACCACCTGAATTTACATCCCAATTTTCGTTGAACGCTTGATAGTTGCCTGTATACGTCAGTTTGAAAATACTCGGAGTGGTAGCGTTAGGTCCGGCATTGGCCACAACATACATAACATTGCCCTGCGTCGGATCCCATAAGACGCTCCCCGGATTACTGACAAAAGATGGCACTTCATCCTGCGCCGAAGTGCCGCCCGGCCACGTTATAGGAGGGTGCAGCAAAGAAATCAATCTTACCTCTCCATCGTCGCCGATCCAATACAGACCAGCAAGGAAATGAGTGCTGATGTGGCAAAGATATCCCGTAACACTATATCCAAGTGAATTACCATTCGCATCGACAGACGTCGAAACCGGGTTGGATGAACAGTTATAATTGTACGTCCCTGGGACGGCTTGCCCGGCCCAAGCAAAGTTATAACTAAAGCTCGCCGAGATCGAAGCATTATTCGAAACCTTCGTGATCCTTACCCCGAAATCGGCACTTTGCCAGTTGGCAGCACTCTCATTAAAAGTCCCTGTCAAAAAAACTTTGGTGGAGTTAGCGACGTTCGCGATTGTACAAAGGTTATGAGCGCACGTAGGACTTGAACCCTGGACCCAAATTTTGGTGCCCGGCGCCCAACGAGGATCAAAACTGCCGGAAGTTACCGACATAACTCCCGCCGTGATATTCGCTGTTCCAGCGCGAGGGTTGGGGCTCGTAATTTGATTGACCGGATAAATCTCTCCGATAGGAATAACCTTCCCCCACTCGGCAAAACCTGGCGTCGGATATTGCGCAGGATAAATGCCATTATCCTGGGAACTGCCTTGCGGCAAAGTAACGATGATTGAATTCGTATAGCAGGTTTGTCCGCTATCGATCGAGAGACATATACTTAATTCCCGATCCGCCGCATTACTGCCAGAGCCATCGCCCAAAACATCGACACCCAAATCCACCATGTTAGATAAGTGAAAATCCCCATTATTATTCAACGCAAGAAATAAAGGTTGACCGCCAGAACTTATGGTTGCGAGCGAGGACGCCGAACCGGAAACAGCATTCTGCGGATTGGTCCAGGCATTATCAAGATCAGCATATCCATCCGATAAAAAAGTGCCTGCGATTTTTCCGCCGTTATCGGAAGGGTCGGTCACTCTCTCAACTTCGATACCAGTTAAAGGATCGATGTATGTTTGACTCCGATTGCTCCAATTGATTGAAGGCCATGCATAATTCCCATCATCTGTTGAGCTTGCATCAAAAGGCGGCGGTTCGGGGTACATATTCCCGAGCGGCACATCCATGGTTATAAAGTTGCCAGTCGAGACCGTGCTACTACCGCACGTAATACGATAATAGTTCGTCGTATCGGCCTGAAGTGCTCGTGAATAACGATTGCCATCGGATGCGACATCAGCAGTTCGTTTCCCAACGACAAAAATTCGATCAATTCCGTTGATGAGGGTGCCCGCCCGATTGTCCAAATTACTCCCGGGGAAAAGTGCCGTGTTTACATCATTTACGAGCGGTGAAAAACTTGGCGATTGACTCACCTCAACCGTGCATGGATTATCATCAGGCGCAGTATATGAAAGGATCGCTTGTGTTGCAGTTGTGCCAACGACAGCGACCGAGAAATCCGCTCGCGCCTTGGTAAGCCGCAAAAAGATGCCGCCCACGATAAGAAAAATTCCAACAAAGACCAAGACGATTTTGGTATTTTTCAAAGGGATCATATGCATAATACGTTTATGCTAAAAATTATTATAATTTTTAGCTATGCAGGTAATTAAAGTATATTCCCCTTTTCAAAACTAGAAAAGATAGCCTCATTAAGCTTTAGGCCTTTTTCGCCGAACGCAAACGCTGCTTCAATTTTTTCTCCCGCGAGAACCCGTGGAAGCCATAGCGGATCATCAATCCACATTTCCGAAAATGGCAGTTCGTTTGCTTTAAACCATTTCGGTCGCATCTCTTCAGATTCGGATAGTTCGCCGCTCCAATGGCGAATGAGAAAGATATGGCAAAAATTATCCCACTCATGATTATCCTCGAAGGAAAATTTGAGAGTTCCAAAATTTTGAAGGTTCGATCTATCAACAGCCACGCCAATCTCTTCTTTAATTTCCCTGATCGCGGCATCCTCGACGCTTTCCCCTTCATTTACTTTTCCGCCAACGCCGTTCCATTTCCCCACCCCGAACCCTCGTTTCTTCATTGCAAGCAAGATTTCATCATCTTTTAATAAGAAACAGATGGTTGTAGTCTTCATTTTTTATTCGAAAAAATTGCTATCGTTTGAGCAACCTCTTCTTGAATACCATCAATACAAGGATATTTCTCTATCTCCTCGGCATTAACCCAGGCATAATTGGTAAACGCTCCTCGCTCGAGGACGACATCACCGCCCTTAAATCTTGCTGCAAATTTTACTAGTACGACCGGCGTTTCGTCGGGACGAATGAATGCAACGCTATTGATATAAAAAATGTCATTTTGAATCTCAATGCCAGCTTCTTCTTTTGATTCACGTGCTAAGAGATTTTCAACCGCATTTTCGAAGTCGAGAACGTCGCCATTCATCCGTGTAGGTTTTGTGATATCAAGATCGGCCCACTCCAATTTGCCGCCAGGAACTGCCCATCGACCAGGATGCACTTTCTCTCGTTCATCTCTTTTTAAAATTAAGCACTTTTGATCACTTTCACGATAAATTACCACATTTGCCACAAAGTAAAACAGTTTATCCTGCTTTGCATTATCGATGCTTATTTTCTTAGCCGGCATGAAAGTTAACTTCGATCTTCGTCTCCGTAAACAAGCTCAAAATCTGGACGTTGATAGGAGAAAAGTTCCTCCTTCTTAAAGAAGCGTTCGATTTCAACCTTCGGATCTTCTTCCGGATCAGAAGCGTGGATAAGATTGCTTTGGATGCTCATTGCAAAGTCGCCTCGAATCGTACCCGGGATTGCCTCATAACCCTTTGTAACGCCAACCATAATCCTAACCACGCTAACCGCTCGAATTCCAGAGATCACCATAGCTACCATCGGAGCAGAGGTCATATACGCCTTTAAACCAGCAAAAAATGGCTTTTCTTCATACTTGCCATAGTGCTCTTTAATAAGAACTTCGTCCATATGCATCATCTTAAGGCCAATCACTTTTAACCCTTTATCCTCAAAACGATGAATGATCTCTCCGAGCAAGCCACGCTGCAAGGCATCTGGCTTCAAAAGAACCAATGTTTTTTCTTCTTTGGGATGATTTCCGTTCATAGTATAGTTAATTATTTTTTAATCTCTTTCTTTATTTCCAATCCTAGCTCATCCAACTGCTTTTTGTCTACTTCCGACGGCGATCCCATCATCAAGTCTTTGCCTTCTCCGGTCTTTGGAAAAGCGACAACTTCACGAATATTCGGCTCGCCCATCAGAAGCATGACGATGCGGTCAATGCCCGGCGCGAATCCGCCATGCGGCGGCGCGCCGTATTTAAACGCTTCAAGCATATGGCCAAACTTTTTCTCCTGCTCTTCTGCGCTGATATTCAACAACTCAAAAACTTTTTGCTGCATATCAGATTTATGGATACGGATACTGCCAGAGCTTAATTCGTATCCGTTTAAAACCAAATCATATGAGTTCGCCCGAATAGACATCAGGTCCTCGCCATTCATAAATTTTTCTACATCTTCATCTTTGATGGAACAAAACGGATGATGCGCGGCTTGCATGTTCCCCTCTTTATCTTTCTCAAACATAGGGAAGTCGACAATCCAAGCGAACGCAAGCTCATTCGGATCATTTTTATCTTTCCGTAAATCCGGTTTATCATTCCCGTATTTTTCCATCGATTCCTTGTACGTTATCCTTGGAAATGGCGTTTCCGAAATCTTCTTTTCTGGGAATAACGTTTTCACGAGTTCGATAAACATTGGCTCGGTGTAGCTCAAAATATCTTCTTGATTCACGAATGACATTTCAAAGTCCAGCTGCGTGAATTCCGGCTGACGATCGCCGCGTAAATCTTCGTCGCGCATGCACCG
>Ga0210389_10004035_pt1 | contig 11433 bp, 7 predicted proteins | sample IncBWH28OmetaG_FD_160127 | JGI IMG/M metagenome (GOLD analysis project Ga0210389, IMG submission 160127) | Forest soil microbial communities from Barre Woods Harvard Forest LTER site, Petersham, Massachusetts, United States - Inc-BW-H-28-O ... | reverse complement strand
CTCGCGTCAGCGGTTCCGCCGACGCGAGCGAGTGACGGGGCAGGATCTGGCCGGTCTGGCAGAACGCATACCAATCCGTCGCTGAAGCCCGCCGAGCCGATCCCGAATGCGGCGTTGAACCGGTCGAGGTTCACCAGCGTCAGCAGGGCGGTGATCTCCACCAGCTGACGATCGTCGAAGTACGACCGCACTCGCGTGAACAACTCGTCGGTGACCTCGACCGGGGTGCGCATCACCGCGACCGCGTAGTCGAGCGCCGTCTTCTCGCGATCGGTGAAGAGGTCGCTGGACTGGTACCGCGGCAGGGCGAGGAGTTCGGAGTCGGAGAATCCCGAGTTGCGGCATATTTGCGAGCCGAGGTCGACACAAAACTCACACCCGATCATCTGCGCGCCCTTCAGCTCGACCAGGTTCTTGATCCGCTCATCGACGGACTTGCCCTTGCGAACCGCCTGGTTGAACCGGCCCATGCCCATCATCATCTTCGGCTGGTGCGCCCAGATCTCCATCGGCTCGATCCCGCTGCCAGTCTGCGGATCGCGCCCGGTCAGCTTCCTCATCATCCGAGGGCCGAACTTATACACGAGCTTGACGATCGGGCCGGCCTGAGACTTTGTTACGCCTTCAATGCGTGCCATCGGGCATCCTCCTGCCACATCGGCTCTGATATAGAGCCTCATTCCCCCTGACACATCGCCGCCGGGAAACGTGACACGAATGGATCACCTGAGTTCGCAGATCGCAGCCGCCTGGGCAGACGTCACGTCGCATGCAGCGGCGGGTCGGCTGCCACCTCACGCGCGGTTTCCCTGTCGACCTTGCCCGCGCCGTCGGGCCACGGGCGCACCCAGCGTTCGGCGATCTCGCCGAATCGCTCGAACCGCGCCCGGCCCGCTTCACCGAGCGCGTCGACCACGGACGTGATGAGCGTCTCGACCACAGCAAGGGCGGGGGTGAGGCTCTCGAACGGGGCGGGGCCTGACACCTGAGCGGTGAGCACCGCGTCGGCGATGTCGGCTACCGGAGAAAGCCACGGGTCAGTGACAAGGAGTATCCGTGCACTTGCCGCGCGTGCCGCGCGTGCGATCTCCAGCGTGTCGCGCTCGTAGCGACGGAAGTCGAAAGCAACGACGGTATCCCGCTTGGCGATGTCGGCGATGGCGCCGGCGCGGTCACTTGCTGACGGCCCGACCAGACGGACATCCGGGCGCAGCTCGCGAAGCACCGAGGTCAGGTGCGCCGCCAGCAACTGGCTGAACCACCCGCCGGTGACCAGCACCTGGCGGCCGCCGTCAGCGACCAGGGACACCGCCCGCTGGAATTCATCGGGGTCCAGCCCGGCCACGCTGGCTGTTACGGCCTCCCCGAGCGTGCGCGCGCTCGCGCCGAGCACATCGCCGGACCGCTCCGCCTCCTGATGCCGCCGGTATATTTCCGCGGGCGTCATCATGCGGGCGGCGATCTCCTCGTGCAGCGCGCGCTGGAATGCCGCGTAGCTGCTGAACCCCAGCTCGGCGATGAACCGGCTGACGGTGGGGCCGCTGACCCCGGCGACGCGGGCCAGCCGGGCAGACGACTCAAGGCCGATCGTGGGCGGCCCTGCGAGCAGTGTTCTCGCAACGCGGCGCTCCGACGGCGACAGCTCGCCAAGCCGCTGGCGGATCTGCTCCGCTATGCTCAGCGGCCCGCCAGAACTTCCTTGCGCCCTGCGTGTAGATGCCGGCCTTCGCCCCGCGGGCGAGCTTTCCTCCGGTGGCTCAGCCATCGCCCCACCTCGTAACACTATTGAAATGATTCGATCAGAATAGCGTCTTGACCACTGATTCTGAATCATGTTGTACTCATGCATGCTTCTGGCTGAATGTCTGTGTATGGACAGGACGTCCGAACCGGGTTTCGCTCGCGGCTGCTTTCGTGCTGCACTTTCGCACCGATCGTCCCGCCCGGCGCGCGACCAGACTGCGTGCGCGGCACGCCGCGTCGTGAACTCCCCCGCGGTCACGAAGGAGTCCAGCTCATGAAGATCACCCGACTCGCCCTTCGCGGGCGACCATGCGCACACCGCCCTGCATCCACGTGGCGGGCCAGGGCGCTGCTGACTGCCGTCACCGGGATCGCCCTCGCGTCCGCCGGTATGGCTGCCGGCGCCGCCGCCCCGGCTGCCGCCGCCAGCAGCTCGTCCGGCTCGACGCTAACCGTCGAAGCTCAGACCGCGTTCTCCACGTTCAACCCGTTCACCGCCTACAACAGCGGCGATCTGGAAGTGATCAACGAGATCTACCCGATGCTCACAACCACCAGCAAGCAGGGCGCGCCTGAGCCCTACCTGGCAACCAAGTGGAGCATCTCATCGGACAAGCTCACCTGGACTTTCACTCTCAAGTCCGGCCTGAAGTGGAGCGACGGCAAGCCTCTGACCGCGGCGGACGCGGCCTGGACGCTGAACCTGATATTGCACAACGCGGCGGCCGGCGCCGCCAACGGTGCACTGGTGGCCGGCTTCGCCAGCGTGACCGCACCCAGTCCCACAACGCTGGTCATCACGACCAAGAGCCCGGCAGCGAACCTGCTGTACAACCTAGCCATCATCCCGATCGTGCCCGAACACAGCTGGGCCGGGCAGGTCTCGCACCTCGCTAACTTCACCAACCAGGGCACGCCCGTCGTCGGATACGGGCCGTTCTCCCTGACTGGCTTCGTGCCAAACCAATCAGCCACGCTGACCGCGAACAAAAGCTTCTTCATGGGCGCGCCGAAGTTCCACACCCTGATCGTCCAGTACTTCTCAAATGGGGACGCCGCGGTGGCCGCGCTGCGCAGCGGGCAGCTCGATGACATCGACGACAGCTTGACCGCCACGCAGTTCAACGCGCTGAAGGCAGCCAAGGACATCACCGTGGCCCCGCAGGTCTCGGCCGCCTGGACCGCGATCGAGCTCAACCCGGGCGCCCGGACCAGGCAGGGCCGGCACTTCGGCAATGGCAACCCCGCGCTGGAGAACGTGAAGGTACGCCAGGCAATCGAGCTGGCGATCAACAAGAAGGAGCTGGTGTCGAAGAACTGGGACGGCCTGGCGGTGACGGGACAGGGCTACCTGCCGCCGGCCTACCCGCACTGGCAATGGACGCCACCTGCCTCCCAGCAGCTCAGCTACGATCCAGCCAAGGCCAACGCGCTGCTTAACGCGGCCGGGTACAAGACGGGCCCGAACGGGATACGGATCGACCCGAAGACCCACAAGCCGCTGACCTTGCGGCTGGGCATCCACTCCGACGAGTCAAGCGACGCCGCGATGGCCCCTTACATCGTGGAGTGGCTGAAGGCAGTCGGTATCGGCGTGACCATCGACTCGATGAGCTATAACCAGCTCAACGCCGACCTGCCTAAGGGCGACTGGGACATGCTGTCGGACACCTGGTCCACCGGCCCCGACCCCACCTACCTGCTGTCTATCCAGACCTGCGGAGTCCTGCCGCTCAATAACGGCAGCGGGTTCAACACCGACTCGTTCTTCTGCAACCCGGCGTACGACCAGCTCTACGCTCAGCAGGCCACCGAGTTCAGCACCGCGCAGCGGGCGGCCACGGTCGGCAAGATGCAGCAGATCCTGTATTCCAATGCGGTCGACGTCGTGCTGTACTACCCCGACTTCCTCAGCGCCGTCCGCACCAACGCAGTCAAGGACTACTTCTTCGGCAAGCCCAACGCCCAGGGCTTCTACCCGCAGCAGAATCTGTTCATCAACTGGCTGGACGCCACGCCGGTCGCGAGTAGCGACACCAGTTCCTCGTCGGGCACGGCGCTGGCCATCGTGATCCCGATCGTGGTCGTGGTGCTGCTCGCGGGCGCGGCGCTGGTTTTCTGGCGGCGCAAGACAGCAGGCGAGCGGGAGTGACGTCTTGAGCAGCACTTCGGCGCCGCTATCGGCTCTGGGCCTGAGCGCGCTGGAGACCCCGCCGTCCGGGGCCTCCAGCGCGCGGGACTTCGCCCACTACCTCGCCAGCAAGATCGTCGCGGCCTTGGTGAGCTTCGTGGCCCTGCTGGTGGTCGGCTTCATCATCTTCAGCCTCATGCCATCCAACCCGGTGCTGGCACTTACCAGGGGTCGGCCGACCAGCGCCAAGCAAGTCGCGTTCCTCACCAAGGAACTCGGGCTGAACCAGCCGATCTGGGAACGCTTCGGCCACTACGTGATCAACACTCTGCAGGGCCACCTCGGCTACTCCTTTCAGTTCGAGACGCCAGTCGCCACGCTGATCGCGCAGCGGCTGTGGCCGACGATCCTGCTCATGGGCTCGTCCACGATCGTGTCGGTGCTGCTCGGCATGTGGCTGGGCATCCGCAGCGGCTGGCGGCCTGGCAGCCTGCTGGACCGCGTCTCGACCGGTTCGGCCATCACGCTGTGGTCAGTGCCGACGTTCTGGCTGGGGATCATCCTGCTCGTGCTCGGCAGTGTCGGCTTCGGGCCGATCCCGCCGCTGTTCCCGGCGGGCGGTATGGCTACCGCCGGCACCGCCGGGGGGTTCGCCATTATGCACATCCTCGACATCGCCAGGCACCTGGTGCTGCCCTGCCTGACCCTGGTGCTGGTGGTCTTCGCCCAGTACCAGATGATCATGCGCTCGTCGATGATCGACGAAACAGGCAATCCCTACTTGCTCACCGCACGGGCCAAGGGCCTGCGCGACGCTGAGGTCAGGCAGCGACACGCAGTACCGAACGCGCTGCTGCCATCGGTGACTCTGATCTTCCTGCAGGTGGGCACGATGATCAGCGGCGCGATCACGGTGGAGACCGTGTACTCCTGGCCTGGCCTTGGCTACCTCACCTACCAGGCCCTGCAGATCCCCGACCTGCAACTGCTCGAGGGCACGTTCATCATCTTCAGCGCCTCGGTGATCGTGTTCAACCTCCTCGCCGACGTGCTCTACCGCTTTCTCGACCCCCGGGTGCGGCGGGCATGACGGCGACCACGACTCAGGCACCTGGTGCCGCCGCGGCACCGCCGAGGCTCCTCGCGCTGCGGCGGTTCGCCCGCGAGTTCGCCGCCCGGCCGGCCGCCATGGCCGGCCTCGGCATCCTGCTCGCGCTGACCATCCTGGCCCTGACCGCTCCGCTGTTCATCCACGCCAGCGACCTGAACGTGGTCAACGCACCGGGCCAGCCACTGTCGCCCCCGTCAGCGCGCTTCCCGCTCGGCACCGACTACGCCGGCCGCTCGATCGTGCCGCTGCTGATCTGGGGCACCAGGCCGTCGCTAGCCATCGCGGTGCTCGCGACCGCGCTCACGATGATTGTCGGCAGCCTCATCGGGCTACTGGCCGGACACTTCGGCGGAACCACCGCCAGGATTCTGATGGCGATCACCGACTGGTTCATCGCGCTGCCCACGCTGCCGCTGGCCATTGCCCTGGCCGCGGTACTCGGCCAGGGCAATACCTCGATCACGATCGCAATCGCGGTCACCTCGTGGTCGGGCACCGCGCGGCTCATCCGGGCCCAGACGCTGGCGGTAGAGGCCCGCCCGTTCATCGAGCGCGCGAAGGCGCTGGGCGCGCGGGACAGCCAGCTTGTGTTCCGCCACGTGCTGCCGAACGTGGCGCCGTTCATCCTGGTCTCCGCCACCCTCACGGTATCTGGCGCGATCATCTCCGAAGTCACGCTCGCGTTCCTCGGCCTCGGCAACCCGACCGACGTGTCCTGGGGCTCGATGATCAACCAGGCATTCTTTCAAGGCGCTGTGTCCGCCGGCGCCTGGTGGTACATCTTGCCGCCGGGCGTCGCGATCGTGATCGTAGCGCTGGCGTTCACCATGATCGGGCGCGCAGTGGAAAACCTCCTCAACCCCCGGATGGCGAGAAGGCCATGACGATGGCTTCGGAAGCCAAGACGACGGCCCCGCTGCTCGAGGTCCGTGACCTCGCAGTGGCCTACCGGTCAGGCGCCGAGACCGTGCGGGCGGTCCGCGGGGTGAGCTTCACCCTGGAGGCCGGACAGACGCTCGGCATGGCCGGCGAGTCCGGCTGCGGCAAGACCACTGTCGCGCTCAGCCTGCTGCGCCTGCTGCCAGCGTCGGCGAACCTGAGCGGGCAGATCCTGTTCAAGGGCGAGAACATCATCGGCATGGGCTGGCAGCAGCTCCGGGCGGTGCGCTGGTCTCAGGCCTCGGTGGTGTTCCAGGGCGCGATGAGCGCGCTGAACCCGGTCCGCACGATCGGCGAGCAGATCTGCGAGCCGATCCTGCTGCACGAGAAGGTTGGCCGGCGGGTGGCCGAAGCCAGGGCAGCTGACCTGCTTGACAGCGTTGGCGTGCCGTCCGCACGGCAAGCGAGCTACCCGCATGAACTGTCCGGCGGCCAGCGCCAGCGTGTGATGATCGCGATGGCCCTCGCCTGCCAGCCTGACCTCATCATCGCCGACGAGCCGACCACGGCACTCGACGTCATCGTCCAGGCGCAGGTCCTGGAGCTGCTCACCGGCCTGGTCCGCGAGCGTCAGATCAGCATGATCGTGATCAGTCACGACCTGTCGGTGCTCGGCGAGACCTGCGACCGGCTCGCGATCATGTACGCGGGCCGCGTCGCCGAGACCGGGCCATCGCGCGAGGTGCTCGGCGCGCCGCGGCACCCCTATACCGGGATCCTGAGCCGCGCTTTCCCGCACATGGGCGACCCCGAATCGCGGCTGGCTCCCGCCGGGCTGCCTGGCGAGCCGCCCGACCTTCGCGGCGACATCGCGGGCTGCCCGTTCGCGCCGCGCTGCCCGGAAGTTATCGACGCCTGCCTGACCCACGACATCCAGTTGTGGTCGGCGGGCGAGCACCGCGAGTCCGCCTGCCTCAAGGTGCTGGACAACTACGCCACCGGGCCAGGCACGGACCACGCGGACGAAGCCGGGACGCGCCAGGCGATACTGCCCGAGCCAGCCGGATCACAGGCCGCCGGGGAAGTCAGCCGTACCGGCGATCCCGTGCTCGAGGCCGACGGCTTGCGCGTGGTGTTCCCTGGCCGGCGCGGCCGCGGCCCGGCACGCGCTGTCGATGACGTGAATCTGACGATCGGCCGCGGCGAGATCGTCGCCCTGATCGGCGAGTCCGGCTGCGGTAAGTCCACGCTGGCTCGCGCCCTGGTGGGCCTGGCCCCGCCGACCGACGGCGAGGTGCGCTACTGCGGCGCGCCGCTTCGCTTCAGTGGAAGCTCGTTGCGCGAGCACCGCCGTCATGTCCAGCTTGTGCTGCAGGACCCGGCCGCAGCGCTGAACCCGAGGCAGACCGTGTACGACGCCGTCGCGGAGGGACCCCGGCTGCACGGCATGCGGGCCGGCCTGACCGAGCGGGTGCATGACGCGCTGGCGAAGGCCGGCCTGCGCCCGCCGGAGCAGTACGTCAGCCGCTACCCCCACGAGCTGTCCGGCGGCCAGCAGCAGCGCGTGGTGATCGCCGGAGCGCTCGCTCTCGAGCCTTCCGTCATCGTCGCCGACGAGCCAGTGTCCTCGCTGGATGCCTCCGTGCGCGGCGAGATCCTCAAGCTGATCCTGGATCTGCGCGACCGGCTGTCGCTCGGTGCACTCATCGTCAGCCATGACCTCGGCGTCGCCTGGAACATCGCCGATCGGGTGGCGGTGATGTACCTCGGGCGGATCGTGGAGGCCGGGCCGGTGGCCGATGTGCTGCTGCGCCCTCGTCACCCCTACACCCAGGCGCTGCTCTCGGTACTCCCGGACGCCAGCCGGGATCATCCCGGCCGCCCGCTCGCGGGCGAGCCGCCCGACCCGACGAACGTCCCGGCAGGCTGCCGGTTCCATCCGCGCTGCCCGCGCCGGGCCGCGCTGCCCGTCGGCGACGAGCAGGCCGAGGTGTGCCGCACCGTGCCGGTGCCCGTGCTCCCGGCCATTGCGTTGGAGAGCGCGGGCACCAGCCTGGTCGCCTGCCACCTCGCCGATCTCGACGTTCCGACGCTGGTCGAGCAGTCCGGCACGGCAGGTTAGCGGAAGTCGCGGCAGCGATTACGGCATCGACGGAACGGCGTTCGCCTGAACGACTTCCGAGTAGAAGCGCGCGCTCGACTTCGGGATCCGGCGCTGGGTCTCGAAGTCAACGAAGATGATCCCGAAGCGCTTCTGGTAGCCCCAGCCCCATTCGAAGTTGTCGAGCAGCGACCAGACGTAATAGCCGGCCAGGTTCACTCCGGCCTTTACCGCGCGAGCACACGCCTCCAGGTGCTCGTGCAGGTAGCTCACCCGCTCCAGGTCGTTCACCGCGCCGAGCGGGTCGACATAGTCCTCGGCTGCGCATCCGTTCTCGGTGATGTACAGCGGCATGCCGGGAGCCTGACCGGACACTTGCAGCAGCAGCTCGTAGAGACCCTCGGGGTCAACCAGCCAGCCCATCGGCGTCCGCTCGAGCTCGGCGGGCCGGTATTCGACCACCCCGGGCAGCCCGCAGCGCGCCACCTCCTCGCCGCGCCGCAGGTCGTCCGGATCGCCGGCCCGCAGGTAAACGGGGGAGTAATAATTCACGCCAAGGAAATCGACCGGCTGACGGATGATGTGCATGTCACCGTCGGCGATCATGCCGGGAACGGGCAGCAAGGCGGGGCTCGCATGCGCCGGGTAGCGGCCGTGCAGCACCGGCTCGAGGAAGAGCCCGTTCAGGTTGGCGTCGGTCGCCAGCCACGCTTTCTCTACCGCCTCGGGCTGGGTGCCTTCCGGCAACCTGACCGGATGCATGTCGAACGTGATGCCAACCGGCGTATCCGGCCGCACGCTGCGCAGCGCCTGAGTGGCCAGCCCATGCGCCACCAGCAGGTGATGAGTCGCCGCGGCGGCGGCAGCCGCATCGGTCAGGCCCGGCGCGTGCACGCCGTCGCGGTAGCCGTGGCTCGCCACGACCTGCGGCTCGTTGAGCGTGATCCAGCGCGACACCCGGTCGCCCAGCTGCTCGGCAACAATCTGCGCGTAGTCGGCGAATCGCTCGGCCGTGCTGCGTACCGCCCAGCCGCCGCGGTCCTGCAACTCCTGCGGCAAGTCCCAGTGATAGAGCGTGACAGCCGCCGCGATGCCCTTGCTGGCAAGCTCGTCAAGCAGTGACCGGTAGTAGTCAACGCCCTTCTGGTTGACCGGTCCGGTCCCGGTCGGCTGGATCCGCGGCCATGCGATAGAGAACCGGTAGTCCGACAGCCCGAGTTCGGCCATCAGAGCGACGTCCTCGCGATAGCGGTGATACGAGTCGCAGGCGATATCGCCGGTGTCGCCCCTGCGGACCTTGCCCGGCACCCGGCTGAAGGTGTCCCAGATGGACATCCCCCGCCCGTCGGCAGTCACTGCTCCCTCGATCTGGTACGCGGCAGTCGCCGCGCCCCAACTGAAGCCCTCCGGGAAAGACAGCGCGCCATTGGAGCCCGTCCCCGCTGCGGTCATCTAGCCACTCCTTGTGTTACCGGAACGTTGCGTGTTTGCTAATTCGGGGCCTTGACGACCCCTTCAGCGAGTCCTAGTGTAAGCGCTTAGATCAAGCAATGTAAGCGCTTAGATCAGACGATGTGAGTGCATTTAGCCCCGGCCAATTGGGGATTGAGCACATGACGAAAGACCCAGGGATTCTGCACCGTGACGGCGTTGCATGAGCACCTCCGAGGTGCACGGCAGCGACCCGTCCGGCCTGCCCGATCCAGGGCTGCCGCAGATGCCTGAGCCCCGATCGTCCGGTTTGCGGGAACCGGGCGCAGGTGGCGGGCCGGAGGCCGGTGCGGTCTCCGGCCCGCACGCCGCCGATCCGCAGGCGGCCCCCGCGGACCAGGGCGACACGCAGGCCGGCAACTCGCAGTCCGAGGCCCCGGCCGGTGAGATGCCTTATGACACGCTGCTGATCCCGCAACCGCATCTGGCCGCCGCGAGCCGCACAGCGGCGAATCCGATCACCCTCTATGACGTCGCCCGGCTCGCAGGCGTGTCTACCGCCACAGTGTCTCGTGTCGTGCACGGTCTGGACCGGGTGGCCGACGGCACCAGGGCCCGCGTGCGGGAGGTCATCGACCAGCTCGGCTACGTCCCGGACGGGGCGGCGCAGAGCCTGTCGCGCCGGCAGAAACACGTCATCGGCCTCGTCGGAGTCGAGCGACTAGCACCGCATCAGTACGACATCGAGAGCATGAGCCTGCTCTTCTACGACGAGATCCTCCGGGGTGTCGAGCAGCGCATCCGATATCACAACTGGTCTCTCCTTATTACTTACCTGCGTGAGGAGAGCAACGACGACCTGCGCCGGCTGCAGTCACTGTCCGGCAAAGTCGACGGACTGCTGATCGGCGAGGGCATCGTGCCCTCCGACGAACTGGCGCGGCTGGCCGCGCGGCTTCCGGTCGTCGTGGTGGCCGGCGATCCTGCAGAACATGCCGCCGACGTGGTGACGGCGGACAACCGGTCTGGCTCGGCCGCCCTCGTCCGGCACCTGCTGGAAGTGCACGGGCGCCGGCGGTTCTTTCATGTCGACGGCCCGCCAAGCGCGCCCGACGCCAAGGAGCGCCGGCTCGCGCTAGGCGAAGTTATCCAGGCGCATCATGGAGTCGCTCTCGTCGGCTCGCACTGCGGGCGCTTCAGCGTGCAGAGCGGTGAGGATGCCGGCGAGAAGCTCCTCGCCGAGCGTGACGGGCTGCCAGATGCCATCGTCTGCGCGAACGATCAGATGGCCATCGGCGTGCTGCACGCACTGGCCAGGGGCGGCGTGCGGGTGCCAGAGGAACTGTCGGTCACCGGATTTGACGACATCTTCCCCGGCAGCCTGTTCGAGCCGTCGCTGACCACCGTGCACCAGCCCATGCGGCTGCTGGGCGAGCGGGCCTGTGCCCGGCTGCTCGACCGCATAGCCCAGCCGGACTTGCCGCCGCAGGTGGAGCTGCTGCCTACCGAACTGGTGCTGCGCAAGAGCTGCGGCTGCCCGCCCGGCACCGCGGCGCGAACGCTTGCTCCGCAACCCGGCACCGCCGTCCTCGCGGCCGGCGCTCTCGTCGATACCCCGGGTGGCCGGGGCCGCCGCCACGCTCGTCCGACCGCTGAGAGTTAGGAGCAGGGCGATGCCCTTCATCCTCCGCCGGCTGGCCTTCTACGTGGTCACCGCGTGGGCCGCGCTGACGGTGAATTTCTTCCTGCCGCGCGCGATGCCAGGCAACGCGGTCGAGGCGATCATGTCCAAGTTCCCCAGCTTGACGCCGGCCACGTACCACGCGCTGGAGATAATGCTCGGCGTCGGACATCCCGGCTCGCTCTGGGACCAGTACGTGGGCTACCTGAACAACGTCGTGCACTTCAACTTCGGCATCTCGGAGTCCAATTACCCGGCACCGGTGTCGTCGCTGCTCGCCCAGACAATCCCGTGGACGCTGGCGCTCGTCGGCAGCGCGACCGTGATCGCGTTCTTCCTCGGCACCCTCTTCGGAA
>Ga0210389_10004033_pt1 | contig 11437 bp, 12 predicted proteins | sample IncBWH28OmetaG_FD_160127 | JGI IMG/M metagenome (GOLD analysis project Ga0210389, IMG submission 160127) | Forest soil microbial communities from Barre Woods Harvard Forest LTER site, Petersham, Massachusetts, United States - Inc-BW-H-28-O ... | reverse complement strand
AGGGAGATAAGTCAGCGCCGCACGTTAGCGTGACAATGGGATCGTTCGGCAACGGGTGGCCTCCCTTCTTCGTTGTATTCGTTGAAGGAGACCATCCATGAGATATGTCAGTTACATCGCCGCCGCGGCCGCGCTTGCCGTGGCACTCGCCGGCTGTGGCGATCCGTACTACCCAGGCTACGGCCGTTCGCAGTCCTACTACTCTCCGGCGGGCTACAACGCCTATCCCGCCGGCTATGGCTACAATTCACCGGCCAGCTACAGCTATCCGGCCACCTACAACTACGGCTCGAGGTCCGAATACTACCGCGACTACAACGGAATCCACGCCCCGGCGGAACGCACCTTTCCGTAAAGCAAGCGCCTGAAGTCGGGCGGTCGGTCGCCGTCGCCGAAAGAGCTCGCAAATCGATCGATCGAACACCATGTATGATTTGTTGGCGGCACATCGCAGGGCGCCAAGCCGGTTCGCCGGCGCCTAATTTTCCTGAAACCGAAGCACGAAAACCAAAAAACCACGGGGGACTCCCATGTCCATCCAGCAGGCGACGACTGGCGACTTTCACGCTGATCTCAAGACCATACTGCCACGGCTGCGTGTCTACGCCCTGTCGCTGACCGGCGAACCCGACCGCGCCGACGATCTGGTGCAGCGAACCGTGGTGAAAGCGCTGGTTGGCCGCAAGTCGTTTCAATCGGGCACGAATTTCCCGGGATGGCTGTTCCGCATTCAACGCAACGAATTCATTTCCGGCCTGCGCAGCCTGCGTCCGACTGTGCCCCTGGATGACGCCATCGCGAGCCGGCTGTCGCACGAGCCGCGACAGGAAAGCGGCATCGTCATGCGCGAATTCAAGAAGGCCTTCCGTGTCCTCTCGAGCTGCCAGCGCGAAACGCTGCTCCTTGCCGTGCTCGAGGGCTATTCGTATGACAGGATTGCCGCGCATTCCGGTGTGTCGGTCGGCACGGTGAAGAGCCGCGTCTCGCGCGCGCGCACGACGCTCAGGCAGATCCTGACCGACGAGGGCGGCAACGCCCGCCGCCGGACCTCCAGCGATGCCGGCGTTTTCGCCCGGCACTTGCAGCACCGCGCGGACGGACCTGCCGCTGTGCCCCAGGGTTGAGATGAATACGCAGGTTCAAAAAATCGTCCTGGGCCTTTTTGCCGCCATCGGATCGGTCCTTATGATCGCGAGCGCCATGGGCATCCTGTGGGCGTGGACGACGCCCGATGAGTCACTTGGATTCGGGTTCATGTTTGCGCTGCTTGCCGCCGGCTTGTTCATCCTGGTGTTCAAGCTGAGCATGGCGCTGCTGCCCGAGCCGGGCAGCGAGAGGGGCGCCGGCAACCCGACGCCAATATCCGCCGGCATTTCAGGCAAGACTTGAACCGTCACTGACCGCCGGCGGGATCGTCACGGCGCGAACCCGCGTCGGTCCGCCGCTACGATGGCCGCCCATTGCTGCGGCGCGAGGGACACGACCTGATGGGGGCCGCTTGTCGACAGCGCAGGCAGATGCAGCAGCGTCGCCGTGCGCCGGAAAGCGACAACAGGCAAGCCGGGGATCTGTTCTTCCTCCGTCACCAGACGATAGGTTCCGGGCGGCTGCTCCGCCTCTTGGCCGGCGAGCACGAAGGAATGCCGGAACGTGACCGTGGTCTCGGTGGTGCGCATGCTGGCTACTCTACGCGCTTGCGCACGTCGCTTTGAGTTGCTCAATCGGGAAAGCGCAGCCGTGCGCCTAAAGCGAGGGCCTGTCGAGGCCTCAATTCCAGGCCCGTAATCGGCGACGGCATTGTCGATGCCCGCGCCGCCGCAACCGGTCGATGCGCCGTTATTTTGCCGCGGCCGGGAAGACCGGCAGCTTGTCGAGGTCGCGCGCGTCATGCTGGATGATGACGGTCGCCTTGGCGCCCGCCACGATCTTCTTGACCCTGTCGAGCGACGCCAGCGACTGGGCGCGATCGGTGTTGAAAGTCGGCACGCCGTTGCTGTCGTAGTTCTCGCGGAAGTGCGCGAGATCGCCGCTGACGAGCACGGCGCCCATTTGCGGCAGCTTGACCAGCAGGCTGTGATGGCCAGGCGTGTGCCCGGGCGTGTACAGCATGATCACGCTGCCGTCGCCGAACACATCCTTGTCGAGCGGCACCGCTTCGACCTTGCCGTCGCCCTTGATCCAGTTGGCGAACGGCGCGGCAACGGCGCCTTCCGGCGGCTTGGCGCTGGTCAGCACGTCCCAGTCTCCCCTGCCGATCAGCAGCGTCGACTTGGGAAACGAGCCGACCTGGCCGACATGGTCGCCGTGATAATGGCTGATGCCGACATACTTGATCTGCTCGGGCTTGAGATTGATCTGCGCCAGCTGATCGACCAGGCTCACCTTGGGGGCCACGTTGGGGGTGGTCATGGCATGGCCGGCATCCCACAGCAGGTAGTCGTCGCCGTGCTTGATGAGATAGCAGCTGTAGATGAGCTGAAGCTTCAGATCGCCGTAGGCATAGGTGTCCGAGAAACGCTGGTTCACGGCGGTCGGCGGGTTGGGCGTGCCGCAATCGAGGCGCGCCAGCGACATGTCCGGCGCCTGTGCCCGGGCCTGCTGGGCAACCAGAGCGGCGGCGCAAAGGCCGGCCAGGAGCAATGTTCGCTGCATGTCTCTCCCCCTCTTCAATGAGCGACAAAGCCGAAGCCTGCCGATGTTGCCGGTTGCGACCGGTCGGGTCAACGCGATCGGCGCCGTCGAGTGGAACGTGGCCGAGACCGGCTCTAGCCCTATCGAAATCCGCATTTGAGCCGATAAGATGCTTCATCGTGGGTGGGTAAGGGCGGACACGATGCTGCGCAGAAGCTTTCTGGCGAATGGGCTCTGGCCGGCGCTGCTGGGCGCTTCGGGGCCGCGCGCGTCGGCCGAGCCGGCCGCGAAATCCGCGGGGCCAGCCAATGGGGCGCTGCTTATCATCGGCGGCGGCCAGCAGGGCGGGGAGATCGGACGGGCCGGACGCGAGCTGAGCGGCGGCGATGGCGGACGATGGGTCCACATCCCGACCGCGGCGGAAGACGTGAGCAACGTCACGCCGCCCAACAACCTCGCGGGCTGGCACGCGACCATGACCCGGCTGCACACCTGGGACCGCAAGGTGGCGGACAGCGAGGCGTTCGTGGCGCCGCTGCGCTCGGCCACCGCCGTCTACTTCGAGGGCGGCAGGCAATGGCGCCTGGTCGATGTCTATGGCGGCACGCGGACCGAAAGGGAACTGCGCGCCGTGCTCGATCGAGGCGGACTGATCGCCGGCACCTCGGCGGGCGCGACCATCCAGGGCTCCTACCTCGTGCGCGGATCGCCGAACGGCAACGGCACCATGATGTCGCCGGGTCACGAACGCGGCTTCGGCTACGTCAAGAACGCCGCGATCGACCAGCATGTGCTGGCGCGCGGTCGGGCGGCCGACATGGCCAAGGTGGTGGCTGCGCATCCGGGATTGCTCGGCATCGGCATCGACGAGGGCACGGCCGCACTGGTCCAGCAGAACATCCTGACCGTCGTCGGCCGCAGCGTCATCCTGATCACCGATGGCGCCACCCACGACGGCAAGCCCTATTACGCCCTGACGGCCGGCACGCGCTTCGACCTCGCCAGCTGGACGGTGTTGCCGGCCAAAGCAGAGCGCGCCGGCGGGTGACTCGGCCGGCACGCGACGTCTACAAGGCGTATCTCACGCCCGGGATCCTGAGCAGCCCCTGTGCCGTCGCCCAGCTGAGCAGCACTGCCAGGACAAAGGTCGCCACGAACTTGAGGCTGGCGTGGATCGGCAGCCCCAGGAGGACGAACTGGATCCACACCACGAACACGTAATGGACGAGGTAGATCGCATAGGCGCTGCGGGAGAGCGAATCCATCCAGCGGCGTCGGCTGCGAACGACGCCGCGAAACAGGGCGAGAAATCCGAGGCAACTCGCGACGCAGCTGACGACCCAGAGCACCGCTTCCACGGCACCCCTGTCGAACGCCGAGAGGCCGCCGACCAGGCTTTGGCTGCGCGGCACGAAGACGAGCAGATTGTAGGCGACGAAGCAGCCCGCGACCCACCAGCGCCAGTGCCGCGCCAGCGATCCGCCGCGCGCCAGCAGGCCGCGCTCCAGGTCGCTTGCGCCCACCCAGGTTCCGGCGAGGAACCAGACCAGGTAGAGAAAGATGCGGCTGACCTGAAAATGAAACGGCTTGGTCAGCAACGGCGCCCAGGCGCCGAAGCCGAAGCGCGCCAGCATCGGCAGGTACGCCACGGCGCAGACGAGCACCAGGACGCCGGCGAACAGCAATGGGCGCTTCCTGAACAGGCTGCCCTCCGGCGATTTGCCGGACAGGCGCCGGGGCAAGGCGGCGAACAGGGCCGCCACGACGATGTCGAACAGCAACAGCATCCAGACGAACCACAGCGGGCCGGGCGGCCAGCCGTCGGAGGTGATGTTCTGGCGCCAGAAGTCCACGAGGCCCGTCTGGTGGCCGGCCGCGCGCCATGACGCGTAGTAGGCGAGCGGCATCAGCGTCGTCACGCCGACGGCGAAGGGCAAACCCAGCCGGATGACGCGGTGACGCACGAACACCGGCCAGCCGGAGTGTCTGAGCGACGGCAGGACGAACAGCCCGGAGATGAAGAACATCAGCGACATGAAGAACACGTCGTTGAAGTTCTCGGCATAATCGAGGAAGAGCCAGCGCCCCTGATCGACGATGGGTGCCGTCGAGGCCAGGTAGTGCGCCGGGTCGGCGCGAGCGAAGGTGGTGTAGGCGAGACTGCTGTGATGCGCCACCACCATGAGCGTCAGTGTCGCTCGAAGATAGTCGAGCGAGACATCTCTTGCGGACTGGGCTCTTGCGGATTGGGCGTCCATGGGGCGTCCGACGGTTGCTGCCACGATGGCCCGTTATGTCAGATTTGCGGCCGGGCTGCCCCAACCGCCGGCCGCTCATGAATCCTGGGCGAGCGGGCAGGGGCGCGGACGCTGCCACCAGCGATTTATCGATTGAATTTTGTGCAACCTATGGTAATATGGAGACGCACAATTCGGGGAGACTGGCGATGCTGCGCTTGTTTTTCCTGATCCTCTTGTCGTTGGGGCTTGCCGTGACGGACGCCCGGACCCAGCAAGTGACGCCGGTACTGCGCTACACGCCGCCATCGAACGCCTATCGCTCGGCCGTGGCGCCGCCGGAGGATTATTCGCTGAACGGCATGAATGCATCGGTGCAGGTCTATCAATTCCGGCCGTTCAACGGCGATATTCAGAGCCTGTTCCAGACCACGCTGCTGCGCGATTGGATCACGCCCATGCACCAGGAGGAGAATGTCGCGGTGCCGCCGACCTTCCAGACGGTCGCCATCCCGGGCGCGGAGCTCGCCTTGGCGGCGACCTTCGCCGAGAACATCGTCGGCCTGCCCAAGCCCCATTTTCGCTTGGTCATCGTCGCCGCCGGGCAGGCCGCGATCTTCGATGTATCCGCCGGCACCGCGCAGAGCTGGCAGATGGCCGTCCCCGTCGTCGATGCGATGGCGGGCACGCTGCAGGTCGAAGCCGAACGCGCGCCGCCGCCGCTGGGCCGGGCCGCCGGCGGCGCCGTTGCCGGTCTCTACGTGGCCGTCGCGTCGAAATACATGACGGGACTGATCGGCAGCCCCTCCTATTTCACCAACGCGCTCCACTACTACCTCTTCTCGGCCGACGGCCGGGTCTATTGCCACTATGACCAGCTCGAGGTGCCGGGCGGAAATATCGCCCGCTTCGATTTCGATGGCGCGGAAAGAAACGACCCGCCAAATTCCGGTCGCTATACGGTCGATGGCGACAAGCTGATCATTCGGATGGGTGGCAACGCGCCCCGGACGATCGTCACCGACGTGCCGCGGAACGGCAGCGTCACCATCAATTCGTACCTCTACAAGCGGCAGTAGACGGGCAGACGCACGCCGCCGCCGCATGCATCTGAAACCCGGCGATCAGTCCATGGCTTCGATCATCGACAAGGCCGACCGCTTCCGCCGGGCGCTCGCGTGGCCGTGGAAAAAGATCGTCCGGGCCTGGCGCAACAGGCCGCCTTTCCTCAGTTCATTCGACGAGCTGCGCCGGCTGACGATCAATGTGTCCGTCGTGCTGTTGGTCGTGTCGCTGGTCTTCGTCACCGTCCAGGCGACCTATGACAGGACGCTGGTCATCGAGCCGATCTCGGTGCCCAAGGCGCTCGAGGAAATCGGCTATACGGGGAGCGCCGTCGCGCAAAAGCTGATGGATCGCGTCAGCTTCATCAACGACAAATCGAGCACGTCGAAGGATCGGGTGCAATATGGCAGCGAAGGGCGGTTCGCCGCCGCGTCCGGCATTCGGCTTCCGTCATCCAGTGTCAGCATCCAGACCATCGTGACCCTGCTGCGCGGTGCGTTCGGGGTCCAGGGCGACCGCATTGCCGGCGAAATAACCATGAGTCCGCCGGAAGACGCCAGGATGCTATCGACTTATGCGCTGACGCTTCACTTCACGCATTTGGGCAAGCGATTCTCGAGCATTCAGAAGAGCGCGGATCTGGACGAGCTTCTCGACCTGGCCGGGAACGCAATCGTCGGGCAATTCGACGGCGTCGTCCTCGCCGCGTATTTCCAGGAGACGGCGGAGTGGGACAAGGCCGATCAGCTGATCACCCGCCTGATCGCCTCGGCCGATCCGGACGTCATGCCGTGGGCGTTGAACATGCGCGGCCTGTCGTTGAATCACCAGCACCGCAAGGCCGATGCGATCGCGACCTTCGAGAAGATCACCAGGCTCTACCCGAACTTCGCCATCGCCTACAGCAACTGGGGCTACGCGCTCTACCGCGCGCACGACTACGCCGGCGCCAGCGAGAAGTATCGCAAGGTCATCGAGCTCGAGCCCAAACGCGCGTCCGCCCATGGCTACCTGGGAGACGTGCTGTGGGAGCAGGGCGACACTGCCGGCGGCATCGAGCAGTACCGCAAGGCCATCGAGCTCGAGCCCAAATACGCGACGGCGTACATCAAGTGGGGGCACGCGCTGTTCGAGCAGCACGACTATGCCGGCGCCGTCGAGAAATATCAGACGGGCATCGAGCTCGATCCCAGCGATGCGACGGCTTACCTCAACTGGGGTTTCCTGCTGTTCGACCGGCACGACTATGCCGGCGCCATCGAGAAATATCGCAAGGCCGTCGAGCTCGAGCCCAGGAGCGCCCTGCCTTATGCCGCCTGGGGCGTCGCCCTCGCCGACCAGCACGACTATGCCGGCGCCGTCGCGAAGTATCGCAAGGCCATCGAGCTCGAGCCCACGGAGGCGCTGTCCTATATCGGCTGGGGCATCGCGCTGTCCGAACAGCACGACTATGCCGGCGCCATCGAGAAATACCGCACGGCCGTCGAGCTCGATCCCAAGGAAGCAACGGCCTACAACAACTGGGGCCTCGCGCTCTTCGGCCAGCACGACTATGCCGGCGCCATCGAGAAGTATCGCAAGACCGTTGAGCTCAATCCGCGATTTGCCGGGGCTTACGCCAATTGGGGGGACGCTCTTGCCGCCGCAGGAGACAAGGCGGGCGCCGACGAGAAGTACCATCAGGCCGATGCACTGGCCGGCAAATAGAGCGCGCCGCTCTTGCGCCGCTTCGTGCCCCGGGCGGTCATTGCGCTTTTGCTCCTGCGCGAACATGATGCGGCAGGAGGGAGCGCCATGAAGCTTCCCCGTCGGCAATTGCTCCGTCTCGCCCTCAACGCCGCCGCGCTGCCGGCGCTATCGCGCGTCGCTGGCGCGCAGGCCTGGCCGACGCAGCCGGTGCGTATCATCGTCGGCTTTGGCGCCGGTGGCGCGCCCGATGTCGTGGGGCGCCTCATCGGGCAATGGCTGTCGGAACGACTCGGCCAGCCTTTCATCGTCGAAAACCGGCCGGGCGCGGGCGGCAACATCGCGACCGAGGCGGTCGTGCGCGCGGCTCCGGACGGCTCCATGCTCCTCGTGGTGGGGACGTGGAATGCAAGCAATGCAGCGCTCTATCCCAACCTCGCTTTCGACTTCATGCGCGACGTCGCGCCCGTCGCCAGCATCGGCAACGTCCCCTATGTCATGGTGGTCGATCCTTCATTTCCGGCCCAGACGGTTCCCGAGTTTGTCGCCTATGCCAGGGCCAATCCGGGCAAGCTCAGCATGGCGTCGCCCGGCATCGGCACCACGCCCCATCTCGTGGGCGAACTGTTCAGGTTCATGGCGGGGATCGACATCGTGCACGTGCCCTATCGCAGTTCGGCGTCCGCCCTGACCGACCTGCTCGGCGGGCAGGTGCAGATGACGTTTGGTCCGTTGCCCTCGACGATCGGATACGTGCGGGCCGGCAAGCTGCGGGCGCTGGCGGTGACGACCGAAGCGCGCCTGAAGCTGTTGCCGGACATACCGACGGTCGGCGAGTTCATGCCGGGCTACGAGGGCAGCGGCCGCTACGGCATCGGTGCGCCCAGGAACACGCCGGTCGAGATCGTCGACAAGCTCAACCGGGAGATCAACGCGAGCCTTGCCGACCCCGGGATGCAGGCGCGATTTGCCGACTTGGGCGTTGAGCCGACGCCGATGACGCCCGCCGAGTTCGGCAAGCTCATCGCCGATGAAGCCGGGAAGTGGGGCAAGGTGATCCGGGCAGCCAACATCAAGGTGGAGTGATTGGCCGTCACGGCCGCGGCAGGGGGTTCTGGCCGGGACCGCTTTGCCAACCCGTACTCCTTTCATGGAATGTTGGGTCACAGACAACCTCATCCTGAGGAGCATCGCGTAGCGGTGCGTCTCGAAGGATGGGCAACAACACAGTGTATCCCACCCTTCGAGACGGCCCTGCGGGCCTCCTCAGGGTGAGGTCGGACGCCGCCCAGCCTGTTTCCCTTTCATCTGGTGACCCAGCAAACCGTCTTCACGCCCGCCAATCTGGCCGTCAAAAGCTATGCCGAGGTCGATCGGAGCGGCTTGATGCTGGACCAGTTGGCCCGCTTTGCGACCAACTTGAAGCTGTCCGCTTCGGCGGTTCACGCCGCGGACCTGTCGGCGGCGCACATGCGGGCCCGGTTGATCACGGCGATCGGCCAGCCGGACAGTCGCGTCATCGTGAATTTTGATCGCGCTTCGCTCGGCCAGGAGGGCGAAGGTCACTTTTCTCCGCTCGTCGCGTACGACCCCACCAGCGACTCGTTCCTCATACTTGACGTTGCGCGCTACAAATGCCCGCCGGCCTGGGTGGACTTCAAGGAACTCGATATCGGCATGAGGACGCTGGATCCGGACTCCGGCTTGTCGCGCGGCACCTTGATCGTCACTCGGTCGGCAGCCCCCCACTGACCCGGCCAGCTTGCTGCGCGCCGCGACGCCGGATCGATGACGAGCGTGAAAAAACGCACATACGCTCGGCATCGGGTTTTCCTAGAGCTGCCCCATGGCCCGCAGGCTTCCAGCGAAGAGCGCCGACAGGAACGTGGCCGCCCGCCGGCTCGTGGTCGTGGCCGCGTTCGACGTCGTGGGCTTCAGCGCCCTCGTCGAGGCCGACGAGGACAACGCCCTCGTGGCGTGGCGTGTGCTGCGTCTTGAGATCGATCCCCTGATCGCCCGCGGTCGCGGCCGCATCTTCAAGTCGCTGGGCGATGGCTTGCTGGTCGAGTTCACCAGCCCGATCGACGCCACGCGGGCGGCGCTGGCGGTCCAGGCCGCGGTCGCCGCGATGCCGGCCGAGGGCGGCCTCCGCCTCGAGCTGCGCTGCGCCATCCACATGGGCAGGGTGACCGTGGAAGGCACCGACCTCTTGGGCGACGCCGTCAACGTCGTGTCGCGCCTGCAGGATCATGCGCCGGTCGGCGGCGTGCTGGTGTCGGCCGCCGTCATGGACCTGATCAGCGGCCGCATCGATCAGCCGATCGAGGATCTCGGCACGCTGAAGCTCCGCAACATCAGCCGGCCGGTGCAGGCCTATGCGGTGGGCGCGGGCTCGCGTTCGCGGGCGGCGCCGGCGATCGACAGCTTCCAGCGGCGCCGGCCGTCGATCGCGGTGCTGCCGTTCGTCGACCGGTCGTCGGAGACCACCAACTCCTATTTCAGCGACGGCTTGGTCGAGGACATCATCGCCGCCCTCTCGTGCCTGCCCGAGCTGATCGTGATCTCGCGCGCCTCGGTGCTGCGCTACCGCGGCGAGGTGCAGGATCCGCAGCAGATCCGCCGCGATCTCGACGTGCGCTACATGCTGACCGGCAGCGTCCGGCGGGCCGGCCGGAAAGTCCGGCTGTCGGCCGAGCTGGCCGATTGCGAGAGCGGCACGGCGATCTGGAGCGACCGCTTTTCCGGCGAGGCGGCCGACCTGTTCGAGCTGCAGGACGAGCTGAGCGCCCGGGTGGTGGCGACGATCGCGCCCCAGGTGCAGGAATCCGAGCTGCGCCGCGTGCTGCGCAAGCATCCCGAGAGCCTCGACGCCTACGAGTGCGTGCTGCGCGGCCTCGATCTCCTCTACCGCTTCGAGGACGGCAAATCCATGCAGGCCTTGCCGCTGTTCGAACGGGCGATGGCGCTCGATCCGAGCTATGCGACGGCCTGCGCGCTGGCCGCGACCTGCCACGGGGAGCGCTTCTACCAGGGCGAATCGCCCGATCCGCTCGGCGATCAGACGGAGGCCGAGCGGCTGAGCCGGCTGGCGCTCACGCTCGACCGCTTTGACCCGCTGGCGCTCTCGCTCTGTGGCCACATCCGCTCCTGGCTGTTCCACGACTACGACCATGCCATCGAGCTGTTCGACCGGGCGCTGGCGGCCAACCCCAGCTCGTCGATCGCCTGGCTGCGCAGCAGCGCGACCTTCAGCTACATCGGCGAGACCCGCGAAGCCCGCCGCCGGGTCGATATCGGCCTGCGCCTGTCGCCGCACGATGCGCATGTCTTCTTCAGCTACGGGCTGGTCGCGCTTTCGAGCTATGCCGCCGGCGACTATGCCGACGCCGTGCTGTGGGGGCGCCGCTCGATGCGGCACAATCCGCGCTTCGTCGGCAACCTGCGCTTCCTCGCGGCGAGCCTGGCGGCGAGCGGCCAGATCGAGGAGGCGCACCAGGTCGCCCGCGACCTGCTGCGCCTCAATCCCAAGTTCAGCGCCCGCCAGTTCGCCGCGGGCCATGCCTTCAAGGATCCCGACCAGCGCCGGCTGTTCGGCGAGCATCTCGTGCAGGCCGGCCTTCCCGAGTGAGGGCCCGTCATGGATCAAAAACTCCGTCATCCCGACCGGAGCCGAGCGCAGCGAGGCGCAGTGGAGGGACCTGCTCTGTTGCCGCGGCGACAAGAACAGGTCCCTCGACTACGCCGCCCCTTGGGCGGCTTCGCTCGGGATGACGGAATAAGTAGTCACCTCCCCGCGTTTCGGGCGGCCATGGACCGGG
>Ga0210389_10004029_pt1 | contig 11442 bp, 13 predicted proteins | sample IncBWH28OmetaG_FD_160127 | JGI IMG/M metagenome (GOLD analysis project Ga0210389, IMG submission 160127) | Forest soil microbial communities from Barre Woods Harvard Forest LTER site, Petersham, Massachusetts, United States - Inc-BW-H-28-O ... | reverse complement strand
ACGAGGCCCGCGCGCTCGGCGAGGCGCTGAACACCTGCGTCGGCTGACCGCTGCCGTGAGTGGCCTGGGAGTCCCTGCTGCCCGGGCCACGAGGTTCCTCGATCTGCGGTAGTTGCCAAGCCCACTTTCACTGTTCCGATGACATGCAGCCCGCAGTCTCGTGCGGTCGGCCTGGACGATCGATGCCTAGCTGCTGCCGGCCTGCTTGACGGCGGCAAGCAGGCCATTGCCGATCGGCAGTAGCAGCGGAGTCAGCCGCTCGTCAGCCCTGACCTGCTCGCGTACCTCAGCAGCCGCGGCAGCCTCGGCGTCGGTTGGCAGCCGCTCGTTTCCAGTGCTGCCCGGCAGCGCGGCGTTGAACAGGACGATTCCGCCCGGCCGGAGCAACCGGAGGGCGCTGGCCAGGTAGTCACTGAGCTCAAGCCGATCAGCGTCGCAAAACACGATGTCATAGGCGCTATCGGCGAGCCGCGGGAGTACTTCGAGCGCCAGGCCGCCGATCAGCCGGTACCTGCTAGCCGGGAAGCCGGCCGCAAGGTAGGCCGCGCGTGCCAGTCGCTGATGCTCAGGCTCGGAGTCGACCGTCGTCAGAACCGCGGCGGGCCGCATGCCGCGCAACAGCCAGATCCCGGAGGTGCCGCAGCCGGTACCGATCTCCACTACCGACCTCGCCCCGATAGCGGCAGCAACGAACCGGAGCGCGCCGCCGGTCAGCGCGCTCACCGGCGCTGCCCCACCCACCTCGGCTGCATTCCGCCGAGCGTTGATCAGGGCGTCATCCTCGGGCAAGAAGTCGTCGACGTAGGCGAGCGTGCCCGCACTGATCGAAATGAGTACCTCCGCATCGGCCGGCTCCTGCCGCTGCCGGCAGTTGGCCGTCCTGACCTTGTTCACCGTCTTCTGCCCGCTGTCGCGGGCTGCTGTCTGGGCCGCACTGTCCTGGGCCTCAAGGCCGCAGCCTAGCTGGCAGCCCGGCGATCCGGGAACCAGCCAGGTAACCTTGTGCGTTAACGGGTGCGATAGGCAGGCGGAGCATAAGCGCAGGGCTGCGGGTTGACTTGCCGGAAGCGGGAATTATCTACCTTCGGCGGCATCGCCGCAGCAGATGGCTGGGCGCGGACGCTATGCCAGCGGCCGGATCGACGGAACAACGCCGACCCGCCAGAGGTTTGGGTAGGAGTAGGGCGTTGAAGGGTGTGAGCCGGTGCAGGGGGACAAGGTAGAGCAGGCGGGCCCGGCCGAGGAAGCCGCAGAGGCCGTCCAGTGGACGCCGCCAAGCTGGGAGACGGTGGTGCGCGACCACTCCGCGCGCGTATATCGGCTTGCCTACCGGCTCACCGGCAACAGCCACGACGCGGAGGACCTGACACAGGAAGTGTTCGTCCGGGTGTTCCGCTCGCTGGACAGCTACATTCCCGGCACGTTTGAGGGATGGCTGCACCGGATCACGACCAACCTCTTCCTCGATATGGCGCGCCGGAAGCAGCGGATCAGGTTCGAGGGCTTGGCAGACGAAACTGAGGCGCGGCTCGGTGGCACTGAGCCAACGCCGGCTCAGGCGTTTGACGACCGGCATCTCGACGGGGACATTCACGCGGCACTGATGGCACTTGCACCCGAGTACCGGGCGGCGGTCATTCTCTGCGACATCGAGGGTCTGTCCTACGAGGAGATTGCGGACACTCTGGATGTGAAGCTTGGTACCGTCCGCAGCCGGATTCATCGTGGCCGGGCGCAGCTCAGGCAGGCACTCGAGCACCGGCGGCCTCGGCGCCTTGGCGCGCCGGTGCCGCAGCCAAGGCTGCAACTGGACGTACCGGTGGCGCAGGGAGGTCAGCCTTGACGCACCTCGGCCAGCGGATATCCGCGCTGATCGACGGTGAGCTCGATCGCAGCGAGCGCGAGCGCGTGCTCCTGCATATGGGCAAGTGCGGGTCATGCCGTGACGAGGTCGCCGCGCTCCGGATGCTCAAGCGCAGGATGAATGACCTGGGTGAGGCCGCCGCGGGCGCCGGACTGACCGGACGGCTCATGCGCCTGAGGGAATCTGGTCTGGCGGATGGGATGCCGGCGGCTGAAGCTGCGTGGCCGCCTCCGCCCCCGCCGGGCGGCTGGCAGTTCCCTCGCCAGGCGGCACGAACAGAGCAGCGAGTCGGCCGGTATTTCCTGACCGGGTCGCTCGTGGTCTTCCTGGCCGGTCTCGGCACGGCTGCGTTCATTGCCGGGGGCGAGCCGCAGGCACAGGCTCCGTCACTACCAGTGACACCAAGCGTAGACGTACTGGTTGTCCCGCACGGGCAGCTGAACGCTCGGGACGGCCGCCTGCGCCGCCACAGCGAATCTCACGCTGCCCCGTACATGATGGCATCGCCGCACGTGCACTGACCGGTGCTGAATTTCGGCATCGCCTCCGCTACGCGGGGATTCTGATGATGGCGGGTCACGGGCTACGCTGTGAGGGCGGGCCGCAGCCTGCGTGGTCTCAGCCCTTGGAGCCTGCCGGTGTTTGACTTGGACCTGCCCAAGATCTTGTTCCTCGGGGTCGTAGCGCTGATCGTCTTCGGCCCCGAGCGACTGCCTGGTATGGCCGCCCAGGCCGGGCGCGCGTTGCGGGAACTGCGGAGGATGGCCGACGGTGCAAAATCGGAGCTGCAGGAAAACCTCGGCCCCGAGTTCAGCCAGTTCGACCTTGCCGACATCAACCCGAAGCACTTCGTCCGCAAGCACCTGCTCGATGAGCTGTCCGGCGATCCTGTCGTGATCGGCGGCAACGGGAGTAACGGCAATAACGCCGCGACGCTAGCAAGCCGGGCGCCATCCGTCATCAGACTGCTGCCTGGCGAGACCCCGCCCTATGACGTTGAGGCCACCTGACCTGCCAGGGCTCTAGACGGGTGTCAGGCCTAGCTGGCGGCCCGCCAGGCTCCTGGACCGGCCGGCCAAGTTCTCGGCGATCTTCCGTAGCTGCTGAGACGCCGGCGCGTCGGGATCGGAAAGTACCAGGGGAATGCCGCTGTCTCCGGCTTCCCGCAGTCTCGGTTCGATCGGGATCTCGCCGAGCAGCGGCACCGGGGCGCCGGTAAGCCTGGTCAGCGTGTCGGCGACGGCGCTGCCGCCGCCCGCGCCAAACACGTCCACTCGCTCGCCGCAATGCGGACATGGCAGGTAGGACATGTTCTCGATCACGCCAACCACGTGCTGATGCAGCTGGACGGCCAGCGATCCGGCCCGTTCGGCGACCTCGGCCGAGGCCAGCTGGGGCGTTGTCACAACGAGCAGCTCGCTGCCCGGGACCAGGTGTGCTGCGGAGATGGCAACGTCACCGGTGCCCGGCGGCAAGTCAAGTAGCAAGATGTCCAGATCGCCCCAGAACACGTCCGCAAGGAACTGCTGCAGCAGCCGGTGCAGGATCGGGCCGCGCAGCGGCAGCGGCTCGTTGCCTTTCTTCAGCATGCCGCTGGAGATGGTCCGGACACCGTGAGCGGTCGGCGGCATGATCATCTGCTCAACCTGGGTCGGACGGTCCGTGACGCCCAGCATACGCGGCACCGAATGTCCATAAATATCCGCATCAAGCAGGCCAACCGTATGGCCGAGCGCGGCCAGCGCTACGGCCAGGTTGACAGTTACAGACGACTTGCCGACGCCGCCCTTGCCGCTAGCGATCGCATAGACCTTGGTCAGCGAACCGGGCTTGGCGAACGGGATTTCCTTCTCCGGCTGGCCGCCGCGGAGCTTGGTCTGCAGCTCGCGCCGCTGCCCCTCGCTCATCACGTCCAGCTCGACCCGAACCGCCGTGACACCGCCCAGCTTGCCGACCGCGGCGGTCACGTCCCTCGTGATGGTGTCCCGGAGGGGGCAACCCGAGACGGTCAGCCACACGCCGACGAGTACTACGCCCCCCGGTGTGACCTCGATGCTCTTCACCATGCCCAGATCGGTGATCGGGCGGTGGATCTCGGGGTCATTCACGGTAGAAAGCGCCTGAGCGACCTGCTCCGGGCTCGGCAGGACGACACCCGGAGCCGCTGGCGCTGAGTCTTTGGACATGGCCCCATGGTAGGCCCCGCTGACCCGTGCCCGGCTAGCCGAGTGCACCCGCCTGGGCTTGCCCGGCTGCCGGACGCGGCGACACGCCTGAGTTGCGGTGTCGTAGCAGGGCGCACCAATTATGCTCAGGCGGCGTGACGGCTCGCGCATACCGGCCCAGGCGGACAACGCTTGCGGTGCCAGCCAGCAATCCCAGGTTCGTGGCCAAGGCCCGCGAACTGGCGGTCGACGAGGTCTTCCTCGATCTTGAGGACGCAGTCGCGGCAGCGGAAAAGGAGCGGAGCCGCGCGGCGGTTGTGCAAACGCTGCGCGATGGTGGCTGGGGCAACAAGGTAAGGGCAGTCCGGGTGAACGACGTCCGGACCGGCTGGGCCTACCGCGACGTTGTCGACATCGTCGAGCAGGCGGGCGAGTGGCTCGACGCGATCGTGCTGCCCAAGGTGACAGGCCCGCTGGATGTGGGCTGGCTGGACCTGCTTCTCAGCCAGATCGAGCAGGCCACCGGACTGGCAGCGGGCCGGATCGCGATCGAGGCGCAGATCGAGGACGCGGCGGGCCTGGTAGCAGTCGACGCGATAGCGGCAGCTTCGCCGCGGCTTGAGGCGCTGGTGTTCGGCCCGGCCGACTTCATGGCCAGCCTGGGCATGCGCTCGCTGACTGTCGGCGCGCAGCCTGCTGGGTATGCCGCAGGCGATGCGTTCCACTACGCGCACTTGCGGATCCTGGTAGCCGCCAGAGCGCACGGGCTGCAGGCGATCGACGGGCCGTTCGCGGCAATCAGGGACACCGCCGGGCTAGCCGCCAGTGCGGCCAGCGCGGCGGCGATTGGCTTTGACGGCAAGTGGGTGCTGCATCCGGGTCAGGTTGACGTGGTGAATGCTGAGTTCTCTCCGTCGCAGGCCGGCTACGACCGGGCTGAGCTGCTGATCGAGGCGTATGAGTACTACACGACGGTGCTGCGGCGCGGGGCCGCGATGCTCGACGGCGAGATGATCGATGAAGCCTCAAGGAAGCTCGCCCTGGTCGTTGCGGTCCGCGGGCGGGCTGCGGGACTGGCCAGGACCCGCCGGTTCGAGCCGCCGGAGTAGCCCCAGACTGAGCGATACTGGCTGATCACGCCTGACGCGGGGAGATCCGGGCCTGCCCTGCCGTCGACGTGATCGCCTGGATCAACGTGCACCCGCTCACGGTGGCGACCTAGTGGCCAAAGCTGACAAGCTATGTCGCAGCGGACGCGGCAGGAGGCGAGCTGATGCTGGATTCGAACCGGTGGGTGGTGGCCGGGCTCGACAGTGGCGGGACCACGATCAACGCAACTGTGCTTGACTCGGGTGGCCGCTTTCTCGTGTCGGAGATGGCCGAGTCGCCAAGCTGCGTCCGCGAGGGACCGGACAAGGCCGTCGAGGCACTCGCCCGGTCACTGGCCGACGTGCTGGATCAGACCGGGATCACGCGCGACGCGGTTCGGGCCGTCGGGCTCGACACACCTGGGCCAGTAACGGCCGAGGGCGTGATCTGTTCCATGGGTGCGACCAACTTCGCCGCGGCAGAATGGCGCGGCTTCGACGTCCGGCACGCGCTTGAGGTCCGCCTCGGGCTCCCGGTGGTGTTCAACAACGACGCGAACGCGGCCGCGTTGTACGCCCATCACGAGCACTTCGGGCCCGAACTGGCTGAACTTCGCTCGTCAGTGTCGGTGATCGTGGGTACTGGCCTTGGCGGCGGGGTGGTCGAGGCGGGCCAGGTCATCCGCGGTGCCGCCGGGATGGCTGGCGAGCTCGGGCACATCTGGCTGCCGATGGACGGGCTGCTGGCGCCTGGCCAGCCCATGCCGACCTGTAATTGCGGGCTGCCGGGCGACGCTGAGAGCGTCGCGTCGCTGACCGCCATCGAGAAGAGCCTGCTGCCCTACTGGCTGACTCAGTTTCCAGGTCATGAACTGGCCGCCGAGCCAGTTAGCGTCGCCGCCAAGCGCGTGCGCGAGTTCGGCGAGAAGGGCGATCCGCTTGCGCTTGAGATCTTCGAACAGCAGGCGATGGCAATCGGCAGGCTGTTCACGATCGCGGCAAACTTCACTGACCCGCACGTCTACCTGCTCGGCGGCGGCGTGGTGGAGGCGTCGCCGAAGTTCCGTGACTGGTTCCTGGCCCGAGTGCGCGCGCATACGCTGCTGCGCGAGGAGCAAGCGCAGGCGTCGGCGATCGCTCTAGTGCCTGATCGGGACATGGCCGGGGCGCGGGGCTCGGCGATCGCCGCCCGGGCCGCGGTCTTGTCAGCCATCGGGGTGGCCTGATCCGGGATTGCCGTCAGGTCCAGGATCGCAGTGCGGCCAGAAGCCCCGGGGTGAGTTCGCGGCGTGCTTCCATCGCGTCGGCGTCGGCCTCGCTCACCCAGCGCGCAGCTGCCGCATCGTCGCCCGCCTGGGCGACCGCCGTGGCGGTGCCCGGTGGCAGCGCCGCTAGGTAGTCCCTGACCTCGATGACGGCTCCGTCGCTGCCCGGCAGCTCGGCGGCACCCAGCAGTCGGCCGCAGGTTACGGTGAGTCCGGTCTCCTCCCGCACTTCCCTGACTACGGCCTGCTCGTCAGTCTCACCGGGCTCGATCCTGCCGCCCGGAATCGACCATAGACCCTTGCCCGGCTCGTGGCCTCGCAAGATCATCAGCAGTCGCCCGGCCCCATCCTTGATTACGGCTCCCACGCACTGCAGCCGGGCTGACGAGCCGGGTTCGGGCGCATGATCGCAGGACTTTGCCACCCGTCCATTATGTCCGGCCAGGGGAGATTACCTGGTGCTAGATATTTGACGCAGGCGATCCGGGGGATAACGCTGTGTGAGATGAGACCCGCACTCACTTGCCCGCGCTGCGACAGTGCAGTGCGCGAACCGAGCATTTGGTCCAGCGCATACCACTGTGAGCAACATGGCGAGGTGCACCCGCTGCGTTCGTCGCTCAGCCCGTCCCCGGAGGGCCTGGAGGGTGCTCTGCGAGATGCGCACGTTCCGGTCTGGGTGCCGTGGCCGCTGCCTGCAGGCTGGCTGGTTACCGGATTCGCGGTCGCCGGTGACGAGCGCACTGGTACCCGCGGCTGCTCAGTAGCTCTGTCCGGGCCTAATCCGGTCGGCGGCGCCGCTGAGATGATGCTCATCTCGGAGGAACCGGGCATCGGGCTCGGGGCCAGGTTCGCCGGCCTCGGCGGCCGGGACCCGGGCATCCAGTTCACGACTGGCCCGCCTGCCGCAGAGGTGGAGTTCGCGAATCACGAGTTCCCGCTCTGGAACGTGCAGACCCCTGGCAGGGCCGCATTTGCCGGCGAGGTAAGCGGTACCTGGCTCTGGGTCGTACTGTGGCCGGACACCGCGGGAATGCTGATGGTGGAGCCGATGAAGCTTCGCGACCTGCGCGACCCCGGCCAGGAACTAGACCTTCCGTTCGGCGCGCGCTCGCCGCAGCTTCCCGGCTAGTGTCGCTAGGGTGCGCGCCGACCTGCACACTCATAGCAGCGTTTCTGACGGCACCGAGCCGCCAGCGGTCGTCATCCGCCGCGCCGCCGAGGCCGGCCTCGATGTGATCGCGCTTACCGACCACGACACGATAGGCGGTCAGCGCGAGGCATCCGGCGCACTGCCACCCGGTCTGACGCTGCTGCCGGGCACTGAGATCTCATGCCGGGTGGAGGGCCACAGTGTCCACATGCTGGCGTACTTGTTTGACCCGGAGAACGACGAACTGGCCGGAGAGCTGGCGGAGATCCGGGAGAGCAGGCTGCACCGGGCTCGCGCCATGGTCGACAAGCTGGCCGCGCTTGGCGTGCCAGTGACCTGGGAGCAGGTTAGCGAGATCGCCGGCGGTGGCGTGGTGGGCAGGCCGCACATCGCGCGCGCGATGATCGAGATCGGTGTCGTGTCGACCGTGGATGAGGCATTCACAGACCAATGGATCGGCCCCGGCGGCCCCGCTCACGTCGCGCGGTACGCACTAGACCCGGTAAACGCTATCGGGCTGGTTCGTGCGGCCGGCGGGGTCACCGTGCTAGCGCACCCGCGTGGCGCGGAGCGCGGCTGGCAGATTCCCGATGAGGTCATCACTGACCTGGCCGCAGCGGGCCTGACCGGCATCGAGATCAACCATCCCCAGCAAGACCACCGGGAACGGCAGTTGCTGGGCGAACTCGCGCAGTCCCTGGGACTCGCGCCCTCGGGTGGCAGTGACGACCACGGTGCGCTGACCGGCTTCCGGATCGGCACCGAGGTCGCACCGGAGGGCGGATACGAGGCGCTAGTCGGCCAGGCCACCGGCGCCAGGCCCGTAACCGGGACGTGAGCCGGCCGCCTGGTACGCGGACTATCGTTCTGCGGGACTAGCTAAGGCCCGTCCAGGCCGCGGGGCGGCCGTAACGATGGAAGGCAGCGGTATTGATGAGCAGTCAGGACGCTCGGATCGACGCAGTGAAGGGCACCGCCAACACCTGGATCGTCGGGGACGACGAGGAGGTCATCGTGATCGACCCGGGCGATGATGCGGCCGCTGTGCTTGCTGCTGTAGGTGAGCGGGAGATCGTCGCGGTTATCTGCACGCACGGCCATGCCGGGCATGCCGCAGCCGCGCGGGCGGTCGCCGAACGCGACGAGGCTCCCGTCGCGCTGCACCCGGCCGACCGCCAGGCCTGGCGCGAGTCGCACGACGAGGATCCTGAGATCGAGATGGAAGACGGCGGCAGGTTCGAGGTCGCGGACATCACGCTCGAGGTGCTGCACGCCCCGGGGCACAGCCGGGGATCGGTTCTGCTGTATTCCGAGGAGCTCGAAGCGGCATTCGCCGGGGATGTTGTGAGCGAGGACGGCCCGGTCCCTCACGAGGACGGCTTCCCGAACTGGGGCCGGCAGCTCGATGCGATCGGCGCTCAGGTGCTGACCCTGCCGTCGGAGACGCGGCTGCTGCCCGGTCATGGCGGCGAGTTCACCGTTGCGGACGCCGAAAAGCGATTCAACGGCTGGGTGTCGGCCGGCCAGGACCAGATTGTCAGTACCGTCCGGGAAGATACCGAGTAGCAGCCAGCCTCGCTGCTCGCGCGCCTGGTCTGCCGGATACGTCCTGGTCTGCCCGGCGCCGAGCTGGCACTGTGGGTTCGGCTGGCGCTGTGGGTTCGGCCTGCACAGCGCTTGCGGCCTGCGCAGCGCTTGCGGCCTGCACAGCGCGCCTGGCTGGCATTGCTCCGCGGACTGGCGAGGATGGACAGGTGGAACAGCTCGGCTTCGAGGGGATGCCGCGACGGCTTTATGCCTGCACGCCCACCAGGCTGAACACGTGGCTGGACTGCCCGCGCCGGTACAAGATGAGCTACCTGGACCGCCCGGCGCCGCCAAAGGGGCCGCCATGGGCCCACAACAGCCTCGGGGCAAGCGTCCACAATGCCCTGGCCGGATGGTGGCGGCTGCCGCAGCGGGAGAGGACGGTGGTCGCCGCGGGCGATCTGCTGGACCGCGGCTGGCTGTCCGACGGCTTCGCCGATGCCGCGCAGTCGGACGCGCACCGGCAGCGGTGCCGGGAGCTAGTCGAGGCTTACGTGGCGGAGCTCGACCCCAAGGCTGAGCCTGCTGGCGTCGAGCGAACAGTGGCCACGCGGACGGACCTGATCGCGGTATCGGGCCGGATCGACCGGCTGGACGACCGGAGGCAGCCCGGCCAGGGCCCAGGCGACCTGGTTGTGGTCGATTACAAGACAGGCCGTCACCGCCTGACTGTTGATGACGCCCGTACCTCACTGGCGCTCGCTCTGTACGCGCTGGCGGCGAGCCGCGTGCTGAGGCGCCCGTGCACCAGGGTGGAGCTGCACCACCTGCCCACGGCCAGCGTGCTGGCCTGGGAGCACACGCCGGAGTCATTGGCCAGGCAACTCGGCCGTGCGGAGGACATCGCGGCCGAGTGCGGAGCGGCGGACGAGCGGTACAAGGCCGCAGCAATCGGCGGCCCGCCGGCAGACGAGGTGTTTGCGCCGCGGCCGGGGCCTGGCTGCGGCTGGTGTGACTTTCGCGCCCATTGCCGGGAGGGCAGCCTCGCGTCACCCGGGCGTCGGCCTTGGGATGGCCTCCTGCTGGCTGCTGGTGGCGACGATGCGGCCGGCGTGGCGGCTGCTGGGGTCGCCTGAGAACCGGCGATATCAGCTGAGGCCGCTTAGTGGCCGTCCCCGGTCAGCGTCAGGGCCGATCCAGCGGGTCAGGATGGGCTGGCGGCCTTCCCTGCGGCTGCCTGATGCCGGTCGCGGCCGCACGCGTGCACAGTCGGCTGGCGGCGTTCGGCCGCGTTCCAGAACTGAGTCAGCGAGCTGGCCGTCGTGACCGGCGCGTCGATCGCAGGCGAGTGTGCCGCGCCCGGGATGCAGGTGCGCTCGGCGCCGAGCTGCCGGGCCATCAGGTCCTGGACGGCCGGTGGCCACGCGTCGTCGTTCTCGCCGTACACCACCATGGCGGGCAGCCCGCGCTTGACCAGCTCGGCCAGCTCACTGGTCCGGTCCGGGCAGCTGATCAGGTATCTGGCGAGCACGATGAGGCTAATCGGGCAGGTCCTCAGCGCTCGTTCCCGCAGGAATGCAACGATGTGCTCGTCGGCGCCCTCCGCCCTGGCCTGTGGTTCGTGCTGATCGTGCCAGGCAATCCGCACCAGCGCGCGAAGCTGCTCCAGGTCGTCAGGCGCCTCGCCGTCAGTCGGGTCCAGCAGAGCGAGCACTTCGTGCAGGGCTGCAGCCCGCTCGCCGCCGATCGCGCCGGGCCCAGAGCCGAGCAGAGTCAGCGACAGGAATCCGGCCGCCCGTTGCAGCACTGCATCGCGCACTATCAGGCCGCCCATGGAGTGGCCGACCAGGTGCACCCCGCCGCCGCCTTCGCGCGGCATCGCATCGGCGAGAGCCAGCACGTCTGCAGCCATCGCCTCGGCTGCGTATCCGGCCCGGCCTGGCGCGTGCGGGCTCTGGTACTGCCCGCGGAGGTCGACCGCCACGACCGTTCGCCCGGCCGCGGCAAGTGGCTCCAGGATCGGCAGGAAGTTTTCCTTGCTGCCGGTGTAGCCATGGACGAGCAGAGCCGGCCTACGGTGCGGGACCCCGCGCGCGGGCTGTGCCTCAAGGATTGCGAACATGCCGCGAGCGGTAGCCAGCGTTCCTGACCGCACGCCCTCCGGCAACTGCAGGGACCTGATGGTGCTCACGGGGTGGCAGCCTACCGAGAACTGACCGAAATATAACAGGCAAATAACGCAGGGTTCTCTGAAAAGATTACCTCCCGGACGACCCGGACTACCCGGCTAGCAGGTCACATCCGTGCGACTGTCAGTTATCACCGACGGGAAGACCGCTGGTCAGGACCGTTATTGGGGGGGTAGCCAGTCCGGTCAGAG
>Ga0210389_10004028_pt1 | contig 11446 bp, 12 predicted proteins | sample IncBWH28OmetaG_FD_160127 | JGI IMG/M metagenome (GOLD analysis project Ga0210389, IMG submission 160127) | Forest soil microbial communities from Barre Woods Harvard Forest LTER site, Petersham, Massachusetts, United States - Inc-BW-H-28-O ... | reverse complement strand
CCGCTCCGGCAAATTAAGATGCCGTTAACCACGTCCTGATCTTAATGATGGCATGTCGCCGGCCGGATCGAGCACGGGCGGCAGCCAGAGAGATGAGCTTGACATGGGCACCATCATTGAATTTCCGGCGGATGCGGCATCGCGGCGGCTGGGCTCAACCATGGATGGCGCGCCGCGCGAAGGCACGGGAACCATCCTGATCCTTCCCGTCGTCAGAATCGAACATGACGACGATGAAACCAGCGGTGGAAGCGGACCGGAAGAAGGTACCGCCCCGGGCGGCCGCCGCCGTCGGCGCTGATACCGGACATCCCGACATGCCGGGGACGTGTCTTCCGATCCGGACCAGACGACACGTCAGGTTCCCGTCGCCGGCCGTCGCGCTGTTTTTGACAAGCGTGATGCTGGGCGGCTGCAGCGGCGGCGACTTGGGCCGCACCCGCCAGGACTTTCTCAACGACGACATGCATCGCTGGATCGGCGGCGAGGCGACCTCGAGCGTCGGCCTGCCGGCGTCGCAATTCCAGCTCACCGACAACGAGCGGCTGTTGCGCGACCTGGCCTATCCCTTGATCGAGCCGCCGCATTCGCGCCCGGCCTGGCGCAGCGTGTTCGGCGATTACAAGCCGCTGGCTTCGCCGTGGCGGCAGGAAGCGGTATTCGACCGCAGCGCCTATGGACGGATGCTGATCGACGAGCCGCACCGCTCATACGCCTCGCGCTATGCCCAGCTGATGGAAGACGTGCGCGACGACATCACCCGGTTCGAGCCGTTCTTCGCCGACGCCGTGCGCGTGATCGATCTCGACAGGAAGCGCAATGCCGCGCTTGCGCATATTTCGGAACTGTCGCCGCGCGAACGCGCCGATGCGGTCGCCCGCATGCAGGAGAACAGCCTGGTCGTGCAGTGGGTGCAGCAATGCCTGGAGCGGAGGGTCTCGTCGTACCGCTGGGCGCTGGAGCGGCTGGTGCTGCAGACGCCGGACAACATGGCGGCCGACGCCGACCGCCTGATAGGCGAACTCGCAGCCCAAACCGCCAACCCGCCGGTCGCGGCGCGGCCGGCGGTCGGGCAGCCGCTGAGCGTGCGCAGCTAGGATACCTGAATCGAACAATCGCGATCGGCGGTCATTGCATCGTCATTGCGAGCCAACGGGTCGCGCGAATGCGCCCCCACGTCGTCCCGGCCTCGGGACCCCGAGCGTGAGCGCAAGAGCGCTCATCGCGGCGCCGCGGCCTTCGTGTTGAAAGACCCTGTTGGACGGCTTTCGCTCAACAATTGCTTCCTGTGGTTATGGGTCCCGGCTCGGAGGCCGGGACGACGAAAATTAGAACGTCATTGCGAGCGCAGCGAAGCAATCCATCTTTCTTCCCTGTTGCTGCATGGATTGCTTCGTCGCATCCGCCTTCGCCCGAAGGCGGGCTTCGGCGGACAAGCGTGCTCCTCGCAATGACGTTGAGACACACGTTCGCGAACCCGCTCGCACGCTAGGCCGCGTAGTATCCGCCGTCGACGACCTGCGAGGCTCCCGTCATGAACGAGGCCTTGTCGGAACACATCCAGACCACGGCTTCCGCGATCTCGTCGGGGACGCCCATGCGGTTCATCGGCACCTTCGCCATCACGGCATCGAAGCGTGTTTGCACGACTTCCTCGGTCATCGGGGTCGTGATGTAACCGGGATTGACGCAGTTCACGCGGATCTTGTCAGCTGCGTATTCGATCGCCGCGGTTTTCGTCAGTCCCACCACGCCGTGTTTTGCCGCCACATAATGCCCTGATGTCGCAAGACCGATCAGGCCTGCGATCGAGGCGGTGTTGACGATGGCTCCGCCGCCGCCTTGTTGGAGCATTTGTGCGATCTCGTGCTTCAGGCACAGGAAGACGCCGGTGAGATTGATCGCCAGCATGGCGTCGAACGAGGCCTGGCTCAGTTCGTGCAGTCGCTGCCGTCCGGGGCCGACGGAATTTCCGGCAACGCCGGCGTTGTTGAACGCGCAGTCGATCCGCCCATAGGCGGCCACCGTGCGCGCGACCATCGCGGCCACCTGATCCTCTCGCGTCACGTCGCCGCCGATCGCAATCGCCTGGCCGCCGGCCGCGTTGATCAAGGCGACGGTCGCGGCCGCGCGCTCTTCGGTTCGGTCGGCCACCGCCACGCGAGCGCCCTCGCGTGCCATCGCGAGCGCGGTGGCTCGCCCGATGCCCGAGGCCCCACCCGTCACCATCGCCACCTTGCGGTCGAGTATGCCTGCCATGTGCTGCGTTCTCCTGTCTTGCAACAAGACCCTACGATCCCGCGCGTTCTTGGCAAGAGGGAGCGCGGCCGCTACTCTCGACTAAATGAACGGCGCCTTACGAGAGATTGCCGGGCCGTTGTCCTTGCTGGACCGCCCCAGAAAGGTATTGAATGTGAGAGGGAGCCGACAGGGCGCCCCCGGTCAAAACAAGCTGCTCGAACTCGGAGCCAGTCCGAGACGGCGGGGCCGATCGTCCCGGACGCCGATCGAAGCAATGTAGGGAGCAAGATACAATGAACCGAAAAAATCTGACGATGCTCGTCGCGTTGCTGGCGGCGATGGCCAGCCCTGCCGCCGCACAAGTCAAGATCGGCGTGCTCAGCGACATGAATTCGCTGTATGCCGATATCACCGGGAAGGGCACCGGCGTCGCGGCCCGCATGGCGGCCGAGGATTTCGGCCCGGTGCTCGGCAAGCCCGTCGAAATCGTGACTGCCGATCATCAAAACAAGGCCGATGTTGCTGTCAACATCGCCCGCAACTGGTACGACAATGAAGGCGTGGACATGATCACCGACGGTGGTTCTTCCGCCGTCGCGCTCGCCGTCGAGGAGGTTTCACGGCAAAAGCAGAAGCTTGTGCTGTTCAACGGACCGGCCAGTTCCGACATAACCGGCAAGAACTGCTCGCCTTACGCCGCGCACTGGAACTATGACACCTATGCGCTTTCCCACGTCACCGGCTCTGCCATCGTCAAGTCCGGCGGGAAGTCATGGTTTTTCATCGGCGCCGATTATGCGTTCGGACATGCATTGGAGCGCGATACCGCCGAGGTCGTGGGAGCGGAAGGCGGCAAGGTGCTGGGCGCCGTCTACGCGCCGATCAACACCTCGGATTTCTCCTCGTTCCTGTTGCAGGCCCAGGCGTCCAAGGCGGAGATCATCGGCCTCGCGAATGCCGGCGGCGATGCCACCAATTCGATCAAGCAGGGCGCCGAGTTCGGACTCATCCAGCATGGCCAGAAGTTCGCAGCCCTGTTGATGTTCATCACCGATGTCCACTCGCTCGGGCTCAAGACCGCGCAGGGACTTCAATTCACCAGCGCTTTCTACTGGGATCAGAATGACGCGACCCGGGCATTCTCCAACCGCTTCATCAAGGAGGTCGGCCACATGCCGACCATGGTGCAGGCGGGTGTCTATAGTGCGACGATCCACTATCTGAAGGCGGTCAAGGCGTTGGGCAGCAAGGACCCGCTCAAGGTGATGGAGAAGATGCGGGAGACGCCCATCAACGACTTCATGACCCACAATGGCCAGTTGCGGATCGACGGGCGCGTGCTCCGCGACATGTATCTGCTTCAGGTCAAGACGCCTGAGGAATCAAAAGGACCATGGGATTACGCACGCATCATCGAGACTGTTCCGGGCGACAAGGCCTACCGTCCGCTGGACGCGGGGGGATGCCCGCTGGTCGAGGCGGGGAAGAAGGATGGTCCGCAGACGAAGTGAGGGTTGGTGCGGTGGAGTCGGAATGCGGTGGGGATTTTAGCACCGAGCAAGTAGCCGCATGAGCGCAGCGATATGCGGGACTGAAGCCCCCGGATGTCGCTTCGCTCATCCGGGCTACGCTTGCTACGAGCTACGAAGAGGCATGGTATCGTGAGCGAGACGGCAGAGGCTTCAACTGAAACGCTCAGGCTGATGAGCATCATGGCTGCGGTCAATTGCGGTCTCGCGGCGCTAGGCGTGGCGACCGCTTATTATGTCTACTTCTACGTTCCACATTCGCTCGAAGTTCATTACGCCGGGCGTTACGACGAAGTCGTTTCAAGCGCGGCAACATACATCGGCGTTTTCCCGGTCTTTCAGATTTTTGTGTTTGTGCTGTCGGTGATCGGCCGGTGGGGCGCCAACCGACGAGATTTTCCTGAAGGCTTGGGTCTGGGGAAGCGTTTGCAACGACCCGTTCCTATGGACCGGGACAAGCTTTACAGTTTGGTGTCCCTCGCTCTTACCGCTGGCGAATTGGGCGGATTGGTGGGCACGGTTTCCAGAGCGGTGGTGCTTGCTAGCCAGGTTGCCTGACCTGGAGCCCGGAGAAAGTAGCCCGCATGAGCGCAGCGATATGCGGGACTGAACACCCCGGATATCGCTTCGCTCATCCGGGCTACGCTTGCTGTACCACGGGGGAGGCTTGCCGATGGGAAAACGCGAGGTCGACGAGTTTGAGAGACTAGTTCGCACCGGTGAACTGCCAAAAGGCATCGATGGCCTTGAACTGATCGAAATCGAGATGAATCCTGACATCATGTCGGCGATGACTGTCATTACGTCCTCCAAAAAAGGAGAGACGCTCGCTCGCATCTTTATTACGCCGGGCCTCAAACCCGAAGTGCGCAGAACTGCCATTGCGAGGGAATTGGCTCTCCTGCATGACAAGCCATATTTCAAAGGAACCGCAAACCAGCAGTTGAAGAGGTTTTTTAGGGACTTAGAGGCGCCGATAAACCCAAAGCAAAGCTCGAAGCCTACGCTAAGTTTGTCTGGAGTGTTGATACCTGACGCCAGTGTCCCGCATGGCGTCCTCATAAAATCGGTGTCGATTCTCTGGGGCTCCGTAGTAGACCAGCTCCGTGTCGATTGGGATAAGGCCTACGAAATACCACCGGAAGTTTGGGAGGAGATATTCGCGGGCGCGTTCCACCGCGACGGCTTCGATAAAGTCACGCTCACACCTCGCTCTGGTGACTACGGCCGGGATGTAATTGCCATCAAGAGCGGTGTCGGTTGCATAAAAATCATCGGATCAATGAAAGCGTATAAACCAGGACATCTCGTAAAGCACGATGATGTACGCGCGTTGCTCGGTGTGCTGAGTGGTGAGCAGGATGCGTCCAAGGGCATTATTACGACAACATCGGGGTTTGCGCCGCGCATTACTTCCGATCCGTTCATCAAGCCGTTCTTGCCTACTAGATTGGAGCTTATGGATGGAGTGATGCTGAAAGACTGGTTGGTCGGTCTCAAGAGACCGTAGTCTCAATGCGCGGCTTTGCGGCGTCATAGTCGCGGAACAAAATGTAGCAAGTAGCCCGCATGAGCGTAGCGATATGCGGGACTGAAAACCCCGGATGTCGCTTCGCTCATCCGGACTACGCTTGCTTCGCCTTGTGGGCGACGGCCTCGGTAGCAGAAGGTGCACTATCATTAGGGCTGATTCAGACATTTTTCGAACAGCGGCGTCTGTTTAGCGCTTCGCTTCCAGCCCACTACGGTTTCACCTCTGTCTTCGGTAACGGGCTCATAAAGAAATCCGTCAAGCGCAAAAATCTTCGCCCCATCCATTTGTTTCGTCATCAGTGCGTTGTACTTGCTTCCGACTTTTTGATAAATAGCTTCGTACTTTTCACCTGCTGCTGCTACTAGATTTGGCTTCGATCCGCCGAATCTCATTGTTACAAGCCAACTCAATTTGATCTTCTCGTCTGTAATCTGAGTTGCGGATTGAATTTCGTAGACGGCCTGCTCCTTATCGCGGAAGGTTATCTTGAGCGTCGGCTGTCCAAACCAAGGAATATCATAAACGGCTCTGAAGTCGCCAGCGCAGTCTGTAGACCAAGCGCCTACAAGGCCAAAGCTCTTCATCGCTCCGCCGGTCGTGTCCGCCCTCGCACCAGATGCCAGCACCGCCAGACTCCCGGCCAGCAACAGAATTCGCCTGACCATTTCCCCGTCCCGTCTAGTATCTACAGCAAAATCACAGCTTAGACGCGTGATAAGAATTATTGCACCTCTGTGCCCCATTTTCTACGCTGGATTTCACGTCACGTATGATCCTTATGGGTCCACCTAAAGGAGGGCATTTCCGAACGAAAATATCGACGACCTTATCTTGAGCCACATTACGATGACAGTTCACGAATTCCTGCGCTGGGAGTTTGGGGATTACGGTGCACTGTCACCGTAATTCGACGGGGTGATGCGCGGAGCATCCCGCTTTCCAGATCCCTCGTGGTCAGGCTCGAGTGATGCTTCGCCGACAGGATCACCTGTTCGCCGCCGCCATCGGTGACGAGAAGCGAGCGGCCCGCGTATGCTTTCCATTTCCAGCCGAGGTCGGAGCGGAGAGATTTTGCCGTCATGGCCTTACCCTCTCGACAACCTGTGCGGGCCGGGGCAGGCTTCCGGAATGTGGAAAAAGGCTGAATGGCCCGGGATAGCAACAGCGGTCGGTATCGTGCTGATACTGTCCCTTGTTATCGTCGGTTCGCGCGACGATTTTCACCTGAAGGATTATGCCGCAGTTCTTGCGGCATTTGTCGCGGTGGGTGGCGCTTTGATCGCTTATAGCGGGGCGATGGCGAAGGTCTATCAGGATCGGGACCGCGACCGACGTGAACTCGATCGTAAGAAGATTGGGCTTTACCTGCGGCTCCTTTACCCGATTGCGAGGATGAATGAGCGAGCGGAGGACGCGCGCAAGGCATTGGCCGGATACAGAATGATAGCTCGAAAATTTCCACCCTCCGCAATTCGGCTTGATCTGCCTGAAGAAGTCGAAGAAGCTTGGAAAAATCTCGAGCTGTTTCCTGTCGAGGTGGCCGTTGCGTTGGATGTCATCCGAACGGAAATGCCAAAAGCCAAACGACTGCTCGACACTTTTCCTGAAAATAGCGTAATCGAGGTTTCGGCTCTCGGAGTAGGTTACGGCGAAGCTCTCCGACCTTATGTCGAAACATGCGAAAAAATCGAAGCCGCGACGGCCAAATTGATCACATCGCTTGGCCAGGAGGTCGTTCGGATCAGATCGCTCGAATGGAGCGAATGATTTGCCCCTATTCGGGACGCGGCCCCCCATGTCGTGAACCAACTACGCCGGAGCCTGTAGCCGACCACAAAGCGGGGTTACGCCTTCGGCTCCAACCCGCCCTACAGCTCTACTTTGCATGGGGTTGTTTTCGCGATTTTTGTCCAGGCCCTGCCGTGCACCGCCAAAGGGACCCTAGGCCGGGTCCGGGACACGATAGCCGTAGGATGGGTGGAGCGCCGGAGGCTGGGCCTGCCCAGCCTCATAAGCGATACCCATCAGTTTCCGTAAGAGGTGATGGGTTTCGCGAAGAGCTCAACCCATCCTACGCGCTGGTTCAGCGCTTCGCCGCCGCCGGCTCGGTCTGCACCTTGCAGCTCGATGCGGCGAGTGAAGCTTGCGCCTGCGGCATCAACCCCGGCTCCGGCGCCAGCGCTTTCATCACGATCAATCCGGTCGCGGTCGGGGAATCGATGATCAGCCGGTCGGCGGCGGTGACGTCCTCGTCCTCCGGCAGATCGTTGTGCTGGGCCTCGGTCATCAGGTCGAGTTCGATCACCTTCTTGCCGGCGGAGCGGTCGTTGATGGCGTAATAGGCGACATCGTTGCGGGTGTAGAACGATACCGAGGTATAGGCCTGGCTGACGGGGACCGTGAGTTTTATGGAGCCGCCCGAGAGGTCATAGCGGCAGACCGCCAGCGCAAACGCCGGATCCATGAACGGCAGCGGTTCGTTGCTCGGATCCGCCAGCGGCAGCGGGCTCACCGCGTTGAGCCTGGTGGTCGGCGCGAGCCGCGAATAGGCATCGTTGGTCGCAATCCGCGGCAACGCCAGCACGCTGACCAGATGCACGATGCCGCCCAGCAGCAGCCCAGCGATGATCGTGAACAGCACGCGGATCATGGACACCCCGCCGTCGCAATGGAGGGCATCGGCGCGTCGCGCTTCGAGCGCGTCGCAACGCCGACCGGCGTATCGTAGAGCCGCAGCATCAGCGCGTAGCGCTCGATGCCTCCGGTCGGCAGCCAATTGCCGGCGCGCGCGCGCGACGCAATGCGGATCTCGAAGGCGCCGTCGGCGCCGCGGATGATTTCCTGGCTGGTGAAGCCGTAACGCTGCAGCGAATTGGCAACCAGCCGTCCCTTCTGGTCGTACAGCGTCAGCGTCCAGAACCGCGCCGCCGGCGTGACGCCCGAGACCACCACGTCGCAACGCCCGTCGAGCGGCCGCTTGCGGTCGTCGGTCGTTGCCGAAAAGGCGACGCCGTCGCCGGTGCCGACGGGGAGTTCGCCGCTGCGCGCGATCGAGGCGCGCGAATAGGGATCGACATCGGCGGTCCCGGTCTTGGGCCGCGCGGTCCAGGCGCCGATCGTGAGCGTCCCGAGATCGGTGCCGCGCGTCGCCGTCATCCAGGTTGCGCCAAGGCCGACGGCGGTGGCGATGATCAGCGCCAGCAGGGTGATGAATATCAGCCGCACGATCAGTTCTTGCGCGGCGCAGGGCTAGCCGCATTGCCCGGTGTCGCCGCCGCAAAACTGTCCGGGAACGCAACGGAATTCGACGACACCGGCTTGATCGGCCTCACCGGATCGCCCGCGGTCCTGGCGGCGTCGTCGAGCATTTTTTCGACCTGCACCAGAATGTCGGCGCCGCGTTTGGTCAGGATCGGCGGCGGCCCCGGCTTGATCTCGGGAGGTTTCGGGGCGCCGTTGGCAGCGATCGTCGAGGCAACGGGGGCAGGCAATTTCGGTCCCGCAGGATAACCGGCGATATCCTTGATTTCGACGCCCTGGTGGGCGGCGACCATGATGTCGTGCCAGGTCTGGGCCGGCAGCGAGCCGCCGGTCATGCGGTTGGTCGGCGAATAGTCGTCGTTGCCGTACCAGACGGCGCAGGTGAAGTTGCCGGTATAGCCGACAAACCAGGCGTCGCGATAGGCGTTGGTGGTGCCGGTCTTGCCGGCGGTCGGAATGCCGTCGAGCGCCGCACGGCGCGCGGTGCCTTCGCTGACGACGTGGCTCATCATGCCCACCATGTCGGAGGCGACCGAAGCGGGAATGGCCTGCAGCGGCTTCGGGCCGTCGCGGTCGTAACGCCAGACCAGATCGCCGGCGCCGGTGCGGACTTCCAGCACCGCATGAGGCGTGACCGACTTGCCCTTGTTGGGGAAGGTCGCATAGGCGACCGCGTGCTCGAGCACCGTGACCTCGTCGGCGCCGATCGGCAGCGACGGCGTATCCGGCAGCGGCGCCTTGATGCCGAAGCGGCGCGCCACCTCCACGATCTTGGCGCGGCCGGCCTTCGGTCCCCCCTTGCCGCCGATCGCAATCGACAGCTTCACGGGAACCACATTGATCGAGCGGGTGATCGCCTGCGTCAGCGTCACCGGACCGGAATAGGAGTGGCCGTAATTCTGCGGACACCAGTTGCCGATGCAGACCGGACCGTCGATCACGATCGAAGTCGGCTTGAAGCCGTTCATCAGCGCGGTCGAGTAGACGTAGGGCTTGAACGAAGAGCCGGGCTGCCGGTAGGCGTCCACCGCGCGGTTGAACTGGCTGGCGCCGTAATCGCGCCCGCCCACCATGGCGCGCACGCCGCCGTCGATATCGGCGACCACGGTGGCGGCCTGGGTGGCGTGATAATCGCGGCCGAACTGGCGCAGCTGGTTTTCGATGGCCGCCTCGGCGGCGTGCTGCACGTTCATGTCGATCGCGGTGCGGACCACGAACACGCGCTCGGTGTAGGATTTCGGGAGCGTATCGACCAGCTTGCGCATCTCGTCGAACGCCCAGTCGAGATAATAGTTCGGCGAATTCTCGTCGCGGCGATCGACCGCGGTGGCCGGGTTGCGCCGCGCGCCGAACACCTGACCTTCGGTCATGAAGCCGGCGTCGACGAGATTGTCCAGCACCACGTTGGCGCGGGCGCGCGCGGCGGGCAGGTTGATGTGGGGCGCGTATTTGGTGGGGGCCTTGAACAGCCCGGCCAGCATCGCGGCCTCCGCCAGGTTGACGTCGCGCACCGACTTGTTGAAATAGAAATGCGCGGCGCCGTCGACGCCGAAGGTGCCCCCGCCCATATAGGCGCGGTCGAGATAGAGTTTCAGGATCTCGTTCTTGGTCAGGCGGGTCTCCAGCCAGACCGCGAGAAACGCCTCGTTGACCTTGCGCTCGATGGTGCGCTCGTTGCTCAGGAACAGGTTCTTCGCCAGCTGCTGGGTGATCGAGGAACCGCCCTGGCGCACGCCGCCGGCCTGCGCATTGGTCAGCAGCGCGCGGAAGGTGCCGGCGACGTCGATGCCGAAATGGTCATAGAAGCGGCGGTCCTCGGTGGCGAGGGTCGCCTTGATCAGATTGTCGGGAAAATCCTCCAGCGGGATGGAATCATTGTGCTTGATGCCGCGGTTGCCGATCGGATTGCCGTAGCGGTCGAGGAAGGTCACCGCGAGATCGGACTTCTTCAGCCAGTCATCGTCGGCGGTCTCGCGAAACGCCGGCACCGCGAGCGCCAGCATCAGGATCAGGCCGCCGAGCCCGATGGTGGCGGCTTCCGACAGCGGCTCGATGAAGACCCAGCGCTTCCAGCGGCCGACATAGAAGCGGTCCATGAAGGTCGAGTAGCGCTCATAGAGTTCGCGCGCGCCCTTGCCGGTAGAGAACAGCGTGGAGTCGATGCGCGCGTCGAAATCCAGCATCCAGAGCCGGACTTTCTTCTTCCATTCCGTTGGCACGATCTTGCGCACTGGTGCCTTTTTCCGAAGTTCGGTTCGAAAGCGCTTTTCAGCACCCGGCCGGGCACCGTCGAGACGTCTTGCGGGAATGTTGCGGCAAACCCAAGGCGTTCTTTCAGGCCTTGGGGACTCAGGTTCTATCTAACCGAGCGGGGGCCATAAACCAATGGCCGGGCTCACATTTTGATCGGCAGGGCTAACGCTGTCCCGGCCTTTGCGGCGCCACTGAGCCACCCCACTTGCTAGGCGACAGCCACAGCCCCTAGAAGGGCGTGGGCGACCTTCGCCCGGAATCGCAGGGAGCCATGACCGCAGCCGCCAAACCGCCCTCGGGTCAAGAGGGATTATTCTGGAAAACCAAGACGTTGGAGGAAATGTCCAACGCCGAATGGGAAAGCCTGTGCGATGGCTGCGCGCGCTGCTGCCTGGAAAAGCTCGAGGACGAGGACACCGGCAAGATCTATTTCACCCACGTTTCCTGCAAATTGCTGGATGCCGGGCTGTGCGCCTGCAAGGACTATGCGAACCGCTCCGACAAGGTTCCGGACTGCGTCCGGCTGACGCCTGAAAACGTCCGCACCCTGAACTGGCTGCCGCCGAGTTGCGGCTACAGGCTCGTGGCCGAGGGCCGCGATCTCTATTGGTGGCATCCGTTGATATCA
>Ga0210389_10004026_pt1 | contig 11450 bp, 8 predicted proteins | sample IncBWH28OmetaG_FD_160127 | JGI IMG/M metagenome (GOLD analysis project Ga0210389, IMG submission 160127) | Forest soil microbial communities from Barre Woods Harvard Forest LTER site, Petersham, Massachusetts, United States - Inc-BW-H-28-O ... | reverse complement strand
TGCTCGGGGAGGGGTTCCGGCTGGGCGAGGAAGAACCAGTGCCAGTAGCCGAGGCCGAAGTCCTTGTCTGCGGTACGCAGGGCGTGCCTGGTGGGGACGATGTCCAGGACGGCGAGCTTGCTGACCGACCTCGGGTAGTCCAGGGCCATGCGGTGGGCGACGCGGGCGCCCCTGTCGTGACCCGCCACGGCAAAGCTCTCAAAGCCGAGCTCGCGCATCACCAGGACCTGGTCGTAGGCCATCGTGCGCTTGGCGTAGGCATCGTGAGTCGGACCGCCCGCCGGCTTGCCGCTGTCGCCGTAGCCGCGCAGGTCGGTGAGGATGACCATGTGGTCCTTGGCCAGGACGGGGGCGACGTGGTGCCACATGACGTGGGTCTGCGGGTAGCCGTGCAGCAGCAGGACGGGGGTGCCCGTTTCGTTGCCGCCGATCAGAGTGTTGATCCTTACCCCTCCCGGGGCAAGGGTGACTCGCTTGAACAGGTCGGGCAGCGGAACAGTCATATGACTCTTTTTCCCCGTTCGCGAAGTGACGTAATCTCCCGCCAACCGTAGCTAACGGGACGTCGTCTTAGGGGATGCGAGGGCGGCCGCAAGGCCGCTCTTTTGAGGTGCGCATACGCGAGCCCGCCGGCCACCAGAAGGAGATGGTTGGTTTATGTTCGGTTCTGCTGCGTTGATACTGAGGCTGGGTGGCGCGGTGGCCGCCACGGCTGTCGCGGCCGCGGGGTGCTCGTCCGCAGGGTCGTCCACGGCACCGCCTGCTTCTTCGGCCGCCTCGTCTGCTTCTGCTGCTTCATCGGCCTCGGCCGCGGCGTCCGCGGTTTCGTCTTCCGCCGCGGCGTCCGCGGCTCCGTCTTCCGCATCTTCCGCCGGAGCGGTATCGCCGCATGCCACCGCGGCGCCGGTGTCCTCGGGCGGGGCCGGCGGCGGCGCGGCCGGCTGCGCGACGCGGGACCTGCAGGCCAAGGCGGGGGTGGCGCAGGGGGCGGCCGGATCGACTTACCAGGTCATCGTCTTCACGAACATCTCCAGCGTGACGTGCACGCTGTACGGGTACCCGGGGGTGTCGCTTGCCGCGGGCACGCCCGTCACCCAGGTCGGCCAGGCGGCCTCGCGGTCGCCGGTGGCCGGCCCCACGGTCGTGACGCTGGCGCCGGGCAAGAACGCGAACGCGCTGCTGCGGATCACGCAGGCGGTGAACTACCCGTCGGCGACCTGCTCGCCGGCGAAGACCACTTACCTGCAGATCTACCCGCCGAACCAGACGACGCCGATCTACCTGGCCTACTCGTCGACGGGCTGCTCGTCGAACTCGGTGAACCTGCTGACGATCGGCGTGGTGCAGGCGGGCGCCGGGAGCAATGGACAGTGAGGCGGCCGGGGTTCTTGACGTTGTAGACGGCTGCTGCCGACTGACGTTCTAGGCGGCTGCCGCTGACTGACGTTCTAGGCGGCTGCCGCTGACCGACGTTCTAGGCGGCTGCTGCCGCGGCTGCTCCTGGAGTGAGGGCCTCGACCAGGGCCCTTGACCAGTCGCGGTAGCCGTCCTGGCTCGGGTGGAAGTTATCGACGGAGAACTTGCCGACCCACGGCGGGACGAAGTGCCTGCTGACCTCGGCCACCCGCAGCCTCCGCTCGGTCGCGACCTCCTGGATGACTCGGTTGATGCGGGTGATGTACGGGACGCTCATGCGGCCGACGATCCCCCAGAAGCCGGACAGCAGCGGCAGGTCGAGCATGACCGTGTCCTCCGGGACCGCCGCGAGCAGGGTGCGCAGGTCGCCGAAGAGCTTGCCCGGCGCGCTGTACAGGATGTCGTTCGCGGCCGCGCCACAGGTGACGAGGTCGGGGCGCTGGCCGTCAAGCAGCGGAATCTGGTCGGCGAGCACGTCGCGCATCAGCGCGCCAGAGACGGAGAGGTTGAGCACCTGCCAGTGGCTGCCCGTCGTGCGCCGCAGCTGGTACAGGGTCTGTCCGACGTAACCGCCGCGCGGGCCTGGCGCGCCGAGGCCCTGCGCGGTCGAGTCGCCGAGGACGACCCACAGGGGGTCGAGGTCGGCGCCGTCCCGCATGGCGCGCTCGCGCTCGGTCAGCACCTGGTCGTTGTGCGCGTCCCAGTAGACGGCAAACTCGGTGCGGGCGGAACGCAGCTCGGCCACGCCGTCGGTCCAGCGGCCGAGCTTGCCGTGCTTTAGGCCGGTGACTTCGGCGTACGGGCTGCGAGTAACGACGGACGCCGCGTCCGCGAAGATCTCCACCGGGGACTTCCTGCTCGCGCCCCGCGTGCCGGTAAGGGCGTTCATGGCACCGACCCATGCCGGACGGGATACCGGCGACGTTGACCGCATTGAACTCGCTCCGATCCCCCGCCTGCGAAATGGACGCAGGGTTAACGACGGGAAACGAGTATATCGACAAATATCGACGAAGAGGTATACGGGCGTAGCGGTGCGTGAGTCTACTTGGTCACGTTTAACGGGTCGCGTCGCTTGGGGCGCGCGGCGGGCGGGCGGCGGGCGCGTTCGGGGCGGGTTGGCGGGCGCGCGGCGGGCGTTCGGGGCGGGCTGGCGGGCGCGTTCCGGGCGGGCGGCAGGCGGCGCGATAGTGGATCGATGAGAGGCCTGGGTATGACGCCGTTGGCTTAGGAGCCCCTGCCTCGCGCCGCGCTCGTGCGCCCGGTTCATCCGGATTGTCCCGGGGGCATCCCCGCCAGGCCCATGATTATGTGGATTCGGCAGATCACTCGCCAATGCCGTTGACTCCTGCGCGCCCCCTGCCTCCGCGCCGGGCGGTTGCCTGCCCGTTTCGTCCGGATTGTTCTAGCAGCACGGCGGCCCGGACCATGATCACGGAAATTCCGCAGCGTATTAGCTGCTGATGTTCCACGAAAAGCGAAATCCTTCGCGATCAAGCCGCCCCCCACGCACGGGCACCGTGCACCAGACCGCGCACGGCTCTCACGGCCACCACGCACACCTAAGTCAACGGCACCGGCTTATACACGTTGAAGTCCCGTGACCGTTCAGCGGGGATGCCGTGGTACGTCAGCCCGACGGTGCGGGCGCGCGGCTTGCCGGCAGGAGCGGCGAGGTGCGGGTCGGGAAGCAGGGTAACGGCGCTGGGTAGGTTGATGCTCGTCAGGGGCCGGGCCGGCGATCATGGGAGAGCGTCGCGGCGGCAGCACCGTGGCGTCCCTGTGCCGTCGCGGCGGTGTCGCGCCGGCGCGACGGTGTCCTCGCGGCGTCGTGGCGATCGAGTACGACACATGGCTGCGGAGCCTGTATGCTAACTGCGTTCCACCTTGCGGGGCGGCTCCGAACAGGCCTCCTGCTGGGTTGCGGGGCTATGGCGCAGCTGGTAGCGCGTCTGCATGGCATGCAGAAGGTCAGGGGTTCGAATCCCCTTAGCTCCACCGCATTTTTCGAGAACTCGTTCGAGTAGATAGTGACTAACATAGTGACTATCTCCGGGCGAGTTTTTTAGTTCTCCGCCTCGTCGTCCGGGTCGCCGAAAATGCTGTCCATGACCGTGGCGCCGCCCCTGATCGTGGGCCTGATGACGTGCCGGTAGACCGTCTCGGTGACGTGGGTGGACTTGTGGCCGACCGTGTCGCTGATGTCCTGGATCGGGACACCGTTGCTGCTCATGATCGACACAGCGGTGTGCCGTCCCTCGTGGGCGTGCCAGTGGCCGATGCCGGCCTTCCTGGTCATCTTGCCGAAGCGCCAGTTGAGCGCGTCGGCGCTGTACATCGAGCCGTCCTCGTGGCAGAAGACCAGGTTGGTTCCCCGCCAGCTCCGGCCCGCCGCTTCGCGCTCGCGGTCCTGCATCTGCTGGTGAGCCTTGAGCGCAGCGATCGCGCGCCTGGGGAGGACGAGCGACCGCTTGGACTGCGGCGTCTTGATATCGCCGGACTTGCTCGCGCTGTGCCAGACGTGGACCACTCCCCGGTTGAGGTCGACCAGGTCCCAGGTGAGCTTGCGGAGCTCGCCCGGGCGCAGGCCGAGCGTGATCGCCACGACAAAGAGGGCGGCCAGCCGCTGGTTCGCGTCGCCGTCACTGTCCAGGCCAAGCTGGGTCCGGCACGAGCGGCAGGTCGCCTCCTGAAGGTCGCGGCCGACTGCCATTGCTCCGGGGAGCCGGGCAGGTGGCTGGTGTCGAGCAGGTGGTCTCCGCATAGCGGGCAGTTCCCGCCCTGCCTGGCGAGCAGGGCGAGGGTATGCGCGTCGAGCGGCGGGCCGTGCTTATTCCGGCGGTATCTCCAGTACCCGGCCAGGCCGGGGTCGTCGGGGGATGCCGTGCCCTTGACCATGACATCGGCGGCGGATCGCCGTCCAGGGATGCTTGACCAGGCAGGCCCCGGTGTCCTTGTCACCGAAGACCCACCGGTCTTCCCGGTAGGCGTTGAACTTCCCGAAATACCGGGCCGCGACCCAGCGTCGGCCCTTGTTCGGGTGCGAGTGCCGTGCCCACTTCCACGTGAGCTTCCACATGTAGCTCCCCAGCGAGGCGAATGCGCCGCTGGAGACCTGGCTCCGGTGGTAGGCCGTCCAGCCCCGGATGACGGGGTTGAGCGTGACGATGACCGCCAGCGCGTTGGAGCCGCGCATCGTGCGCATTTCCTTCGCGAGCCGTTGCCGGTGCCGCCTGACGGCCGCCTGGGACGGCTTGATCAGCAGCTTGCCGTTACGGTAGCGGCGGATGTTCCAGCCGAGGAAGTCGAAACCCTGAGTGAGGCAGACGATGCGCGTCTTGTCCTCGTTCAGCGACAGCCCCCGCTGGGCCAGCCACCCGGCGAGCCGGGCCTTGACCTGCCCGGCCTGCTGCCTGGAGCGGCAGCAGGCGGCGAAGTCGTCAGCGTACCTGACCAGGGCCGGGGAGTCTTGTGCTACCAGGGTGGCGTCGCCGTCCTGGTAGCGGACCCCGGCGGCCTCCTCAAGGCCGTGCAGCGCGACGTTCAATAGCAACGGACTTATGATCCCGCCCTGTGGAGTGCCCTCCTCAGTCGGCGCGAACCCCTTGCCCGCCTCGAACACCCCGGCCTTCAGCCACCCGGCGATCATGTCCCTGGCCGGGAACGTGCCGAGCTGGCTGAGAAGGAAGGAGTGATCAATTTTGTCGAATGCCGCGGTCAGGCCCGCGTCCAGGATCCACGTCCGCTTGGACTTGCCCTTCAGCGTGGCGTAGAGCGACTCGGCCGCGTCCTGACAGCACCGCCCCGGCCGGAACCCGTACGATCTGGGCTCGAACCGGGCCTCCCACTCTGGCTCCAGCGCGTTCTTGACCCGTGCCTGATGGCAGCGGTCCAGGATCACCGGTATCCCGAGTGGCCTCTGCTTTCCATTGGCCTTGGCGATATACACCCGCCGCACCGGCACCGGTGCCCAGGACCTGGCCGAGCGGTGCACCTGCACCGCCGTCGCCATCCTGGCCGGGCTGTCGAGAGCGACAACCCGGTCGATCCCGGCCGTGCGGCGGCCAGCGTTCCGCTGGGTCACTTGCCGCACGCTGACCAGCGTGTTGCTCCATGACCGCAGCATCATCTTCTGCAGGTTCCTGACCTTCGGCCAGTCACCGTCCCGCGCCGCCGTGAAGATCCTCTGCCGCAGCCGCGCTACGCTCTGCTCGTGGACCGCCCAGTTGACGACGTCCCACCCGCTCACGTCCTCCGGTCCGTTCACCGTTTCCGGCATCCAACTTGCCCTTCGGCTCGGTTAGCTGCACTGGCGTCAGCCCTCACAGGCTCACCTGGCTCGCCTCAGCTCCCTTTCAGGCCCGGCACGGCGTCCGGTATCCGGCCGGGTATCCACGGCCCCGCTCTGGAGGAGAGCGGACAGCAGTCCATGGTTTCCCGCTGCCTTTCGGCTGCCGGCATTAGCTTCTGCGGCCATCCTTCCCCCGCCCGGAATTCCGCCCCTCTTACGATCGACACCTACCAGCACGAGCCGCGCTGGACCGCGACGGGATACCACGTTCCGCACATGCGAGACACGGCCGGAGTGGGCGCCCTCTCTACCCCGGGACCTGCGGTGCTCACGCGGGCCGGCGATAATCACCGGCCCGCCGCCTGCCGCCCTTCCACGGCACGGGTCCTATCGCCCCGGCACAGCCGTCACCCATCCGGAGCTGCCAGTTACGAGGCATCAGTCAAGGGTTCACATTCTTCGCCCGCCCGGCCTTCCCCTCACCCGTGGCCCCCGGATGACTCGGGGAACCCTCCGGCTTTCCCCCGGGCTCCGCACCCGCGCGGGCAGGACCCGCGCACGCACGCCGGGGCAGGGACAGGCTCAGAGCACAAGCCCGGAACAACGCCACCAGCACTACGTCATGCTGGCCCTCCAATCAGCGAGGTTCACTCGCAACATGTGCGACCTCGTGTCGCACTCATCATCTGGCACCTGCTCGCCGACCCCGCCGCCCGGTACACCGACCTCGGCCCCGACTAGCACGAACGCACGGCCGACCGCGACCGCAAGATCCGCGCCCACCTCCGCCAGCTCCGGGCGCTCGGATTCGACGTCATCACCCCCGCCGCCTAAAACCCAGCCCCCGCTGATCAGGCCCGTTCCCCAGGCGCCACGGGCCGACAAACCACGCCCGCATTTGGTGGCTGATTCTCACGGTCAGCAGCGGGTCGCGTCGGTGATTCCTTCACCGATATCGAGGCAGCCCATAGCGCTGGAGTTACCAGCATCGGCTACGCCAGCAAGCCAGGTAAGCGTGAACGCATGAAGCAGCCCCAGACAAGGGCCGTGATTACCAGCATGACCATTTGGCGCCTTCACTTAGAGTGCACAAGTGAATCAATATTTGTGACATATATTTCCGCAGGATCACGCCTTGGCTTCAACATTTAGAGAGCCCGTCCGGAGATCACTTTTGCAGGGATTGGTCGATATGTCCGATATATACCCATCTGTACGGGGTCTTGTCGCAAAAACTTCACCCCTTCGAGCTGTTGGCAGTTTATGGTGACAACGGGCTTAGAACGCCAGGCGTATGACATGTCGAAATGCCGGGAGGGTGCTGGGTGGACCCGATTACGTTGAGTGCGGTATTGCTGGCCGTTGTGACAGGCATGAGCGAGGCGCTCGGTGACCAGTTGCGGGCGGGGGTAGTCTCCCTGGTCCGCCGACCGTTGCGCCGCAAGAAGCATCTACAGAGGGGAGTGTCACCCCGGACGGGCGAGGCGGAGTTGGCCGCGCTGCAACAGGCCCCGGGTGACCAGCAGAACGCCATAGCTCTGGCGCAGGTTCTTCTAGACCGTGCCGGGGGCGATACGGGCTTTGAGAAGGCGCTGCAGAAGTGGTGGGAAGAGGCACAGCCGGTTAGGGAGAAGACCGGCAGCGTGGCGAACACGATCAGTGGGGGTACTCAGCACGGACCGGTGCTGCAGGGGCGTGATTTCAATGGGCTGACATTCGGCGCGACTGCGGCACCACCAGCCCCTCCGGCCGGAGACTCGACTGCAGTCTAATGAAGGGCAAGAGGGGGGGTAAAAAAACCCGTAACTCGGTCAGCGGTGGAACCCAACTAGGGCCGGTGCTGCAGGGACGAGACTTTACCGACATAACGATCATCACGAACCAGGCATCTGCGGCACCGACCGCTCTGGCGCAGCTGCCACCCCTGCTGACTAGCCTTACTGGTCGGAGCGACGAACTGGCGCAGCTAGCCACACTCCTGAACCCTGCGGCCGAGGGGGAGACGGTAGTGGTGTCCGCTGTCGCTGGACTGGCGGGGGTTGGTAAAACGGCTCTAGCCATTCACGCCGCGCACGCCGCCCTGCGATCAGACTGGTTTTCAGGTGGAGTGCTATTCATCGACCTGCACGGCTACGACCAAGATCCAGTCCAGCCTGGTCAGGCGCTAGACGCGCTCCTGCGCGCGCTAGGAGTTCCGGGCGAGCACATCCCTGAAAAGGTGGAGCAGCGAGCCGGGCTCTACCGGTCGGAACTGGCCGAGTCCAAAGAACCTGTGCTGATCGTAATCGACAATGCCTCATCTGAGACACAGGTAAGAGTGCTACTGCCGGGCCCGGGATCCCATCGGGTTCTAATTACCTCGCGGCACACGCTGGCCGGCTTGGGTGCTCGACTACTGGACGTTAACATTCTAGACGACGAGGCGGGCGTCTTGCTGCTGGATAAGGCTCTACGCGTCGCGCGCCCTAGAGATAACCGTGTTAATGCTGACCACGAAGCTGCACTACAGCTAGCCGGACTCTGTGGTGGGTTGCCGCTTGCACTACAGATCACCGCCGCGGTCCTGGTCGCTGAACCGACTCTTGCTGTTACGGATTTGACCGGCGAGCTTGCTGATGAAATGCATCGCCTAGAGGTATTGCAATATGACGACGGAAGCGGGGGAAGCGCGCCATCAGTAGCCGGCGCCTTCGAGTTGTCATACCGACAACTCGGCGAAGAAGCCAAACTGCTGTTCCGGCTGTTGCCAGCCCATCCAGGTCCTGATGTATCCGTCTCAGCCGCAGCGGCTCTATTTGGCCAGTCGAACAATCGTACTCGGAGGGTTATTGGCCAGTTGGCCAAGGCTCATCTGGTAGAGGCTTCGGCTGGTGGTGCGTCTCGCTGGAGGATGCACGACCTACTGCGCCTGTATGCTCGCCGCTTGTCAGATACTCACTCTGAGACAGACAGGCGTGACCAGGCCATCGTCCAATTGTTGGATTATTATGTAAGGTCCACTCATTCCGCCGACAGTCATCTTAGAGTATGGGAAAGCAGTCCAGCGGCTTGCGATTTCAAGGACCGCAGCGCTGCCCTTGCATGGCTGGACATGGAGCGAGAATCTCTTATCCAGGCCGTTGTCATGGCTGCTCGTTTGGGTCATGACCGCATTGCCATGGAACTATCAACGTGGCTGTCAACATACTTGTCATGGCGGCGACTTTCTGACGACGACATCGCTGTCAACTCAATTTGCCTTGATGCCACGCGCCGTCAAAGAAACCGAGCCATTGAAGCCGTCGCGCTGAACAGTCTCAGCATCGCACTGCGCCGCGCGCGCCGGTTTGATGAAGCGGTGAGCGCGAGCAAGGAGGCAATTGCACTCTTTAGGAAGATCGGAGATCGGCAGGTCCAAGGCATGGCGACGAATAATCTCGGCACCGCACTGCGAGAAATGGAGCGGTACAAGGAGGCAATCCGGGCACACGAAAAGGCCGCCTGGCTCTATCGGAAATCCGGTGACCGGCACGGCGAGGCTGCATCACTCAACAATCTCGGTAGTGCGCTGCACCGAGCGGAGCGATTCAATGAGGCGATCCAGGCCCATTGGGTGGCTGCCGCGATGTACAGGGAGACCGGCGACCGGCATGGCGAGGGCTCAGCACTTGGCAACCTTAGTAGCGTGCTGCAGGGTATTGGGCAGTTTGACACGGCGATCAAAATCTGCCGGAAGGGCATCGCGATCTTCCGGGAGAGCGGTGATCGGTACGGTGAAGGAGCAGCATTGAACAATCTGGGTGTAGCTCTGTCGGGATCAGGTCAGCCTGAAGAGGCAGTAAAAGTCCTCAATGAAGCAGTAGCAGCCTTTCATGAAATCGGCGACATATTCAGAGAGGAAAATGCGCTGAGTTTTCTCCAAGAGTTGAAATCTAGGTTTGACATTGGAGTTTTAGCCACGATGCGGCCACGGAAAGGTTTCGACGTATCCGAACCGCCGGACAGCTTGCCATGACGCGCATGGACCTAGTTATTAGTTCGCATCGAGACGGTCGGGAGCGATCAAGTGCGTGTGCGGGTCGAAGCTACGAAGCTTGGGATGAGGTTTGGGGATTGCCGAGTTGAGCCTCATTTGATCAAGACGGCGGCGCTCCGCGCCGCCGCGACCAGGTCTGATTGAAGCGGTGCTGCCAGCGTTGGAGGGAATGATCCAGTGAGCCTACGGAGGATCGACTACTACGACGACCCCGAGGCACCGCAAGCCAACAGCCTCGTCCCATCCGTCAACGTGGTCGTTGTCAGCGACGCCGATGAGATCCTGCTGATCCGCCGGACCGACAACGGCAACTGGGCCGTGCCCGGCGGTGCGATCGACCTCGGCGAGTCGGTTGCCCAGGCGGCGGTCCGCGAGACGCTTGAGGAATCCGGCATCGACTGCGAGATCACCGGGATCGCGGGAATCTACTCCGACCCGCGGCAAGTGATCCTCTACACCAGCAACGGCGAGGTGCGCCAGGAGTTCTCCATCGTGCTGACCGCGCGCCCCCTGACCGGGCAGCCGACGCCGAGCAGCGAGTCAAGCGAGGTCCGCTGGGTGCCGGCCTCCGAGGTCCTCGGGTACACGATGGACCGATCGATGCGCATCCGCATCAACGACTACCTGGCCCGCCACGAGTCACCAGTGGTCACCTAGCCAGGTCCGCTCGCTATCCAGATTAAGCGTTCAGGGATGGCCAGTCGCAGGCTCTCGATCGTCAGAATCAGCTTGGTACCTGCGATGGCACTCTCCTCCCCCGGCTTGGGAGGTCCGGAAAAACCAGCGACCTACCTAGTGACTACGACCCCAGATTCCACAACACCCAGCCCGACGGTCGCAGACTGCCGTAACGCCCTGACCTGCGAGAATCAGACCCAGCGAGACGGCCTCAGACGAGTCCGTTGTGCATGGCATGCAGAAGGTCAGGGGGTTCGAATCCCCTTAGCTCCACGCATTTGTAGAAGCCGGGTCGGTCGTCGGGAGCCGAAACGGGAGCAAACCGCTTAGCGATCAGCTAGGCGGTTTTCTTGTTTCCGAAGATGGTGTTCATCGCGGTCGCGCCGGTGCTGATGACCGGCTTGAGCTGGTGCCGGTAAACCTTCTGGGTCACGATCGTGGTGCGGTGGCCGACCAGGTCGGCTATCTGCTCGATGGTGACTCCGTTGTCACTCATGATCGAGACGGGTCGTCCGTCCTTGCGGCCTTCCGGGGTGTCGACAAGGGTGGCGACGTTGCGCATGACCTTGTCCCTCGCCTGGGCGCGGCGGATGGACCTTCTCAGGATCGAGTGGATGGCTTGCAGGGTTCGCGTGGTGAGGTGGTCCCTGCGGGCTTCGAGCCAGTCATCGACGTTGTCGGCGGTCAACTCTTTGAGCTTGCATGCGCCGATGAACGGGATGAGGTTCGATTCCGCGAGGCTCTTGTAGTCGTTGATCGTCTTGGCGGACAGTCCCTTGGTGCCCCTGGCGAGCCAGTCGCGGACGGTGTTCTCAACCGTGGTGCTGTCGCTGGTCTCGATGCCCGCTTCTAGCTCGGCGACGGCCTTCCTGAGCTTGTCCTTGACGATCTCCTTGGTTCGGCCCTTGCGCTTGAGGCGGTTGCGGTCGCCCTTGCCGTTGGTGCCGAGGTCGATGGCTCCCGTGTACCCGTTGTCTTCCGGGTAGATCGTGCCTTCGTACTTGCCGATGATGAGTTTCAACGGCTCCCTCCTTCCTGATTGCTGGTGTG
>Ga0210389_10004025_pt1 | contig 11451 bp, 10 predicted proteins | sample IncBWH28OmetaG_FD_160127 | JGI IMG/M metagenome (GOLD analysis project Ga0210389, IMG submission 160127) | Forest soil microbial communities from Barre Woods Harvard Forest LTER site, Petersham, Massachusetts, United States - Inc-BW-H-28-O ... | reverse complement strand
AGCGGATGTTGCTCGGCGCGCACGCCGTTCCCTGGGCGCCACTCGAGGATCTGAACGACGAAATAGCGCTGGAGCTCTACGGCGTCGCCTCCTACACCTTCGACCACACCACCCAGCTCGCGCTCGAGGGCGGTTCCAACGACGTGCGGTCGAACCCCGTGTGGAACCACAGCGTCCCTGGGTGGTACACCCGGCTGACCTTCGCCCACTGGAGCTATTGACCTCGACGGCCGGTTAAACAAAGGCCCACTGCTGTTCCGGGTGTGAAAATGGGCGCGCGCGGGGCCGCCTGGATCAGCTCGACGGCGTCGAGGTCGGCGGGCACGCCGTCATCGTGGGACAGGGAACGTTCAGGCTGCCCTGATGACCAGGAGGAGGGACGGATCCATGGCGGCGCGACGACTGGCGAAGATGGCGCGGCGACTCACCCTGAGGCCCGATGGGTCGTTGCGGCTCGTGGTGGTGGCGGACACCCACTCGCAGCCTCACCCGCGGGCAGCCGAGTACCTGGCGGCGCGCGCGCCCGATGCCATCCTGCACGCAGGCGACATCGGAGATCTCGGGGTGCTCGATCAGCTCTCGGGCATCGCCCCCGTGCTTGCCATTCGCGGCAACATCGACGTCCGCGCGCCAGACCTGCCGGACGTGCTCACGCTCGATCTCGTGCGCAGCGCCGAGGACCCGCAACCGCTGCTGCGGATGCTTCTGGTTCACATCGGCGTTCATGGCCCCAAGCTGCGCGCCGAGGTCGCGGCGATGGCTCGCGCGCAGGGAGCGCAGGCCGTGGTGTGCGGGCACTCGCACGTGCCATTTCTCGGGCGCGACCGTGGAATTACAGTCTTCAACCCCGGATCGATCGGGCCGCGTCGGTTTCACCTGCCTATCGTCTTCGGCACGATCGACGTGACGCCGGCAGGATTGCGGCTCGCTCACGTGGACTGCGAGACCGGAGCGCCTTGGACCCCTAGGAAGATTACGCACTGACCCCCGGTTGTCGCCCCCAGCGACGTGGCGAAGATACCGGGCGCACGGCCACTGGGGGAGCACATGAATCGGGGATGGGTCCTGACGCTGGTCATGATCGTGTGGGCGCGGCCGTCGTGGGCCAACGACTCGCAGTCGGTGAGCGATCCGCTGCCAGCCGGTGCGCTGACCACCGGCCAGCATTCCGACGAATGGAAGATCGAGAACGCGCTCAGTGCGGCGCCTGCGATCATCGCCGAGCACGCCACAGTCATGGACTGGCCGACCAACCCGAAGCAACACGAGCACGGGCGGATTCTGCGGCAGGGGACGAACGGGTGGATGTGCATGCCGGACCAGCCGGGGGTGCCACAGCACAACCCGATGTGCGCCGACGAGACGATGATGAAGTGGATCTTGGCGTCGATCGCGGGCAAGAAGCCGAACATCGATCGCGTTGGGATCTCGTACATGCTGCTCGGCGAGGCGGGCGCCGACGTCGGTGACATCACGGCCACGAAACCACCGGCCGGCAAGGACTGGTACTACGCCGGGCCGCACGTGATGCTGGTGTTTCCGGACTCGGCCGCACCCGCGCTGCGCCAGATCAACCGGGAGCCGTCCACGAACGGGCCCTATGTGCGCTGGCTGCGGTATGAGGGCGCGACGCCGCTCCTGGTGGTGCCGGTCGCGAAGGCCGGAGAACGCATCGAAGCCAAGCGCCCGGCCGCCAAACCCGCGGCGCCGTGACGCCTCCGTCTTTCCGGAGCCGCGACAATTTCTCTCGCTCGTCAGCCGCATCCGCGCCGGGATCCGATCGGCATGGCCGAATGGCCGGCGCGGACTCGCCGCGCCGGCCGTTCGACCGTTGCCGTTGCAATCTCTTCGTCACGGGATCGGCGGTGACTCGCCCTTTCCGATGTCGTCGGTCTTGCCCCCGACGCCCTCCTTGCTCTCGTTGTCGGCCGGAGCCGATGTCCCCGTCCGCGCCGGGGCATCCACCTTGGCGGTCCGAATGACGGACTTCACCCCGTCGAGCCGGCTCAAGCTGGAGCGGGCGCGGTCGCTGTCCATCGCGACCGCCTTGTCGTAGGCGTCGCGGGCGTCGTCCAGACGATCGAGCTGCTCGTAGGCCATCCCGAGGTTGTTCCACATGTATCCCTCGACGGGCTCGAGCTCGACCGCCTGCTCGAGCGAGTCGACGGCCTCTTCGTAGCGCTTGTCGTAGATGAGCGCGAGCCCGAGGTTGTTGCGCGCGTGCGAGCTCTGCGGGTTGAGCTCGACTGCCTTCTCGAACGACGCAATGGCCTCCTTGCGCTTGCCGAGAACGAGCTGGGCGCGGCCGAGCACGTTCCAGGCGCTGGAGCGCTTGGGCGAGCGCAGCGCGGCGATCTTCGCCAGCCGGAGCGCGCCCTCGCCCTTGCCGGCAGCGAGCAGCTTTCGCGCGCCGGCGAGCGCCTCCGACGGCTCGATCGTTTGGTCGTCGTCGGCGTCATCGTCCTTCACGACCGTGGTCGGGTGCAGCTTGCGCTCGTCGTCGGTCGCCCGAATGGGCGTCGGCGTCGGCGTCGGCGTCGGCGTCGCCACCTGCGCCTCGGGTGGCCTCGGGGGCTCGGCGGCGATCGGGGTCACCGCCTTGTGGGGTTCCGGCGGTAGATCGTTGCAGCCTGCGAGGCTGGCGGCGACGGTCAGGGCCATTGAGAGTCTGGTGATACGGAGTGTGTTGGACATGGGAAACGGTCTCCTTTCGGGCAACCGAGATTGCAGCGGTCATGCCAGCGGCGATCGCCGCGCGCGCCGGGCTCTTTCTGGCCGCCAGGGCAACCGAGCCCCCCGAACGATGCAGAACGTAGAGTGGCGCTCTACGTATTTTGGGTGCGGGTCGCGATCATCGAGTGGCAGTACACTGGAGAACCAACGTGGTGGTGTTTCAGCGACTCGCGGCCGTATCGGTCTCGCTCGCGCTTACGGCTGCGGCGTCGGCGGCATCCGCGGATGATCATTGCCTGGTCGGCGGTTCTCACGTTTGTCCGACGGGCCAGTACTGCGGCGCCGATTTCAACATGGCCGACACGACCTGCCCGGTGACCGGGACATGTCGACCGTTGCCGTCGGAGGGCCACGACGTGACGCTCGCCTTGCCGGTGCCGTACGGTGCGCGTGTGTTCTGCACCCAGGGCGTGCTGCAGCCGAATGGCAGCACGCACGCCTCCTGTAGTGACGATCGCCGCTTCGCGCTCGACCTTGCGTCATCGGCCTTCGAGCCGCCGCTCCTGGTACTGGCCAGCGCGGACGGCGTCGCCTACGGCCGGTTCGAAGCACATTCACTTCAGCCTCCACGCCGGGATTGCTTACCTCTCCGACAACGTCGCCCTCCCCCGACCGCCACGAATAGGCTTCACGTCGCCGCAACGCTACATGCTCGAGAGCGCGGCCGGGAAGATCTTCGACCCGGCCACGCGCGGGCCTGCCGTGGCGGAGCTTCGTCGCCATCCCGACGAGCCACTCGCCGTCTACTGGTTGGCCGTCGCTCTCGAGCTCGATGGCAATCGCGACGCCGCATTGCCGCTGTTCCGGTCGCTCGCCGACTCGCTGGTGGGACCGGCATGGGTGCGCCGTTGGTCTTCGCTGCGGATCGCCGACATGGAGGTGGCCGGGAGCAAACCTGCCGACGCGCGAAGCGCCCTCGCGCGCGCTCTCGAGGGCGCGCCCTTTTATGACATCGACTTCCGCCGCTTCGCCGACTTCGTCCGTCGAGAGCTCGAGTGGCTCGAACGGCACCCGGGACAGTTCCAAACCGGAAGGCGCGACCGGTAGGCGACCAGACGTTGGCGAGCTCGCCGACGAGCGCGCGGTGTCCAGACCGCTGAATGTTGAGAGCCAGTCCCTTCGCCGAGAATGAGTACCTGGCCGATACCCGACGGTTCGTTGGCCGAAAGATCCCTCTGGGGCTCAGAATTTCCCGTAGCTCTGACTGAAACTAGGATGTTCGCGGTTTCTTCGATTCGGTACACCACGCGGTAACGCTCGCCTCCGGAAGGAGCGGCTCCGGGGCTCTCGGGCGGGCTTGGCCGAGGGCTTGCGTTACCGGGTGTGATGAAAACGTTGCAATGGTTGGCAGTGGGGGTGTTGTTGGGTCTCGCGGCCAAAGCTGGCTCAGCCGAATTGGCCAGCTCCGGGCTCACAGGATTGGGCGATCAGCTCAGCGCGACCGGCCGAATCGGCGTCTACGTACCCGAGGCACCGGTTCACATCGCGCCCGCCACAGAAGAGAGCGACGCACCACGCGAGCTTCGGGCCCCAGTCGTGATCGCCCAGGCTCACACTGACCGGCCGAGCCCGAACGAGCTGGCGGAAGAAGAGCTCCTCCCGACGGATCGAGCCGTGCGCGGCTGTCGGGTGGAGATCGCGCGGCGCAGACAGATCGAGCCCGACAAGGTGGCGGCGAAGGCGGTCGTCGTACGCTTCAGCATCGATCGGGACGGTCACGTTCGCGAGGCCGAGGCGCTGTTTGCACCAGACACCGACCTGGAGGTCGCCGCCTGCGCCAAGCGCGTCATCAGTGAATGGACCTTCGCCAAGCGACCGAGGAGCGCGGTGAACGTCGAGCGGACCTACCGCTTTCGGTAGGTCCGGGACTTGGTCGCCGCTTTTCGTCTTGGCGGCGGCCGCCATCCGTGGTTCCGCTTCCACCGGACGATTTGAGGAGTCCGGTGGTGGCGACCTGGAGGCGCCCGCCGTCGGGTCTTCACCGTAGGGGACCAGGGATCCGCCCGCGGGCGCGACGGGGCCGGCCGGCAGTCGCGACGACCCGTTCGAACGGATGGCGGCGGGCCCCGAACGACTGCCCTGGCAACCACCCAACACGCCTCTGACGGCGGCCGGGTCCGCGCCAGACAGGACACCAAACGTCATGACTCACCTCAATTAGCAACTTCTCGGCCAGCCGGTCGGCATCGCTCGGCCCAGCGCCGGCGCGACGACACCGAAGCAGCCGTTACCGCCGGACGATTTTCCCGCGCCGGCCCTGCGGCGTTCGTATCGCCCCGATCACCACCACCGTCTACGATCGATCGACCAGCGAGAGGGGCGTCTTGCTAAGGTCTGGGCCCCATGACGGCCTCCGCCGGAACCGAACGCCCACAGCCGAGGGCCATCATCGCGCTGACGCGCGCGATCCGCTGGCGCACGGGGTGGCCCGACCTGGCCGCCTTTCTCCTGCTGGGTCTCCTGCTCTACGGCGTGGCGAAGGTCGGGGCCGAGTGGCACGCGCCCCTCCGGGCGCAGGTCGACATCAGCCTGAAGCTGCGCACCCTCCCCCTCTACACGTTCTTCTCACTCTGCCGCGGGATGATCGCTTTCGCCGTGTCGTTTCTCTTCACGCTGGTCTACGGCTACGTCGCGGCCCGGGTCCGCTACGCCGACCGCGTGATGCTGCCGCTGATCGACATTCTGCAGAGCATTCCGGTCCTGGGGTTCATGCCGGGGATCGTGCTCGCGCTGGCCACGCTGTTTCCCCACACGAACACGGGCCTCGAGCTGGCCGCGATCTTGATGATCTTCACGGCTCAGGTCTGGAACATGACCTTCAGCTTCTATCACTCGCTGCGGGCCATCCCCGAGGATCTGATGGAGGCGGGCCGCATCTACCGCTTCGGCTGGTGGCGCCGGTTCAGGCGCATCGAGCTGCCGTCGTCGACGGTCGGCCTCGTCTGGAACGGCATGATGAGCATGGCCGGCGGGTGGTTCTTCCTCACCATCAACGAGGCCTTCCGCCTGGGGGACCACGACTTCCGCCTTCCGGGCGTCGGCGCCTACATGAGCGTGGCCATCGATCGCGGCGATCGCGGCGCCATGGTCGCCGCGGTGGTGGCGATGACGGTGATGATCGTGGTCGTCGACCAGCTGTTCTGGCGTCCGCTCGTCGCCTGGGCCGAGCGCTTCAAGCTGGAGGACGTGGGGGGCGCGTCCGTGAACACCTCCTGGGTCCTGAAGTTGCTGCGGAGGAGCCAGCTCTATGCGGCGGTCCAGCGCTTCTTCGAGCGCCGCCAGCGGGCAGCAGAGGCCAGGCAAACGGCCCGCCCGCACGCGCCGGTGCTGGAGAGGCTCGGGCCCCGCGGCCGCAGCGCCGTCGCCTTCACGCTGGTGGTCGCGGTTCTGGCCGCTCTCGTGGCGGGTTCGATCTGGGGGACCGTGAAGCTCGTCCTGCTGCTGGCCAAGGTTCATGGGGGGGCCTGGCGCGAGATCGGCCGGGACACGGCCTTCACTTTTCTGCGCACCTCCGCCGCCGTGATCCTCGGCTCCCTGTGGGCCATCCCGGCGGGCGTCTACATCGGCACGCACCCGCGCGCCGCCCGGGTCCTCCAGCCGCTGGTCCAGATCGCCGCCTCGTTCCCGGCGCCGATGCTGTTTCCCCTGGTCCTCGCCGTCATGGCCTCGGCGGCGCTCCCGCTCGGCGTCGGCTCGGTGGTGCTGATGATGCTGGGCACCCAGTGGTACATCCTCTTCAACGTCATCGCCGGGGCGATGTCGATCCCCAACGAGCTCCAGGAAGCCGCGCGCGTCTATCGCTTCAGTCGAGCCCAACGATGGCGGCGCCTCTATCTGCCCGGGATCTTCCCCCAGCTGGTCACGGGATGGGTGACGGCCGCGGGAGGCGCCTGGAACGCCAGCATCGTGGCGGAGTTCATCCAGGCCTCCGGCACCATCCGCGCGACGCCGGGGCTGGGCTCGCTGATCAGCCTCGCGGCGGCCCACGGGGACTTCCCGGTCCTCACCGCCGGCGTCCTCACGATGGCCGCCACCGTGGTGACGGTCAATCGGCTCTTCTGGAAGCGTCTCTATAACCTGGCCGAACGGCGCTACGCGCTGTCGAGATAGGAGCTGTCGTGCCCGATTCATCGCCTGTGCTTTGCGAGCTGAGCGGCGTCACCAAGACCTTCCTGCTGCCGAGCGGGGCGGAGGTCAGGGTCTTGGACGACGTCTCTCTGGACGTCCGGGAAGAGGAGATCCTGGCGATCCTGGGGCCGTCCGGCTGCGGCAAATCGACGCTGATGCGCATCCTGGCCGGCCTGATTCAACCCGTCGGCGGCACGGTGAAGTACCGCGGCCAGACACTGTCCGGCCTCAATCCCGGCATCGCCATCGTCTTCCAGAGCTTCGCGCTCTACCCCTGGTTGACCGTGCGACAGAACATCGTCGAGCCGCTGGCGGCGAGGGGCAACGACTCGACCAGGTGCGGCTCGACCAGCGAGCGCGTGATTCGTCTGGTGGGTCTCGAAGGCTTCGAGGACGCCTACCCGCGCGAGCTGTCGGGCGGAATGAAGCAACGGGTCGGGATCGCCCGCGCGCTGGCCGTCGAGCCGGAGATCCTGTGCATGGACGAGCCCTTCAGCCAGGTCGACGCGCTGACCGCGGAGAACCTGCGCAGCGAGGTGGTTCGATTCTGGAGCGATCACGCCTCCAACCCGAAGACCATCTTCATGGTGAGCCACGACGTCAAAGAGGTCGTCTTCATGGCGACGCGGATCGTGGTCATGGCGGCGCGACCCGGACGCGTGCGTCGGATCTTCGAGAACAAGCTCCCCTATCCCCGCGACTACCGCGCGCCGGCGTTTCAGAGGCTGGTCGACGAGATCCACGGCGTCATCACCGAGGCCGAGATCCCGGACGTGCCTGCGACCGCTGTCGCTGCCGCTCCGGCCAAGGCCCCGCCGCGAACCCCGGTCTGGGAACCTCTCCCCGACGCGGGCCCGAGCGAGATCTCCGGGCTGCTGGCGATGCTCGACGACCGCGGCGGACGGGAGAACGTTTTCTCGCTCGTCGACGATCTCGGCTGGGAGTTCGGCAAGGTGCTCTCGGTGGTGAAGGCCGGCGAGCTGCTGGACCTGGTCGACACGCCTCGCCAGGACGTCGACCTGACCCCCGTCGGCCGGCAGTTTCTGGCCAGCGGCGCGCCCGAGCGCAAGCAGATCTTCAAGCGCCAGGTCGTCGAGCTCCGGCTGTTTCGCGACGTGCTGGAGCAGATCGGGAAGGCGGAACGGCAGGAGCTCGACGAGGACGTCGTCCTCGGCTCGATTGCGCTCCACCTCCCCTACGAGAACACCGATCGGGTCTTTCAGACCCTGGTCGCCTGGGGGCGCTACGCGGATCTGTTCGACCACGACGTCGAGCGCCGGAAGCTCTACTTCGAGGAGTCGCCCCCGGTGAGTTGAGCGAGACCGATTGCGCCGCCTGTCAGCGAGCGTCGAGCTCGTCGAGGCGCTCGCGCAACCGCGCGGAGAGCGGCGACGTCGGGTGCGCCTTCAGGAACGCCTCGGCCGCCGCGTGCGCCTCGGCGGCGCGGCCGAGCTCGGCGAGCGCCAGCGCGCGCTCCGCGTCGCGCTCCTCCGCCAGGGCACCGCCAGGGAAGAGGACGGCATGCCTGTCGAACAGCGCCAGCGCGCGCGCCGCGTCGCCTGCGCGCAGCGCCGTCACACCGTCGTGGACCATGCGCGCTTCGTCGGCCAATGTCGGCAGACTGGGCGACTTGGGCGACCTCGGTATCGGCGGCGGCTCCGTCGGCAGAGCGTGCCGGCCCGCGCCTTCCGATGGGCGCGCGCCCATTCCCCCGCCGCGCGTGGGCCTCTCCGACGGCCGCGCCTCCCGCAATCTCGCCTCGTCGGCCGCCCCGGCAACCGCCACCCCTTCGCGCTCGATCGTCGGCGCGCCTGTCTCGCGCGCATCCGAGGGCGGCGGCGCTGTCTCCTCATTCTGGGTGCTGGCGGACGGTGATTCCACCGGGGGCGCTGTCACCGGCCCTCTCACCGGCGTGACCTGGCGGCTGGCGCTGCTGCGCGCGGGTGCGGTGACCGCGGCGATCCGGGCGTGCCGCCCCCGGTGGACGGCCACCGCGGGCACTCCCACCGCCGCGGCGACGACCACGGTGGCCACGATCAGCTTCGCCGCCAGCGTCCCAGCCGCCACCGCTCCCCCGGCCGCACCGGCGCCGAGGCCGCTCCCCACGCTGGCCGCCGCCGCGGCCTTCGCCGACGAGCCGAGGCTGGCCGCCATTCCGACCCCGGCTCCCGCGCCGACGACGGCCACCGCGCCAAGCCGCGCCGTCAAGGCCGCCCGCACCCGGGCGCGGTCCTCGTCGGAGGGCTCGTGGGCGTCGCGCGCGAGCTCGATCAGCATGCGCTCCTCTTCGTCGAGCTGTCTCATGACCTGCTCCAGGTGTCGCGCGCACGGTGGCGCGCGACGGCCTTCGAGAACTCCAGCCGCGCCAGCCGGAGGCGGGAGTAGACGGTGTTGAGCCGCACGCCGAGCAACGCCGCGATCTCCGGCGCGCTCATCTGCTCCAGCTCGACCAGCACGAATACCTCTCGCCGGTCGTCGTCCAGCCCCTCGAGGAACCGGTCGATGAAACGGGCCGCCTCGCCCTTGGCGGCCCGTTCGTGGGGCCCGTCGGCCGCGTCGACCACAATCTCTGGGTCGGCGCGGCGCCCGGCGTGCAGCGCGTGCGGGTGCTTGGCGCCGAGCTCGCGGCGGTGCGCGCGAACGACGTTGAACACGATCCCGTAGATCCAGGTCTTGATCGACGAGCGCCCCTGGAAGTCGTCCCGCCGCCGGTGGGCGACCATGAAGATCTCCTGCACCACGTCGTCGAGGTTGGCTTCCGGCGTTCCGAGCCGCCGCGCCGTACGCCAGACGAATGCGAAGCTCGACTCATAGATCTCGGCGAACGTCGGACGTAGCTCGGGACGTCGGTCGGGATTTCTCTCCGGATTTCGCTCGGAGCGTGGCTCGGAATTTGGCTCCGGACGAGGCTCGAGGCCCCCGGGGGGAGCTCCCTGCGCCTCGAACAGACGGACTGAACGCTCCATCGTTACGTCAACCTGGTGTGGTGAATCGCCGACATCCGTCACTAAAAGCGCAGCTCGATCCCGAGGGCGCCGCGGACAGCGACGTCCGGGACCTGGTAAACGGTGTTCTGGACGGGATCGAGGAAGGTCTTCCCCGTGGTCGGGACGACCACCTCCGCTCGCCCGAAGACGGCGACCGCCGGAGAAATGCTCAATTCAACCAGGGCCGAGGCCGACAGCGAGAGCCAGCCATGCGTGCTGTCCTGAAAAGACGTGCCCGAGCCGTGCATGAAGGCCAGCTCGGCGCCGGCACAGGGGCCGAGCTCGACCCGACTTATGACGACGGTCGCGCATCCACGGGCCAAGACATCGAACAGCTCGAAATCGGCCTGCTCCGCGGCCCCCGTCAGTGGAGTCCGCCGGTTCGGAAAGAAGCTCAGACCGCCCAGCGCGCGGAGACGCCAGCCCGAGACCGTCCAGATCGGTCCGCCCGCGGCCTCCATGCCGCCCGCAGGTTGATCGGGCATCGTGCCCCAGTCGAGGAGCCCGTTCAGCATCAGGACAAACCCTGGTCCGCCCGGGGCGCCGCCGGGCGCGACTGAAGGTTTCTGAGAGTCCTGAGCCGCCGTGGTGGGTGGCGGGGCGTCGGGTCCCCCCTCCGCCCACAGCGTGATGATGAGCGCCGCCGCCGACGCGATCGCCGCGCAGCTCTCGGCCTCGAACCGGCGCTCCGCGCGCGTATAACCGGCCTGGAACAGCAAGCTCGCCTGCCAGCGCCCGCTGGTCGGCCCGCGCACGTTCACCAGCGCCACGACGGGGACCGGCCCGGCAACCGACCGCGCCAGGTTTCCCTCCACTTCGGCCTGAACATTGGCCGCGGTCGGACAGCCCGGCGGCGCCTGCCAGATCACCACCATCGGCTTCGGCTGCGCCCCCGCCAGGCGCGCGCTTCCGAGCGCCGCCAGCGACGCCACCACCGCCACGATCCGCGATGCGACCATCTCTGCGCTGTCCCTTTTGCCGACAAACGGCGACTTCCGCAAGGGGCGCACCTCTTCCCGGACTTCCGCCAAGCTGCGACGACGCCCGCTCTCGAAGCGGTCCCCAGCGCGATGGCCTGATCTGGGGCAATCTTTGTTGACGGAAGTCGCCGATTCTCGACACCAGGGGGGCGAAGAATGGACCAACGTTCGCGTCGGCGCAGGCCCACGTCATCGACGTTGGGGATGGCTGCGCTGGCCGCCGCGATGGCGGCCTGCCTGCCGCGGGGCGCGCCCCCGGGGGGGAGACAGGTCGTCGCCGATCGCCAGGCGACGCTCGAGGCCATCGTCCCTCCGAACGGCGACGGGGTGCTGCGGATTCTGATCCTGAAGCCCGGCGCGCTGGATCCCGGCACCATGACCAACTCGCAAGATCTCTATCTCGTGTCGGTGGCGCCGGGGGACGGGCCGCCATCCGAACAGCTGTTGGTCCCGGACGCCGATCCCCAGGACGACTTCGGGTGCATCAACAGGGTGGCGCCCTGCGGCTTCATCGCGCCGAGCGGGATCCTCTGGGTCTACACGACCAGCGGGGGGATGCGGGTCAATCCCTTCACCGGAGAAAAGCTCGCGCTCCAGTCGGTGCCGCAAGGTCCCCGAAGCGG
>Ga0210389_10004024_pt1 | contig 11451 bp, 7 predicted proteins | sample IncBWH28OmetaG_FD_160127 | JGI IMG/M metagenome (GOLD analysis project Ga0210389, IMG submission 160127) | Forest soil microbial communities from Barre Woods Harvard Forest LTER site, Petersham, Massachusetts, United States - Inc-BW-H-28-O ... | reverse complement strand
GATGAGGCTGAGTGTATGGGAGTGGATTTGACCACCCGAAAACAGTGCCAGCCCAACCAGTTCAACGCTCGCGAAAGAGCCAAATCCCAGAGTGACGCCGAAGCTGAACTGCTGCCGGGAAACCCCGAGATGTCGCGAAAAAAACAGAAGGAACAAAATGAGGCCGCATTGAATGACCCGCATACAGCGCTGCATGATAATGACGGCCTGGGCTAACAGTGTGTCGTTTCCTGGTTGACTTGCGGCCGTAACCACCATCGCCACCAGTAACATCACCAGCGCTGCCCACTTGAATAGTAGCGTCCCCAGGTCCTTGAGGTTGGGGTAAGGGCGAAGCACATCCAGAAAGATCTCGTGAATCACCTTGAACCCTATCGCCAGACTGATCGCTGCGCTGATCCAGTAGGCATAGAAATACGGCATGATGCTGCCCGATCGATAAATCGGGAACAGGACCATGAAGTTCAGCACCTGGAAAACGATGTAGGCGAAAAACACCGGAAACGTGCGATGAAGACGGCGCCAATACATGACCCCAGCCAGGGACAACTCCAGGACTGGGTGGACGATCCAGAGCGCATCCTTGAGATTGACATGCATGGGTTTAGCTCATTGCCGCAACTGCCTACGGGCGTCTTCCCTGTTTTCTCGCTCCTCGACCTTACCAGTTCTAGCGAAAGGGTCAATGGACGAAAGTAACCAAAGGTAACAGTTACCCCGCCATTTCTTCTAAACAATTGTTGCGCCGAAGGATAGACTCGCCGTCCCACAACGGGACATGGGGAGCCCGAACGTCCGGATGGTTACTATGGGGATAGTCCTGCGCCGCGTGGTGACGGGCGTCCCCGTCAAACAAAGGGAACAGAACTTCTCGGACAAAGTCTGAACTATGCCGGAGGTCGACAGCTAAGAGCAGCCAGACGTGAACACCCGTCTCGCATTTGCGCTCTGGTTGGGTATTGCCCCTATTTCAATTTTGGGCCATACTGCGGCAAGGTTTCGCCGCTCGTCTCTTCGACAATCGGGTTGCTGCTTGCGCAGTCTCCTCCACGTTCATTGTTAACCTCTGGCCAGGATGCAAACGCAGTCTGCTTATCTACCGGAAGTCTGGTGCCAGATGTCCGCTAATTCCCAACTGATGCGGGACGATTTCCGGCCAGTGATCCCTTCAGGGCCGTTATTTCAACTCGATGGAGAAAGGAGAAATACGATGTCGCATAGAGATTGGATCCGGGGTTTGGTTGCTCGACGTTTCCTTGCTATTGCTGATCCGAGGCGCAGGCCGCAATGTGCATGCGGAGTCACAACGATCGTCGTTCTTATGCTGGCGTGTTTTGCGTTGACGCCGTTTGCGAGTGCGGCAACATCGTCTAAACAATCCAAGTCCAGACAACCCGATTTTGGTCCAAACGTTTACATATTCAATCCCAGCATGCCGCAAAGCCAGATCCAGACGACGGTAGACTCGATTGCGACCCAACAGCTGTCCAACCAGTTCGGAACTCAGCGCTACGCGTTGCTGTTCGAGCCCGGCACGTATGGATCGAGCACGACGCCCCTCAATTTTCAAGTTGGTTATTACACGGCGGTCGCGGGCCTCGGCCAATCTCCCGGCGACGTAGTCATCAACGGGTCCATCGACGTTTACAACCAGTGCTTAGGCACCAACAATTGCATCGCGCTGATTAACTTCTGGCGATCGTTGTCGAACCTGACCATCAACGTAAACACCCCGAACTTCGGCTGCTACAACGGCGAGTTCTGGGCGGTGTCGCAGGCCGCGCCGATGCGTCGCGTCCTGGTCAACGGGCCCGCCACCCTCATGGACTATTGCACCAGCCCGTCGTTTGCGAGCGGCGGCTTCATTGCTGATTCGCAGTTCACCGGCGGCACCGTAATCAATGGCTCGCAGCAGCAATGGCTGGTCAGAAACAGCATCCTCGATGGCTGGACCAACGGCGTCTGGAATCAGGTGTTCTCCGGCGTCATCGGTGCCCCCGCCCAGTGTTTCCCATGCGGAAACCCGTACACCACGCTCGCAACCAGTCCGGTGACGCGAGAGGAGCCTTATCTTTACATAGACTCCAGTGGACACTACAACGTCTTCGTGCCCGCGGTGCAGCATAACTCCTCGGGAACAACTTGGGCCGCCGGTCCGACCCCCGGCTCGTCCATTCGAATCGAGAAGTTCTTCATTGCCAATCCGGCAGACACCGCAGCGACGATCAATAAAGCATTAGGTTCCGGCATGAACCTCATCCTGACCCCGGGCGTCTATAACCTGGACCAGAGCATCGAGGTCACGCGTCCCGATACGGTGGTGCTCGGTCTCGGTTTCCCGACTCTGATCCCTGAAAACGGAATCGTGTCAATGACAGTTGCCAATGCGAAGGGGATGTTGATCTCGGGGATTATCTTCGATGCGGGCCCAACCAACTCTCCAACGCTACTGCAGGTCGGAAGCGGCCACGCGCGCAGTGACAATGTAGCCTCCGACCCGACGGCTCTTCACGATGTGTTCTTCCGTATCGGCGGCGCGGAGCCGGGCAGCGCCACAATCAGCCTAGTGGTCAACAGCAAAAACGTCATCCTCGATGACATCTGGGCATGGCGGGCTGATCACGGCAACGGTGTGGGTTGGACCAGCAACACCGCCGACACCGGCCTCATCGTCAACGGTGACAACGTGACCGCGTATGGCCTTTTCGTCGAGCACTACCAGAAATATGAGGTGATCTGGAACGGCAATGGGGGCACGGACATCTTCTTCCAAAACGAGATGCCCTACGACCCACCCAGCCAGGCGGCGTGGATGGAGTCTCCGAGTGTCGACGGCTGGGCGGCCTTCAAGGTCGACGACAAAGTGACCAGCTTCAACGGATATGGCATGGGCAGCTACAGCTTCTTCAACCAGGGCGTGAACATCTACGCCGCAAACGCGTTTGAGGTTCCGACTGCCCTCCCTCCGGCGAGCATGAACGATTTGCTCACGATCTTCCTCAGCACGTCGGGGTTTGGTGGCATCCTGAACGTGATCGACAATACAGGAGGATCGTCAACCATCGCCAACCCAGACACCCCGGTCACCGTGGTGGGTTTCCCTTGAGGACTGGACTTCTCATCCGACCGACAGATCAAGGGCACTGAGTCTACCTACGCGGGAGTCGTTCGCTAATAAACGGCTCCCGACTCCCACGCATCAGGATGTTCCCGCGTATGCATTTCCGGAACGAGGGTAAAGCTTAGGGTCATCTACGGTGTGCACGGTATCGAACAGAGTGGCACATTGTGGCATGGTACTTGGACCATGGCCCTCTCCCTTTTTCAAGAACCCATGAACCAGCTTAGTGCCAGGGCTGTCAGCGTAGAGCATCCGGAAGAGTTCAACCGGGTGTTCTCCGACTTGAGAGCGGCACTTCGAGGGCAACTCGCCCATCTTAGAGAAATGGTCGACGATGCCAAAGAAACGATTTCGCGGCTCCCTGCGAAAGCCATTCTCGACCCACGAGCAACCGAGAGGCGCAAGGGAGAGAGACGAAAAAGCCACCGGCGAAAGGTCCAATCAGGACTCGGTGGCTCCGACAGTTTCGGCAGCGCTTGACGTCTCCAACGGAATTGCGGCGATCTCTGCGGGCTTGCTCCGCATGGACGGGTGGCGCGCCCATCTCCATTTGAGCTAAGGCTTGGACGGACTCCTGCGCCCTTAGCATTATGGGGGACTGGGCGTGCCTTTGAGGGTACGGGTTACCATGGTTCGTTGCCCGGGTTCTGGGCGCCGCTTATAATTTTGACACTCCCGCTCTAGATGCGAGGTTGCGGTTCATGACCAGGGCCACCGGGGCCGATCAAAATCGGCAGAATCAGGAATTGACCATCTTCCACGATGTGGCCAAGGCTCTGACCTCGTCGCTCGATCTCGACTCCATTCTGCAGACCATCATGGAAAAGATGGCGGAATACTTCCGTCCGGATACATGGTCTTTGCTGATGGTGGACGATGAACGCGAGGAACTTTACTTCGCCATTGCGGTTGGGAGTGCTTCCGAGGCCTTAAAGAATATCCGCCTGAAAGTGGGTGAGGGCATTGCCGGGCATGTGGCCAAGCACGGCGAGCGGCTGGTGGTTCCCGATGTCATGACCGATCCCCGGTTCGCCAAGCGCATTGATGAGATGACCAAATGGGAGACCCGTTCGATTGTCTGCTTTCCCGTCAGCTCGCGGCTGCGCGTCTTGGGTGTGATTCAGTTGGTGAACGTGGATATGGAGCACTTCGGGGATCAGGAGATTTTCTTCCTGCAATCGCTGTGCGATTACGCGGCGATTGCCATCGAAAATGCGCGGGCCGTGGAAAAAATTCAGGAACTCACCATCACCGACGATTGCACCGGGCTTTACAACGCGCGGCATCTCTACAAGACGCTCGAGACCGAGGTTTATCGCTCGTCGCGCTTTGGTTACGAATTTACGGTTTTGTTTATCGACCTCGATCACTTCAAACAAGTCAACGACACCAACGGGCATTTAGTTGGAAGCAAACTCCTGGCTGAGATTGGATACTTGATTAAAGCGCAGCTGCGTTTGATTGACTATGCCTTCCGCTATGGCGGCGACGAGTTCGTCGTGCTGCTACCACAGACGGGAAAGGATTCGGCTTTGGTGGTGGCGAAGCGTTTGCGCGACAGCCTGCGCACCAGCATGTTCTGCAAAGAAGAGGGGCTGAATCTGAACGTGCGAGCTTCGATGGGGGTAGCTACTTATCCTCACGATGCCAAAACACCTCACGACATCATTCGGCAAGCGGATGAGATGATGTATCTGGTGAAGAACACCTCGCGGGATAATATTGGAATTGCTCAGCGTGGCGTAATGAAGTAGAGCAGTATCAGCTCTCAGCTTCTTTCCTTCGATTCCTCTCCACACTGGCGGCTGTCGAGCTTGCTCGACTGGACGGCCGGGGCAGCTGTCGCCACCTGATTCTTGTTAATCTGCCGGAACTGCAGCTGGTTGGGTTACTCTTGCCGGCTTCTGCCGGGACGTTTCAGTCTGTAGCCACTTCCGGATCTCTGGGAGCGCCGCGCGTGTCGCTATTTCCCCGGCGCTTACCAGGGCGGCGCTGTGTTCGAAAGCATCGTATTTATAGCCGTTGACGTCGGGTTCAATCACGAGATCGGCCGCGGGTTTCCATTGGCTGCTGTTCATTTCCTGGGCGATCGCAAAACATTGGCCGATCACGTCGAACAGGTGACGCGGACCAACGTCGCCCGTCCACTTGCCTTTCAGATGCACAGCCAGCACGCGCTCCGCTCCCATTTGCCGCAGCGGCCGGGTGGGCACGGTGTGCGACAGCATGCCGTCGATCAGCAGGCGTCCGCGAATCTTTACCGGCAAGAACATTCCCGGATAGGCGCAGCTTGCGCGTACGGGGTCGACGAGTGGTCCGGAATGGAAAACCACGCCCTCCCCGGTCGAGAAATCCGTGGCCGTCACCGCTAACGGAATGCGCAACTCTTCGAAGGTTTTGACCTTGAGAAGGTGGTTCAGGAACCCGATCATGCGCGAGTTGCTGGCGAAGCCGTAACGCGAGAGCGTCCAACTGGCAATGTGCTTGAAGCGGACGCGGGCAGCCACTTGCTCGAGTTCCGCGGCGGAGATACCGCTGCAATAGGCGGCGCCAATGAGTGCGCCCACACTGGTTCCGGCAATACAGCGGATGGGGATGTTTTCTTCTTCGAGGACTTTGAGGACGCCGACGTGGGCGATACCGCGAGCAAACCCTCCACCCAGGGCCAGACCGATCCCGACTCCTGCCAGTTGGGATCCCAGGCCTGCGGGATGACCAGAAAGGCCGCGTCCGAACGCCTGCACGGAACGAATAATCTTATCCAGACTCTTCACGGGGGACCTCACACCATCCCGGCTTTGCCCGGCTAATGTCTTTACTCGCTAACCAAACCTCTACCCCAGGTTAGGCTGGCAAGTAAGATGCCACTTGAGGACTAATCGTTTCATAATGAGGGCGGCCGCACCAGATTACGGGCTATGGGTTACTGGTGGTTACTGGACTGCCTCCTGCGTGCGACTAACTCCCGTGTTTCTGATAACTTAAGCCCATGGTTCTCGAGATTTCTGCCGGCGGGGTAGTCGTGAGGCGTGTCTCCGGGGACTGGCAGATCGCGGCCATCGAGCCACAGAAGGAATCCGCGGCAGTCCTCCCCGTAGACAGCGAGAAAAAAACATCGCAAAAAATGTTACTCGCGTTGCCCAAGGGGTTGGTCGACCCGGGTGAGAGACCCGAGCAAACGGCTATTCGGGAGGTGGTGGAAGAGACCGGCCTGACCGCCGTCCCGATAACGAAACTCGGCGACATTAAGTATGCTTACGTGCGCACCTGGGGCGGGAAAGAGCGGGTTTTCAAGATCGTCAGCTTCTACTTGTTTCGCTACGAGTCCGGCCAGATCGACGAAATCGCGCCTGAGATGCGAATCGAGGTCAAGCGCGCGCTGTGGATTCCCCTGGAGGACGCAGTTCGCAGGCTGGCCTATCGAGGCGAAAAAGATATGGTTCGGCGGGCACAGGCTTATCTGAAGGCTCACCCGGAGCTTTAGCGGTGGCAGAGCCGCCCCCTCGTCACGCACATCTGTGACATGTGACCTTGACTCGATTTCGCTCGAAGTCTATCTTGAACTCAACTTGATTGAGGCGCGTGCCGCTGCCATCCTCACCCCACATCCAATGCGGCACGCGCTTGCGGTGTTTTTGGAGCTCTTTTCTGTTTCCTCCGACGTGCTCGTGGTTCATTCTGATGATCAGGGCTGGCGAGAACAACTGGGTGCCAAATAAACCGTTCGAAGATAAACTGCTAAGACAAGTCCTTTTTCCTGTAGAAACGCCGCTCGCTGCGTCTGGGTTTGCCTGGCTCCGTCGCAGGATGGGAGTGTTTGGCAGGATGGGAGTGTTTGATCGATGAAGCATATTCACAAAGTTGCTGTTCTCGGCGCTGGGACGATGGGTGCCCGCATCGCTGCGCACTTCGCGAACGCGGGTGTCCCCAGTTATCTGTTCGATATCGTTCCGCCTGACGCGGACGGTCCTGCTCGAAACAAGATCGCCGCGACCGGGCTGGATGCGGCGAAGAAGTCCAAGCCTGCCGCTTTCATGGATGCCTCGCTGCCGCGACTGATCACCATCGGCAACTTCAACGATGATCTCAAGCGGCTGGCCGACGTGGACTGGATCATCGAAGCGGTGGTCGAGAACCTCGATCTCAAGCGGGCTTTGTTGAGGAAGGTAGAAGCTATTCGCAAGCCCGGAACGATTATCACGACCAACACCAGCGGGCTGCCGGTGGGAAGAATAGCCGAAGGATTCTCCAACGACTTTCGCCGCTCGTGGTTTGGGACACACTTCTTTAATCCACCGCGTTACATGCGGCTGCTAGAACTCATCCCTACGCCCGACAGCGACCGGGCAGCCATCGACGCTGTCGCCCACTTCTGCGACATTCATCTCGGCAAGGGCATTGTTCTCGCCAAAGACACGCCCAACTTCATCGGAAATCGCATCGGGACGTTTTCGGTGTTGAACGTCATGCGCCTGATGCAGGAGATGGATCTGAGCATTGAAGATGTGGATGTGCTGACCGGGCAAGCTGTGGGATGGCCCAGGTCCGCGACGTTTCGCACAATTGATATGGTGGGTCTGGATATTTTGGGACACGTAGTCTCGAACATGACCCGTGTGGTGGCGAGCGACTCGCCCGCCCAGCTTGATGAGCGTAGCGACCTCAAGCTGCCGGATTATTACAAACAGATGCTGGAACGCAAATGGCTAGGCGACAAAACCAAAGGCGGCTTCTACAAGAAGGTGAAGGGCAGAGGCGAAGGTGGAGAAGACGAACGCCTCGCCCTCGATTGGAAGACGCTGGAATATCATCCGCGCAAGAAGCCTAAGTTCCCTGCTCTCGACATGGCTAAGAACGTCGAGCAGACCGGAGCGCGTCTGAAGATGCTGCTGGGGCTCGACGGCAGTGGTCCGCAGAAGGACGATAAAGCCGGCGCGTTCCTGTGGTCGGCCCTATCCGATCTTTGGACCTATTCCGCCAATCGCATTCCGGAGATCTCGGATTCCATTGTAGAGATCGACCGTGCCATGCGCCTCGGCTTCAACTGGGAGCTCGGGCCATTCGAACTCTGGGACGCGGCTGGCGTCGAAGCCACGGTCGGGCGCATGAAGAAAGATCGTACGGTCGCGGCAAGTGTCGAACAGTTGCTCGCCTCGGGAAAGAAAACCTGGTATCTGGACGATCCCAAGGCTGCCTCGGGGCGGGAGTATTTTGATCTCGGCACAGTGGGTTACAAGCCAGTCGCGGTTCCTGATGGTGTCTGGTCGGTCGAAGTGGCGAAGAAATCGAACGGAGTGGTGAAGAAGAACTCTGGGGCATCGCTCGTGGATCTCGGCGACGGCGTGGCCTGCATCGAATTTCATTCCAAGATGAACACGATTGGCACCGACATCGTGCAACTCATTTCGCAGAGTCTGAAGCCCGGTGGTCCCGGCGACAACTTCGATACCTTCGTCATCACCAACGACGCCACGAACTTCTCCGTCGGCGCGAATCTCATGCTGCTCCTCATGTCCGTCCAGGAAGAAGAGTGGGACGATGTCGACCTCGCCATTCGCACCTTCCAGGGTATGACGCAGGCTATCAAGTTTTCGCCGAAGCCCGTGGTGGTTGCGCCTTTCGGCCTGACGTTAGGCGGAGGGACGGAGATTTCGCTGCATGCCCCGGCGCTTCAGCCTCACGCTGAGCTTTACATTGGATTGGTCGAAGTCGGCGTTGGGTTGCTGCCGGGAGCTGGTGGGTGCAAGGAAATGCTGCTGCGCGCCGTTGACAGTGCAGAGTCGATTCGGCCCGGGGGGCGGGGCGAATCCGTCGAATTGATGGAGTCGATGAAGAAGACCTTTGAGACGATTGCGACGGCCAAAGTCGCCACGTCGGCGCATGAGGCTCGTGGGCTGGGCTTTCTGAGAGATTCCGACAATATCACCATGAACCGGGAGCGCGTCCTCGCCGACGCCAAGAGTCGCGCCCTCGAACTCGTCCGCGCGGGGTACGAGCCTCCCCAGGCTCGCACAGACATTCCCGCCCCAGGCGAAAACATCCTCGCGGCGCTCAAAATGGGCGTCCATCTTATGCGGCAGGGTGAATACATCACTGAATATGAGGTGAAGCTGGCCACCAAGATCGCCGAGGTGCTTTGCTGCGGAAATGTGACGGCGGGCACGCCGGTGAGCGAGCAGTACCTTCTCGATCTGGAGCGCGAGGGCTTCAAGTCTCTGTGCGGAGAGAAGAAGACACAGGAGCGGATTCAGTACACGCTGAAGACGGGGAAGACGCTACGGAATTAAACGAGCGTCAGCGGCGGGAGGATGAGCTAGGAATCCTTAAGATCCGACAGAACGGTGGCTTGATCAATGCTTGGCGGATGACGCCTTTAACGGTCTGCTTCGCCGGTTCCAGAGCGTGTCCATGACTCCGAAGCATTTTCACCTCTCCGTTGAAGGTAGGCGCTCCGCCATGAGCCAAAAGGCTTCGATCGCGATACATTTGTGCCCACAGTTTCTGCCTGTCGGCTTCAACGAACGGGCTGTGGTCAATCCTTGGTAGGCATCGATGTTCAAGTAACGCTATCTTCATCTTGACCTGTCGTGTAATCGAGTCGTAGGACGGTCTGCTTCGGTGGATGAGTAAGCGGAGATTCTAATATCGCGAAATAGCCAGGAATCGCAACGGCGATCCTAATGGAACGGCGTCAAGGTCCTGAAGTTGTCTAGCCAGTCGTCTAACGTCGACCAAACGGTGATCGTGTTGCTGTAGCGGAACGCGGATCGAGCCAACAACCTCGATGTCAGACGCTGTAACATCTAAGAAAGTCAGATTCCACATCGCGCTCTCCAGCAACTGGAATAGCCATCCAGGGTGCAATCTCACGCCGCGATGTCCGGGACTATTCAGAATCGTAAGACCTATCTCCAGATCCAATTGGGCGAGATTGAATGCCTCCTCAATCTCCCTCAATCTCCAACAGACCTTGGTTGGACCCTCGGAAGCTGACAACGTGATATTGCCACTCCGCCTCCTCCAAAGGTTCGACAGAACCGCCAGGGGAGTACCCGCAACTCCCACGGCATCGTTCTTGACTGTCCCCATGACCCCTTTGGAGTGTTTCTTTGATGACTGCGGATTCTTCGGTATTTGCGCGCCTAAGCTCGTAGCCAGCGCCAAGTGCGAACCCTGTTCCCCCCACGAGCCTTGCCACGTTCATTACGAACGCATCACTGTCCTCCATTCCCTCCGGTGCTCCCGCCTCGGCGGACAGCGCCAGCTTCGCTCCTGGCGGTATTGTTATCGGTCGATCCACAAGAACCTTCCGGTTGTTAGGGGCGGATTGTGCATGCGCATGGCGCACCGCCACAGAATGGTGGGCCGCGTTGATCGGCGATATGTCTGAAACTACGGATTTCTCGCTTCGCTCGGAATGACTGGCACCAGGACGTGCGGCTCCGTGGTTCAGCACGCCGCAATATGCGCAAACCTCCGCACCGCCGGTTGCCGGGCTTGGCTCGCACGCCAGAGGTCGTACTGGGACTGCATGTTCATCCACAGTTCCGGAGAGGTGCCCAGGGCAGCGGCCAGTCGGAGGGCCATGGCGGCGGAGATTCCCGACTTGCCATTTAGCACGCGCGACAAAGTCACCCGCGTAACCCGCAAGTGTGCTGCTGCCGTGGATACGGTCGTTTCTCCCAGATACTCGCGGAGGACCAGACCGGGATGAGGGGGATTGTGCATGCGCATAGGATAACCTTCTAGTGATAGTCCTGATAATCGACGAGAACTGCGTCCTCGCCTTCGAACCTGAACGTCAGACGCCAGCTTCCGCTGACGCTGACTGCCCAGCGATCTTTGCACGCCCGGGCTAGGGGATGAAGTTTCCATACCGGGACATTCATGTCACCCGGATGCTTGGCTTTGTCGAGGGCAAACAGTTGTAAGCGAAGCTTGCCCGCGTGCTTCGGCGGAATCCCAGCTTTCGATCCGGTGCGGAAGAACTTCTCCACGCCCCGATGCCGGAAGCTCTTTGATCACTTGTATAGTGTAACGCTACATGTTACGCGCGTGGTCAAATCCCGAGCGGTTAACGTTACGCCGTTCAACTAATCATTCAATCGAAAATGGTCGATCAACGATCTAAAATGGTCTAAGGAGTTTCCAATGCGTGAAGTCATTATCGCTTCTTCTGTCCGCACGCCCGTGGGACGCGCTTTCAAAGGCACGCTCCGTGCCACTCGTCCTGATGAACTTGCCGCTGTCGCCATCAAAGGAGCGCTCGAACGCGTACCACAGGTTGACGCCAGGGAAATCGAAGACGTCATCCTGGGCTGTGCCATGCC
>Ga0210389_10004023_pt1 | contig 11452 bp, 8 predicted proteins | sample IncBWH28OmetaG_FD_160127 | JGI IMG/M metagenome (GOLD analysis project Ga0210389, IMG submission 160127) | Forest soil microbial communities from Barre Woods Harvard Forest LTER site, Petersham, Massachusetts, United States - Inc-BW-H-28-O ... | reverse complement strand
GAGAGTAGGAGGTCCCAGAAAAGCAGCGACCCTTCTTGTCCTGACCAGAGCGTGGCGAACTTATAAGGTGCGGGCAGATCGCGATTGCTGTGATGAAAAATATAGGCGATAGAAAAATCGTTCTGAAAGGCCGCGACCACCAGCACTACAGCTGCGAGGAAAACAATTGCGAAACTCGCAATACCCGCGCGACGCGCAGTTTCACCCAGCCGTCCGGCTCCAGGCCCCTTGATGACGAGCGCCAGCAGACCCGCCAGAAAAGAATACGCGGACAGCGCCAACGCGAGGAGCAGGGCAAAACTGCCAATTTGCGACATGGGGAAGCCTAGCCCATATTTTTTCAGAAACGCTCAAGCGAAGCAACCGCAGAGGTGCAGGGACTGAGTTTCCGGAGCCTTCCCAAGTCCGGTTTTTCTCCGTGAGCGTGTGAAGAGCCTTGCTCCGCCGCCCGGACAAGGGTGTCCGGGCCTACATGTGCATAATGCTGGCGGAAGTCTCCAAACCTATGCAGTTTGCTGATGGTTTTGGCGAGCGAGAATTTCGCGTTCGGCTCGGAGCCAGTCCTCATTTTCGTGGCCCGGGGTGCTCCCTCGCTCCACATACAACTGATAGGCGCGCTCGCGGATTTTCACTTCCAAATCAGCTGTGGAGTTCTTCGCCGGCGCACTTTTTCGAGCCAGAGGGATAGAGCCAGCTTCGGGCATGGTGATGACTTGATTGTTGGTTGCCTTTGAGGTGCGGGGAGTCTTTGCTTTTGCCATGGTGCTCCTTGGGACTGCTAAGTCCATGAATTAGAATCGTTTATGATCAACCGCATACACTGCGGTCGTGCCTGATGAACCCCACAAAGAACATGTAGGAATTATGTATCAATGATAAACCGAAAAACTGTGGATTTGTGCGAAAGGTGGAAAGAATTAATTTCTCTGAAACATTGATTTTGTTGATAACGGTTAGTAGAAGTCGTGCGAGTTGGTTTCAGCGCGGGTGATGGAAAGCGGCAACACGCGCTCGGCTTTTACGGAGATGACGTTGTCTTGATTCTGCAGAATTCCTTCCACCATGAGGAACTGCGCGGAACTCAGCAGCAGCCGGTTTTTCTGAAACAGATCGGGCATGACGATCGCATTGGCCACTCCGGTCTCGTCTTCGATGCTGAGAAAAACGAAACCTTTGGCGGTGCCAGGACGCTGACGGCAAATGACGCATCCTCCAATGCGTAAATATTGCCCATCAGGGATGTGGCTGAGGTCGCTGGCTTTGTGGATGCCCATCGCTTGCATTCGTGCGCGGTGATAAGCCATGGGGTGCGGGCCGACGGTCATGCCGGTGCCGCGGAAGTCGGCAACCAGCCGTTCTTCCGAATTCATGGGACGCAGCGGGGAGTTGGTGTCGGGCTCGGGCAATTCGTCGAGCAACGGGCCGGAATGGCGGACCGCGCGTTCGACTTGCCAGAGAGCATCGCGACGATGAAAAACGAATTCACCAGGGAGACAGGAAGGCACGGAGGTAATTTCTGGTTTTGAATTTTCGGTTGCTGATTTAGCCGTGGGCACAAATTCCTTGTTAAGGTTCTTGGTTTTCTCTGTGTCCCCGTGTCTCCGTGGTGAATTCCCGATTTCATTCAGCGCTCCAATTTCTGCCAGCGTATTCAATTCATCTTTACGCAACTCGGGCACACGATGGACCAGATCACGAATAGAAGTGAATGGAGCAAGGTTCCGTTGCTGAACCAATGCTTTGGCGGCTTCTTCACGCAATCCGCGAGCGTAGCGGAGACCTAGGCGTAGAGCAACCGGACTGGCTGAATGCTGATTGCTGAGTGCTGACTGCCCCAGCGTGCACTGCCATTCTGACTTCATCACGTCGATCGGCAACACTTTCAGGCCGTGCCGTTGCGCATCTTTCACGATCGTGGCTGGACGGTAAAAGCCCATGGGCTGGTTGTTGAGCAGGGCAGCGGTGAAGGCGGCGAGGTAATGACATTTCAAATAGGCGCTGGCGTAGGCGATTAACGCAAAGCTGGCGGCGTGAGACTCGGGGAATCCATACAGAGCGAACGAAGTGATAGAGAGAATGATCTGCTCCTGCGCTTCGCGAGAGATGCCATTGCTTTCCATGCCGCTGCGAAGCCGGGCTTCGATATCTTTCATGCGGGCTTGCGAGCGCTTGAATCCCATGGCGCGGCGCAGTTCTTCGGCTTCGCCTCCGGTGAAATTGGCAGCCACCATTGCAATGCGCAGCAATTGTTCCTGGAACAGAGGCACGCCCAGAGTGCGCCCCAGCACGGGTTCGAGTGACGGATGCAAATGGTTTACTGGTTCACGTCCCATGCGGCGCCGCAAATATGGATTCACCATCTGCCCGACAATTGGTCCCGGGCGAATGATGGCGACTTGCACCACGATGTCATAAAAACATTTTGGACGCAGACGCGGCAGGCACGACATCTGCGCCCGGCTCTCGATTTGAAACATGCCAATCGTGTCTGCCTTCTGCAGGGTGGAATACACCGTAGGATCGTCGGGCGGCAGGTGGGCGAGATCCACTTCTTCGCCGTGATGGTTGTGGATGAGTTGCAGGGAATCTTCGAGCACGGCCATCATTCCTAAGCCAAGCAGATCCACTTTAATGATGCCTAGGTCAGCGCAGTCTTCTTTGTCCCACTGAACGACGACGCGGCCCGGCATCGACGCCGGTTCGAGAGGCACGACGGAATCGAGTTGTCCCTGACAAATCACCATGCCGCCGGAATGCTGGCCGAGATGGCGCGGCAAATCCTGCACTGCGACACATAGCTCGAAATATTTTCGTAGTCGAGGATGATTCAAATCTAACCCGGCATAGCGGAAGCGATGATCCAATGTGTCATTGGCGTCGCGATATTCCCAGGTGGAAACGGCGGCCGAAACTTTGTCGAGCGTTTCAGGATCGAAACCCAGGGCCTTGCCCATTTCGCGCGAAGCCATGCGGCTGCGATACGTGATGACGTTGGCGGTCATGGCAGCGCCGCGCTCGCCATAACGTTTGTACAGATACTGAATCACGCGTTCGCGCTGATCGCCGCTGGGAAGATCGAGATCAATGTCAGGCCACTCGCCGCGTTCCTCCGAAAGAAAACGCTCGAAGAGCAATTCCATGCTGACGGCATCGACCGCGGTAATGCCGAGCGAATAGCAGACTGCGCTGTTGGCAGCGGAGCCTCGTCCTTGTACCAGGATGTTTTCTTCACGGCAGAACCGGACTAGATCCCACACAATAAGGAAGTAGCCGGCGAGATCGAGCTCCTCAATGAGCTTTAGTTCGCGTTCAATCTGGCAGCGCGCGCGACTCTGTAGCTCTGATGCAGACCGGCCATAGCGCTGCTGAAATCCTTCCCCCGTGCGCTCTCGCATGAATGAAATCATAGTTTCGCCTTCGGGCACGGGATATTTTGGGAATTCATATCCCAGATCTTTGAAGGTGAATGCGAGCCGGGAAGACAATTCCACCGTGTTCGCAATGGCCTCGGGGAGATCGGCGAAGAGCGTTTGCATCTCTTGCGGCGATTTCAGGTAGCGTTCGGAATTGCGCGCCAACAGGCGTCCCGCAGTAGCCAGCGTGCGATGGTGACGAAGGGCGGTGAAAACATCGCAAAGTTCACGCTCTCGAGCCGTGGCATAAGAGACACCATTGGTCGCGAGTAAGGGAATCTGGAGCGAGCGGGCGATTTCGATAGCGGCGTGATTGCGCTCTTCCTGCTCCCGATGAAAATGCCGCTGTAATTCCACATAGACGTTGTCCCGGCCAAAAATGCCGATCAGCTTCTCCACGCAGCCGCGCGCTTCTTCCATGCCACCATGAGTGAGAGCAAGAGCCAGTGGGCCGTCGTCATCCCCAGTAAGGCAAATAACTCCGGCGGCATGTTCGCGCAGTTCTTCTTCTCGTACCGTGCCTTCGCCTTTCGCCGCGCGCAACTTCATTTTCGTAATCAGGCGACAGAGATTTTGATATCCGAGGCGGGAAGAAACGAGAAGGGGAAGGCGAAATCCACCACAGAGACATAGAGACACAGAGGAATCTTTTGATTTGTGATTTGTTATCTGCTCTGTGGCGCTGCGTCTCTGTGGTGAAAAGTATTCGCATGTTACCTCCGCTCCAATGTGCGCCTTGATGCGCGCTTTCTTCGCCGCCATGTGAAAACGCGGAGAGCCATAGACGCCGTCACGATCGAGCAGTGCTATCGCCGGCATATTCAGATTGGCGCAGGCCGCGACTAAGCTCTCGGGCAGAGAAGCGCCTTCAAGAAAGCTGAAAGCAGAACGGGAGTGAAGTTCGATGTACATTGAAAGAAGCATTCAGCACTCAGCCAACGAATTAGTATTATCTTGTCTTGGCTAAATGCGGAGTGTTGATTACTAGTCATATGTTCCTTCCAAAATCCATCTTCCGCCGAGCCGATCGCGGACCAGGCGATATAAAGCGATGCCAGCTTCTCCTTGCACCGCGATGTCCCATTCGTCGCGCGCCCAGCCTTCCTGCTCCCACCAGTCCCCGGACGAGCGCCAGGGTCCAGCCGCCCAGAGAATTTCTCCGTGCATTTCTTTATTCTTGGGGCAGTTGATAGACGCAGGCTTGCCGTCCTGCAAGGTTACCGCTACCTCGACTGGTGGACGGAAAATGCGCAGCGCAGTCACGAGATCGTCGGAACTATCACTGCTGAATCCACCACGGAGACACGGGGGCACGGAGAAATTCAATGAAGACATTGGACCTGAAAAATGTAGATCGTTCTTCTCCGTGCCTCCATGTCTTCGTGGTGAAAACGGTTCGCTGGGTACGAAGCGCTGCATGCGGAAGCCCTCGGGACGATGAGTGTCCAGCAGTTCGAATGATCCCACTTTGTCTTCTCCTACGATGCCCGCAATCCTGGCCAGCGTAAGCTCGAGTTTCTCCGGTTCAGGCGAAGGCGGAAGAAAAAGTCCGTTCTGTGCCGTCCGCGGCCGCACCGGTTCTGCCGCCAGTTGAATCTTGACGATGGGAGCGCCCGGAGGATGCGCTTTCAAATCAAGTTGCAACAGCTTGAGGAAAGTTCTGGAGTCAAGCAGCGGGACGGGAATCCGAAGAGTGCGCCTAAACAGATTGTGTGGGGACGGGCGCCCTCGCCCGTCCAGGTCGAGCGCAAGCTCGGCAGATTCGTCATTCTGGTACCCGTTTTGTAATTCCAAACTTAGGCGCAATTCTTGAGTCGCTAACGCTCGGGCCTCCAGACGGGCACACAGTTGCTCCAATAACCGTCCCAACAGAAATGCCAGTGGTTCCAACAGCACGAGGGGATATTCCAGTTCGATCACTTCCTCGAAAATCAGCGGCGGTTCGAATGGAACCAATGTGCGCGAAGTTGCGCCACGTGCCAGTTTTTGTAAATGGATTCCAGCCTGCCCCAGACGCTCACTCAGTGCGACGTCTGGTAATGCCGCCAGATCGCGCAGCTTGCGAATTCCCCAGCGGCTGAAGGTTTCCAATAACTGCCCGGATTCCTGAGTCGAGTTTGCAAACAATACTTCCACTGGCAAACTGCCCAACTGTTTCGCCTCTTTCCCTTCCGAAATCACGGTCACGCCTAAAAATCCCCGAGCCGCCAGCGCGGCTGTATCCGGATTGCCCGCCACGGCCACGCTGGCCTCGAGCCCAAGATCGGAAGCGCGGCGTGCCAAAGCTCGCGCAATTTTGGGCAGAGGGCCGAAAAGCGGCTGCAGCCCGGCAAGATCCAACAGGATTGTGTCGCAACCGTGGGCTTCCACTCGTGGTGAAAAAGACTGCGCGCAATCCAGCAGCGCGGCATGGGCAGCGGCTTCTTGTGGCAGGGAACGGGCTCGCAACACCAAACCGGCGCAAGGTTCTATCTGCAGCCTGGACATTCCCGGATTCATTCCGGCGCGGCGCGCGTTTTCATTCACGACGAAAACTTTTTGCAGAGGAGCCCTGCCTTCGAGCACAGCCAGAGACTGCGAACGCAACGCCGGTTCAGCACGCAACAGCGCTTCCACGGGAAAATCAGGAACGAAGATGCAGGCAAAGGGCATAATGAAAAAGCTGTCCGCGTTCAGCCATCAGTTCAGAACTCTCTTGCGCGAGCCAGAGGTTCCCGCGACAGCCGCCAGGCTGGCGGCGCCACAAATTTATCCCGCTCGCATTTTCGTTGTGAATGCGGTCGTGACCGATGCAGTTGGTTTGCGTTCCAGTCGTGACCGCAAAAGTTCTCCTTGTACTTGGAGCCCATCCAGAAGCTGGGCATGAGCCGGAGAAGTTTCTGCTGAAAGCTGACAGCTGAAAGCTGACAGCTTCTTCCCTGAAACTTTCATCAGCAGCGAGGCGCAGGTCCGCGCACACGGTACCTGGCTAATGACGAACAGCACCGTAGCCGTGTGCTCTACCACACGTTGAAAACGAAACCAGGAAGTCAACGGAATGCGCCGTGCCATCTTCAATGGAGTATCGCCGAGATCGATAATCACCAGCCCGAAGCCGCCACTTTGCAAGAGCAGGTCGGTAACCCGCAAAGCCTGCTCAACTGGCTTTTCGATTTTTGTATTCTTCTCTCTGACGGAGCCTGCCCTGAGCAAAGCCGAAGGGTGTCTCTGTGGTGAATCTGGTTTGTGCAAATTTCCGCACCGCACCCAAAGCATTTTTTCGAAATTCACTCCAGCCGCCGCAGCGGAGTGAGGATTGAAAGCATCGCTGATGTCCACCAGAGCGCACACTTCCTGCCGTTGCGTCGCTGCCGCCAGGGCGGCCAACAATACACTGGTGCGTCCGGACGAGGCTGGCCCACAAATCTCGGTCAGGCATCCGCGCGGCAGTCCACCGGTAAGCGCGTCGATCTCGCGAACGCCGCTGGAAACCATTTGCGGAGCGGGCCGCACACCCAATCGCGACGCGGGAGTCACCCCGGCAAGCTTGGGCATGGCCGACAAGCGTTCAAAAACCAGCGCCGCGACAGCAACGGTAACAGGACGGCCCAAAGCCGCAGGAGAAACAAGCGGTAAAGACGACATGGAACCTCAGGATTTCATGGAACGTCAGGGCCTGACCGGCTCTGGGGCGGATTAAATATTCGCCTTTTGTTCGCTATTAATTGTTCTACTGCTGAGCGAAGTTGTCAAGCAGATAAAAAATTATTTGCCCCACAGGATCCATAGAAGAGGCGGCACGAACGCCCGCTTCTAGAGAACGACACGAGCTTCATGCTTCACGCTAATGCTGAACTGTTACTCCAGCCCCTGTGTTTAAAACGGCTCTATTGCGGTCACCGGCTCCGAAGCGCCCGTCTCGGCTGGTGTTCCGCGCTTCGTCGAGCAGCCACACATCCCAATTGGGCGTGTTTTCGGGATTAGTGCGGGAAACAGCGACGCGCCTTCCGTCCGGTGAAAGTGCCAAACTGTTGTAACGGCCAGGTTCCGCCACTTTAGCGAGCACTCTCCCTTGCCGGTCAAACCATGTGAGTTGGTAATCCAGCCCAACACCGCTCTTGTAAACCAGGACACCATTGCTCGAAGCCGAGAAGAAGCCGTAGTCGAGGAAGGAGCCAACCTTCTCGGCGACCGGAACGACCTCGCCAGAAAGTGCCAGCCGACGGGCATCAAACGGCTGCACCATCAACGTCCCTTGGCACAAGAACAGCACTTGCCCAGAATCCGAATCTGACGAAGGCACATACCCTGGCCCCGATGTGGTTGCCAGCAGCCTTCGTCAACGACCTTGCGTAAGCTCCAGATATTGACGGTAATTTCTGCAAACTGTTTTTCGTTCATGATTGCTTCCCCTTTTCTGATACAAAAAGTGTCGGCACAACTGTTTTTTTTCTTGCGCGGTCTTCCACCAAGCTTTCCGTTTCGGCGCGCGGCGGCTGTTTTCGCGGCGCTTTTCCGGCTACCAAGTAGCCGCATCACGGCGCGGACGTCTTCCGAATCCCGAGACTCAGGAGCAAGGTGATGACAATCCATTTGTGCGCAATGGGTTGCTTTGGGTCGGTCATCCTCGGGATAAGTAGATCAATCAGCACCAAAATCAGGATCAGTACCGAGGCTTCCCGGTATGGAAGAGACATGTCTCTGGTCTGCCGTCAGAGTGCTTCCCGGCGCTCCGGTTTTCCGAGGTGTTTTGCCGTCAACGAAGATGCTGCCGGCCGTTACGGTCGAGGCAGCCTGCTGCATAGGTCGGTCAGAACGTCCGGCCTTCACACTAGTGAAGGCAGGATTAGTGCGATGCGGCCGCTTGCTTACTTGGCTTGAGGAATGTTAGTAGGTCGGCGTTAATCGTGTCGGCCTCAGTTGTGGGCATACCGTGAGGAAAGTCCTTGTAGATTTTAAATGTGCTATGCCTCAGCAACTTTGCCGACAGCGGTCCAGCCGCGACATAAGGCACGATTTGATCGTCCTCGCTATGCATGACCAGGACTGGCACAGTGATTTTCTTTAGGTCTTCGGTGAAGTCGGTCTGGGAGAAGGCGACAATGCCGTCATAGTGCGCCTTGGTGCCTCCCATCATGCCTTGGCGCCACCAATTCCAGATTACGCCCTGAGAGGGTTTCGCACCGGGCCGGTTGTAACCATAGAACGGTCAAGCGGGCACGTCATAGTAGAACTGGGCTCGGTTGGCAGCCAGTTGCGCCTGTAATCCGTCGAACACCTCCTTGGGCGGACCGGTCGGATTGGCCGCCGTCTTCAGCATCAGGGGAGGCACTGCGCTAATGATGGCCGCTTTTGCCACCCGACTTTCGCCGTGGCGAGCCAGGTAGTGCACCACTTCGCCGCCGCCAGTTGAATGGCCGACATGAATCGCATCCTTAAGGTCGAGATGTGCGGTCAGCGCCGCCAGGTCGTCGGCATAGTGATCCATGTCATGGCCGTCCCAGCCTTGGCTGGAGCGCCCGTGTCCCCGCCGGTCGTGAGCAATCACACGATAGCCACGTTGGCCGAAAAACAGCATCTGATTGTCCCAATCATCGGCCGACAGCGGCCAGCCGTGGCTAAAGACTATGGGCTGACCTTTGCCCCAGTCCTTGTAGTAAATTTCCGTTCCGTCTTTTGTCTTAATCGTCGGCATAAATGCTCTCCTTGGTGGTTGCGATTTCCTCTTCCTTCAAAACTGGTGGTTTGCTTTTACCAAATCACGCGGAGCCGCCTCATCTCAGCTACTGGACGTGCCCCGACACTGCATTTGTTATCGCACTAATTACGCTGTCCACAGCTTCACGATTGCACTCGGGGCAGAGTGACAGGGTTTCATTCCGGCCGCAGCGATATTGTCCAGAGCGCGGCGCTTCACATCCATGTAGTTGCCCACCCCGCGATGACCGTTCTTTGCTTTGGTGAACCCCGCGTCGGGCGGGGTCCCGTCCGCTCCCGGCTGAGCCGGCGTTACGGGATCAAGCGGGCGACAGTGAAGGTTCCCGGACAGGCAGGAGAAGCATACTTCAAGACAAGCCATGCGGCAGAAATCACGAATGGAATAAGTAGAGAAATCAATGTCCACAGTTCATGCTCGGAGCCGCATTCCCGCGCATCTTCGTTAGGATCTAGTTCACGTTCAGAGGAAGACAGCGATCACAGGAATTCAGCGAATTACGAGAGTCCCAGTCAGCGGCGTGTTGTCAGACGATCCACCGACCAACACTTGATAATCTCCCGGTGTTATATTCCATGCGTTCTTTTCTTCGTCGAAGATCTTCAGGACTCGGTCGTCAATCGCAATAGAAACTGCTTTCGATTCGCCGGGTGCGAGTGCGACCCGTGTCCATCCGACCAGCCGCTTGTAAGCTTCGTCTGTGCCATTCGGAAGCCGTGCGTACACCTCGGCGACTTCAGTTCCAGGCCGCCTTCCAGTGTTTTTAACAGTGAAGCGCGTAGTCTTGGCACCTGAATCGATATTCAGGCCGGAGTATGCGTAGGTCGTGTAAGACAAACCGAAGCCGAAGCCAAACAGCGGTTTCTTGTGCTTCTCTTCGAACCACTTGTAACCAACTGCGCCACCTTCGTCGTAGTGGACAGCGTAGCCTGTGTGAGCAGAAGCGTTCGAAGAAGGAGCTCCGTTGTCCGCTACATCTCCAGCGTGAACCTGGCTCGCAGGGGGAATCTCGGGGCGATTCGGGTTCGGAAGATCCGCTTCGCTACTGGTGAAAGTTAGCGGAAGTTTGCCGGATGGATTGACATCCCCAACAAGTACGTCCGCCAACGCCTTGTGTCCCGAGCTGCCGGCGTACCAAACCTCGACTACGCCGGCCACCTCGTCGATCCAGGGCATAGTCACAGCAGTTCCAGTCTCCAACACGACGATGGTGTGCGGATTCGCCGACGCTACCTGCTCGATCAACGCATCCTGATTGTCAGGAAGCGAAAGGCTCGGCACATCCATGTCCTCCGACAGCCACTGATACACAAACACAATCGCTAAATCGGTGCTCTTGGCCAAACTTGCTGCCGACTTCGTATCCGTTCCGGGATCGAAGTCAATCTTCGTGTTCGGCAGTTTCGCCTGGAGCGCTTTCAAAGGAGAGGTTGGGAACCAAACGGGTTTCTGCCAGATCGTTGCGCCTTTGCCCGGAGGCATGATGGCATTGCCGCCCGGTGGATCCACCTGCGCTGATCCTCCGCCGGAAATCATCCCGACGTCAGCGTGGCCGCCAATGATCGCAATGCTGTGAACCTTCGACGGCACAATCGGAAGTACTGTCGGACTATTCTTCAGTAGAACGATGCTCTTTTCTTCTACACGTTGCGCGACTTCGAATCCCTTCTCCACGTCGACGACGCTCTTCTGAGGCGGATCGTCGACGATGCCAGACAGAAATTCGGCGTAGAGAACTCTCCGCGCATGGTCGTCAATTTCTGACATTGGCACTCTTCCGGCTTCCACTGCTTCTTTTAGCTTCGAACCAAAGAAATCTGCCATCGGTTGTTCCTGATCGAGACCTGCTGCAGACGCCTTCTCTGTGCTGTGAGTTCCTCCCCAGTCGGAGATAACAAATCCCTTGAAGCCCCAATCTTTCTTGAGTACATCGTGCAGCGTGTACGGGTTCTCGCAACCGAAGTCACCATTGATCCGGTTGTAGGAACACATCACTGCGCCGGGATTCGCGATGGAAATGGCGATATGGAAGGCGAGCAGATCGGACTCCTGCATCGATCGCTTTGAGATGACCGAGTTGACAAAGAAACGTCCCGTCTCCTGATCGTTCATCACGTAGTGCTTGATGTCGCCGACGACATGCTGTTCCTGCTCGCACTTCATCAGGCTACCGACGACAGTACCGGCGAGGAGCGGATCTTCGCCTGCATATTCAAAGTTGCGCCCATTGCGGGGTTCGCGGGCCAGATCGACTCCTCCCCCCAGAGTCATGTTGAATCCTTGCGCCCGCAGCTCTTTGCCGATCACGGTTCCAAATTCGCAAGCTGAGTCCGGATCCCAGCTC
>Ga0210389_10004022_pt1 | contig 11457 bp, 10 predicted proteins | sample IncBWH28OmetaG_FD_160127 | JGI IMG/M metagenome (GOLD analysis project Ga0210389, IMG submission 160127) | Forest soil microbial communities from Barre Woods Harvard Forest LTER site, Petersham, Massachusetts, United States - Inc-BW-H-28-O ... | reverse complement strand
TGCGGGAGTTTCTTGTAGCGGGCGATGTGGTGGACGCTCGCTTCGGCCGGGAGCGCCCCATCGAGGACACCATGCAGGCGTTCCTCTCCATCGCCTGGTCACTTTCCGGAATTCCCGGCAGAAAGTCTTTGATCTGGGCCACGGGAAGCTTTCCTTTCTACATTGATTCTCCTTCCTTCAGGCCACCTGACCCGCGTCTCGCAGCACTCTACGAGCGCGCCATGGAAGCGCTCAACGATGCGCAAATTTCGGTTTATCCGGTGGATGTACGTGGACTGGTGGCCTCGGAAACCGGGGATACGAACTGGGCGAGGGTGAGGCGACCAGCCCTGGGAGGACTCGCGTATTCAGCCGAAAGTATGGCGCAAACCCAGCAGAGACTCTCCACGACTGCCACCATGGAAACTTTTGCAAGCATGACCGGTGGCCGCGCCTTCTTCAACAGCAACGATCTGACTTCTGGATTTCGCCGCGCGGCAGAGGATTCGGAATCTTACTATGTACTCGGCTATTACTTGAATTCGCAAGACACAAGACCGGGTTGGCGAAAGTTGCGCGTTAAACTCGATAGGCAGCACGCCGAGGTGCGGGCGCGCGAAGGATTTTTTGTCGGCACCACTACGATGAACGCGGAAGATGCCCACCAGGCGGACGTCAACTTTGCGCTCACATCTCCCTTCGAAAGCACCGGCATTCCCATGCTAGTGCGCTGGAACCCGGCAACCTTGCAGATGAAGGATGGGAAGAAATCTGAATTTGCCATTGTCCTACCGGCCGCGAGCGTGGTGCAGGAGTCGGCTGAGAATCAATTCGATCTGGAAATCGTCTGGGAGACCGATCGAGAGGGTGCGCCAGCCCAAAGAGACGGCAAGACCATGAAAGGCGCGGCGGACGCTAAATCACTTGTCCGGGTGAAGCAAGAGGGCGTGATATTCAAGAACTTTGTGCAGCTTCCGGCTGGGGAGTACAGAGTTCGCTTTGTGGTTCGTAACAATCTGAATGGCAGGATCGGCAGTGTGACCACGCCGCTAACGGTGGATTGAAGCCGTGATTTTTTTGACAAAACTTTACCCGGTTTGACCGACTCTTTACCACCTTCCCGAGTCAACCGTGGTCTTATGAGTCTGAATGGCAGGATTGGCGGTCAAACGCTGTTGTGTTGAAGGGCGATCAGGAAGGTTTACGCGCTTGTGTGGCCTGCGGCGCAGAGGTCCCTTATGAAACGCGCCTGTAGTCTTTGTGGAGTAATTCTGGCTCTGCTCTCCCTTAGCGGCCTGGAGTTCTTCGTTGCGGCCCAGAATTCCGTTCCGTCTGGCTCAACTTCAAACCTGAACCCCACCACAACTACATTTAAGTCGAAATCTATCCTGGTTGAGGTACCGGCTGTAGTGACCGACAAAACCGGAAACCACATTCATGGACTCAACCAGAAAGACTTCCGAATTCTCGAAAACGGGAAAGAGAAAAAGATCGCGACATTCGAAGAGGTGACCGCCACCAATCGGCCGCTCATGGCGGCGGAGAATCCGGCCGGAACCTACAGCAATGTGTCGGTGAGCACCGAGGGCCGTCCCGCACTCACCATTATTTTGTTCGACGAAATTAACACACCCCTTCTGGAGCAGGACTATGCACGCAGGCAAGTCGTCAAATACCTTGCAAATAGCCTGAACTCACCACAAGCCATCGAATTGATGGAACTGGGCGGTAAGGGCGTGAGAAGAGTAGCAATTCTCGCCGATGATCCTTCCCCGGCAATCAACGCCCTTAAGAAAGTCAAGAAAGTCCGCGGCGATCTGCCTGTAATGCAGATCTCTTCCCCAGAGCCGCCGACTGCGGCGGACAATCGCTCCAGCAGTTTTGCTGACTTTGTGCGCTCGCCCGAAAGGAAAACAGAAAAAGAGTTGCGAGATTTTCTTTCTGGGAAAGATGCGATCTCTGCATATTTTTCTCGGGGTGACCGACTCCAGGAAACCATCCAGGCTTTGCTGTCGATCGCCTGGTCGGTTTCTGGAATTCCCGGAAGGAAATCTCTGATCTGGGCGACATCGAGTTTACCCTTGTACTTGGACTCACCTTCTGCAGAGCCCGACCCATATTTCGGGGCACACCTGCCCTCAATCTATGCAGAGCCCTTCGCCGTAGAATTCTCGGCACTCTATGAGCGCGCAATAGAAGCCCTCAACGACGCGCAAATCTCGGTTTACCCGGTAGACATGCGGGGAGTGACGCCCAACGCCCTCGACTCCACAATCTTCAGCATGAAAACATTGGCCGACATGACGGGCGGACGAGCCTTTTACGGCAGAAACGATTTATCCACCGGCTTCGAGCGGGCCGCCGAGGATTCCTCCTCCTACTACGTGCTTGGGTACTACCTGAATTCGCAAAATACCAAACCGGGGTGGCGAAAGCTGAAAGTGCGACTGGAAGACCGCTCTGCGAAAGTGCGCGCCCGGCAAGGCTTCTTCTTTGGCAGCACTACAGTGAATCCGGATTTCAGCCGCCAGGCGGACGTGAACTTTGCCTTGAGTTCTCCCTTCGAGAGCACAGGCGTTCCCATGGTGGTGCGCTGGAACCCAGCGTCTCCTTCTAAAGGACAAGAAGGACAAAAGGAAAAGAAGGAGTTTGCCATCGCGGTACCGGCAACCAGCGTCGTGGACCTGTCTGACCGGAATCAATTCGACGTGGATTTCGCCTGGGAAGCCGACCGAAACGGCTCGACTGAGCAAAGGGACGGACAAAGGCTCAAAGGCAACCTGGACGCAAACTCTCTCGCCCAAGTGAAGAAAGACGGGGTCTTCTACAAGAACGCTCTTCAGCTTCCGCCCGGGGACTACCAGGTCCACTTTGTGGTTCGTAACAACCGCAGCGGCCAGATCGGCAGTGTGACCGCGCCCCTAAGCATAAACTGAACCTTTCGAAACCGCGCGTCAGTGTGAATTTGCTTCTCTTTGTATAATCAAAGTGCTGCGAAAGTGGCGGAATTTGGCAGACGCACCAGACTTAGGATCTGGCGGGGTAACCCATAGGGGTTCGAGTCCCCTCTTTCGCACCAAACAATTTCGGCCGAGGTTGAATCGGCTTTTTTCTATTGCGCCAATTTTGTGGCCTTCCCGACATACTCAATCAGTGTAATGGCCTGACAGCAATGATCGATCTATCCGTTCGTATGCAAAAATCTTCATCTTGACCGAAACTTACGGACGGATCAGTATCCTGTCGTGCTCATAGGCGATGACGCGGAGGGGAAACTATGAGGAATTTGGCTGTCGCGATTTCAAACATCTTGCTGTGCTGCGCTTCCTCGGCTCAAGTAGCAGACCTAGGCTTTCAAGCACCTCGACACCAGCACATGACCGCAGTTAAGACGGAAAACGGTGATTCCACTCGGACGCCGATTCAGGTCCAGACCAACTGGCCGCAGTTTCGGTTTGAAGACGATCATTCCGGATTCAATCCCAACGAGCACGTGCTGAATACGAGTACGGTGGGCGGGCTGAGTGTAGCGTGGAGCTTCACGACCGCGGGAGCTGCTATTGATTCTTCGCCGGCGGTGGTGGACGGTGTGCTCTACTTCGGAGACCAGCTTGGCGTCATTTACGCTCTGAATGCGAGCACGGGTAACCTTCTGTGGAAGTTTGCCGGGCAAGAGGGCAGCGCGGCTTCTTCCCCTGTAGTTGCTGGCGGCATCGTCTACTTCGGGGCACAGGACGACAGACTTCATGCTGTGGATGCTCAAACTGGGGCATTACTGTGGTCCTTCCACACCGCTAATACTGTTTATTCTTCACCTACCGTTGCCAGTGGAGTGGTTTTTGTGGGATCGGCCGACCATTATCTCTACGCGATAAACGCGAGCACCGGCAAGCTTTTGTGGAGGCGTGCAACCACGGGAGAAATTGATTCTTCCCCCGCGATCGCCAATTGGACTGTTTACGTTGGTTCAGACGACGGCAACCTATATGCAATAAACTCCAGCACTGGCGCTTCCTTCTGGAAGTTTGCGAGCGGTAGCAGTGTCGACTCGTCTCCCGCAGTCGTCAATGGCGTCGTCTACTTTGGTACAAACGATGGCAGCGTCTACGCACTGGATGCGAAGAGCGGCACCCTTATATGGAAGAGCACGACCACAAATAATCCTGTTTCCTCCTCGCCAGCTGTCTTCGATGGGATGGTTTACGTAGGTTCTATGGATGACAGTGTCTATGCGCTCGACGCCGCCACCGGTCGTATGACCTGGAGGTACGTCACAGGATACGGCGTATATTCTTCGCCGGTGGTAGCGGGGGGAGTAGTCTATGTTGGATCGGAAGACGATCGTGTCTATGCGCTCGATGCCAAAACCGGCGCTCTCCTTTGGAGCTACGCTACCTTGTCCTCAATCAATAGTTCCGCTGCTGTCGTGAACGGGACACTCTACATTGGCTCTAGTGACGGTAATCTCTACGCTTTCAGAGAAGGCAAGTGAGCGCAATACCTGGCGTAATATCGCCATCTCACTCATTCACGTGGCTTCTGAGTTTCACCGATCTCTCTGGTTGACTTCTAGTTCTCCTGCATCACGGGCGAAGCCGCCAGCACTCCGGCGGCAATTTCCAGGTCGTGCAGATCTTCACGGCTGAAGTCCTGGGTAAAACGCGGGTCATTTCCTTTGCGCGAAATTTGAATCACACCCAGAACCACGAGGTTCTGATCCAGAATCGGGACTGACATCAGCTTTTGAATAGGCGCCGGCGGTGCTAGCTCCTCGGTCTCGGCTCCCACGGGCTTAATAGTCTCGAAGATGCTGGCGTGCTTGACTCGGGCAAAATTGTTAAAGATTTCCGCTTTCTTGCTGAGGGCGGTATGCGCCGCTACAGCTTTGCTGGAAATTGGAATGGCTCCCGTAGTCCGGAGATGTTCAGGAATCAGGAACTTAAGCAGGCCGCCTTCCAGTCGCAGCAAAGCGACTTCGGCATGTTGAACTTTGAATACTCGTGCCAACACCATGCTGACATCCAATGGCGTAACGCCCGCGCCCAGCACAGACCCCAGCGGGAGCAGGTTCTCCGGGAGAATGATTTCTTCAACAACTCCGTCTTCTGGCTTGTGGGTCATAGAGTAAGGCTTACAGATTCAATTTAGGAACGCATCAAGTCTCGCATTTTGAAAGCCAGACAAGACCTGTAATGACATGCTACAACTCCTTTGGTTTCAGCAAAGTAGCTTACGTCCATGACCTTCCGCGGCAGCCGCAGAAGCCACAAATCCGCACGCGGACTGACATTTTTTGTCGATGCCATCGCAACCGCTTTTCAATACTCAGTGATTACCCACCCCGGCAGCTTCCCTTCTGAGCCCTAAAATCAGTACACTTCTGTTCTATGAGCCTTCCTGCACAACCTAACGTCAAGCTAAATAATGGACCGGATTACCGCGAAGCCTATGCCAACAGCGTGCAGATGCGGGTGAATGTCTGGGACTTCTTCATGGTTTTTGGAACTCTGCAACAGCAGACCGAGGCCCAGGTCGAGATTCGAAATTTTCAGGGCATCTACCTGAGCCCACAACAGGCCAAGGCGCTTCTGGGACTGTTGCAGCAGAACGTTGCCGGATACGAGAGCGCGTTTGGCGAGATCAAGCTGGACCCGCGCATGAATCCGCCAGGCCCCATACACTAGAAGGGGTTCTTCGCAGGGTGGTACGGGAGGGAAATTCTGAACCATTCGTCTGACCGCCGGGGCGCGGCGCAACGGTCGGACACTGATCCCGCCCTGGTATTCGCGGTCATCCTTGTATTTATTTTCCTTCTGCATCTGCCTTTGTTGCAGTTGCCCTACTTCTGGGACGAAGCCGGCTACTACGTTCCCGCTGCGCGGGATCTTCTGCTCACTGGAAGCCTGATTCCTCATACCACGGTTTCCAACGCACACCCGCCGCTGGTAATGGCGTGGCTGGCCGCCTGGTGGAAGGTGGTGGGCTATGCTCCGCTGGTTACGCGGACGGCCATGCTTGTTATCGCAGCTTTCTCGTTGCTGGGCGTGTTTCGCCTAGCGGAGCGCGTTGCCAACAAAGAGGTCGCGATCGCATCCACGATGTGCACCGCGCTTTACTCAGTTTTCTTCGCGCAGAGTTCTCTGGCGCAGGTCGACCTGGCCGCGGCGGGATTTACTTTCTGGGGACTGGCGGCTTACGTGGAAGGTCAAGCGGGAACAACGATACTCTGGTTTGCCCTGGCCGCTCTAACCAAAGAGACAGCGATTCTCGCTCCGATCGGTCTCGCGGCATGGGAGTTTGCCGGAGTCCTTACGTGCAAGGGTTCGCTGCGAAAGCTCTGGTTAGGCGGCGAAGACAGGACGTCGCAGCGAAGTTCGTTACAGCGGATCGCCTGGCTGGTAATCGCAGGAGTGCCGCTGGGTCTGTGGTTCGTCTATCACTACTCGCGAACCGGATATGTTTTCGGCAATCCGGAATTCTTCCGCTACAACGTGGCGTCGACACTGAGCCTCACGCGTTTTCTTCTGGCACTGGCGATGCGGCTGTGGCAGATAAGCGGTTATCTGCACTTATGGATTTTGACGATAGCCACGCTGTTGGCGATGTGGATGTTGCCGCCGCTGCGCGATTCTGATGTTGAGCGGCCGCGGATTGACATTCCTGTACAGATGATTTTTTACGTCGTGGTGCTCACGTATGTCGTAGCGATGGCGTTGATCGGCGGCGCGGTGCTGGCTCGATACATGTTGCCGGCGGTTCCCCTCGTCATCATTCTTTGTGTCTCGACATTATGGCGAAGACTTAGTTACTGGCGCGTCGCAGTGGCGGTTGTTGCGGTGGCTCTGATTGCGGGGTGGTTCTGGAATCCTTTCTATGGATTTGCGCCGGAGGACAACCTCGCCTACCGCGATTATGTTGTGCTGCATGAAGATGGTGAGCGGTTCTTAGAGGCCCGGTATCCCATGGCGCGCGTGCTCACGGCGTGGCCCGCGTCGGACGAAATCACGCGTCCGTGGCTGGGATACACGACGCGGCCAATGCAAGTTGTGCGGATTGAGAACTTCTCGCTCGACGAAGTTGTGTCGGCGGCGGAGTTTCGTTCGAACTATGAGGCCGTGCTGATTTTCTCGACGAAATACGAGCCCGGGCCAGCTCCGTGGGATCGGTGGCGGGCGTGGACAGCGCTGAAATCGAGGTTCTTTGGCTTTCACCGCGACCTGCCACCCGCTGCGGCGGCACAGATTCTCGGCGGCCATGTTGCATTTTTCGAACCGCGGAAAGGGCAGTGGATCGCTGTGATCGAGATCGAGAAAAACGAAATACAAAATGCGGAAGTCCGAACACAGAAGTGAGAGTGGTTGCTTTTCTTCGCGAACTTTGTGGATATTCTTTACGATCTTGGCGGTCAAGAGCTTTGGTGATAATTTACTTGACTCGCCCACTGATTTTTGATACACTTTCGTCAGTGAGGCAGCGAGATGAACAAAGAACCCAAGAGCCTTCAAGAAGCGATTGTCTACTTCTCGAATCCCGACAACTGCATCGACTACATTGCTGTCCGACGCTGGCCGAACGGCGTGGTCTGCCCCGGATGCGGCGCGACGAAGGTTAGCTTCAACGCGAAGCGGCGCACTTGGAAGTGCGGCAGTCACCATCCCAAGCGCGAGTTCTCCGTCAAAGTTGGGACGATCTACGAGGACTCGCCTATTCCGCTCGACAAATGGCTCACGGCAACTTGGATGCTCACGAACTGCAAGAACGGTGTCAGTAGCTACGAGATTGCGCGAGACGTGAATGTTACGCAGAAGTCCGCATGGTTCATGCTCCAGCGAATCCGCCTTGCAATGCAGGACGATTTCTTTGGCTCCAAACTGAATGGCGAAGTCGAAGTCGATGAGACCTTCATCGGCGGGAAGGCGCGGAACATGCACAAGGACGTTCGCGCACGGAAAATCAGTGGACGCGGCAAGCACATGACGGACAAAGTTGCCGTGATAGGAATGCTTGAACGCGACGGCAGGGTTCGTACACAAGTTATTACAGATCGCAGCAGTGCAACCCTGCAAGGTCTGGTCAAGGCGCACGTCACTCCCGGAGCCGAAGTGTTCACCGATGAACTGCACGGATACTGGGGGTTGAACGAGCAGTTCAAGCACCAGATCATCGACCATGCGATGAAGTACGTGGATGGCCGCGTACACACGAACGGCATGGAGAACTTCTGGTCGCTCCTGAAGCGCGGCCTTGGTGGAACGTATGTTTCTGTAGAGCCGTTTCATTTGTTCCGCTATCTCGATGAGCAAATGTTCCGATTCAACAACCGTGCAACTAAAGACAACCCGTTGACTGACTCCGACAGGTTCGATCTTGTTGTGCGTCAGATCGTCGGTAAGCGCATTACGTTTGCCCAGCTCACAGGCAAACCAAATTGAGCAAGGACTACCCAGCGATGGGCCACACGGCGGCAAAGCCGTGGCAAGCGGGCTAAGAAGTCGCCCGCTTTTTCTTTGCTCGTTCTCGTTTGCGCCGCCATGCTCTCTCCCGCTTCTTCAATTCAACTTTGGAAACAGAGAGAATCTTCCGCATTACGGTATCGAACTTATGGGATTCGGATTGTACGTCCTCATCAGTTTTCATAAGTCAAAATATACCTCTGGTTTTTCTATGATGCGCCGAAGGTTATCTAATTGTGCCAGCAATCGTTGATATGCTTCGCGGAACTCGCCAGCGACATAGAAAGAGACTCCTTCCGATGGATGTACTACGGTATCAGCAGTATTGGCGTTGACTACCAACGTGAACGCTCGTACCGCGCGCAAAGAATAGTGTTTTAAAATGATCTCTGTTGCATGGCTCCAAGCTCGCACTGACTGAATCCACTCCCTGATCTTAGCTAATTCCAGTTGCGGGCTTGGCGTTGTTACCTGCAAACTATGTCCTTCGTCCATTTGCTTTGCCAACGATGCAACGATTGCATCCAGTTTCGCTTGTCGCTGCTTCTCCTGTCGGCTACGGACAGCGCCTACGATCACTTCGTACAAGATCAGAAGAAGCACGGCTACTTCTACGATTAACATTACCCAATCGAAAGGTCTTACATCATTGAACATGTGCCAGAGCGTGTGCGACATGAACATTATTGTGACGCCAAGACACGCCAATAGACGCACCCGCCTTCCTCGCCTCATCGTACCCTCTTAGGGTGGGGGAGGCAAGTATATTCTTGCCAGAGCTTTTAACCGCTAAGAACGCAAAGAACGGCCGCTAAGGACGCGAAGCAAACTACCTTTGCATTAAGTGGCATGAGTGGGTCTTGATGACCAGCCATACCTCGCGGCCCTCAAATAATTCCAGAGCCTCTCGAGCGGCAAGCGTCAGATATACTTCCATCTCCACGCCGCAATCGACGCGAGCGGAAATCATCATGTCGCGCCTCTCCAACGAACGCACAACGCCGGCGATTACATTGCGGGCGCTCAGTCCAACCGGCTTTGCGCTGGCCAGCAGAATGTCGCCGGCGCGAATCCCAATGCGCAAGCGCGAGCCAGCTTCCGCACGAATCAGAGGTGTTTCGAGGAGAACAAATTTTCCATCCGGCCCCGGCAGGCGGCACGTGAGAGTGCCACGATCCTCATGAACTAGGTAAACCGTGGCGTCGAAGATATTTTCAAAGCCCGCAAGTTGCGCCACCGTTTCCTGAACAGGTGCGCGCATCACTTCATGCGGCGTGCCCTGCGCAATGATCCGTCCCTCTTCCAGCACGAGTACGCGTTCGCCGAGCGCCACCACCTCCTCGCGGCTGTGCGTGACATAGAGGACCGGAATGTGGTGCGTCTGGTTCCAGCGCCTCAGGTCGTCGAGAATTTTCGACTTGGTGGTTGTGTCCAGAGCGGCCAGCGGCTCGTCGAGCAGGAGCACGCAGGGATCGGTCACCAGCGAGCGTGCCAAGGCCACACGCTGGCGCTCTCCGCCCGAGATTTTATCGGGACGCTGATGCCGCAAGTGCTCGATGCCGAACTCGCGCAGCATCGCTCCAGTTCGGTCTTTTCGTTCGCCGCGCGGAAGATCCGCCAATCCATACTCCGTATTCTGCTGGACTGTGAGATGCGGGAATAAGGCGAGATCCTGCAAGACGTATCCCACGTGGCGTTTGGCTACGGGCACGCTGACCCGCGAAGGGCCGTCGAACAACACGCGGTCCCCGACCGCGATGCGGCCAGCGTCGGGAGCAGTTAGCCCCGCGACGCAGTTGAGCAGTGTAGTTTTCCCCGAACCGGACGCTCCAAAAAGAATGTTAAATCCCGGTGCAGCATTAAAATCTATATCGAGAGAAAACTCCCGTTCTGCCGAGAGAAAACTCTTGCGCAGACGTGCATTCAGAATCGGGTTCGCCAGGCTTGCGTCCGCGGGCTCGGGCATTGAGTTCGCCTATTTCATCGGACCAACGATCGGTGATCTCTGATACGGCATCGTGCGATTCAGCCCATACACCACGGTCAGCACGGCGAAGCAGAAGGTCAGCAGCAGCAAAGCCATGGCGTTGGCCGAGGCATAGTTGGAGGCCTGCACCTGATCGTAAATGCCGATGGAGGCGGTGCGAGTCACTCCGGGAATATTGCCGCCAATCATCAGCACCACTCCGAACTCACCCATGGTGTGAGCAAAAGACAGGACCACGCCGGTGAGTAGTCCCGGCACCGAGAGCGGAGCGATCACGCGGAAAAAAGTGCGCAGTGGAGATGCGCCCAGCGTGGCGGAAGCCGCGAGCAATCTGCGGTCGACCGACGCGAACGAAGCGGCGAATGGCTGCACCGTAAACGGGAGGCTATAAAGGACGGAACCGATCACCAATCCACTGAACGTGAATGCCAAGGTGTGTCCTGTCAAAGACTGCCACCAGCGGCCCAGCGGGCTCCGGGATCCCAGCGCCACGAGCACATAAAATCCGAGCACAGTGGGCGGCAACACGATTGGCAAGGCGACCAGGGCTTCCACCAAAAACTTCCAGCGCCAGCGTGAGAAGGCAATCCAGTACGCCAGAGGCAAGCCGGCAACGAAAAGAATCGCCGAGACAGCCAAAGCCAGTTCTATGGTGAGCCAAAATGCCTGCCAATCGATGAGCATGATTTGTGGCCAGTTCCCTATTTCAGTTTGTATTTTTGGTCAGGCGAACTGAATCCATAGCGCTGAAGAATTCCAGCAGCTTCCTCGGTCTTCACAAATCCCAAGAACGCCTCTGCATCCTTCTGGTGGTTTGAATGAGAAATCAGGATTACGCCCTGATCCAGCGGCGGATGGGCTTCGGCGGGAACGACCCAATACCTTCCCTTGCCCTGCATGGCGGGCGCGGTTGCGTGCGCCAAGGCGACGAATCCAGCCTGCGCGTTACCGGACTCCACAAACTGTGCTGCCTGCGCAACATTTTCCCCCAACACCAGGCGGTCGCTGACTCTTTCATACAGACCGTAATGCTTCAGC
>Ga0210389_10004021_pt1 | contig 11459 bp, 10 predicted proteins | sample IncBWH28OmetaG_FD_160127 | JGI IMG/M metagenome (GOLD analysis project Ga0210389, IMG submission 160127) | Forest soil microbial communities from Barre Woods Harvard Forest LTER site, Petersham, Massachusetts, United States - Inc-BW-H-28-O ... | reverse complement strand
AAGAAGAACGCAGCAAAGTGCGATACGACGATGGCGCCAAAAAACTGTAACGCCAGCGGATTCGTGGGCGGCGGCTGGTGGATAAAGTTGAGAAATCCGTTCAACCCAAAGACCGTAAACATCAGGCCCAGTAAATAGCGAGCAACAATTGAAGTAGTTTTCATAAGTGTCCTCTCTTAGAAGGTCTGCGCGTGCGTCTGCACGGCTTGAAGGTGTGGTGCGAGAAATGTGTTCCGGTCCTTCCCTTGGTTCAGCGCGCTGGTTCCCCCTGCGGTAAGGAAGATCGCGTCCGTCACGCCAAGAAAACCAAATACGGACCGCAGATACGGCTCCACGAAATTGAACGAGGCCATCTGCGTCTGGGCGTCGTAGATGCCGCCGGTGGCGATGATGAAGGTCGCCTTCTTGCCGGTAAGCAAGCCCTTCGGCCTTCCGTCTCCGTAGGAAAAGGTCCTGCCGACACGCACAATCTGGTCGATCCATAGCTTGAGCACGGAAGGCACGCCGAAGTTGTGCATTGGCACTCCGATGACGTACTCATCCGCCTGCTCCAATTCCGCGAGCAGCGAGTCGGAGAGCGAAAGCAATTCCTTCTGCCGCGGAGTGCGGGCCTGTTCCGGCGTGTAGACGGCACCGACCCATTCCGCATTGATCGGCGGGATTGCTGTTGCGTTGAGGTCTCGGTCAATGACATTTCCGTCCGGGTGCGCAGCCTTCCATTCCGCGACGAACGCAGAGGTTAGTTCGCGGGAGACTGATCGGCCGTAGAGTGGGCTGGAATCAATATGAAGCAAAGTCGACATTGAGAATTCCTCCATACACGACAATTGATTAGTAATAGACATGTGTCGATTCATAAAATAAACAAGTGTCGTTTAGTCAACAAGGAGTATCCTTAATGGGAGGAATGGCCGAGCTTCTTCAATCCGAGAGTGGAACGACGGATCCGCGCATCCTGCGGAGTCGCCGCATGCTCATGGATTCACTAGCTAAGCTATTGGTACAAAAGGCTTTTGAAGACATCTCCATTCAGGAGATCGCAGACGAAGCGACGCTAAACCGGGCCACCTTTTACCTGCACTATCCAGACAAGAACGCGCTTCTGCAGGCCATGACAGAATCCCGCTTCCGCGCTCTCATAGAGCGCCGCGCCATCACCTTTACCAACTGCAATGGAGCACTGCGAGCCATTGCACTCGGCGTCTGCGACTATCTTGCTGAGCGCACAGGCTGTCCCACTCAGCTGGCTCGCGTACCACTCGAAGGCTCCATCATCCCGGTCATCGAGGGCATGTTTAAGGAAGGCCTTGCTCTTCATGGAACGGCGCCCGGTGTCGATGCGGCACTGCTGGCGACCACTGCGGCGTGGGCCGTTTTTGGAGCCGCACGCCGCTGGTTTCAAACCCCCGATCGCATCCCTGCCGAGGAGATGGCAGCCAGGATTGAAACCATGGTGAGTCCGGTGCTTTTCGGCGCCTCTCAATAGCTCGCCTCTCAATAAGTAAAGAGCGGCAACACCCACCAGACGGAACAAAGGTCAGGCACGAAAACTCGAAGCGGAGTATTAAAGACGGCTCCAGCTTGTGGGCAGCGGCAGGCCCGGCGCTTACTACTTAGCAGGCACACGGCCCGTATTCGCGATGCCGGAGTGCTGCACACCTCGACTGACCCACATTCATGTAAGTATTCTGTCAAGGGAAAACACTCGTTGCCACGCGGCGCGCGGGAGAGTGCGTATGCGCGCAAAATTTCAGAGCTGAGCATCTTCCCGTCGTATGGTCTCGGGTGCTATACCGCGCCCGTCTGTTTCTTCCTGAGGAACAGGCCGCGAGATCCCCAACCGCCTCATCTTGGCAAGCAGCGTAGTTCGTTTCAGTCCTAGTTTCGCCGCAGCGCCGCGCGGTCCACCAACGATCCAGCCGACCCGTTCAAGCATTTCCACGATAAGAGCGCGACCGGAGTCTTCCAAAGTCATCGATGGCTGGAAGGTTCGGGTCCGATGCAGACGGGGGATCATGAGCTCTGTTTGCTTTCTGTGAAGTGGGTTTGGGAGGACACCGTCCCGCGAAACGATAACCGCGCGTTCTACTAAGTTCTGCAACTCGCGAATGTTGCCAGGCCAGGAATACCACTGGAAGGCAGCCATGGTTTCTGGAGGAATGTTGTCGACTTGCTTCCCCATACGGCGGCTAAACATCTTCACGAAGTGCGTGACCAGAACAGGAATGTCTTCCCGGCGCTCCCGGAGGGCGGGCAGCAAGATGGGGAAGACGTTCAGACGATAATACAGATCACTGCGAAATTGCCCGCGAGCGACCATCTTCACCAGATCGCGATTGCTTGCCGCGACCAGCCGGACATCCACTTTGTGGGTGCGACCGCTGCCTAAACGCTCGAATTCCTGCTCCTGCAACACACGCAGCAACTTCGGCTGCAGCGCCGAGGGGATATCGCCCACTTCGTCCAAGAACAGCGTGCCTTGGTCAGCCATCTCGAAGCGCCCGATCTTCTGTGCGATGGCTCCGGTAAAGGCGCCCTTCTCGTGACCGAACAGTTCGCTTTCCAGAAGATCCAGCGGAATGGCCGCGCAATTCAGCTTTATGAAAGCGTACCCGACGCGCTGACTGGCGTTGTGAATGGCATGCGCGACGAGTTCTTTTCCCGTGCCGGTTTCCCCTTCGATGAGGACAGTCGAATCCGTGGAAGCCACTTGTTCTACTTGTTCGAGAACAGATTCGAGGGCAGCGCTATTGCCGATGATCCGCTCGAATCTTCGTTCAGGTCGGTCTCCCTCAGGGTACGAAACGGTTGCATACTCCGGCATTGGAAATCTCCTTCCATTCGACCGATTGTTTAGCCGTTCGCTCACAAATCAAGTGCTGCGCGGACCGTTTTGAGCATCAATTGATGATCAAACGGTTTCGCAAAGAACTCGACCGCACCCTCTCTCATCGCCTGAATCCGCATACTGGCATCTTCGTAAGCAGTGATGAAGATGATCGGAATATCGCATTCCTCATCTTTCAGCCTGGTTTGCAATTCCAGACCTGACATCTTCGGCATAAGGATGTCAGTTATCAGGCACGCGGCTTGACGGTGCAAACCGGATTCGAGGAATTCTTCCGCGGATCCAAAGCACCGCGCCGCGAGCCCAGCCGACTCGAATAAGTCCCGTAGCGAGTCACAAATCGATTCATCGTCATCGATGATGGCGACCAACTTGGACGTTTGGCTCTTGGCTTGATCCGTCCCGCCCATGTTGTCCGTTTACCGTAGCCGCAATGGGGCGTAAATGGAACAGCAGTCATTTTGCGATAAAATAAGAGTCAAGCCCGTAAAGCATTGATTCTTAACGGAGAAGCGCCAAACTGCCTTCATGCCGTTCTCAGCTTTATTTCGACAATTTCGAGTTCCACTGGTACAGTTTCTTACTCTATCTCTATCTTCATATATGTGCAGTTCCGATGCACACCCTTTCCTCAGGCCGCGTTCGATTCGGAGCCTTTGAGCTCGACCTCAGCACCGGCGAACTACGATCCATTGAGGCGCGCGATGCTAACAATCCCGATCTGAACAATAAGGTCATCCTCAGAGAACAGGTGTTTCAGGTCCTGAGGGTGCTCCTTGAACGTGAGGGCAAGATTGTTACCCGCGAAGAAATCAAGGCGAAGCTATGGCCGAATGATACGGTTGTGGATTTCGACCACAGCATCAATGTGACGATCAAGAGTCTACGCCGCGCCCTGGGGGATTCTGCCGATAGTCCACGGTACATCGAGACCTTGGCGCGCCGTGGCTATCGACTGATGGTCGCGGCGGAGTACCTGGAGTCAGCGCCGGGAAACGCTCGCGGCGATGCACACAGTCCACTGGCATACGCTGAAGTGCGTGGGGACCTTATTGGGAAGAAAGTCTCGCACTATCGTGTTCTCGACGTTATCGGCGGCGGGGGCATGGGAATGGTCTACCGGGCGGAGGACCTGAAGCTCGGCCGCAGTGTTGCGCTCAAGTTTCTGCCTCAAGAGCTGACCAGCGATGCCGTGGCGCTGCAGCGTTTTGAACGCGAGGCACAGGCCGCTTCATCGCTGAACCATCCGAACATCTGCACCATTCATGCCATCGAGGAGCACGAAGCGCAGCCCTTCATCGTGATGGAGTTGCTCGAAGGAGAAACCCTGCGCAGCCGGATGGCCGCGCTTGAGCCCAAGGCTTTGCCATTCCATGAGCTCTCCGAGATCGCGAGGCAGGTCTGCAGCGGATTGGAGGCCGCCCACCAGAGGGGAATCATCCACCGCGACATCAAACCGGCGAATATCTTCCTCTGCAAATCCGGCGTGGCAAAGATCCTGGACTTCGGATTGGCAAAGCTTGCCGGCGACGTAGGGCTCGAAAAGGGAGAAGCAGCAAGTCCCACAGCCGCCTCATCTGCCGACCATTTGAAAAGAGACCTGACGCGAACAGGCACCTTGGCGGGAACTGCGGGGTACATGTCTCCCGAACAGGTGCGCCATGAAGGGCTCGACACTCGGACAGACCTGTTCTCGTTCGGATTGGTGCTTTACGAAATGGCGGCCGGGCAGCGGGCCTTCACCGGCCCGACTGTCGTTGACGTTCACCAGGCCGTACTGCACGAGACCCCAGTTCCAGCCAGGGTCCGCAATCCGATGCTGCCTGGTGGATTTGACGCGCTTCTGGCCAAGGCGCTCCAGAAAGACCGCGTGCAGCGCTACCAATCAGCTACCGCACTGAAAAACGATCTAGAACGGATCGTCCGCGTCGCCAATCCGGCCAGAAAACGCGTACGGCAAGCGACTGCGGCCGTAACCCTGCTCGCACTCGTCGCTGTAGGAATCTGGCGCTACAACGTCTACCGCCATCGCATCACCCTCGCTCCCACGGACACCATCGTCCTGGCTGACGCCGACAACCAGACCGGCGATCCGGTCTTCGACGATGCACTGAATATCTCGCTGCGCTACGAAATGCAGCAGACGCCGTACCTCAATATTCTCGGCATCGATAAGGCCTATGCCACTCTGGCTCAATTCAAGCTTCCGTCGAGCACTAAGATCACGCCCGACGTGGCACGCCAGATCTGCAGCAGGACCAACAGCAAGATGGTGATCTCTCAATCGATCGCCGACGCCGGCAATCGCTACCATCTGGAGATGCGGGCGCTCGGCTGTGACTCGGGAGCAATCTTGGCTCGGGAGCAGGAGGACATCAGTAGCCGGAATGAAGTCGTACACGAGCTGGGAGTCACAGCAGTACGCCTTCGATCGAAGCTCGGAGAGCCCTCAGTTTCGCTGGCGCGCTTCAATCAGCCGCTGGAAAAGGCGCTCAGCGCTTCACTCGAGGCTTTGCAGGCCCACGCAGAGGGGGTCAAACTCCACTTCGTCGGCGACTTTGCAGGAGCGCTCAAACTCTATCAGCGAGCTGCCGAACTGGACCATGATTTTGCCGTGAATTATGGGAGCATGGGCGCGGCCTATCTATCCCAGAATAAAATTGACTTGGCGGAAGCCTCGTATGAGCATGCGTACCAACTCCGCGACCGCCTAACCGAAAAAAAACGGTTGGACATAGAGATCAGTTATTACAGTTATACGATCGGAGACTGGGAGAAAGTATATTCTTCCGCACTTGGTTTCTTAGAAATATTTCCTCGTGATGTACCCGCTCATGCCAACTTCCGGATGGCACTTCTGCATCTCGGCCAACCCGATCGCGCCGCTGACGAAGCGGCTGAGATTGCACGGTTGCAGCCAACCTCTTATTATTTCGGTGGCGCGATACAAACAACCAGGTTCGCAAGCAGATTCAATGATGCGAAGTCATGGCTCGCCAAAGCGGACGCCCTTAAATTTGACAATTTAGTCATCCGGCGCGAGAGACTCATTCTGGCATTCGCCACCGGCGACCGGGAAACCGTCGAAAGGATCCTCAAGGAGGAGGAGGCAGGTCGCCATCGAGAAGACTTGTTATTCGAACATTCGTTGATCGAGATTCAGCAGGGTCGCTTTCGCTCCGCCGAGCGTCTGCGCTGGCAACCTTTGCGGCCAATCTCGAAAGATAGCAATGCTGACTGGTGGACGGTCCTCTCGGCCCTCGAGAATGCTGAAGTGGGGATGTACGGACAAGCTCGACGCTATGAAGGCAAGGCAACTCGGATCAGCCTGGACCGCGGCGACAGAGTTGCCTTGGCGCTCGCGTTGGCTAGATCAGGACAAACTGCGGAAGCCGATAGACTCGCGGACCAGATCAGCGCGGAAAGGCCCCAAGATACGCTCGTGCAGCATTATTTCATTCCCACTATACGGGCTGCTATCAAATTGCAGCAACGCGATCCGGCGGCGGCAATCGATCTGCTCCGCGGCGCTGCCAAGCATGACCTGGCGTTTACAGTTTCGTTCAACTATTTATACCCCGCCTACATTCGCGGCCTCGCATACTTGGAGCTCGGCGATGGCCAGTCGGCCGCAGCGCAGTTTCAAAAGCAGATCGATAACCCCGGTTTTAGCGTGAGACACGTCATCGGACCCCTTGCTTGGCTCCAACTCGGCCGCGCGCAGAAGATGACGGGCGATGAAGCCGCCGCGCGGAAGTCTTACGAGACTTTTCTGGATCTGTGGAAGAACGCCGACCCCGACATTCCCATCTACCAACAGGCCAAGGCCGAATACGCCAAGCTCCAAAAACAAAGGTAAAAGGCCTCGCTATGGCTAAGAAACGCGTGAAAATGGATATAAATGGAGCTATCGGGGATGAAGTCCAAGTCTTTCGCCAGCCGTGATGGACAGGAACTGGCGGGCTATGCCGATGCGATGGATAACCGATATCGAATGGATCGAGCAATCAGGATGATTTCCTATATGCTCGACCCGCGAAAGCTGCGATATCCGAAGTGCGCGTCGGCTCTTACCAGCTTTGGCCGCCATCCGAATTCCAGCGGGCGTGCTATCGAAGAAATCCGCCATGCCTTCCAGGTCGTGCTGGAGCAAGGGCGGGATGTGGAGGTTGATACTAGTAAACACGAGTGACGACACCAAGAAGTTCCTTCACGCTTACTCTCCTACGCGATCAGCCGGTTGGGAAGTACTGTGGCCCTAAACCAGGACCGTACCGCCGTCTACCACCACCGTCTGCCCGGTGCTGAAGCCTTCCTGCATCAAAAACAAATAGGCTTGCGCTATGTCATGAGCTTCGCCGACTCGGCCGACAGGGAGACTCTTTCCTACGCTTTCGAATAGACGTTCGCGCTCTGGTGCGCTCATGCTCTGCCAGAGGTTTGTCTGCACGACTCCGGGAGATACCGCGTTAACCCGTATTGGTGCCAACTCGACCGCCAGGGCGCGAGTTAGAGCTTCGATGGTTCCGCAAACGCTTGCCGCGATTACCCATCCCTTTTGCGGGCGCTGGCCAGCGATTCCGGTGGTGAGCACGACAGAGCCTTCCTTGCGAATATGGGGGCTTCCGTATTTGACCGCGGCGAGTGCTGACCAATAACGCAGCTCAAAGGCGTGTCTGGCCTGTTGGAGATCCGTAGCGGCAAGCTCGTGCAAATGCAGGCTGTCGCCCGCGGTGAATACCAAGTGATCGAAAGCGCCGAGCTTGGAAAAGAAGGTTGCAACGGCTCGTTCGTCCGAGAGGTCAACCGCTTGGCCCTGCGCTTCTCCGCCGATTGATTCAACGGCTTTCTGAACTCGTTCCGCACTACTGGAGCCGATAATAACGCTCGCTCCCTGCGATGCCGCCTGCTTGGCGACCTCCAAACCAATTCCCGAAGAACCGCCGAGCACAACCACGCGCTTATCTTGCAAACCGTTTCCCTGCATTGGAATTCTCCTTGTGAACTCTTCTTGCTTACACAGTCAAAGATGGTTCCCCAACCATATGCGGTTCATGCATAATAGTCATAGTCGTCATGCGTTTCTGGTAAAACTTCCCCCGAGCCGACTTCTGAGGTGTCAGCGAAATTCCTTTGTCGCCAGATGCGGACGGACCATGACATAGCTTGGAGAAAACCACAACGTGCTCCGCCTACGCCATTTTCCTTCCGCTTGGACTTACTTCTCTGACACCTGCTTCAGCGCCGATAACCAGAGGTCATGACCCCTATGCATAGCGTTAGGGTCCTTCTTGCGGAACTCCGCCGCTCCCGGTCCTCTCACGACCTCTTCGGTGACGACACGACAACCCTCGGGTTCTTTGAGCAAAAGAAAAGTATGGTAGGCATCCATACCTGTTCCTTGACCGAACCAGCCGATACGCGAATCCAGCGCAAACTCATGTACTCGGCTCTCAATGTGCACGCCGAACGTATCCCATGAGAATTGTGTGTCCTGGTGAAGCCCGCCGTCCGGGCTGTTCAGCAGTTTCACATTCCGTGAATTCGGATACCATTCAGGCCAAGTCTGCGCCTGAACTAGACGCTGCCAGACATTCGAGCAGGATGCATGAATCAGTATCTCGTTATGAGCGAATAGGTCCGCGTCTGCCGGCGTGTGCCCTATGGGCCAATGAATCTCGGAAGATCGTAACGGCCAATCGGGATTGTCAACCTGCGAAGTCTGTGCAAGTGCGGGCGCCCTCATCATGCCGAAAGTTAGGACAGCCATGACCAGCCATGTTTGCGTCAGCGTTGCGATTCGCATATTAGAACGCATAATCCTCTCCTCATTTTGTGTTGGTATTTGCCACGACGCTAAACCAGGACCGTACCGCCATCGACCACAACGGTCTGACCGGTGCCGAACCCCTCCTGCATCAGAAACAGATAGGCTTGTGCAATGTCATGAGCTTCGCCGACTCGTCCCACAGGCAGACGCTTGCCAACACTTTCAAAGAGCTGCTCCCTTTCTTCTGAGCTCATGTTCTGCCACAGGTTCGTCCGGACGACTCCAGGGGATACGGCGTTAACCCGGATCGGTGCCAGTTCAATCGCCAGGGCACGTGTTAAAGCTTCGATAGTCCCGCAGACGCTTGCAGCAATGACCCATCCACTGTGCGGGCGCCTGCCGGCGACTCCCGTGGTGAGGACGATGGAGCCGCCCTTTCGAATTTGTGGACTCCCGTATTTGACCGTGGCAAGGGCAGACCAATAACGCAGTTCAAATGCGTGTCTCGCCTGCTTGAGATCTGTCTTAGCAAGTTCGTTCAATAGCAGGCTGTCACCTGCAGTGAAAACCAGGTGATCAAAGCCGCCAAGGTTCGTGAAAAAGCTTTCCAGAGCTCTTTCGTCGGAGACGTCAACCGCCTGTCCCCGCGCATTTCCTCCGATAGACTTGATCGCTTCCTGCACTCGATCTGCTTTGCTGGAGACGATGACGACCTCGGCTCCCTGCGATGCCGCCTCTTCGGCGACTGCCAAGCCGATCCCCGACGACCCACCTACGATGACTACCCGCTTATTCTCGAAACCATTTTCTCGTGGCATTGAATTCTCCTTCTGCACAGTTCTGTCGACTTACAGAGCTACAGATGAGCAGACACAAGCATGCGAATCATGCATAATAAACATGATGTCCATGCGTCTAGAGAAATTTCGTCAGGCTGATTTGAATCTCCTGGTTACGTTTGCGGTGATCGCCGAGGAGAAAAGCATCACCGCAGCCGCATCTCGCCTGTTCCTCAGCCAGCCCGCTGTGAGCCGGGCCCTGCAGCGGGCACGCGCGATGTTTCAGGATGACCTTCTGGTTCGATCGCCACACGGCTTCGAACTCACTCTGCGAGGTCGAAAGATTCTTGACGAACTTGAGGGACTTCTGCCCAGGATGGAGAATCTCGTTGGGCCGGCTGTGTTCGACCCCGCCCGGGAGAAAAGCCATTTCCGCATCTCAGGCCCGGACAATGTTTGTACAGTCGTGCTTCCGCGCTTGTGCCGACAATACGCGAACGGACGCTATCAAGTGCAGTTTGAATTTCTTCCATGGCAGAGTGGTGTCACTGAGCTACTCGAACACGGGCAGCTCGATCTTGTTCTCCGCAATGATGAGGGGCTCCTGCCATCGCACTTCCAGTTGGAAAGGCTCTACAAAGAAGATTGGATTTGCGCCGTGGCGCGCGAGAGCCACTTTGGCGATCGGCTGATACTTAAGCAATATTTGGCCGCGAGCCACATCGTGGTTTCCCCCTATGAAGGCGTGCAAACAATTCCAGACAAGCAACTGGCGGCTCTCGGTGCAAAACGCAGCTCTTGCATTCGCGTGCCTTACTTCGGAGTGGCGCTGCAATGCCTTCCCGGCACGGAACTGGTCCTTACGCTAACTGGCGGCATGACATCAGTTATCAAACACGACCGCAGGTTGCGGCTCGTCAAGGCGCCACAAGAATTGCACGCGTTTCATTTCCTCATGGCCTGGCATCCGAGGCTCAACTCCGACCCGCGTCATGCATGGCTTCGTAGTGCGATGCGGTCAACAACCGGAGCTCTGGACGGGTAAGCGTACTAGGACTAAATGTCAGTTTTATTGATTTTCCGAATTTCGGACGGCTCCAACAAGAAAAGTAACGACAAATCGACTTATAAGAACTAATCGTCACAACCGGTGGCGCCACTTTCCAATTTTTCGTTCTTGGTCTGAGAGAAAAAAATTCTGCGCCAGGCTTCTATTAGCATGGTTGCAACTTCTTCGGACTCGGCATTGTTGCTCTCGAAATACACCCCTCTTAAGACAGTTGTCTCCCCAACTCCCGTATTATTGATCTCAGCCAGACGTGCGCTGCGTCGGTTTGCATCCTTGGATGCCAGATCATTACGTATTTGAATGACCCGAGCGCGGCTGGAGCTTCGAGAATCTTGGTTGCTTTGTTGGACGCTTCGAGCGCAGCCATTCGGCGTGGCACGGTCGCGATCATCTCGGTGACAGCGGCGACCCGCATGGCTACAGTGTGTTGAGCCACCACAAGCGGACAGTGCCGTTTCTCACCAATGGCAGCCAAGTGCCTGTCTGGATGGGTCTGGACGCCGCCCACAATGTCCACGGCAACATGTTCCGCAGCCAGGTATTGCTTGAGAGTAATTGCCCTTGCGAATTTACACTTCCGGGATACGACGCACACAAAATCCACTTCGAAAATAACCTCTTTGTTGAGTTGAAACGTAGACGTGTCGTGGTCTGCGTTCAGCACAAGGTCGAGCCTGCCTTTCTCCAGTGCCTCGTATTGTCCGGCGTGCAGCGGCACAAAGCTGAACTCTACTTTTGCACATTTCGGCAAAACAGAGGTGCAGAGGGGCGGCACCAGGAGGTATGCAGCGTGGTCGGTAGCCGCGATTCGAAAAGAACCATCTTCGCTTGCGGGATCGAAATCGCCGCCTGCCATTAAGCGGTCAAGACGCGGCAGCATTGTCGCCAGATCTTGCAGAAGGCGCTGTCCTGTAGGCGTCGGCTCGTAACCGGTTGAAGTGCGAATCAGGAGATCATCGTGAAATGTATCGCGGAGTCTCTGCAGAGCACGGG
>Ga0210389_10004020_pt1 | contig 11461 bp, 10 predicted proteins | sample IncBWH28OmetaG_FD_160127 | JGI IMG/M metagenome (GOLD analysis project Ga0210389, IMG submission 160127) | Forest soil microbial communities from Barre Woods Harvard Forest LTER site, Petersham, Massachusetts, United States - Inc-BW-H-28-O ... | reverse complement strand
GCCCTTGCCGGAGCGGATCGTCTCGCGCAGGTCAGCGGCCTCGGCCTCCAGGTCAAAGGTCGCGAGCCGGTCCTGGATGGCCTGAGCGCCCATGCCGCCGCGGAAGTACCGGCCAAACCGGTCCCGCATCTCGCGGTACAGGATCTCGTCGCCCTCCAGGTCCTGGACCTTCAGGCCCTTGAACCGGGACCACACCTCGTCGATCCGGTCGATCTCCTTGGCGGCCCGGTCGCGGATCTGCTTCATCTCGCGGTCCGCGGACTCCCGCAGCTTGCGGCGAGCGTCGCTCTTCGCGCCGGCCGCCTCGAGCTCGGCCAGGTCGGCCTCGAGCTTCTTCTGCCGGGTCTCGATGTCGTTGTCCCGGCGCTGCTCAAGCTGGGTCCGCTCGACGGTGATCCGTGCCTCGAGGCTCGGCAGGTCGCGCTGACGCGCCTCGTCGTCCACGTTCGTGATCATGTACGCGGCGAAGTAGATGACCTTCTCCAGGTCCTTCGGCGCGAGGTCCAGCAGGTAGCCCAGCCGGGACGGGACGCCCTTGAAGTACCAGATGTGGGTCACCGGCGCGGCGAGCTCGATGTGCCCCATCCGCTCGCGGCGGACCTTGGCCCTGGTGACCTCGACGCCACACCGCTCGCAGATGATGCCCTTGAACCGGACGCGCTTGTACTTGCCGCAGTAGCACTCCCAGTCCCGGGTCGGGCCGAAGATCTTCTCGCAGAAGAGCCCGTCCTTCTCCGGCTTGAGGGTGCGGTAGTTGATCGTCTCCGGCTTCTTCACCTCACCGTGAGACCACTGCCGAATGTCCTCGGCAGTGGCCAGCCCGATGCGAAGGTCGTCAAAAAAGTTGACGTCTAGCACTGTGGTTAACTCCCCCTTCGGTGGGCTTGTGTAGGTCAGACCTCTTCGACACTGCTCGGCTCGCGCCGGGACAGGTCGATACCGAGTTCTTCCGCTGCACGGAAGACGTCTTCGTCGGTGTCGCGCATCTCGATGGCGGCACCGTCGCTGGAGAGGACCTCCACATTCAGGCAGAGCGACTGCATTTCCTTGATGAGCACCTTGAAGGACTCGGGAATGCCGGGCTCCGGGACGTTCTCGCCCTTGACGATGGCCTCGTAGACCTTCACTCGGCCGAGCACGTCGTCGGACTTGATCGTGAGCAGCTCCTGCAGGGCGTAGGCGGCACCGTAAGCCTCGAGCGCCCACACCTCCATCTCACCGAAGCGCTGGCCACCGAACTGCGCCTTGCCACCGAGCGGCTGCTGGGTGATCATCGAGTACGGGCCAGTGGACCGGGCGTGGATCTTGTCGTCCACGAGGTGGAGCAGCTTGAGGATGTAGATGTAGCCGACCGAGACCGGGTCCTTGAACGGCTCGCCGGTGCGGCCGTCGAACAGGGTGGTCTTGCCGCGCGATCCGATCATCTGGTCGCCGTCGCGGTTGGGCAGCGTGCTTCCCAGGAGGCCGGTGATCTCCTCCTCGTGCGCGCCGTCGAAGACCGGGGTGGCGACGTTGGTGTTCGGCTCGCTCTGGTCGGCGCCGATCGATCGCAGCCGGTTCTTCCAGTCCTCGTCGTTGCCGTCGACCTGCCAGCCTGTCTTGGCCACCCACCCGAGGTGGGTCTCCAGGACCTGGCCGACGTTCATCCGGCCGGGTACGCCGAGCGGGTTGAGGACGATGTCCACCGGGGTGCCATCGGCCAGGAACGGCATGTCCTCCACGGGCAGGATCTTGGAGATGACGCCCTTGTTGCCGTGCCGCCCCGCCAGCTTGTCGCCGTCGGTGATCTTGCGCTTCTGGGCCACGTAGACGCGGACCAGCTGGTTCACGCCCGGCGGGAGCTCGTCGCCGTCCTCGCGCGTGAACACGCGGACGCCAATGACCTTGCCCTCCTCGCCGTGCGGCACCTTGAGGGAGGTGTCCCGGACCTCGCGGGCCTTCTCGCCGAAGATCGCGCGCAGCAGCCGCTCCTCCGGGGTCAGCTCGGTCTCGCCCTTGGGAGTGACCTTGCCTACCAGGATGTCGCCGTTGACGACCTCGGCGCCGATGCGGATGATGCCGCGCTCGTCGAGGTCGGCGAGCACCTCATCGGAGACGTTCGGGATGTCCCGGGTGATCTCCTCCGGGCCCAGCTTGGTGTCCCGGGCATCGACCTCGTGCTCTTCAATGTGGATGCTGCTCAGCACATCGTCTTGCACGAGACGCTGCGACAAGATGATCGCGTCCTCGTAGTTGTGGCCCTCCCACGGCATGAACGCGACGAGCAGGTTCTTGCCGAGCGCCATCTCGCCCTCGTCGGTGCAGGGGCCGTCGGCCAGGACCTGGTTCTCCTCGACCCGCTGCCCCTCCTCGACGATGGGCTTCTGGTTGAAGCAGGTGCCCTGGTTGGACCGGCGGAACTTCTGCACGTGGTAGGTGCTTCGCGTTCCGTCGTCGTTCATCACGGTGACGAAGTCCGCGCAGCACTCCTCGACCACGCCCGCCTTCTCGGCGAGGATCACGTCGCCGGCGTCGGTCGCGGCCCGGTACTCCATGCCGGTCCCGACCAGCGGCGCCTCGCTGCGCAGCAGCGGGACGGACTGGCGCTGCATGTTGGACCCCATGAGCGCGCGGTTGGCGTCGTCGTGCTCCAGGAACGGGATCATGGCGGTCGCGACGGACACCATCTGGCGCGCGGACACGTCCACGTAGTCGACCTCGTCCGGCGGGATCTGGTCGACCTCGCCGCCCTTCCGGCGAACGAGCACCCGGTCGGTGTCGAACCGGCCGTCCGCCGCGATCGGCGTGTTGGCCTGCGCGATGACGTGCCGGTCTTCCTCGTCCGCGGTCAGGTAGTCGATCTCGTCGGTGACGGAGCCGTCGACGACCTTGCGGTACGGCGTCTCGACGAAGCCGAAGGCGTTCACCCGGGCGTAGCTGCTCAGGGACCCGATCAGGCCGATGTTCGGGCCTTCCGGCGTCTCGATCGGGCACATCCGGCCGTAGTGGCTGGGGTGCACGTCACGGACCTCGAACCCGGCCCGCTCGCGGCTCAGGCCACCGGGGCCGAGCGCGCTGAGGCGGCGCTTGTGGGTCAGCCCCGCCAGCGGGTTGGTCTGGTCCATGAACTGCGACAGCTGGCTGGTCCCGAAGAACTCCTTGATCGACGCCACCACCGGGCGGATGTTGATCAGGGTTTGCGGGGTTATGGCCTCAACGTCCTGGGTAGTCATACGCTCGCGGACGACGCGCTCCATGCGGGCCAGGCCGAGGCGCACCTGGTTCTGGATGAGCTCGCCGACCGTGCGCAGGCGCCGGTTGCCGAAGTGGTCGATGTCGTCGGTCTCGACCGGGATGGTGAGACTGGTGTCGGCGCGGGTGAGGTCCTCCTCGCCGGCGTGCAGCTTGACGAGGTACTCGATCGTCGCGACGATGTCTTCCTCGGTCAGGGTTCCCTGCCGGATGGGCTGGTCCAGGCCCAGCTTGCGGTTGACCTTGTAGCGGCCGACCTTGGCCAGGTCATAGCGCTTGGCGTTGAAGTACAGGTTCTCCAGCAGGGCCTGCGCCGACTCGCGCGTCGGCGGCTCACCCGGGCGCAGCTTGCGGTAGATGTCCAGCAGCGCCTCATCCTGGCCGGCCGTGTGGTCCTTCTCCAGGGTGGCGCGCATGGACTCATAACCGCCGAAGCGGTCCAGGATCCGCGCATCGTCCCAGCCGAGGGCCTTCAGCAGCACCGTCACGCTCTGCTTGCGCTTGCGGTCAATGCGGACGCCCACGCTGTCGCGCTTGTCGATCTCAAACTCAAGCCAGGCGCCCCGGCTGGGGATCACCTTGCAGGAGTAGATGTCCTTGTCGCTGGTCTTGTCGACCTGCCGGTCGAAGTAAACGCCCGGCGACCGCACGAGCTGGCTGACCACCACTCGCTCGGTCCCGTTGATGATGAAGGTGCCCTTGCGGGACATGAGCGGGAAGTCGCCCATGAACACGGTCTGGCTCTTGATCTCGCCGGTGGTGTTGTTGATGAACTCCGCCGTCACGAACATCGGCGCCGAGTACGTCATGTCCTTGTCCTTGCACTCCTCGGAGGAGTACTTGGGCGGCTCGAAGCGGTGGTCACGGAACGACAGGGACATGGTGCCGGAGAAGTCCTCAATGGGACTGATCTCCTCGAAGATCTCTTCGAGGCCCGACTGCTCAGCGATGTCCTTGCGTCCCGCATCCTTGGCGGCCTGGATACGTGCCTTCCACTTGTCGTTGCCAAGCAGCCAGTCAAATGACTCGGTCTGCAAGGCCAGCAGATCCGGAACCTTCAAAGGCTCGCTGATCCGCGCGAAGGACACGCGGCGGGGACCAAGATTCGTGGCGGAGGCGCTGCGCGATGCTGCCAACAGGGGTCCTTCCGAACTTTGTCGCGGTTGCGATCTGCGCACACACGCCATCGCCCCGCGGTCAGGGAACCCCGTGAACTGACGCGAAGAAGAGCCGCGGACGTTAGAGTGCAGCGCAAATGGACAGTGTAGCCAACGGCTGCACTGCTTGTCAACGGAACGTCGTTATGAGGTCCACCTTGCTCCGAAGCATCTCCCGTCAGGGCCGAAACGTCAAGACGAAACACCCTGGTCTGGGCTACTTTGACCGCGTGATCGATGCCACATGTGTGCGCATGTGTGAAGGGTAACGCCGCCGGGTAGGACCCTTATTCCGGCCCACTGCGGTGGACGCCGAAGGGCCCCTCCCGAGCGCGCTCGGGAGGGGCCCTTCGGCTAGAGCTGTGACTACTTGACCGAGACGGTCGCGCCGGCGCCCTCGAGGGCAGCCTTGGCCTTCTCCGCGGTCTCCTTGTTGACCTTCTCCAGGACGGTCTTCGGCGCGCCGTCGACCAGGTCCTTGGCCTCCTTCAGGCCCAGGCTGGTGAGACCGCGCACCTCCTTGATGACCTGGATCTTCTTGTCGCCAGCGGCCTGCAGGATGACGTCGAACTCGTCCTGCTCCTCGACCTCTTCGGCCGGGGCGCCGGGGCCGGCGACACCCGGGGCGGCGGCAACCGCGACCGGCGCGGCGGCCTTGACGTCGAAGGTCTCCTCGAAGGCCTTCACGAACTCGGACAGCTCGAGGAGGGTCATCTCCTTGAACGCGTCGAGCAGTTCAGCGCTGCTGAGCTTCGCCATGATTTTCTCCCTTGAAAGTTCAGTTACTCCGCGGCCTGCGCCGCGCTGTCAGCTTCTGCGGCTTCCGCAGCGGGGGCCTCGGCGGTGCTTGCTTCAGCAGTGCTTGCCTCAGCGGTGCTTGCCTCAGCGGTGCTTGCCTCAGCACCTGCACCGGCCTCGACCTTGGCGCGCAGGGCGTCTGCGAGCAGCGCCATCTGCGTCGGAAGCGCGTTGAACGTCGCCGCCGCGTTGGACATCGACGCCTTCATGGCGCCAGCCAGCTTGGCCAGCAGCACCTCACGCGGCTCCAGGTCGGCGAGCTTGCCGACCTCGGCCGGGGTGAGCGTCTTGCCGTCGAGCACGCCGCCCTTGATCACGAGCAGCGGGTGCGCCTTGGCGAAGTCCAGCAGGCCCTTGGCGGCCTGGGCGATGTCCCCGTCGACGAACGCGATCGCGGACGGGCCGACCAGCAGCGATTGGATCTCGCTGTCCAGCCCGGCCTCGCGTGCCGCGATCTTCGTGAGCGTGTTCTTCGCCACGGAGAACGTCGCGTTGCCGCGGAGCGCGCCACGCAACTCTGACAGCTGTGCCACGGTCAGGCCACGGTACTCGGTCAGCACCGCGCCGCCCGACGAGCGGAACTTGTCAGTGAGCTCAGCGACAGCGGTCACCTTCTCAGCGTTAGCCATGAGCCTCCTCTCCCTCATGTCGTCCCTGGAATGGGTGGTTGCCGCAGACCCCCGGCTGTGCTGGCCCGGGGGATGACCCCCGGAACCCCCACAGACGCAAGAGAGCCCCGGTGCGCAGGGCACACGGGGCGGCAACCACTCCAGCGTTCCGTGACGGAACCGGAGAGGGATAAGCTCACATGCTCACCTGCGCGGGATGTCCGTCTCCGGAACCTTCGGCCGGGCCACCCCGTGCTTTTTAAGGAGCACTCGAGGGCAGCCAGCATCCAGCGGTCTTTGGCATGCTCAGTGTACGCGCCGTGGTCAGCCGCCGCCAAATCGGATTCCGAGGTGCGACTGATGGCCTGCTGGGGCGACAGGGGGGCGGAGTCGTTTGGTATCGGGGGCTTGATCCTCCCCCCGCCGGGCCGCGATGGAGCAATCACTGCGGCTCGCAAGGACTTGGTTCCGGGGCGACGGCACGGGTACCCCGGATGCGGTCCTCTTCCGAACCGGGGTGGTGGCGCAGCCACCCCAGATTCCGGTGGGTTAGGTGACCCGTCGCCCCGGACACTTGCCGGGGTGATGGCCACGATGGCCCGGATAGACGAAGGAGGGTTCCGGGGTGCTGGCCCCGGTGACCCGGCTAGAGCGGGGTGATGGCCCCGGTGCCCCGGAACGAGCATGCAAGGGCAGGGTCAAGCGTGCCTGGTGGTGCGACTGGGGCGAGGGGGCAGGCGTGGCGGAGTGCGGCGGTCGCGAGGGAGCACGCCGGGGCGTGGCGGAGTGCGGCGATCGCGAGGGAGCACGCCGGGGCGTGGCGGAGTGCGGCGGTCGCGAGAGAGCAAGCCGGGCGCGGCGCGGCGGGGCAGGGCCGGGGAACGCGAACGCGCCCCGCAGGCGTGGGCCTGCGGGGCGCGTCGTGGTGAATCAGGCGTTCGCCGTCTCGGACTCGTCCAGGAAGGCGCGGGTCTTGTTGGGGTCCACCGGGATGCCCGGGGCCATCGTGGTGGTGAAGGTGATCTTCTTGAGGTAGCGGCCCTTCGCGGCGGCCGGCTTGAGGCGGATGACCTCGTCCAGCGCGGCGCCGTAGTTCTCCAGCAGCGCGACCTTCGAGAAGGAGGCCTTGCCGATGATGAAGTGGAGGTTCCCGTGCCGGTCGGTGCGGAACTCGATCTTGCCGCCCTTGATCTCGGTGACCGCGCGGCCCACGTCCTGGGTCACCGTGCCGGTCTTCGGGTTCGGCATCAGGCCACGCGGGCCGAGCACGCGGCCAAGGCGGCCGACCTTGCCCATGAGGTCGGGGGTCGCGACAACCGCGTCGAAGTCGAGGAAGCCACCCTGGATCCGCTCGATCAGGTCATCGGAGCCGACGAAGTCGGCGCCGGCGGCCTGCGCCTCGGCCGCCCGGTCACCGATCGCGAAGACCAGGACGCGGGCGGTCTTGCCGGTGCCGTGCGGCAGGTTGACCGTGCCACGGACCATCTGGTCCTGCTTGCGCGGGTCGACGCCGAGCCGGAGGTTCACCTCAACGGTCGGGTCGAACTTGGTAACCGTGGTCTCCTTGGCCAGCTCAACGGCATCGGCCGGGCTGTAGAGGCGGTCATCGCTGATCTTCGCGGCGGCGTCCGCGTATGCCTTGCTGCGCTTCATGTAACTCTCCCTGGATGGAAGTCGTGGTCGTCGGGGCCTGCGCCAGGCCCTGCCACACCTGCTGGAATTGAGCGAACTACTTGCCCTCGACCTTGATGCCCATCGAGCGGGCGGTGCCGGCGATGATCTTCTCGGCACCCTCGATCGTGGTGGCGTTCAGGTCCGGCATCTTGGTCTCGGCGATGCTGCGAAGCTGCGCCGGGGTGATGGTGCCGACCTTGTCCTTGTGCGGCTCCTTCGACCCCTTGTCGACGCCCGCGGCCTTCTTGATCAGCTCCGGCGCCGGCGGCGTCTTCGTGATGAACGTGAAGGTCCGGTCCTCGAAGATCGAGATCTCGACCGGGATGATGTTGCCTGCCTGGGACTCGGTCGCGGCGTTGTACTGCTTGACGAAGTCCATGATGTTGACGCCGTGCGGGCCCAGCGCAGTACCGACGGGCGGGGCCGGGGTGGCCTTGCCCGCGGGCAGCTGGACCTTGACGATGGTCTTGAGCTTCTTTCTTGGCGGCATTTGTGAAGAGTTCCTCTCAGATCTTCGCGACCTGGTCGAATGAAAGCTCGACTGGCGTCTCGCGGCCGAAGATGGACACGAGCACCTTGAGCTTCTGAGTGACCGAGTTGACTTCGTTGACAGTCGCGGGCAGCGTCGCGAACGGCCCGTCCATAACGGTAACCGACTCGCCGACCTCGTACTCCGGCGTCTTCACCTTGGCGACCTCGGCCGGCTTGGTGCCCTCGGCAGGCTCCGGGGCGAGCAGGCTGGCCACCTCCGACAGCGGCAGCGGGGACGGCTTGTTGGACAGGCCGACGAACCCGGTGACGCCCGGCGTGTTCCGGACCACGGCCCAGGACTCGTCCGTCAACTCCATCCGGACCAGGATGTAACCCGGCAGGACCTTCTCGTTGACGGTCGTCTTCTTGCCGCTCTTGATCTCGGTCACCTGATGGGTCGGGACCTCGATCTGGAAGATGTAGTCCTCCATGTTGAGCGACATGATGCGGCTTTCCAGGTTGGTCTTGACCCGGTTCTCATAGCCCGCATACGAGTGGATGACGTACCAGTCGCCCGGCAGCATCCGCAACTCACGCTTGAACTCTTCCACGACGTCCAGGGGTTCGGGCGCCGCATCGACCGCGCCCGCCGCATCGACCGCGCTGGCCCCTTCAACCTCGGCGGTCTCTACGGGCTCGTCGGCACCATCAAGGTCATCAAGCTCGTCAGACTCGTCAGGCTCATCAGACTCAGCGTCATCAAGTCCGGTGTCATCAACCTCAGCCGGGCCTACCGCATCCTCGCCGTCATCAAATCCGTCGACCTCAGGAGTCTCGTTAGTCACTTCGGCTGCCTCCATCCACTGCGCTGGTAGCCCGGTACTGGTCCACGTGCAGCGGGGACTCGGGCACGTCCATTCGCTCTCTTCTGTGTTCGTGATCATGGTGCCACGAGCAGTACCCACGCGGGTAATCAACGCGCTGCATGCACGCCGCGTGCCCCAGGATCTCCCCGTCGCGCGAGCCCGGCAGAGCGAAAGCTCAGCCGAAGATGTAGAACATCAGCCTCGTGAACCCGTAGTCCAAGCTCGTCACAATTACGGTCATAAAGATCACGAACACGATCGCGACAGCGGTGTAGGTCCCAAGCTCCCTGCGGGTGGGCCAGATCACCTTCCGGAGTTCCGCCGCTACCTGCCGGGTGAAGACGGCGGGTGTCGTCCTCTCCCGCTTGTCGGCACGCCCGGACCCGCTCCCTCGCTTGGCGCTTTGGTCTGTCTGGGTTGCCATGTCCTCACCTGTGCAGCACTGTACGGACCACCTCACACGGACCGCCTGGACACGTAGGCCCAGTCGGTCAGCGCTGGCAGGGCAGGAGGGACTCGAACCCCCAACCGCCGGTTTTGGAGACCGGGACTCTACCAATTGAGCTACTGCCCTACGGATTGCGTCAACAGAGTCTACCTATGACGCGCCCCTTCCGTCGAACCTTACCGTGAGACCCGGAGTCCTCGCGACTCGGCGACGTCGCGAGCAGGCCCCCGTAAAGCTCCCCGCGAGCCGACACGACGGATATCGGTGCGACGGCTGTGCCACTGGGGTGACACCATGGACCCATGCCAACCACGAGAATATCGGCCCGCGTGTCCGCCATCTCCGAATCGGCGACCCTGGCCGTAGACGCGAAAGCCAAGGCGCTGAAGGCGGCAGGCCGGCCGGTCATCGGGTTCGGCGCCGGCGAGCCGGACTTCCCCACCCCTGCCTACATCGTCGCCGCTGCCCAGGAAGCGTGCGCCCAGCCCCGGTTCCACAAGTACACCCCGGCCGGCGGCCTGCCGGAGCTGAAGCAGGCCATCGCCGCCAAGACCGCGCGCGACTCTGGCTACCAGGTCACCGCCGACCAGGTGCTGGTCACCAACGGCGGCAAGCAGGCCGTGTACGAAACGTTCGCGACGCTGCTCGACCAGGGGGACGAGGCCATCGTCCCGGCCCCGTACTGGACCACGTACCCGGAGGCCATCGCGCTGGCCGGAGGCAAGACCGTCCAGGTGGACACGGACGAGACCAGCGGCTACCTCGCGACCATTGACCAGCTGGAAGTGGCCCGCACCGAGAAGACCAAGCTGCTCTTGTTCGTCTCCCCGTCCAACCCGACCGGCGCGGTGTACCCGCCCGAGCAGGTCAAGGCGATCGGCGAGTGGGCCGCCGAGCATGGCCTCTGGGTCGTGACCGACGAGATCTACGAGCACCTGGTCTACGGTGACGCGAAGTTCTCCTCCATCCCGGTGCAGACCCCTGCGATCGCCGACCGCACCGTCGTGCTGAATGGCGTCGCCAAGACCTACGCGATGACCGGCTGGCGGGTCGGCTGGATGATCGGCCCCAAGGACGTCATCAAGGCCGCGACCAACCTGCAGAGCCACGCCACGTCCAATGTGGCGAATGTCTCACAGATTGCCGCGCTTGCCGCCGTCTCCGGGGACCTGAGCGCCGTGGCGGAGATGAGGAAGGCGTTCGACCGCCGCCGCCAGACGATCGTCCGGATGCTCAACGAGATCCCGGGAGTGACCTGCCCGGACCCGCAGGGCGCGTTCTACGCCTACCCGAGCGTCAAGGGCGTGCTCGGCAAGGAGATCCGGGGCCAGCGCCCGAAGACCTCCGCCGAGTTGGCCGCGCTCATCCTGGAGCAGGCCGAGGTCGCGGTGGTACCGGGCGAGGCCTTTGGCACGCAGGGCTACTTCCGGCTCTCCTACGCCATGGCCGACGCCGACATGGAAGAAGGCGTGGGGCGCATCGGCAAGCTTCTCGCCGAAGCCGAGTAGCTCGCTGGAGACACTAGAGCGCTCGCCGGGTCCGAGGGCCGCACGCGTAGCTGCGGCCAAGGACCTGGCGGCCCGGGACTTGAGGGCACTGCCCAAGGCGCACCTGCACCTGCACCTGACCGGCGCGATGCGCCATTCGACCATGGTCGAGCTAGCCGCGCAGAATCGGGTGAGCCTGCCCCCGGCGCTCACCGAGGAGTGGCCGCCACAGCTGTCCACTGCCGACGAGCGCGGCTGGTTCCGCTTCCAGCGGCTGTATGACACGGCGCGCTCGGTCCTCAAGAGCGAGGACGACCTTCGCCGGCTCGTCATGGAGATTGCCGAGGATGAGCGGGCCGAGGGCTCTGGCTGGCTGGAACTGCAGGCCGACCCGTCCGGCTACGCCGCCATCTACCACGGCATCACCAACTTCACCGAACTGCTGCTCGACGCCGCCCGCCGCGCCGAGGCCGGCACCGGCACCGGCATCGGCATCATCATCGGGGCGAACCGCACCCGGCACCCGCTCGACGCCCGCACGCTCGCGCGACTCGCCGCCCAGTATGCCGGCCAGGGCATCGTCGGCTTCGGCCTGTCCAACGACGAGCGCCGCGGCCCGGCGCAGGACTTCGAGCCGGCCTTCCGCATCGCGCGGCGCGCTGGCCTGCTGCTCGCCCCGCACGCGGGCGAGCTCGTCGGCCCGCCGAGCGTCCGGGCGAGC
>Ga0210389_10004019_pt1 | contig 11461 bp, 9 predicted proteins | sample IncBWH28OmetaG_FD_160127 | JGI IMG/M metagenome (GOLD analysis project Ga0210389, IMG submission 160127) | Forest soil microbial communities from Barre Woods Harvard Forest LTER site, Petersham, Massachusetts, United States - Inc-BW-H-28-O ... | reverse complement strand
GCCCGGTGCACCATGTAAATCGCAATCGCACCCTCTCCGACGGCCGACGCCACGCGCTTCACATTGCCGGCACGCACATCGCCGACGGCGAATACAGAAGGAAGACTCGTCTCAAACATCTGCGGCGGACGTGTAAGTGTCCAGGCCGGCGATGAGTCTCCGTTGCGAGGCATGGGGATGTCACGTCCGGTAAGGATGAAACCCTTTTCGTCCATCGCGACGCAGCCTTGCAACCATCCCGTGCGCGGCGACGCTCCGGTCATGAGGAAGACGTGGCAAATTTCACGCGTCGAAGTTTCCCCCGTCTTCTTGTCACGCCAAACGACGCGCTTGAGTTCGCCGGCATTGTTCTGGCCGGCACCGTTCTCGCCGTCGCCGTCGGCTTCCATGCCAACGATCTCCGTGTTGCACACGAGTTCGATCTTGGGATTCTCCGTGATGCGCTGAATCAGGTAGCGCGACATGGTGTCGGCAAGGCCGTCGCGGCGCACGCACATGTAAACCTTGCGCGCGGTTTGCGCTAGAAAGACGGCGGCTTGTCCGGCGGAATTCGCTCCGCCTACCACCACTACGTCGGCGCCCTCGCAGAGCTGAGATTCCATATAAGTGGCGCAGTAGTAGACGCCGCGTCCCTCGAACTGCTTGAGATTCGGGATCTGCGGTTTGTTGTATTGCGCTCCGGTTGAAATCACAATGGAGCGCGTGGGGAGTTCTTCACCCGTGTCGAGAATGATCTTATAGGGCAGTTCGTCGCAGCTCAGGCGCGCGACGCTGTGGCCGATCATCATCTTCGCACCGAATTTTTGCGCCTGCGCCAAGGCGCGATTCGACAACTCCTGGCCGGAAACTCCGGTGGGAAAGCCGAGGTAATTTTCGATCTTCGAACTTGATCCGGCTTGTCCGCCGGGAGATTCTGCTTCGATCACGAGCGCGTCCAGACCTTCCGAAGCGGCATACACTGCGGCGGCCAGACCCGAAGGTCCTGCGCCGACGATGATGACGTCGCGCACCTGCGAGTTGTCGATGTTCGCGTTGAAGCCGATGCAGTCGGCCAAATGTTGGATCGTGGGATTGCGAAAGACGTTGCCGCCCTTGCAGATAACGACGGGAACCTCGGAGGCCTTGACATCAAAGCGATCAAGCAGTGCCTGAGAACCTTTGTCAGTGTCGAGATCGACATAGGTATAGGGATAGGCGTTGCGTCCGAGAAACTCGCGAATGCGGAGGGTACCTGCGGAATGGCGGGAGCCGAGAAGAATCAGGTTGCCGAGACCACCTGAGATAAGCGCAAGGCGGCGCAGGATGAACGCGCGCATGAAGATTTCGCTCAGTTCGGCATCTTTGGCGACCAGCGAGCGCAGGCCGTCGTTACTGACTTCGATAAAGTCTCCGGCCTCTGTTATGCGGCCGAGCACCAGACACCGCGCGCCTGAGATCATCGCCATCTCGCCCGTGAACTCCCCGGCAGTGTGATTGACAATGGCCTTCTCGCCGTCGATTCCTGGCTGCACGATTTCCATGGCTCCGGAAAGAATCACGAAGAATGGAACCTGAGTGTCGCCGGGCTCGAATAGAATTTCTCCCGGTTTGACCTTGCGCACCTTGCCGCTGGGACGTATGCGACGGATTTGCGATTCCGTCAACGTGGGGAAAATCTGGGTATTGGGATCGAGAACGCTGGATACGGGCCATGTCGACATATGTTTTCCCTGGGCGAAGCGGCGAACGAATAGAGAGTAGAGAGTATAGATGTTGCGGGGCGGGTTTGGGTTCACGGCGCGGCACGGGAAACAGCGCTCGTCTATCCGGTGATGGAACGCAGATCATCGAAGAACGTTGGATAGGAAACACCCGCGGCATCGGCGCCATGGATCAGCGTTTCGCCATCGGCGCGCAGAGCTGCGATAGCGAATCCCATGGCGATGCGGTGGTCGCCAAAGGAATCGACCTCCGCTTCGTGGAGCTTTTGGCGGCCGGGGATACGCAGGCCGTCGGGGCGTTCTTCGACTTCGGCGCCCATCTTGCGCAGGTTGGTAGCGACGGCGGTGATGCGGTCGGACTCTTTCACGCGCAGCTCTTTGGCGTCGCGCACTTCGATACCGTTTTCCGAGTAGGGCGCAACCGCCGCCAGTACAGGGATTTCGTCGATGAGCGCGGCCGTGTCGGCTCCAGCGATGACGCCGCCTTTCCATTCCGCGCCGCGCGCTTCGATGCTTCCGACAAGCTCGCCGTGCTGTTGCTCGATTTGGCCGATAGAAATCTTGAGTCCCATCTGGATAAGAATGTCGAGCAAACGCGCGCGCGTGGGATTCATGAGAATGCCCGGCAGCGAAATTTGGGAGCCGGGAAAAATCGCGGCGGCGCAGAGAAAAAATGCCGCGCTCGAGAGATCGCCGGGAACGTGAGCTTCGATGGCGGAAAGCTGCTGGCCTCCACGAATACGGGCAACGTTGCCATGGCGCTCGACCTCCACTCCGAAAGCCTGAAGCGCAAGTTCGCCGTGGTCGCGCGTGCGAATGGGCTCTTCCACCACCGTCTCGCCGTCGCCGAACAGACCGGCGAACAGCACACAAGACTTCACCTGCGCACTAGCCACTTCAGGCTTGTAGTGAATCGCTTTGAGGTGGCCGCCCTGAATCTTCAGCGGCGGACGTCCGGCATCGCCGGAAGAAATCTTTGCTCCCATTTCGGAGAGTGGTTTGATGATGCGCGCCATCGGCCGGCGCGAGAGCGAGTCGTCGCCAAATAATTCGCTCTCAAAAGACTGGCCGGCCAGGATGCCGCTGAGCATCCGCATGGTCGAACCGGAGTTGCCGCAGTCGAGCGGGGCGCTCGGTGCATTGAGCGAGGAGCCGATGCCGGTTACTACAATTGCCTTGTCGCCCACTTGTTGCCACCGGGCACCGAGTTGGCCCATGCAGCCGAGGGTGCTCGCGCAATCGCGCGCGGCAGAACAATTATGAAAGCGGCTCGTCCCGCGCGCCAACGCGGCAAGCATGGCATACCGATGGGAAATAGATTTGTCACCTGGAATGCGAACCGTTCCGTTTACGGCGCGAGCGGATCGGACGGTGGCGGTGGTCGCGGCAGGCATGAGCCTCCCTATAGTAAAGCAGCATTAGTGGCGCTGCGGGGCGTTTCAAGCTCGGGCCTTTCACAGGTACTCTCCCCGTCCCCACTTTTACAATTTCCAGTAATTGCCTGCTACATTAGCTGCATCAAAGCTAAAAACTGAGATTCCAAAGGGGCGCCAGGTGTCCACGGTGTGGGGGCATCAAACATAACCGTAACCGTTGTTCGTATTCGCAACGCGGGCGTGACTTTTGTGTCTTGGACACCATCAAAGAAGAGGATAAAGTCGAGCCATTCATGGTTGGTCAGTTGAAATCAGCACTCGTCCTTCTCGCCGTTGCCATTGTCTGTAGCACATCGCCCGTTTCGGCGCAGGATGTTTTAGTAGCAGGAAGTGATCAGCCCGCTTCGGACCAGAAAAACCAAAACAAGAATCCCAGTGCCACTTCGACCCCCGGGACCGGCGAGCCATCCCCCGGAAGCATCAGCGGCACCATCGTCGATCCAAGTGGCGCGGTTGTGCCCGGAGCTCAGGTTAAACTCACCGGCACCAATCAAGCCCAGAGTCAGCAGGCCTCCTCTGGCTCTGACGGCCAATTCTTTTTTCCGAATGTCGCCCCCGGGGCCTTCCATCTCGCCATTACTTCGGCAGGCTTCGCGACGCAATCATTTTCTGGAACTCTGCGTGCGGGTGAGATCGAGACCCTGCCCCAGATTGCGATGAACGTTGCCGACGCCCGCGTGGAGGTGCAAGTCGGACTCTCGCAGGTCGAAGTGGCTGAAGAAGAAATAAAAGTTGAAGAGAAGCAGCGCGTGCTCGGAGTCATTCCAAACTTCTATGTCAGCTACATTCCGGATGCCGCGCCTCTTGATTCCAAGCAGAAATTCAAGCTGGCATTCAGAACAATGATTGATCCATTTACTTTCGTGGTGGTGGCCGGGACGGCGGGCGTGGAGCAGGCGCAAAATCACTTTGCCCAATACGGGCAGGGCGCGCAGGGTTACGCAAAGCGTTTCGGCGCCAACTATGCCGACGCCACCACCGGCACGCTGATCGGGGCCGCAATCTTGCCAACGGTCTTGAAGCAAGATCCGCGCTATTTTTACAAGGGAACTGGCAATGTGGCGTCGCGCGGAATGTACGCGATCGCGAATTCCGTAATCTGCAAGGGGGACAACGGTCGTTGGCAGCCGAATTACTCGAACGTCCTCGGCAGCCTGGCGGCGGGCGGACTTTCAAACCTCTATTATCCGGAGCAGGACCGCAACGGTGCAGGCCTGACGCTTGAAAATGGCGCGATCGGCATCGGGGCCACGGCCATCTCAAATCTGTTTCAGGAATTCATCGTAAAGAAGCTGACGCCGAAGCTGAATCGCGGCAGCGGCACACCGTAATTCGTATCTGACTCGAATTCCTATCTGACTCGCAAAAAATGACTAGCTCAGCCCCATCGTCCGCAAGAACTGCGGAGCCCTGCGCGCCTTCGTGGCCTGCTCAAACGCATAGGCGATCTTGATCAGCGTGGGCTCGCTCCACGCGCGGCCGAAAAATGAGATGCCGACCGGCAATCCAAAAATCGATCCGGCCGTTACGTTGATGTTGGGATAACCCGCAACCGCCGCGGCGTTTGAACTTCCTCCGGCAACGTGGTCGCCATTGACGAGATCGGTGAGCCAAGCCGGACCGCCGGTGGGCGCGACGATGGCGTCGAGTTGGTGTTTGTCCATAAGCGCATCGATCCCTTCGGTGCGCGCGAGTTGATGATTCTTCGCCAGCGCGTCGAGATATTCCTTCTCCGTCAGCGGGCCCTTCGCCTCGGCCTTTATGAACAAATCCTGTCCGAAGTACCGCATTTCCTTGTCGCGGTTACGCTCGTTGAAATCGATGATGTCCTTGAGCGTGCGCACCGGCGCGCCCGGACCAAGGCGCGCCAGGTATGCGTTCAGGTCGGCCTTGAGCTCATACATGAAGACGACAAGCTCGCTGTCGTCAAACTTGCCGAAAGTTTCGATGTCGGCGGGATCGATGAGCGTTGCGCCTTGTTTTTTCATGACCTCAAGCGACTGCTCCATAAGCGCATCGACTACATCATTGAACCCAAAATATTTTCGCGCCACGCCAATGCGGGCGCCTTCGAGGCCGTTGGGATCGCAATATTGCGCATAGTCGGTCTGCGATTTGCCCGCGCTGGCAGCGGTGGCCTCATCATCGGAATCAACTCCTGTGAGCGCCCCCAGAAGAATCGCGGCATCGCGCACGGTGCGGCACATGGGGCCGGGAGTATCTTGCGAGTGTGAAATCGGAACGATGCCAGCACGGCTGATAAGGCCGACCGTCGGCTTGATGCCAACCAGGCCATTCGACGACGATGGACAAACAATCGAGCCATCGGTTTCGGTGCCGATGCCGACTGCGGCAAGGTTCGCCGAAATGCCGGCGCCAGTGCCCGAACTTGACCCGCAAGGATTTCTGTCGAGCGCGTAGGGATTCTTCGTCAGACCGCCCCGACCGCTCCAACCGCTGGTGGAGTGGCTGGAACGGATATTCGCCCACTCGCTCAGATTCGTCTTGCCGAGGATAACCGCGCCCGCCGCGCGCAACTTTTGCGCAACGAAAGAATCCTTCGGAACTTTAGCGCCGACGAGCGCAAGCGATCCCGCAGTAGTCATCATGCGATCGTCCGTTGCAATGTTGTCTTTAATCAGCACGGGGATGCCGTGCAGCGGTCCACGCACCTTCCCTGCTTTTCGCTCCTTATCAAGGCCATCGGCAATCGCCATGGCGTCGGGATTCATCTCGATGATGCTGTTGAGGGCAGGACGAAATCCTTCGGTTCGCATGTCGAGATCGGAAACACGCAACCCGTATTTCTCGACCAGAAGCCGGGCAGTGAACTTGCCTGATTTCAGGCCGTCCTGCAGCTCGCGTAGTGTGATCTCGTCGAGCTCGGATGGCTTGACCTCGTAAGTGGCAACGCTGTGCCGTGGTGCGCCCGCTCCTGGGACGGAGAGATCGCGCGCGCCTCCCAGTGCGGGCATAAGAGCGGCGGCCGTTCCGCCGAGAGCTGCAGTTTGAAGAAACGAGCGGCGCGTGGGCTTGGGGCAATTCTTGCGTGGCATGCGTGTTGGCTCCGGCGAAAAACTTTAAACCACAGGGTACACAGGGGAGCACGGAGAAAATCCAAAACGACCGAAGTTACTCGCGGCTCGCAGTCGGAATTTACTTCCTCGCCCGATCGCCCGCCTCCGCGAGGATCTCCTGGGGAACCTCCCGCAGGGTTACGCAGAACTCGAACATCGGCGTCTCCGTGCCGCGGCCCCAGCGGTTGACTTCCCAGTGTGCGCGAATCGCTTTTACTTCGGGGGTGGCCGAAACATCGACCAGCAGCGGGTATTCCCCACGATAAAACTTCTGCGGAAAAGCCGCGATGGGTTTGGGATCGAAGGTCGTGCCGTCGGCGGAGCCATGCACACTGACATCGAGCGCCTCTTGCTCGATGATGTCGGTGATGGCGAGATTCAGCAGAAAAACGCGAGTCGAACCCGAGCTGAGGTCGACTGCGGGCCCGTCGCCTTTAGCACTGGCAACCGTTTTTTCAGGGACGAGAAAGGCTTCAATCATGACGAGGGGATTTTAGCAGAAGAGTTGCCCGCTCTCAGTGGTCGGCTTGCAGTTGTCGGCTTGCGGGCAACTTCACGTTAATGGCACAAAATCCAGAAATTGCCGCAGCAGCGGCGCGACCGCCTCGGGCCGTTCCCAGGGCGCGTAGTGGCCGGCTTTCGGAATCATCTTCAAACGGCTTCCGGGAATGTTCTGCCGCATCAATTCGCCATCTCCTCCGGTCGCGAGAACATCTTCTTCGCCCATCACGATGAGCGTTGGCAGGTTGATGTACTTGAGGTCGGGAACTGAATCCGGCCGTTCACCCATTCCGCGCAACACGAGGCTGACATCTTCGGGTGACATTTTGCGCATCATCCGTAGAGCGCCTTCGACGATATCCGGACGCGACGACACGGTAGTTGAGCCGAACAGCTTTGGAACCATGCTCTTGAGAAATTGTTCAGTTCCCTGCTCCAGCACAGCGTCGGCATTCTTCAGGCGATTGGCCCGGACTTCGGCGGTGTCGGGCTGGGGGCGCGTGTCGCACAATGCCAGCGCGGAGACTCGCGAACGAAAGCGGCGTAGGAATTCGAACATGATATAGCCGCCGATCGAGCAGACGATGAACGCGGCCCTACCAACTCCGGCGGCGTCCATGACGCGGGCGATGTCAGCGGCGTGTTTTGCCATCAGCGCCGGGCCCTGGCCGATTTCGGATTCGCCGTGTCCGCGAAGATCGGGAAGGATGAGTCGATAACGCGATTGCAGCGCCGGGATGACGGGCAGCCAGAACTCGTGATGCGCGGGAAAGGGATGTAAAAGGACAACCGACGGACCGTCGCCCTGAATTTCATAGAAGATTTCAGCGTGATCGCTCCGCAGGGAGTGCATCGCGATTCAGGGTATCAAAGACGTCAGCGATCAGCCATCAGCTGTCACCTCAATCGCAGATCTCTCGCCCCTCCCCGGCGCGTTAATCCGCGGACTTCAACCCATAACGGTCTGCTGCGACTGCACAACTGCTGTCGGCAGAACGTGCTCCTCGGGAATGATGATCCAGGCAAGAATGTAGGCGACAATTCCCGGGAAACATCCGGATGCGAAGGTCAGAAAGATCCAGAGAATGCGGACGAGCGAGGTGTCCATATCGAGATGTTGAGCCAGTCCCGCGCACACGCCGGCGATCTTGCGATCAATGCGGGGGCGCATCAGCTTCGGAGTGCAATGAGGATGCGCAATGGCGCGTCCACAGTGGGAGCAATAGCGCGCGTGATCTGAAATGGTAGTGCCGCAGGCGTTGCAGTACATTGTGCCGGAGTCCATGGCTCACCCCCTGTTTAATTATACGAGCGCCGGGACGGGAATGTTCCTGGGACTGGGCAGGCGATGGGGGCTACTCCTTGTGATTGTTGTTAGAAGCAGGATGAAGGCGGATATAATGACGCAATGGGCGTAGTGGAGGATGTGCGCAAGCTTTTGCAGGATCTGGTTACGCCGGAAATGCGTGCGCTGTCGGAGCGGCTGGATGGGCTGGGCAAGCAAATAACCACCTTGCGTGAAGAAATGAACCGCCGGTTCGACTATCTAGAGAGATCGTTCCGCTTGGACGGGCGAATTGCGGCCGTTGAAGACAACTGAGCAAACCCTCGAAGCGCCAAGAATCCCACTAGCGTCAACTGCTCCCACGATCATCCTTTCACTCCCGGTACGCGTCCTTCATCCTCTCGCGAGCTTTCTCCGCCAGGGCATTGCCCGAATTCACCGCTAGCACAGCCTGATATTTCTTCAGTGCCAGATCGCGATTCTGGAGCTGATCGTACATCTCCCCGGCTCCAAGATTAGCCTTCTGTAGCAGTTCAGGATCGGCGCTACTCACCTCGCCTACCTGCTCGTAGGCCGTGGCGGCAGCAGCGTATTTCTTCTCTGCGCGCAGGACTTCGCCGAGCGACACGCCCGCCAATTCGTAATGCAGGCTACCGTATTTCCCATCCCGTCCATTTTTCCAGACTTGCCGATATTGCTCCTCCGCCAGATCGGGCTTCCCCGATGCCCGCAGCAAGTTTCCCTGCTCGATCGGCAAAAGGTAATTGCGCGGAAAGCGGGGAGCAAGCGCAGTCGCAATCTCAAGCGCGTCGTTGTAGCGATGCTCGCGCCGCAGAAACACGAGCAGCACCATGCCCGCATCCACGCTCGTTTCTCCGTTGGCGCGGTATGCATCATACAAATACTGAATGCCCTTTTGCTTGTCGCCGCCGAGGCCGACAAGCGCGACCGCAACCTTGACCGCAAATGACAAGCTTCCTACGACGTAATTGTGGGTGCCGACCACCAGTTTCGCGTCGGTGTACTGCGGATCGAGTTCGAGAACGCGCTCGTGATCGTGGCGCGCACCGACCGCGTTTCGTAGGGCAGAAAACCAGGCGCGCTCGATGAGGCCGGTGTAAAGGGCAAATTGGGCGCGGGTCACGCCACGGGCGTAGAGCATGTCGATGTTGTTGGGGTTGCGATTGAGTTCGGTGTCTTCGATCTTCTCGGCCTGCTGCACGAACTGCTTGATGCGCTCTTTCTGGGTTGGGTCGGCGGGTCGGTGTGCGAGTCCGATGAAGCTGTCGTTGGTATATTCGCCAGTGTTGATGGCACCCATGCGATAAAGTTCGCGCACCAGCAGCGCCGAAAGCAGGTGGTTCAAGGCAAATGGATCATTCGGGTGGCGGGCAACGATGGTCTCAAAGTCGTGAATGGCCGCGTCGTGGTCAAGGTTGTAGAAGTGCTCGACAGCAGCCTGATTGAGCGGATCCGACGGACGGGTTGCGCCAGGCGGAGAGGATGCAGCGCGAGCGAAGGTTACCAGCGTCACCAGGCTTACGAATAGAAGGGCTAGAAACAAAAGCGGTAAGAGGACAAAGGCAGACGATTGAACACGCCGTGGCAGTGCGACGAGAAACGAAACTCGAAACCGGAGTGCGTGGGGAGGCAAGCAGGTTCAGTTTAACTGATCGGGCAGAGGTGCTACCTAACGGACCGGGAGTGCTATGTACACGTAAGTTCCAGAGGGAGCAAGGTTACCTCAACTAGGTTACCTCAACTAGACAAACCAGGGTGGAACCAAGCCGGATACGTCCGCCACACGGTGAAATTGTGCAAAATAGAGAGGAAATTCGGGATTACCGCGTAATTCTTGCCTTCCCGAAGGCTGCCTTCCCCCTTTGGCGAACGTGTAACTGCTGTCTTTGTAATCAGTGGTTTTGGTGATCCGCTTGCGAACAAGAAGCGGATACAAGAGGAAATCTGGCATGGCGGAAGCACTGGATCAGGCCCAACATGAGTTTTGGCGACCACCCGTGAAGGCATCTGAGGTGGTCGTGGGCCATGCCCAAAGCCAAACTGAAGACCGCAGCGAGACGTGCCATGACTGCGGAACCGAGTTTATCGTCGGCTCGCGCTTTTGCCATAGCTGCGGTGCCGGCCGTCCCGAATCGAGCCTGATCCGAACTGGCGAAGTCCGGACCCTTGAGATCCCGGGTCTGACCGAATTGGCGGCCCTTGGCAAACGCTTCGGTCTCTCCAAGGCATCCTTGGCTGCATTCCTTTTCGGAATGCTCTGCATGGTGGGTGCGCTTTCGGTCAGCATCCTCTTTACGGCGCGGACTACGCTCGACTGGCAGGCCATCCAGTTGTGGCGAATCGAATGGCTGCTGGCCGCAATCGCCAGCTTCGGCGCGGGCTGCCTGCTGAAGAAATCAGCCTAGCGCATCGGCACCCGAGCCCCAATTGCCTCCCCCTCTGTTTTTACCCCGACTGTTGTTCGTGGCGCCGGTAACATGCCGGCGGTTCCAGGCGCGCCTCGCGCTCGAGTTGGGGAGGCTCGAATCAGTTGCGGGAATGCGCCGGCTCGTGCTCGGAAACCGCCTGGCTGCCTCTGCGTTGCTGTGTCATGCGGTAAAGGTGATGCAGCGGCCCCATGCCGCGACCAAGCGGCTGGGCGTTAGCTATTGCGGCAGAGATGTATGCTTTCGAGAGCAAAACGGCCTCGGGCAGTCCGCGACCATGGGCCAGATGGCAGGCGAGCGCGGTGGCAAAGGCGCAACCGGTGCCGTGAGTCGAAGTCGAACGCTGGCGTTCCGCCTTAAACACTTCCTGCTCGATTCCGCGCGCCGTGGTGAAGCTCAGCAAATCAACCGCTTTCTCCAGATGGCCGCCCGTCACGACAACGTTCGCCGCTCCGAGCACGTGCAATCGGCGAGCGGCCTCCCGCATGGTGTCGACCGATGCTCCCATCGACATTCCGCGGACGGAGCCTGAGGATTCGGCTGACGAAGACTCGGACGAAGCAGTGACGCTGCTGGCCAGCGGGATACCAGCCATAGCAGCTGCCTCCTCCAAATTCGGCGTCACCACCTCCGCCAGTGGGAGGAGCCGATCAACCATCAGCCGAGCCCCAGCAGAATCCAGCAGGTCGGCCCCCGAACTTGACCTAAGGATAGGATCCAACACCACATGGGGGAGTGCGGCTTGACCCAGAAAATCGGCAACCGTTCGGACCACCGCTTCCGTAGCCAGCATTCCAATGTGGACGGCCTGAATCTCGAAGTCAGAAGCGAGTTCCCGAAGGGTGTCGGCGATGAGCGCGCCCTCAATAGGTTCTACCCGCTGAACTCCCTGCGTGGATTGGACAGTCAGCGCCGTAATGCAGGCGAGCCCGTAACACTCATGGGCAGCGATCGTCTTAATGTCGGCAGTAATTCCAGCCCCGGACGAGGGATCAAAACCCGCGATCGTCAGAAC
>Ga0210389_10004018_pt1 | contig 11462 bp, 5 predicted proteins | sample IncBWH28OmetaG_FD_160127 | JGI IMG/M metagenome (GOLD analysis project Ga0210389, IMG submission 160127) | Forest soil microbial communities from Barre Woods Harvard Forest LTER site, Petersham, Massachusetts, United States - Inc-BW-H-28-O ... | reverse complement strand
CCTTGCCTTGGGGTTTGTTCGCTCTGCAATGTATGGCGGGGTCCGAGGAATGCAGCCCCACCCTCGAAATTCTTGTTGGAATGTGATTCCCATCACTGCTGGCGGCTTCCGGGACGCGCAAGATAGTCGGATACCTCCTCGGACCCAGAATGGAGCCAGTGTAGTGTCCTCCGAATTTACGCGTGCCCGGTTGAGTGTGGAGCTTGAGCAGGCTCTTCGGCCGATGATGACGCCGCACGTTTTTCCCAAAGGAGCGACACTCTATCGCGAGGGAACGATGGCTGCGGGGATATACGTGGTGGAAAAGGGCGCCATTCGCGTGCTCTTGCCCGCCCCTGACCATCTAATCCAACTGCTGGAGGTGGCGCGCGCGGGAGCGATTCTGGGGCTAAGCGAGAGCCTGTCCGGAGAAGGCTACCGGGTAACAGCGGAAGCGGAGGAGCAGACCACCGCCGCTTTTGTTGCCCGCAAGAGTCTTCTGGAATTGCTTAACGGTAATCAGGAATTCTGCATGCAGGTCGTGCGCTTGTTAAGCGAGAACCTGCACGGACTCTATCACCTTTTCCGTAGTGTGAGCGCGCATCCAGGGCGTCCACGAAGACGAGCGCTGAATCAGACGCTGAACTGATCGCCAGGCAGAACCTCAAAGGGGTGGATTTCGTTGAGGTCACGATATCGCCTAAGTCGATGGCCGATACAAAACCCCGCGGCCCAACGCTCGTTGGTTTCCTCTTTGTTCCCGCCCTCGATTCTCCGATCGGGCTATTCCCGTTCCAGCGTCTCGTCGATCACAACTTTGCCGTCTTTTTCCACAGTTATGACTTTATGCAGCGGCTTGAAGCCGGTCAGGGTGATGTCGATGACATAGTTTCCTGGCCCCATCATCACGTCCATGGGCGACATCTTGTCCATGATCCGCTGGTTGATGACAACCTGCGCGCCTTTCGGCTTGGTGCGAATGCTGACCGTGCCCATGCCCGCTGTGCTCTCGCCGCCGCCACTACCAAAGAGCTTTTTGAAACGGCCCACTGGGCGGATCGCTTCTGAATCTCCCAGCGCCCTCAGTGCGGGCGCGTATTGGAAATTCTGCCCCGGCCCGAGGTCGGCCGTGGTTGTTTCGTCGAGGTAGCCTTGTTTTTTCAAACCGACAGTGTGCGATCCCTTTTCCACCCCGAACTGAGCCGGCGTCAACTTGTGCGTCGGCTTGCCGTCGAGAGAGATGTCCGCACCCGGCGGAGTGCTGCTCACCACGACCAGCGCATTGACCGGCGAAAGATGAAACACGACGGACGTCTTACCGCCCGAGACAACATCGATCGACCGGACTTCCTGCGAGTATCCTGCCTTGGTCGCCGACACAAAATGCTTGCCTGCGGCAAGACCTGTCACAGTGAACGGGGTGATCCACGATGGGTTGTTTTTGCCGTCGAGTTCAAACTGGACGCCCTGGGGCGTCGAATCGATCAGTGCCATGCCCGGGATAAGAACTGGCGCTGGAGCCGGAGCTGGCGCGCGGTTTTTAGCGGCCCGCTTTGGCGCCTGCCGGACCGTCAAATTCGGCTGTGGTTCGGTAATCGGGGGCGCGGGAACTGGAGCCGGAGCTGCTTGTTGAACTGGAGCCGGAGCTGGTTCGGTCGCTGCGCTCTCTGTCTTCACCGCTTGCGGAGCCGCTGTTAACCCATCGTCTTCCGATCGCACATGGAAGAACATAGCGACCGCGACAACCAGGATCACAGCAATCGCTCCCAGGATCGAAAACAGAAGCAGGCGCGGTGGCACGGTCGAGACTTCTTTCATCGCTTTCTGTGCGAGTTCGCGCGGCTGAATTTTTGGCTTCTCGTCTTGCTTCTTCGCAGAGAGCCGCGTGGACATTGTCGGTTGGAGCGCAGTAGGCAACGCCACTTCCAGTTCCGGCGTAGGCCGTGCTTCGAAGACGGGCTCTTTCAGGGGAGGCAGTTCATCCATCTCGGAAAAAGTCCGTGGCGCTCCGCCCGACCCAGACTGCGACTGCGCCATCATTGGATCGACTGAAAGACCGCCGGTTTGGGCATTCTCTTCTTGCGGGGGGGCTGCCGCTGACATTACGGCACGAGGCGTGCTGGTGCGCGCGACATAGGTTGGGCTGGTAGAGGGATCAGCCTGCAACGGTTGTGAGGATGTGCTACCGCCTGCTCCGGCCGCTACCGCTTTTGTCGCCGCATGCGGCGACGCAGCCGACGCAGGTTTCGCCGAAAGCTCGGTCGCATCCGGTCGCGCTGCCGGCTTTGGCAGATTCGTTCCTGCCACGGCGGCCGTTCCGCCCGCGCTGGCCGCCGAGGTTACAAACTTCATTGACGCCGCCGCTTTGGCCGCCGCATCCGGCTTCACGCTCACTGCTTTCTTCGGAACCTCGGCCGGCGCCTTGTGCTCGGGCTCTTTGCACTCTTCCAGATCCGCGACCAGCTCGCGCGCGCTGGCGTAACGCTCTGCGGGGTTCTTCGCGAGCGCCTTCATGATCACAGAAACTACTCCCGGTTGAATCTTCCCATTCACCGGTATCGGCTCAACTGGCGTCTCATTTTCAATCTGATTGACCAGCGCAACCGGATCCTCCGCGTCGAAGGCCTTCCGCCCGGCCACCATTTCATAAATAATCGCGCCCACCGTGAATAGGTTCGATCGCTGATCCATCGCCTCGCCGCGAATTTGCTCGGGCGAGCAATACGGCATCAGCCGGCCCAAGCCATTGCCAGCCTCAGCACTGATCAAGCTCATGTTTGAAATGCCGTAGCCGGTGATCTTCACGAGCCCATCCCACTGCACAACGATCTTGTCCGGTTCGAGCGATGAGTGCACAATCCCAAGCTTGGCTGCGGCTTCAAGCGCCGCGCAAACCTGGCGCGCGATATCCAGCAGATCCCAGATCGAAAACCCTTCGTTCCGGGCCAGCATGGTCGCAACGCTTTTGCCCTGGAGGTACTCCAATGCCGCGCAGAATTGGCCGTCGATTTCACCCGCGCCATAGAGCTGCGCAATATTCTGTCCCACCAGTGGCTGCGCGAGTTCGCCCTCAGCCTCAAGCGTCTTAACAAATGCTGCGGCGCGGTCGCCCAGCGGCGCCAGACGCTGCGTCTTAAGCGCCACGACCTGATTGCTCTGCGTGTCGAGCGCCTTGTAAATCAGGGCGGTTTCGGACTTCGAGATCTCGTTCTGAACGTCGAATCGGCCGAACATCGTTGCCATTGCGGTTAGCCTCGGGGTGGTTGCAGGAGTGGCCGGTCGAGCGGACCCGTGCACTTCCAGGCATTACTTCACCCAGTAAATGGTTTGGCTGAGGTCTTCAGGGAGGAGCCGAATCTAGGATAGCGTTATCTGCCCTACGTCTGGGAGTTACGAAAGTGAATAGCAAAACGCCGTGTTTCGCCCTGAAGCGCCCGTTGCAAGCCTATGGTGGTAAGGCATTTCCGGACGCTCAGCAACATACGGTTACCGATCCTTTGATCGGTACGTTATTCCGATACGTTATTAAAGAGGAGAACCGTCCGCGCTACTGGTCTGTGCCAGATCGATGTCTGACCAGCGGCGACGCGCTGAAGGTCCTCGTCATGCGCAAAGGCTCGACCACCGAGCTTTCAACAAACAAACACCGCGCCCGCCGCCTTCATTGCACGTGCGTCTTCGCGTCCGTGGCATCCGATTCAGGCTTTGGCAACGACTCCATCGCGTGCTCAATCCACTCCAATTGCTTCCTGCCATATAGAGCGGCGCCATACTCTTGCTCTGTTTTGTAAACGGCAACCATCGCACCTGGAGGCACCGCCGCCCGCAGTTTGTCTTTGCAGGCATTCGGCGTCGTCCGATCATAGGCCGTCTGCTGCAGGCGAAATTTCTTCGCTCGAACCTTGGGCACCCACTCGACCGGCTCCAGCGCCGCTGCTTTCGTCAGGAATTCTTTCTTCACATAAGCCGCGCGTTCATCTTCCGGTACAAAAGCGGAAGTTGCCATCCAGATCGGCCAATCGCCCCACGGGTCAAGTGTGTCCAGCACTTTGATGCGCGGGTCAACCGCCGACGCCAGAATTGCAATACTCGATCCCGATCCTTGCGTGAACATCCCAACCCGGCTCATATCGAGATCGCCGCGCGACGCCAGGTAATCCAGCACCATCTGCACATCATGCGCCGAGGTCGCAAGGCTCTCCTGCAATTCGCTGAGGAACCACTCCTTCATCGGCCGATCGTGATAACGATGCCCGGTGAGCGCTGAAACAAATCCAACCGCCGCAAAACCGTCCTTAGTCACCGCGGCCTGATATCGTTCGTCTCTGAAAATGTCAGTCTCGGAGGGATAGCCGTAGAGATAGACAAGCACCGCAGGCTTTTTAGTTCCCTTCGGCTTCATCACGTAAAGGTCGATCGGATCGCCCCACCGCCATTGCACGCGTACCAGATCGACTGTGTATTTTCCTTCATCGTTGGAATAGCCTATAAGCGGCCGTACCGGCCTTAAGTTACTTGTGGTCAGCTCGGGCGAGGTCCAATCCTCGTGCACGCCGTCAAAGCGTCTGTCGGATGGATCGGCAATGGGCGGGGATGCCGGCTCCAGTTGACCTGAGCCGATTTCCCTGAGAGATAGAAGAGCTATGACAATGACAATGAGCCTCAGGAAACCGAATAGGCGAACTGCTTGCATGGACTTACTCCAACCTCGGCAATCTTTAGATTGCAACATAGGATGATTGCAATCATGTAAAAAGCGGGCCCTGAGAAGCGGCCCGCCTTTAAGAAACGACTGCTTCGAATCATCCGAATCAGTCGCCTGACTTATCGGACCACGCAACCCGAGGGATTGCCGGCTACGAGTTGGATAGCCACGCTGACGCTGGGTTGAACGCAGCCGCCCATATCGCCGCCTGCTTCCGTTTTTCCGCTGTCCACGGGTGCACTACCGAGATTGTTCCCGTTGCCATCGGTCTGTTGGTAGTGTGCACGCAGAATCGCTGTCCCTGGATCCGTGAACTTCTTACCGTTGATGAGTACGTTCTTTACCGCAAGCGCGGGGATGTAATCAGGCGTCGTCGTGATCACATACGACTGCGAATCCTTGATCACCGCCTCAGCAGCGGTCAAAGCCGTGCCAAAGCTCACGATGCGCAACAGCGACCAGGCGCGATAAGCTCCGGACCGAACGTTCGGGAACGAAAGCCCGCCCGCCCAGATCTGGGTTTCCGCGCAAGGGAACGAACCGCAAGGTGTGTCCTTCGCTCCGGGCAGTCCACCGGCGCCATACGCCGTCGGCTGTCCTGGATCGGCGGCCACCCCCGTGCCGTTGTAGTAGGCCTCGAAAATCGGGTCCGTCCCATCCAGCGTCGCATAACCATAGCCGGTGCTGCTGGCGATGGAGTTGATATTCCCGTAGCTGAAGAACGCATAACCAATCCCGTCAATGCCGTTGTTTTTGACGGAATTCTGAACAGACTTTACCGCCTCGCCGGTGCCAATCCCACGCCACCGGCCGCCTTTGCCATCCGAAGACGGACAAGCAACGCTGCTCCCGGTGAGAGGATTCGCCCCGTTGACATTGGCTTCCTGGCTGACGCCCAGCACACTGCCGCCGACAACGGGACGACGGAACACGGTGGCTTCCGTCGTATTCATCGTGCCCGAAAGAGGCTCGCGCAGATAAACGGCGATTCCACCATTACTCAAACCGAACGCGCTGGCATCGCAGCTCGCGCCGGAAAAAGCTGTTTCCGCTTGGGCGTCGGTAACATTGGTGAGACCAGAGAGCTGGCCGCCGCTCCGTGAAAAGATGAAAGCAACCGGAGAAACGCCCACTGAGTAAGTCGTGTATTTCGGGACCGTCGATCCAGTGAACGGATCTTTGCCGCTGAGATTCCAGGCAAGAACGTTGGCTGTCGAAGTACTTCCGGGGTATCCGCTGGCAACCGCGTTGCCGACGAGAGCGTTCTTGTTGGCGCCGAATGCGGGACAAACGCCGGGGGAGTTGTTGTTGTTGTAACCCAGACCATCGGTTCCATCGCCCGAGCCGGGCGAACCATTGCCAACCTGGGAGTTCGTGCGGCACGTGGACCAGAGCGAATCTTCCGGACGGATATCAGTCGCAGATACGTTAACGGAAACGGTGCTGCCCGTGAACAGAGCCTGCACCGACGCAGGAGGCGTGCTATCCGTCGAGCCGTCAGGCCAAACCGTGATCGAATTCGCGGCGCTCGGGAATGGGTTCTGTCCCACGACGCAAGCGGGATTTGCGAAGTAGCAGCGGTTTCCTACCCCGGAGTCGACCTTAATGAATGCCCAGATGTTCGGACTGGCAGCGCTGTCCCAGATGATCCAGACAGCGCCTGCATCCACGTTAGCGGCCAGGCCCACATGGGTCGGACGAGTGTCGGTGAGGTTGAACGCACCATTAGTGTAGTGGAAACATGGAGCCGTCCCACCCGTCACGCACTTGCCATTGTTGTAAGTACCCAAAGCCAGCGTTTGCCACTGCGCTGAAGAGCCGGCAAACATTACTTTCACCTTTTGCGCCTGAGCCTGACTCCCCAGACCCACAATCGCGGTGATTACCATACCCGCGAGCAGTATTTTGATTCGCGACATTAGATTCTCCTTTTTCAATTTCTTTCTCGAAGACCAGACCTTAGGAACGCGCGCGGCGTTGCGCCACACGCGGGGAAAAACGGTGTCTTGCCGAGCACGAAGGCCGCGCCTTTTGCAGTCACGATAAAACCGATGCGGCACAACTGGGCAGGAGGATAAAGGAGACTCTGCGCCGTGTGTATGAACAGTTGAAGAAAATAATGTTAAGGCAGTGTGACAACTTAGTTCGCTAACTTATGGCCTGCAAATGTCTTCTTCCGTCGATTAGATAGACTTCCGCACTCATTGCCTTCCCAACAACGGCCGCCAAGGTTTCATGAATTCTCCTGCAATTACGAACGTGAGAGTCCGGGGGAAATTAACACTGGGTTAACTTTTGCTTGTTAACCATCCGCTAGAATCACTCTTCGTTTTTCAACCCCTCAATAAGCATTACGCATTCGGAGAGAAGCACAGTGAGTTCTTGCCCGGCTGACTTGTCCGTTCGCGTCGCGTGTGTGCTCGCCCTGGCCTTTGTAATTGCGCCTCTATGCTTTGGCCTGCCGCAGACAGATGTCGACGGGAGTAAGACAACGCTTTCGGGAACGGTTAGAGACCCGAATAAGGCCGCAATCGCGGGCGCAAAAGTCGCGCTGAACTATGCTGGCGTTGCCACCCTAGTAACTGAAACCGACGCCAGTGGCGCATACTCATTTGCTAACATCACCATTGGGACTTATAGCTTATCGATAACCTCTCATAACTTTCAGGAGAAGCACTACCAGAACATCAATTTGGCTCCGGGTCGTGAGCTAAAGGTGAATGTTTCGCTCGAGCCGTCAAAGGCAGACAGTGAAACAACACCCAAAGCTCTACCGGTGGGGCAGCCTCAGGCGCGCCAAAAAACGGACAGTAGTAAAGCTGCCCTTTCCGGCACAGTCACGGATCAGACCCAGGCCGTTGTCGTGGGAGCAAAAGTGTCTGTTACGAATGCAGAGGGCGCAAAGTTTGAAGCTCAAAGCGACGTCAAGGGAGTGTACTCATTCGTCAATCTCCCACCCGACACTTATACCTTGGCGGCCACGGCGCCGAACTTTGGCGTGAAGACTCTCGACGACATCAAACTGAGTGGCGGCCTTGAGCTGACGTTAGATGTTTCCCTCGAGCCGGCCGGTGAGAAGACCGAGGTTAACGTCGAATCCAGCAATGTGGGACAGGTAGAGACGGAAACATCTACAGTGTCGGGCACCATCACCTCCACAGAAGTCGTAAAGCTGCAACTCAACGGGCGCAATTTTTCGCAGCTCATCGCGCTCGCGCCCGGTGTCAGCAATCAGACCGGACAGGATGAGGGCAAAGTGGGAGTGGTCGGCAGCGTGAAATACAGCGTCAACGGCGGTCGGGTTGAGTACAACAGCTTCGAAATCGACGGCAGTGACGTGCTCAATACCGGGCTGAACGGCGCTTCCAGCACCCTCATGGTCTATCCGAGCCTCGACGCCATTCAGGAAGTAAAAGTGCTGACTTCTAATTATGGCGCCCAGTACGGCCGCACCGCATCGGGCACAACTCAGGTGACGACTAAGTCCGGCACGTCGACCTATCACGGCAACATTTATGACTTCGTCCGCAACGAGGCCCTAAACTCGCGCAATTTTTTCGATTTTACAAGTAAGGCTCCGCTTTACCGCCGCCAGGATTTCGGCGGCACGATCGGTGGCCCGGTCTATATTCCGCATTTGTTTAATACCAAGAGAGACAAGACTTTCTTCTTTTTCTCCGAAGAAGCACGCCTTGAGAAATCTCCAGTCGACTACAACCAAGCCGTTCCGGGACTGAAAGAGCGCGGGCTGATCTTGACGTCGCAGGGGGTCCAGCAAAACCTCGCATCGAGCCCGCTCACCGGAGCGCTCACACAGGTCTTCGATTTTTCGGACGTGTGCCCTCTGCCAAGCCAGATCAACGGCACGTTTAGCCGCCAGCAGTATCCGGATTGTCCTGGAACGCTGGCGAGCGATGGCTGGCACCCTCTGGGAAATATCGGGCTTTCGAACGTTATTCTCAGTGCGGGCGATGTCGGCACCCCGGTCGCCGACAAGAATGCAATCACCATCCTGAACGCAAATCTGATCCCTCTTCCGAACTCTGCAACCGGATGCAACTTCACCCTGCCGACCGGGAACCTTCTTGACCCTTCCGACCCTTATCGTTGCTACGTTGCTTCGGTCTCCCCCTCCACATATTGGCGGGAAGAATTATTCAGGGTCGATCAGCAACTAACGCCAAATATCAGAGCCTCATTTCGTTATATACACGACGCCTGGGATACCACCGTACTCGCACCGCAGTGGAGTTATCTGAGCACGACTAATCCTTCGGCCGGGACGTTCCCAACCATCCAAAACCGTTTCATCGGACCGGGCTTGAACCTGGTCGCGCGCCTGACTCAGACGATCTCTCCCACGCTGCTGAATGTCGTAGACCTCAGCTATACAAATGCAACCATCACTCTAACCGATCAGAACGGACCGGGCGGGGCTCGTTTTCAGCGCGACCCGTCGCTGGGCCAACCCCTCGTCGTCGACCCAGCGTATCCGGGAGAGTGCAATCCGACTATCAGCATTCAGCCGCCCATTGAACCCGGCACACCTATGCCCGAATGCGGCATGGGATACCTCTTCAATAACGGGTTCGGCGGAAAAATGCCGGGCGTGGCCATTCTCGGGACGAACGCAGCCTACGGCGGCAGAGGCTTTGCGTTCGATCCTTCCTACATGCCCTGGGGCCATACAAATCCGACTTATGCCATCCGTGACGATGTCGGTAAGTCATTCGGAAAACATACTCTTCAGATGGGCTTGCAATACATTTACTCCCAACGCAATCAGACCAACAATTCCATTGGTGCTGCTTCCGGCGACACACAGGGCTTGCTTACGTTCAGCAATCTGGCCCAGAGCAGCGGCAATGCGTTTGAAGATTTTCTTGCGGGCAACATCCAGAGTTTCACGCAGGATTCCGCTCAGAGCCGCTACTATCAGCGGTACCAGACAGCCGAACCATACGTTCAAGACGATTGGAAAGTCCGAAATGGACTTACGATCAACCTGGGCCTCCGTGTAAGCATATTTGGAACGTATCGCGAAAAGAACCGCCATGCATGGAATTGGGAATCGTCACGATTCAACGGAACAGCTTTCACAGTAGACCCCACCTATGGGGATTTGCTTTACAACGGCGCGCCGCTTACGTTGACTTCGTTCCAGGCCGATCCGGGCGCCATCAGCGACCTCGGACTTGTGCAATGCGGCATGGATCACAGTCCCCCCGGCTGCATGAGCGGTCATCTCTTTAATTGGGCGCCGCGGCTCGGCTTTGCGTGGGATCCGAAAGGCGACGGTAAGACCTCCATTCGTGGAGGCTACGGAATTTTTTACGAGCACGGCACGGGCAACGAGGCCAACACCGGCTCGCTCGAAGCAAGCGCCCCGGTTGTCCTTAGCGTTACGCAGCCTCTTCCGGTGAGTTATCCCTGCATTGGCAACATCGGATATGGTCCTACCTTTAATCCAGCTTCCGAACCTTGCGAAAAAGAAGGTGTGACGTCGCCCCCATCCGGGTCGCTCTATCCAATCGACGTCACGTCCATTCCGACGCATGCTGTTTGGCCGTATGCCCAGCAATGGAGTTTCGGAGTTCAGCACGAACTACCGAACGATCTTGTGGCTAATATCGCTTATGTCGGCAGCAGGGGAACTCATCTGACGATCGAGCGCCAACTCAATCAAAGATTACCGCTTCCGGCGGGCGAGAATCCTTTCGGCCCGAATGAGCCACTAACGTTGAACGATTGCACGACACCGCCAACAGGCATAGCCGGGCACCCGGGAGATGGTACGACGGCCTTCCAGCTCCAGAGTGGAACAGTGGTCAGCCCTAACAATCCCGCTTACGTGTATCTGCAAGCGGCCTGCGAGAATCAGTTTATTCCGAACGTCAACTCGCTTCCGGGCCGTCCTTATCCGGGCTTAGGGCGAGTTCTCGCCCTACAAAACGTCGCAAACTCGAGCTATCACGCATTGCAGTTCACCTTGCAACATACGCGGGGGCCACTCACCGGAGGAATTTCGTATTCGTATAGCCATTCCATCGACGACTCATCGGACCGCAGCGATCCGATCCTAGTCGACTCTTATAACCTCCGCGAGAATCGCGCGAGCTCAAGCTTCGACGAGCGCCACCTGCTGAACATCAACTATATTTATCAGTTCTCGCTGAAGAACATTCCACGCCACTTCAGCGACTGGGCAAACGTTCGGGAACCGGGGAGCGGCGCGCCCGCGAGCAAGTGCTGTTCGGAGTTCGTGGATAGCTTCCTCGACGGCTGGGAATTTTCCGGCATAACGCTCTTTCAGTCCGGTACGCCGTTCACCGTCATCAATACGGTCGGTAACACCGGAATTTCCGTAACTGACAACGCGGGAGTTTCCAGTGGCCTCGGGATCGCGTCATCCTATCCCGACATTGTGCACGGGTGGCAACCAAGTCCTGGCGGCAACCCCCAAAGTTTCGGGCCGCTTTTACAGAATCCATCGCAGTATGTCGCACCCCGCGGCCTCACCTTCGGCGATGCAGGCCGAAACTTCGCCAATAACCCATCGCGCCTCAATCTTGATATGGCGCTCGCGAAGCGCTTCAAGATCAAGGAGTCAGGCCAGCTTGAATTCCGCGCAGAGGCCTTCAATATTTTCAATCGAACTCAGTTTCGGATCTACGATCCGGACAATCCTTCGGGTACAGGCAACAACGTGATCAGCTGTTATGCGGGTCCGGCTTATTCCGCCGGATTTTCCGGCAGCGGCGTCAACTGCGTGAACGGT
>Ga0210389_10004017_pt1 | contig 11462 bp, 12 predicted proteins | sample IncBWH28OmetaG_FD_160127 | JGI IMG/M metagenome (GOLD analysis project Ga0210389, IMG submission 160127) | Forest soil microbial communities from Barre Woods Harvard Forest LTER site, Petersham, Massachusetts, United States - Inc-BW-H-28-O ... | reverse complement strand
CGCCATCGCTACGGCGTCCTCCTCGGCCATCCCGGGGGTGATCTGCGCGGAGATCGCGGCGATGGCCTGGTGGACGCGCTCGCGGACGTCGAGCAGCTTCTCGGCGGCGTAGTTCGGCCCTGTTGCCTCGTAGTCAATCTCGGTAGTCACTGGAAGCCTCTCGTCGCTCGAGCCGACCGGGAGATGCCGGCATGTACGGACGACGCTAAGTGGCTTGTTGCCTGATAGGCAACGCTTGTTGTCAGAATTAACATGGCTTTCACATGCGCGCGGCTGGCGTTTCCGTCAGGCGCAGGCGCGCCGGATCACAGGTCGAGGCTGAGCCGGGGGGTCAGCGCCCGGGAGACGCAGATCATCATGTAGTTGTTGGCCGCGCGTTCCTTGGCGGTCAGGACGGAGTCCCGGTGATCGGGGACACCGGCGAGAACGGCCGTCTCGCACGCGCTGCAGATGCCCTGCTCGCACGAGCTCATCACGCTGGGAATCTCCGCCCGCACTGCGTCGAGGACCGAGACTCCAGGGGGCACGGTCACGGTGATGCCCGACCGCGCCAGCTCCACTTCGAAGCCCTGATCCTCGCTCCGGTCGGCAGGCGCCGGCGGCGCCACGAAGCGTTCCAGCCGGACGGGGATGTCGGGCCTGGTCTGCTCGCCGACGGCAACTGCCGCGTCCAGCATCGCGGTAGGCCCGCAGCAGTACGCCGCCGCGCCGGCCGGCAGGGCCGCGAACGCCGCGGCCAGGTCCGGCAGGCCTGCCTCATCCTGGGGGACTACGTGCAGCTCGCCGCCGGGAAGCGCCGACAGCGCGTCGAGGAACGCCATGTGATCCCGGCTTCGGCCGCCGTAGACAAACGTCCACGTGCTTCCGCGGCGCGATACCTCGCGGGCCATCGCGAGCAGCGGAGTCACGCCGATGCCACCTGCGAGGAACAGGTAATGGCTCGCCTGCTCAAGGGCGAACGCGTTGCGGGGGGCGCTCGCGCGCACCGCCACTCCAGGGGCCGCGATCCGGTGTACCTCCGCCGATCCGCCCCTCCCGTCCGGCGCGTTGAGGACCGCTACGTGATAGGCACCGCGCTCTCGCGGGTCGCCGTGCAGCGAGTACGACCGCATCAGGCCGGACGGCAGGTGAAGATCGATGTGGGCGCCTGGTGTCCATTCCGGCAGTGCCGCCCCGCCTTCCGGCAGTGCCGGCGCGCCTTCCGGCAGTGCCGCCGCGCCGGGGGCGGCGAGCTCCAGGCTGATCACGCCGGTCGCGACGGCCGCCACGGAAAGCACGACGAGATCGAGCACCGGACGCGCCTTGAGCGGGCCCATGCCGGCGGAGGTCACGGTCGGAACCCTGGCGGTCAGTGCTGGATCGAGGTGAGCTCTGGCCGGTAGTTGGCGCTCACCAGAAGAAGCTCGGCCCCGGTGCGTTCCGCTGAGAACCGGTGGGGGCGGGCCGCGTCAAAGTGCGCCGCCGTGTCCTTGCGCAGCTCGTAGAGCACGCCGTCGAACTCCAGCTCCAGCGTTCCGCGCAGCACGTAGATCCACTCCTCGCCGCGATGGCGGGCAGGAGCGGGCGGCTCGCGGTCGGCCGGAACGCGAACCCGCAGGGCCTCCAGCGCGCGCGAATCAGGAAAGCCGCTACTCGACACGATCTCCAGCCCGCCCGCGGCGTGGCGCGGGGCGTCAGGAGCGAACGTCGCCAGCGGGGTACCCGCCACGTCCTCGCCGAAGAGCGCGCCCACGCGCGTCCCGAGCGCGGCGGCCAGCTCAACCAGGATTCCCACGGAAGGCTGACGCTCGCCGGACTCAAGGCGGGAAAGGTGCGCCTTGGAGACGCCGGTTGACGCGGACACCTGATCCAGCGTCAGTCCGAGGGCCTCCCTGGCCGCCCGCAGCCGATCGCCAAGTGCACTCACCGCCAAGTTGGTCTCCATGACGTCGTAGGCTAACCGGTGATTGCCTCTGAGGCAAATGTTGTTGTCACTCGATACTCTTGTGCCCACCGGGCTGGCCATTTGATGAGCGCGAGGACGGCGGGTGATGATGGCGGCATGGGAGCTTCCGCAGACGCCGATGACGCGCTGGCCGGGCCGAGGCGGACGCCGTGCCTGCCTGAGCCAACCGGTCCGTGCCCGGTCGGCACCACCTCCTTGTGGCTGACAGACACCTCCCGCCCCGATCCCTGGGTCGCGGGGGTGACCGCACGCGAGCTGATGGTCTCACTGTGGTATCCGGCAACCTCGCCGGACGGGCGCCGAGCCGCGTACATGACGCGCGCGGAATCCGAACTCCAACTCACAAGCAGGGGCATCACAGGCGTCCCGCCGGACGCGCTGAGCACGACGCGGACCAACGCAGTCAGCGACGCCGTACCGGCCGGGCGTCAGCGCAGCCTTCCCCTCGTCGTGCTCTCGCCCGGCTTCACCAACTCCCGCAGCGCGCTCACCGCCTTGGCCGAGGACCTCGCCAGCCACGGCTACGTCGCGGCTGGGATTGATCACACCTACGAGAGTCACGCCACGGCCTTTCCCGATGGACGGGTCACCACCTCCCTCGCCCGCGCGGCACGCCGCAGGGACGACGGGTTCAAGGAGAAACTGGCGGCAGGCCGGGCAGCCGATGTCTCCTTCGTGCTCGGCGAGCTGACCGGCGCGCAGCCAGCATGGCCGGGCGCCGGGCTGATCGACCCGTGCCGGATCGCGATGGCCGGCCACTCCGCCGGCGGCGCCGCCGTCATCGCCGCCATGCTGGCCGACGCCCGCATCCGCGCCGGCATCGACATGGACGGCGGCACTGCCGCCCCGATCCCGGACCACGGCCTGTCCCGGCCATTCCTGTTCCTGGGCAAGCAATCCAACTACACCCCAGGAAGCGGAGGCGCCGTTACCACCTGGGAGCGTGACTGGACCCACCTGACCGGCTGGAAGCGGTGGCTCCTGGTTGCCGGGGCGATACACGCTTCCTTCACCGACCTGGCGCTGCTGGCCGATCAGAGCGGCATCGACATCGGCCCCGGCCTCTCCGGAGCCCGGTCCCTGGACATCACCCGCGCCTACGTCCTGGCCTTCTTCGACCAGCACCTGCGCGGCAAACCGCAAACGCTGCTTGACCGGCCGTCAGCACGCTATCCCGAGGTCACGTTCGCTTTCCCGGCGGCTGATACTCGCGCATAGCGCACCGGCCAAAGCAGGGGCGCGCCGCTGCCTGGGGCCGACGGAAAAAACCAGCACCCATAACGCGGTGCGGGGGTTGCAACCGTTGGCTGGTCCGGCGTGTTGCAGCAGGCATAAGAGTGTTCTAGCTAGTAAGATTGGCAGGCACCAGAATAGAACTGAATGCCGTCAAGGGGGTGCCGGGTGGGCAGGCTGCGGCAGATCGCGGCGCCGTTCGTGGCCGGCGCCCCGGCGGGGGCGCGGGGGCGTACCCGGCTGCGGGTCTCGGCAGAAGACGCCGCGGTGCTGCGGGCCGTGGGCTCGCACCTGGGGTCGCTGGCCGCGGGTGACCTGGCGGCCCGCTGCGCGGAGGGCCGGCTGGATGCGAGAGGCCGGGCGGTGTCAAGGCGGGAGCGGAAGCGGGCGCTGACCGCGGGGTCGTCGTCGCGGTGGGCGGGCGCGATCACCCGGGTCAGCGAGGACCAGTGGCGGCTCGCCGACCGGAACCTGCACGCGGAGCGCGCCAGCCTGCGGGCGCGGGTCCGGCGGATCGAGGCACGGGCCGCCGTCCCCACGGGCGGGAAGAATGGCCGGGTCCGCGGGTACGCGACCCCGGCCGAGCGGCACACCAAGGCCATCCGCCTCAAGACACTCAAGGGCCGGCTGTCCGAGGTGCAGCGGCGGCTGGACAGCGGTGCCGTGTCCGTCGTGCGCGGCGGGAAGAACCTGCTGTGCAAGAGGAACAACCTCGCCGCGGCCGGCCTGACCGAGGACCAGTGGCGGCAGCAGTGGGACGCCGCGCGCCTGTTCCTGACCGCCGACGGCGAGGCCGGCAAGCGGTGGGGTAACGAGACGATCCGGTTCAACCCCGACGAGGGCTGGGTGGAGGTTAAGCTTCCCGCCCCGCTCGCGTCCCTGGCGAACGAGTCGCACGGCCGGTACCGGCTGTCGTGCCCGGTCGCCTTCTCCTACCGGGGCGATGAGGTCGCCGCCCAGGCCGCCACCGGGGCGATCCGCTACGACATCACGCTGGACCCGGCATCGGGCCGGTGGTACCTGGACGCCAGCTGGACGGTCCCCCGCAGGCCCGCGCCTGCGCTGGGGGAACTGCGGCGCGACCCGGTGGTGGCCGTCGACCTGAACGCCGGCCACCTGGGGGTCGCCGTCGTCGCGTCCGACGGGAACGTGCTCGGCGTCCCGTTCACGGTGCCGCTGGACCTGGCCGGGCGGCCCGCCGCCACCCGCGACGGGCGGCTCCGCGCCGCGGTCAGCGGCCTGATCGCCACCGCCCGCGAGCACGGGGCGCGGGCCGTCGTGGTCGAGGACCTTGACTTCACCCAGGCCAGGGACGAGGGCCGCGAGCGGGACGGGAACCGCCCGTCGCGCGGGAAGCGGGGCTGCGGGTTCCGCCGCCTGGTCGCTGGCATCCCGACCGGGAAGCTTTGTGACCGGCTGGTGCAGATGACTGCCAACGCGGGGCTTTCCGTCATTGTCGTTGATCCCGCCTACAGCTCGCGGTGGGGGGCGCAGCACTGGCTCGCCCCTTTGCGCGAGCATCACCCGAAGGCGACCGGGCACCACGCGGCAGCGCTGGTGCTCGGGCGACGCGGGCTCGGCCACCGGGCCGGGCGCCGCGCGAACGGGAACCGCGCCGCCCCGGAGGACGCGGCACGGCCAGCCCCGGCGCGGCCCCGGCAACCACCGGCAGCCGGCCCCGCACCCAGGAAACCCGCCACCCCACGAGGCCCCCGGCAGCCACCCGGCACCAAGACCGGCCGGCCTCACCGGACCACGGCGGGCGACCAGGCGGCCCAGCACCGTACGGGGCCGCCGGCACCGCAGGACCATCTCCTGCACGCTCGATTAGGAACGGTTGCCCGGATAGCTTGTGCCGGAGGAGCTGCACCGGCGACTACCAGCCGGCCAGAGCCAGCGGCTCCGCCGCAAGCCCGAAGGAGAGCGATGTTCGCGCGCGTGATCACAGCCCGGGCAGGCGCCGAAGGATTCGACGGCGCCATCCGCCTTGCCGAGCAGCAGCTGCCCGGCGCCCGCCAGATGCCCGGGTTCCAAGGCTATTACCTGCTCACCGACGCCGAGACCGGCAAGCTCGTCATCATCTCGCTGTGGGAGACCCGCGAGCAGATGGACGCGGTCACAGCCGGGGCAGGGGCGTCCGGCATCCGGGACCAGGGCATTCCAGCCACGGAACTCACGGCACTGCACCTGGAAACCTACGAAGTCGCGATGCACATCTGAGTCCCAGGTCTTCAACATCACGCCTGGTCAAAGAGGTTTCCAGACAGGCTCAAAGGACTGCGTAGCTCTTCAGGTCTGGTCTCCGAGCCGGCGGCTCAGCCGTTGGCCAGGGTACGGTCGAGGAGGGGTAGCAGGCGGTCCCAGTGGCGCTGCAGTGCGATGGGGTTGAAGGCGTCGGTGTCGGACATGGTGTAGCCGTGGATGGTGCCGGGGTAGATCTCGGTGGTGTAGTCGACGCCTGCAGCGTCCAGAGCCTGGTTGAGTTTGCTTATGGCCTCGGGCCTCATGTCGTTTTCGGCGAGGCCGAGGTGGACCTGGGCTGTGAGCTCGCGGACGAGACGGTGCGGGCTGTCGGGTGCGTCGGTGACCAGGAAGCCGGGGTGGAATCCGGCGACGGCGGCCACTTGGCCGGGGTGGGCTGCTGCGGTGCGCATCGCGAGGGCGGCGCCTATGCAGTAGCCGATCACGGCGGCCGGCCCGGCGCTGACCTCGGGCTGGGCGGCGAGGAACCTGAGGAAGGCGTCGGCGTCGCGCAGGACACGTTCGGTGGTGTGCCCCTCGATCAAGGGCATCAGCTGGGCGATGACCGCGGGCCGGATCTCTTCTCCGATGTGCTCAGGAAGCTCGGTCACCGGTGCCGGGCCGTGCCGGTAGTAGAGGTTGGGGACGAGCACGTAGTACCCGTGCCCGGCCAGCTCGCGGGCCATCTCCCGCAGTACGGGGCGCAGGCCGAAGGCGTCGGTGTACAGCAGTACGCCCGGGTGCCGCTCGCGATGGTCGGGGAAGACGGCAAAGGCGTCGGCCTGGCCGTCCGCGGTGGGGATCTGCAGAGTCTTGGCGGGCATAGCTTCTCCTGTCGTGGTTGACGTGTTGAGCCTGTGGTCAACACGACAGGGCGGTGCCCGCGCAGCAGCGCAAGGTCCCCGATCGATCAACGGGCCGACTCCGGCCCGCACGGCACTCAGAAGAGCACCGGGTCACCAATCCGTGTGTGGCGCAATGCCGTCCCGGTAATCATCGCTACGCAATGTAGCACACCGGACAAAGCGGCCGCCCCGGGGTTCCGGCCGGTCTCAGTTCGCCCACGGGGGCGCGATCCGGCTGCCGTCGGCCATGACCGCCTCGAGACCGGGCGTCGTTGTTACCCAGGCGGTGGCACCGGCTGTCCCGCCGTCCAGGCGCAACTCGCTGCCGGCTGGCACGAGGACGACGTCACCCGCAGCGAGGACACCGGCTATCCCGTCCAGCGTGACGGTGAGTTCCCCCTCGAGCAGGAGCAGCACCTCCTCCCGGGTGGGCCGGTGGGCGACTCCGCGCAGGCCAGCGGGCACCTTCAACTGCCAGGCGCAAAGCTGCGCGCTGCCTCGGGACGGTGCTACGAACGAACTGAATGTGCTGCCGTGCACCTGGTGCACGGCGGCGTCGGCGGAGCGGATGACTGGCACGGGTCCTCCAGATGGTCAAGTTGCTTGACTACATGGTCAAGCAGATTGACCTATATGTCAAACTGTCGTCATGACTGATGACAGCGGCGTAGCGGTAGCGATGCTCGTCCTCGGTGCTGCGACGCAGGTTATAGACGGGATCCAGCGCGGGCTGGCCGAGCGCGGCTTCGCTGATGTCCGGCCAGCGCACGGGTTCGCCTTCGTCCGGATCAGCGCGGGCGACGCCTCGATGATCGACGTCGCCGACTACCTGGGTGTGACCAAGCAGGCCGCCAGCCAGCTCGTCGAGCAGCTCGTGCAGCGCGGGTACGTCATCCGCGAGGCCGATCCCGGTGACGCCCGGTCCCGGATACTGAAGCTAACCGACCGCGGCTGGGCGTGCACCCGGGCCGCCGAGCAGGCTGCCGCCGACACCACCGACGCCTGGAGACGCCAGCTCGGCACCGCCGCCCTGGGCGCCTTGCAGTCAGCCCTGCAAACGGTCGTACCACCGGGCCGGCTCCGCCCAGCGTGGTGATCGGCACTGTTCCGCCAAGCGGCGCCCACCTTGGGCGCGTCGGCATCGGCTCGTGCGGCGCTTCGCCGCGTGGTCAGGTGAGCGGTACGGGGATGCGATGATCGGGTCTGCCGTCCTTGGCGAGGATCCAGTGCGAGTCGGCGGTGGCCCGGTAGAGTCGCAGGCCGGCGCCGGCCCGGACGTCCTCGCTGGTCCATTCCAGGCCGCCGTGTGCGACTGAACGGCGGGAGAATGCCTCGATACCCTGGGTGGTCTCGCCGTCCTCAAGCAGTTGCGCGGCGGCGGACATGTACACGCCTTGCCCGGCGCCGATCGGCGCCTGCGAGTCGAAGATCGCGATGCCCACCTCAGGTCGCACCGCGATGTTGCGAGAGTGGGTGACGTCGGGTGAGGAAACCCAGAGGAACTCCGTGAAGCCGATGTGCGCGAAGTAGACCGGTGAGCTCCACGGCCGTCCCGCCGCGTCGGCGGTGGCCAGGACGAGGTAGCGGCTGGCTTCGATGATGTCCGACACGGTCTGCGCGGCCGGGCCGGCGCCGCTCATGTCAGCTGGCCTGGTGCCGGCTGGCCCGGTGCCGGCTGGTCGCGGCGTACCTTGAACCTCAGGTGCAGCACCCGGTCGCCCTGGATGACCACGTGGGGATCCTCCAGTAGATGCTGCCCGTCGATACTGCCGAAGTAGCGCTTGCCCGACCCGAACACCACCGGCACCACGTCCATCGCAACCTCGTCCACGAGGCCGGCCGAAAGAATCTGGCCGCCCACTTCGCCGGCGTTCACGGCGACGATTCGGTCCCCGGCAAGCTCTTGGGCCTTGCCGATCGCGGCCGTCACGTCGTCGACGAAATGGTAGGACGCCTCGGGGTGCCAGCCCTCGGGCTTGGGCCGGTGGGAGACCACGACCACGTGGTCGCCCGCGGGCGGGTGACCCTCCCAGCCGTTCACCAGGTCGAACAGGCGGCGGCCCATCACGATCGTGCCGATCGCCTTCCACATCGACCGGACGTACTGCGCCGATGCACGTGAGACCCTGAAGGCGCTTCCAGCTCCGGAGTGGTCGAACTGCTGGTCGCCGTCCTCGGTGATCGGCGTGTCCCCGTCGAAGTACCAGTCATGGAGCGGCCCGACGTCGTCGTTCTTATCGGCGATGAAGCCGTCCACCGACACCACGTTGTGCAACATTACCGTGCCCACAGGGTCTGTCTCCTCTCCTCGACTCTCCTCGCGCGTTTACCCCGATCTTGTCGCCCAGGGGGCGAATGGGCTTGTAAAAAATCAATCAGCGGGCATCGGGCCGCTGTCCGGCGGGAACCCCTGCTCGGCGGGGAACCGGCGCCGCAGGGCCAGGTATCCCGTCGGGGTGTGGCCGGTGAAGGCCTTGAACTCCCTGCTGAAGTGGGCCTGGTCGAAGTAGCCCGCCGTTTGAGCGACCCCCGGCCAGTCGACCGGACGCAGGGCGTCTACGGACAAGATCAGCCGCGCAAAGCGGTAGATCCGCGCCACCTGCTTCGGGGTGACCCCGACATGAGACTTGAACTGCATGGCCAGGTGATTGCCGCTCACTCCGGCGGCATCGGCCAGCGCACCAACCGGGACCACGCCGTGGGAAGTCGCCAAACGCCCGCCCGCGTGCTGGACCAGGCCGAGACCGCGCGACGGCGCCTCGGCAAGTCGCGATCGCAGCTCCTCCTCCAATACCCGCAGTGTCTCGGTGGCCGATGCGATGTCGCCGAGCTGGTTGCGAATCCGGTCCAAAGACCGTTGCCAGACGGCGTCGGCCGGCACCCACCGGTCCCGCAGCTCGGTCGCCGGCATGTCCACGAACGGCGAAATCCCCCAAGGCTTGAAGTGAACCCCGACCAGCCGCACCCGTGTGGGGTACTCGAAGAGGAAACGCCTGGTCCATACACCCATGAACAACCCACCGGTGAAGACTGCCGGCGGCACCGAAGGGTCGGAATCCCACAGGCGGGCGGGTCCGCCCAGGTTGATGAACAGGTGTGCCGAAGGCATCGGCGGGACGTTCATCCGGCGGTGGCTTGGCACCCCGGTCAGGCAGTAGATGTCGTCGATGAACTGGTCGAGCGGTGGGGCGGGCACCCGGCCGACGTATTCCATCGACTCAGTGTCGCCGACGAGAACTGCTGTGGGGAAGGTCACTGGAAGAGGCAGGCCGTCCCGGAAGTTACACATTGCCGTCTGACTTCCGAAGGAGAAACAAACCCCGATGACTGACATATCAGAGCGCCCGGCACTTGGCACGCTCGACCCCACTGGGCGCGCCCTGCTGTTCACCGAGGCGCGGACCGCGAACGCCTTCGCCGAAACCCCGGTGAGCGACGCGGAGCTTGCCGCGATCTGGGACCTGGCCAGGTGGGCACCCACCTCGGCGAACACCCAGCCGCTGCGGGTGCTGTACATCCGGCCTGGCGAGGGACGCGCCCGCCTGGTCAAGCACATGTCCGAAGGCAACCAGGCCAAGACCGCCGCGGCCCCCGCCGTCGCGGTCCTCGCGGCGGACACCCGGTTCCACGAGCACATCCCGACCGTGTTCCCGATGCGGCCGCAGATGCAGGACACATTCGAGAAGCAGGAGGAGCTGCGGCTGAAGCACAGCAACTTCAACGCCACGCTCCAGGCGGGCTACTTCATCCTCGCGGTCCGCGCCCAGGGCCTGGCGGCAGGCCCGATGACCGGCTTCGACGCGGCCGGGCTCGACGCCGAGTTCTTCCCCGACGGCCGCTACCACTCGATCCTCGTGGTGAACATCGGCCACCCCGGCGAGAACGCCTGGTTCGACCGCCTGCCCCGCCTTGACGAGGACGACGTCATCAGCTGGGCCTGACGGCGACATTATCCGGCATAATCGCAAATCCGTCGTGGGCGGCACTTCCCGGCAGATGTGATAATTCGTCAGATTGCTTGACATGTCTGATGGATCGGGCGGACCATCGCCGTCCGACGAAGAGATCGAGCGCAAGCTACGCGAGCTAACCGAGGAGATCTCGGGCGCGTCCCGGATCCGGGAGCCGTCCGCGGCCGAGCGCGAGAGGGCCGCCAACAAGCAGTCGAAGGCGCCGGCACGCCAGGCGGGCCCTTCCCGCCGTCGCGGCGGGCGGGCACTCGGCTGGTCGGTGGCGGTGGTGGTCCTCGCGGGAGCCGGTTTTTTCGTCTGGCACCACCAGTCCCCGTCGGGCGCTGGCGGCCCCAATGATACGCAAGTCGTGACCAGCGGCGCGGTGCCCCGGACGTCAGCGCCCGCGACATCAACGCCCTCCCTGGCCGCTACGCCGTACAGTGGACCGCCCGCCGACCCGTTCGCCCGCACCCCGGCCGATCACTGGGCGGACGGCGCGGCGGGGATCACCATCCCGGCAGCCGCTTCGCACGGCCCCTTCACGACCAGCGAGGTAGCCGCCGCTTACACGACGACGCGCAGGCTCCTGATCGCGCAGAACCTTGACCATACGACGCTGCTCGGCGGTGCTCCGACGGCGTTCGCGGACGTGCTCACCGCCCAGCAGCGAACGCAGTTCATCGCCGGGCTGGACAAGATCGGCGTGGACAAGAAGGGCTTCGAGCTGAGCACGCGCACCTGGGTGGCCTCGTTCGCGCCCGGCACCACCGCACTGATCGGCACCGCTATCAAGGCATACGGGACGATGAGCGCCCGGTCAGCGGTCGACAGCGGCAAGACCGTCCTCGACGTCGACGTCAACTACCGCTTCGTTTACGCGGTGGAGCCGCCGCGCGCTCCGGCGGACTGGATGCGGGTCGTCGGGCAGGTAACCGGATACATCGAGTTCAATGACTGGCAGGACCCGGGAGGGCCGATCCAGCCATGGGATGTCTCCGCCTTCCCGGCCGAGGCCGGCTCCAGGTGCGGCACGGCAGACGGGTTCAACCACCCGGACTATCCCGGCGGCCCGCCGGACAAGGTCAAGCCGAGCGGAGCGCCCATCAACCCGTACTCGATGAACAACCCGGCCAAGACCGGAACCTGCGGAACGACCACCGGCACCTGACGCAACCGGGCGGCCTCAGTTCCGGACTAGTCAGCAGAACGGATTCAGCTGACTGCTCCACCCCGACTGCTGCGCAG
>Ga0210389_10004016_pt1 | contig 11464 bp, 9 predicted proteins | sample IncBWH28OmetaG_FD_160127 | JGI IMG/M metagenome (GOLD analysis project Ga0210389, IMG submission 160127) | Forest soil microbial communities from Barre Woods Harvard Forest LTER site, Petersham, Massachusetts, United States - Inc-BW-H-28-O ... | reverse complement strand
CTGGAGATGGCGGCGGGGCCGGAGGTGCTGGCGGGGCCGGAGGTGGCATCGGTGCTGGAGGGGGTGGCGGGGCCGGAGGTGGAATCGGGGGTGTCGCCGGGCGCGAGGGCGGCGGGCTTGGCGAGACCGCGGCGCTTGGACGGCTGGACCCGGGGGGCCTCGCCGGCCTGCTTATCGTAGTGCGGCGGCCAGGGGGCGTCCGGCAGGCCGGCCGCCTCGTCCCGCGCCGCCAGCTCCAGCAGTGGCTCCAGGGACCCGATGGCCTCGTCCATGCCTGCCCACGGGTCGCCAACCTCAGCGAACCGGGCTGGGACCGTGTCGATGGTGAACGCGGCCGGGTCGCACCCAGAGACCTCGTCCCAGCTCAGCGGCGTGGAAACGCGCACGTCCGGCAGCGGGCGGACGGAGTAGGCGGACGCGACGGTGCGGTCCTTGGCGTTCTGGTTGTAGTCGACGAAGACGCCGTGCCGTTCCTCCTTCCACCACTTCGAGGTCGCCAGGTCCGGTGCCCGCCGCTCGATCTCCCGGGCCACCGCGACGGCGGCCCTTCGCACGTCCGTGAACGACCACCGCGGCGAGACCCGGGCGTAGATGTGCATGCCCCGGGACCCGGACGTCTTCGGCCATCCGGTAAGGCCATGGTCCGCGAGGACGTCCCGCGCGACGAGCGCGACGTCCAGGATCTGCCGCCACCCGATGCCGGGCACCGGGTCGAGGTCCACCCGCAGCTCGTCCGGGTGATCGAGGTCGCCGGCGCGAACCGGGTGCGGGTTGAGGTCGATGCAGCCGAGGTTGACGACCCAGGCGAGGCCCGCGGCGTCCCGCAGCACCACCTCGTCGGCGGTTCGCCCGGACGGGAACCGCAATGTCGCCGTCTCGACCCAGTCGGGGCGCTTGTCGGGGGCGCGCTTCTGGAAGAACGGCTCCTCCTCGGCCCCGTTCACGAAGCGCTTCAGCGCCATCGGGCGCGCCGCGACCCCGCCCAGTGCCCCGTCCGCGACTGCGAGGTAGTACCGGATCAGGTCCATCTTCGTGTGCCCGGTGCGCGGAAAGAACACCTTGTCCGGGTTCGAGACCGGTACCTCACGGCCAGCGACCTCGATGACGGTCTTAGCGGTTGCCAAGAATCTCTCCCAGGTCGAAGCTGACGGGTTCTTCGAGCTGGCCGAAGGTGCACGAGCGCGGGTCGCGGTCGGGCCGCCAGCGGACGAACTGGCCAGTGTGGCGCAGTCGCGGGCCCTCCATGTGGTCGTAGCGGACCTCCAGGACCCGCTCTGGGCGCAGTGGCGTGAACGACAGGTCCTTGCCGACGTTCCACCGGCTGTACTCCGAGCTGCGCGGGTGGCGGGTGCCCTCCGGCTGCTGCCCCCCGGGGGGACGACCTCCCGTACCCCCCGCGGAGTGTCCCCCGGTGGGGCGACCTCCCGTACCCCCCGCAGGGCCCGCCGCCCAGTTCCACGGATGTCCCTCGAAGGTCGTGATGAGGGGGTCAAGCTCCGTGCGCAGGGCCTTGCGCATCGCCATCGGCAGCGCGCCCACCACGCCGATGCTGGCCAGCTGGCCGTCGTCCTTGTACAGCCCCAGCAGCAGCGACCCGATCGCGTCGTCGCCGGTCTTGTGCGGGCGGAAGCCGGCCACCACGCAGTCCGCCGTCCGCTCGTGCTTGACCTTGAGCATGACCCGCTTGTTCGGCTCGTAGGCGATGGCCGGGTCCTTGGCGACCAGGCCGTCCAGGCCCGCGCCTTCGAACTGGGTGAACCACAAGGCCGCGGTCGCGCGATCGGTGGTGGCGGGGGTGAGGTGGATGGGGCTGCCGGCGGTTGCGAGGGCGGCCTCCAGGGCGGCGCGGCGCTCGGTGAACGGCCGGCCGGTGTAGTCGTCGTCGCCGAGGGCGAGCAGGTCGAAGGCGATGAAGTGCGCGGGAGTCTCGGCAGCCAGCTTCTTCACCCGGCTGGCGGCGGGGTGCAGCCGCAGTTGAAGCGCCTCGAAGTCCAGCCGTCCGGTGCCGAAATCCGGCAGGATGATCTCGCCGTCGATGACGCAGCGGTCCGGGAGCTCGCTAAGGATCGCGGTGACGAGCTCGGGGAAGTAGCGGGTCATCGGGCGCTCGTTGCGGCTGCCGATCTCCACCTCCTCGCCATCGCGGAAGACGATGGACCGGAACCCGTCCCACTTGGGCTCGAAGACATAGTCGCCGTCGGGGATGGCGGTCAGCGGCTTGGCCAGCATCGGCTCGACTGGCGGCATGACGGGCAGGTCCATGGTTCTCAGATACCCCCTACCCGACGCCGGTCCACTCGGTGGAGTGCTTCCACAGCAGTTCGGCGAGCTCTGGCGTGGCGACCGGGCTGGCGTCGACGGCCTGGCACTTGTCGTAGTACAGGCCCGACTGGCCCGCCACCTTGGCGGACGTGGCGCAATGCAGCGAGGTGAGCGCGCCTTCCTCGGTGGAGATCATCCGCCTGGTCATGAGCGGCCGGACGGGCCAGGGGACGCGCCGCCAGATGTCGGAGGCGACAACGCCAGGATGCAGCGCGTACGTGGTCACGTCCGCGTCGGCCCCGCCGAGCCGACGGGCGAGCTCCTGGGTGAACAGCACGTTGCACAGCTTGGAGACGCCGTACTCGCGCATCCCGGTGACGGTCTTCGTCGTGCGCCGCAGCGCGTCCCAGTCGATGCCAGTGGCGGAGTAGTGCACCTCGCTCGACACGGTGACGACGCGCGAGCCAGGCCCGCTGGCCTTCAGCCGGTCCAGCAGCAGCATGGTCAGCGCGAAGTGGCCGAGGTGGTTCACGCCGAAGTGCGTCTCAAAGCCGTCCGCCGTCTGCCCGCGCCCGCCGCCCAGCCCCGCGTTGTTGACCAGGACATGCAGCGGTTCATCTTTGGCGAGGAACGACTCCGCGCAAGCCCGCACCGAGTTGAGCGATGTCAGGTCGAGCTGGAGCAGGTCGACAGTGCCACCCGCGGCGACTGCCCTGATCGCGGCGACGGCCGCCCGGCCGCGGTCGGGGTCGCGGCAGGCGATGTAGACGTTGGCGCCTCCCGCCGCGAGGGCCGTGGCAGTGGCGAGGCCGATCCCGGTGTTCCCACCGGTGACGAGGAACGTGCGGTGGCTCATGAGGGGGTCCGGCCCGCTCGCGGGCTCGCTGGTGCTCACGCGCACCATTATCCGCCTGCCACCGGAGAACCTGCGCTGCAACGGGCAAGACGGGCGGGCAGGTCACGTGCGATAGGGGCCCATGCGTCCCCAGAGTCGGTGACTACGTATACCTGCCCCCCGTCATGCACAAGTAAATCCCCCCGCCGTCGAGCGTGTCCACTGCGCTCAGGTGGAAGGGACTCGATGCGCAGCGCGAAAAAAACCCCGCAAGCTGTGGCAGTATGGCGAAGGCAGGGGGACCCCAACCCCCACCCCGAGCTTAAGGGAGGACCGTATGGCTGGGCAGCCACCAGACGGGACCTGGCAGTCGGCGTCATCCAACGGGCTAGGAGCTCCTCACGGGCAGGACCAGGTGCGCATGGCCTGGCAGGCGCCGCCGCCGTACGAGCAGTCGGCCTATGAGGGATACCCGCCGCCTCCTGCTGGGCAGCAGCCCTCGTTCCAGCCGGCGGGCGCGGCCTACGGCGCGGGCGCGGGGGAGGAAGAGCACCACACCATGGCGTGGGAGCAGCCCCCCGGGCAGCAGGCTGGCTGGGATCCAGCAGCTGATCATCAGGCGGGGTGGCAGTCGCCGGCCGCCGAGTTCCCGGGCCCCGGGCAGGCCGGGTTCTCGGCGCCTCGCGGCAACGTCCGGTACCCCGCGGCCGGCTCGCGCGCGGCCAGCCACTCCAAGGGCTTCGTGGCCTCGCTGTTCGACTTCAGCTTCAGCTCCTACGTCACGCCGAAGGTCGTGAAGGGCCTCTACGCGCTGTCCGTCGCATGGACCGTCATCGTCGCGATCTTCCTGCTCCTGGTGGGGATCCACCTGGGCGGAGCCAATGCCGGGACCATCATCTTCGTGCTCATCGGCATCGCCGTCTTCGGCCTGCTGAGCCTGGGGTCCATCCGGGTGTTCCTGGAGCTGTTCATGGCCATGCACCGGATAAACGAGAACATCCAGGTGCTCCGGGACCGCGGCGACGAGAAGTAGGCATGCAATGAGGGTCATTCCGCCCACGTCCCGGGCTGCTGCGCGGTGAGGCCGGCAGAATCACCCTGTGAGGGTCATTCTGCTCATGTCCCGGGCTAGTGCCCGGTTGAGCCGGCAGAATGACCCTCAAATTTCCGGCGCGATCCTCCACAGCCCCGCGCGCAGCCTCCACAGCGCGCAAGCCGTGCTCGCACGGGCTGACGGCGCCGCGAGCCCACAGCCTGGACAGTGGATAACCGGCCACTCTCCACAGGCCAGGCGGCCTTATGCACATGGCGATCCACAGGTCTGCCGGAGTACGTTACGTGTCCCGGGGGTACGGATTCACATCCGCCGGGGACCGGGGAAGAGCTAGTGGCGAGCCGAGCAGGACACATGCAGCCATGACCACAGTCCGAACGCAGCTTTCTTCCGGGGGGATGACCCCCCGTACGCGATCGGCAGACGCCGAGGCGCGCGGCGCGCGCCATCACTACCAGGCCATCGTGGATGTCCACCTCCTCCTGATGCGGGACCGCCGGGTCCTGCTAGGCAGGCGGGCGAACACTGGCTATGGGGACGGGGCCTACGAGCCGCCATCCAGCAGGCTGACCGAGCGCGAGACGATCGTCGAGGCAGCCATCCGGATCGCGGCGGCGCAAACGGGCATCGAGTTGCGGCCGTGTCACTTGTCGCTTGCCCACGTCATGCATGACGTGTCGGGAGCGGGCCGGATCGCGTTCTTCCTCTCCGCTGACGGATGGGAAGGCGAGCCAGCCGGGCCCGCCGCCAGCTACAGCGACTTCGCGTGGTTCCACCTTGACGACCTGCCCGCCACCATGATCGACCGAGCGCGGGTGGCGCTTCGCAGCTGCGCCGCCGGGGCGGCCTTTTCCACCTATCCGGCCTTCGGCCTTTAGACTCAAGGGATGCTCCTTGTCAAGACCCACGGGTCGCTGAACGAGATCTTCGCGGCGGACGCGACTCCCGCGTCATTTGCGTCAGACGCCGAACTGCGCTCGTTTGTCCGGCAGGTCTGCGACCGGGACTCGTGGACCGGCGGCAGCGACGGGATCTACTTCTACGACGCCAGCGGCCCGCAGGCCCAGGCGTGGTTCTTCAACCCGGACGGGTCGTCCGCCGAGCTCTGCGGTAACGGCATGCGGGGCCTGGGGCGGCTGGTCCTGGACCTGCGCGGCACCGACGCCGAGGCCATCGCCAGCGCCGGCCGCGAGTACACGATCCGCCGGGGCCGCACGACGCCTGAGGGCGTGCGGCAGGTGCTGCTGGAGCTGCCGGAGATCTCCTTCGCCCCGGACCTGCTGAGCGTCCGCGCCCAGCCAGTTGGGGGGCCGGCGCCGTTCGCCGGGTTCACCGCGGTCACGGTTCCGAACCCGCACGTCATCGCCATCGTTGACGAATACCGGGAGGCTGACCTGATCGACGCCGGGAAGCGCGCGGCGGACTGGTTCCCCGAGGGCGCGAACGTGTCGTTCCTGCTGCCGCTAGAGCCGGACGGCGACCGTGAGCAGGTCTTCGTCCGGACCTTCGAGCGGGGCGCCGGGCTGACCCCGTCGTGCGGGTCGGGCGTCGTCGCGTCTCGCGCGGCCTACTCCCAGGTGACCGGCCTGGACCCAGAGCGGCGGGTCGTCGTCCGCAACGCCGGCGGCGTCGCGGCGGCCACCATCACGGTGCGGGGCGGCGGCTGGTTCCCGGTGCTCGAGGGCAACGCGACGGTGGTCTACCGCAGCGCGACCGACCACGCGGGCCGGCAGGCTGGCGAACTGGCGTACGACGAGGCGGAGAACTCCGCCTACCGGTCCCTGGACGAGCGCAACACGGCCTACCTGAAGTCAGCAGGCGTCACGACCGCGCACCCGTAGCGCTCCTCCTCGCCCTGGGTGCCAGGCGGAGCGTGGCAGGTGGAATGGTCATGCAGGGGCGGGGTAGCCTCTACGCTGTCATGCCTCTCGTCGCGTACATCATCAACGGCACGCTCACCGCGGCCGGCCACCGCTTCCAGGGGCTGTGCCAGGCGGCGGCGGACGAAGCGCGGTGGAAGGCCGAGTTCCTGGTCACCCAGAAGGCCGAGGACGGCACCGACGCTGCCCGCCGGAGCGCGCTGGCCGGAGCGGACGTCGTCGTGGCGGTTGGCGGCGACGGGACCGTCCGGTGCTGCGCGGAAGGCATGGTCGGGACCGACGTGCCGATGGGGATCGTGCCCACCGGAACCGCGAACCTCCTCGCCAAGACCCTCGGCATCCCGGTTCACCATCCGAGGGCAGCACTGCGAGTGGCCTTGCGGGCGGCTGGGGCCGGAGTCGTTCTGGACAGGAAAATTGACCTTGCCCTTGCAGATGGCATTCCCTTCACTGCCATGGCCGGGATGGGGCTGGATGCCGCCGTTGTCGCCGGGACTCACCTGAAGCACCAGCTTGGCTGGCTGGCCTACGCCATGTCGGGGGCGGCGCACCTGGCGACCCCGCCGGCGACGTTTACCATCCGGCTGGATGACGGGCCGCCCATCACGCGCGCCGCCCGGTGCGTCGTGGCCGGGAACTCGGGACTGCTCCCCGGCGGCTTCAGCCTGCTGCCCGCCGCGCGACTGGACGACGGCTTCCTCGACGTGGGGATCCTCGCGCCCTCCGGGCCGCTGGGCTGGGCGCAGGTCGCCACCCGCGTCCTGGTGCGGAGCAGGTACGACGACAGGCAACTGGAGCGGTTCCGCGCCCGCCGCGTGGAGGTCACCGCCGACCGGCCGCTGCCCCGCGAGGTAGACGGTGAGGTCATCTACACCGGGCGATCGCTGTCGATGGAACTGCACCCGCGAGTCCTGCTGGTCCGCGCTCCGGCGTGAATGGGAAATCATTTTTGGCATAACGGGGCCGTCACCAGAAATGCATTTCACGGTAACGGCGCCGTGTCCTGATCACGAAATCCTTTCTCTAGCCGGCGGCGGCTGACGACCACCGCGCCAAGAACGAATAATGGTGGTCCGTGACCAGCGAACAGCCAGTGCCCGCATCGCCCGGCGAGGATGCCGGCGCGCACCTGGCCACCCTGGGCACCATCGTGCGGGAATGGGGCCGGATCGGCTGCATTGGCTTCGGCGGGCCGCCCGCGCACATCGCGCTGCTGCGCAAGCTTTGCGTTTCCGAACGGCAGTGGCTCGACGCGGCCGAGTTCGAGGACGCGATCGCCGCCTGCAACTTGCTGCCGGGGCCTGCCTCCACCGAACTTGCGATCTTGTGCGCCTGGCGGGTCCGCGGCAGGCCCGGCGCGCTCGCCGGCGGTGTGGCCTTCATCGTCCCGGGCCTGATCGTCATCCTGGCGCTGTCGGCGTTGTTCCTCGCCTCCACGCCGCCGGACTGGATCCGCGGCCTGGCAGCCGGGGCGGACAGCGCGGTCGCCGCCGTCGCCGTCGCCGCTGGCTGGTCGCTGCTGGTCCCCAGCTGGAGGCGGGCCTCTCCGGACAGGGGCCGCCGGGCGCGCTGGATCTCCTACCTCCTCGCGGGCGGGGTCGCGGCGGCCACGATTGGGCCCTGGCTCGTCCTTGTCCTGCTCGCCTGCGGCCTGGCGGAACTGGCCATCCGCCAGCGTCCCATCCGGCAGCGCCGGCGTGCGCCCGGCTCCCTGCCGCCCGGGGCCGGAGGCTCCCTGCCGCCGGGGGCCGGAGGCTCCCCGCCGCCGGGGGCGGAAGGCTCCCCGCCGCGAGCCGGCGCGATCGCGCTCCCGCTCCTCGCGAAGACGGCCGCCGGGGCCACGGTGGGAGCGGCCGTCTTCGGGTCGATCGCGTGGGTGGCGTTCAAGGTCGGGGCGCTGTCGTTCGGCGGCGGGTTCGTGATCATCCCCCTGATGCAGGCGGACGCGGTGGGGCGGCACTGGATGACGAACGGGCAGTTCCTGACCGCCGTCGCCCTCGGCCAGATCACCCCCGGGCCGGTCGTGCAGACCGTCGCCGCCGTCGGCTACGCGGCGGCGGGAGTTCCCGGAGGCCTGCTCGCGTCGCTTGTCGCGTTCACCCCGTCATTCGTCTTCATCCTCACCGGGGCGCGCTACTTCCAGGCACTGCGGACCAATGCAAGGCCCCAGGCGTTCCTCGACGGCGCCGGGCCGGCGGCCATCGGCGCGATCCTGGGCGCCGCTTACCTGCTGGCCGTCGCGCTGTCCCAGCCCTGGCAGGTCGCGATCCTCGCCGCGGCTGCCTTGCTGCTGCTCGTCGCCAGGCGTGGCGTGGTGCTGACCCTGGTCTGCGCAGCCGCGGCGGGCCTGATCATCGCGGCGGCCGGCGGCCCGCTCCCCTCATTAACCCGTAACACCTGTTACTTATGTTGACACTGGTGGCACGCAAACGATAAGCAAGCGGGCCGGCCACGCCGAGCGCGAGGCACGGCACTTCGCCCAGTGGGACCTGACTTTGTCACGGAGCGGGATCGGTCCGATCGTAGCGCTGTGAGCTGCAGGCTTGCGGGCGGCGAGCGGCGGATTTGCGCACCGCGCAAACCTGCGGGGGCGGGATGGCTGGCTGCGATGGCATTGCCGGCGGCCGTGGATGGCATTGCCGGCGGGCGTGGCCAACTTCGCATCACTTTTGCATGGACATACTAGACATACCGCCCGCACTGGCAACCAAAAGTGATGCGAAGTCGTCGACCGGCCCGCAAGTGCGCGGATACCGGGGCCGTACACACTGACCTGATAACTAGGGAGCGGGCCGGCTACGCCGAGCGCGAGGCACGGCACTTCGCCCAGGGGGAGAAGCAGTTCGCCCCCGCACTACAAGCCGACCGAGAACGCGTACCAGGCCGACGTGCGCCACGAGCGGCTGATGCGCCAGGCCGTCAGGGCCGCCTAGCTCCGTGGGGTGTACCCAGGGCGGCGCCTGGGGCAGTGGCAGGAGCGCCGTAGGAGGGGGCCGCCCGGACATTGATGCCCGCTCCGTCCGTCCTGGTGCGCCTGCGGGCCGTCCAAGGGTTGCGAAGCTGCTGCGTGAGTACCGGGACGCGCTCGTGGGTCGAGAAGGCCGACCGGGCACGGATCGCAGACGAGCTCAGGGAGAAGGCCGGGGCGTCGTGAGCAGGGAATCCGACATCGAGGCGGCGCTGTGGTGCGTAACACCTGTTACAACCACTCGTGCGGGTAAGGCAGGCTTAGAGCATGGCAGCGCCTCTACACGAGCCTTTCACCCTGATGGCAGTACACGCTCACCCCGACGACGAGGCATCTGGCGGCGGCATCCTCGCCACCTATGCCGACCAGGGCATCACGACCATCGTCGTGACCTGCACTAACGGCGAGTTCGGTGACATGCCGGGCGGCATCAAGCCCGGCCAGCAAGGACACGACCCGCAGGAGGTGGCCCAACTCCGGCTCGCGGAGCTACGCCACTCGGCCAAGATCCTCGGCATCACCCACCTGGAGACCCTCGGCTACCGGGACTCCGGCATGCCCGACTGGGAGTACAAGGGCGACCCGGCGGCCTTCTGGAACGTCCCGGTGGACGAGGTCGCAGGCCGCATCGCCGGCCTCATCGAGGCGTACCGCCCGCAGGTGGTCGTCAGCTACGACGACCAAGGGGCCTACCAGCACCCCGATCACGTCCACGCGAGCCGGGCCGCGCAGGCGGCGGCGAAGGCCACGGGCATCCCGGCCAAGGTCTACCTGTCCACGATGCGCGGCAGCTCGTGGCGGCGGATCTGGGAGGCCCTGCGCGAGCTCGGCGAGGACGTGCCGAGCTTCCCCAGCGATCCCGAGCGCGAGCGCCGCGCCGCCGAGTCTGAGCAGCGGATCACGACCACGATTGACATCAGGCCCGCGCTCAGCCGCAAGCGTGAGGCCCTGCTCGCGCACGGCAGCCAGATCAACGACTCCTGGTTCAGCAAGCTCCCGCCGAGCGTGTCTGAAGAGGCATTCGGCTTCGAGTACTTCATCCGGGTCGCCGACTCGACCGGTGCCTCAGTCCCGGAGACCGACCTGTTCGCCGGCCTGCGAACCTGGGAATGACCGGCATGTGAACATAGGAGCGGACGGCGGTGCCGTCTCCAACGCCGTCGCAGAGTTGTACACGGGGCCTCCGGAGGAGTTCACGGAGCGGCGCAAGGCACTCGCCGCCGCTGCCCGCGCGGCTGGCGACCGGGACGCGGCCCGGCAGATTGCCGCGCTGCGCAAGCCCACCCGGGCAGCGTGGGTGGTCAACCGCCTGGCGCATGCCGAGCCAGGGACCCAAGCGAGCCTCGCTGACCTGGCCGCTGGCCTGCGGGCCGCGGAGCAGGCCAAGGACGGGTCCCGGCTGCGCGAGCTGACCGTCCGCCGCCGCGCGCTGCTCGACAGCCTGGCCGTGCACGCGCTCAGCCTGGCGGGCCTAGGCGATCCGCCGCCGGGGCTGCGCGAGGAGGTGACGGCGACGCTCGCCGCCGCCCTCGCCGATCCGGAGGTCGCCGCCAGCCTCGCGGCCGGCACCCTGACGCGGGCCGCAACCTGGTCCGGCTTCGGCCTGGCGTCCCAGGCCCTGTCCGGACAACAGGCCTTGTCCGGACAACAGGCCCTGCCCGGACAACAGGCCCTGCCGGGCGACGTGGCACAGGAGCTCCCCGGGCCGGCCACGCCTGCCGTACCGGTCCCGCTGCCACCGCAGGTCCCGCGCACGCTCCCGCAGTCGCCCGCGCGCCGCCCTGACCCCCAGGTCGCCCTCGCGGACGCCGAGCGATCCGTGGCCACGACCGCGGCGATCGCCGGACAGGCCGCGGCATCGGAAGAGCGCCTCGAGGTCCAGGTCCGGGACCTCGAGCAACAGCTCACCAAGGCACGCGCCGACCTGGCCGATGCCCGGATGAAGGCTCGCCACGCCGAGGCAGCCGAGCGCAAGGCCCGCCAGGCCCTCGCCCGGCTGCGGTCAGCGGACAGCTCCTAGCGGCAGAGCGGTCGAGCGGGAGCTACTTGGTCATCTCCGCTCGCGTCAGGTGCCAGTGGTACGGGTGGATCAGCTTGTTGATGCCATCCGGGCCCCATGAGCCGCGCTCGTACGGCAGGCACTTGGGCGGGTTCTCCAGCAGCGGCCCGGAGATCTCCCACACCCGCTCGATGCCGTCCGAGCGGGTGAACAGCGACTGGTCGCCGAACATGGCCAGCAGGATCATCCGCTCGTACCCCTCAAGCGCGTTGGCCTGGGCGAACGAGTCCTCGTAACGGAAGTTCATCGTCGCCGCGCCCAGCGTCATCTCGGGGCCGGGCATCTTGGCCATGAACTCCACGTGGATCGACCCGGGGTCGGAGAAGTTGATCACGATCTCGTTGATCCGGCCGCTGGGGTCAAGGTTGGCCGTGCGGAACATCCGCAGCGGCGGTGCGTGGAAGCC
>Ga0210389_10004015_pt1 | contig 11467 bp, 10 predicted proteins | sample IncBWH28OmetaG_FD_160127 | JGI IMG/M metagenome (GOLD analysis project Ga0210389, IMG submission 160127) | Forest soil microbial communities from Barre Woods Harvard Forest LTER site, Petersham, Massachusetts, United States - Inc-BW-H-28-O ... | reverse complement strand
AGCGCAGGGCCGCAGAGAGTACCCTGCACAACATCCTTACAGGAAATAGCGTCCTTGGGATTCTGGTCGTTATTCACTGAGAACATCGGAACTAAAACGTAGAGTGGCGCCGTCGTTTTAGCAGGGTTCCCTTTTTGTCCGGGCGGATTGATCGAGGGCTGCGTGCCGACGACGCAGATGGGAGTTTGCATTTCTCCCGGATCGGATGCCGCTTTTATCTTGTTGTAATTCAAGTCGTCGTTTGGTTGGTCGATGCAATCGAAATTCTGAGTGTAGGTGAACTCCAGTACTTTTCCTTCGCCAAATCCCTGAGTTTGATTGGCTTTCATTGAGGCCGGTTGTTGCGCGGCCACGGATCCTGTGATTAAGGCGAGGGCTGACAGCGTTATCAGCCGAGAAATTAGGGTCTTCATTAGTTCCTCCACGCACTCCTGGGAATGCCTCACTTGTAGAACGTGCCCCGTGGCAAATCGGATTGCCTCGGACACAAAATAAAGGGCACCGCATGCCCGCTGAATGTGGCGGCGAACGTGCTCTCGCTGAAGCGGTCCGGAGAAACCGGCAAAGCAAAATCTCGGGGATAAAAAACAGTTAACCGGAAAGACCCCCGTGTAGTACAACGCATACTAGGGTGTATTTATTCGCGAATGCTCAGTGTCCAGCTTAGTCGCAGGTACCCAAAACCTTCTTGATATTTGAAACCGTCAGCGTAGGGGGCAAGGTAGCGAGCACTCTGGACGGCGACCATGCCGGCTTGCGATAGGCCACGGTTCCGGCTATGCGAACTGTTTGGCCGGCATACCGATGGAGCGAAGAGTTGCTGCCGATCACCTGGTAAAGGTCGCCGGTATCAGCCCCCCAAAAGTATCCTTCCTTCGCCCCCTCCTAAGGTCTGCGATCAGCACCATCACTGGCGAAATTGCGCAATTTCCCCTGCGGAGATCGAAAGGCGCATCACACTTAAGGCTGGTTCAGATAGAGTATGTCCACCCACTCCAAGGCCGAGTTAGAGTTCTCGGACGATTACCGAACCATCATCTTCAAGGGTCACCCGCTCTACCACCTCACACCACAGCAGGCAGCAATCGTGAAACTCCTGCACCAGAGTCGTTACTACGAGGCGAGCACGCAGACAATCAGAAAGCAGATGAAGTGCGGCCCAATACACAATTCTTTTAAAACGGGCGATGGTCCCAAAATTTGGAAGAATGTCTTCGTTAACCGCCCCAGAGGCTTCTACCGTCTGAACCTCACACCCAAGAACGACTAGCGCGCGTGGTGGCTGTTCTCTCAGCGCTGAAATTCGGGCCCGCGGCTATTCCCCACTGTTTCAGCAGCCGTTCTGGAATGTAGCAACGGTCTTTGTTGCGATGGCACCGCTGCTTTAACCTTTCCAAAGTTGCACAAAGTCTGCTCGTTCAATCCGAGCTTCTTGGAACAGTGAAGGCTTCGTGGGGAAGCCGCGAAGCGGCGCAAGAATGCAGCCCACGGCGCAAGCCGCGGGTGGGCCAAGAACGAAGAAGAAGCCCCGGCACGGGGGGAAAGACGCTCAGATTTTCCTCCCCAATCCGGATATGGAGTATTCAGCATCAACGTATCGAATGTCGCACCCGTCCCAAAATATATCGCCACAAAAAGCAATCGTTTCAGGAGAAAATCTTGGCGTTTCTCAAGAAGAATAAAGTGGTCTACGATGAGAGATATATCTGGGACTAGTATCTTTCGTCCCGTTTTGAGTTTGTGAACCAATCTTCGCCTCTGGGGGCTCGGTGTTTTCCCAGTTTCTACCCACGGCTTGCGCCGCCGGCTGCATTCTTACGCCGCTTCGCGGCTGACTTCGCAGGCTCTGTGCCAGATTCGAAGCACCGTAGTGTCGCAGTAGGGTTATCAAGCCTTGTCTCCAATGAACGGCTCTCTCAACCGACCGACGCTAGTGTTCGATGGAGCATGTTCGTTCTGTCGAGTGTGGATCGAGCACTGGCAGCGGCTTACCGGTGACCGGGTACTGCACACGTCTTATCAGGAAATCGGCAGCCGCTTTCCTGATTTTCCCCGAAAAGATTTTGCCTCAGCTGTAACGCTCTTCCTGCCCGGTGGGGAAGTGCGGAGCGGGGCGTACGCGGTGTTCAGCCTGTTCGCCCTCTTGCCCGGAAAGAGCTGGATGCTTTGGTTGTATCTGCATATTCCGGGCTTTGCGCTGATTGCAGAACTGGCTTACAGAGTGGTTGCACGGCATCGCTCTTTCTGCTATTGGGCGACGCGCCAGCTTTGGGGAAGCCCGATTGAGGTGGAAACCTTTGGCATCGCGAGCTGGCTTTTTCTAAGGACGCTGGGAGTGGTCTACCTACTTGCGTTCGCGTCTTTCGCGGTGCAGGCTCAGGGGCTCATCGGTTCCCATGGAATATCGCCGGTCACGGAATTTCTGCAGTCGCTGCGGGAGTACTACGGGGCGGTGTATTGGCAGGTGCCAACCGTGTTTTGGTTGAAGGCGGGCGACGGCACGATCAAAGCGGTTTGCATCGCCGGAATCTGTTTGTCGGTTCTGCTTTTTCTTGGCGTGCGCTGGCCCATCCTCCGCGTTGCTTTGTTCGTTCTCTATCTTTCGCTGGTGACGGCAGGCCAGGAATTCATGGGCTACCAGTGGGATGCTCTGCTGCTGGAGGCTGGCTTTCTGGCGATTCTGCTGGGTTCTTCTCCACTTATGGTTTGGCTTTATCGCTGGCTGCTGTTCCGCTTGGTGTTTCTCTCTGGCGCCGTGAAACTGGCCAGCGGAGATCCCTCGTGGCGCCACTTCACCGCGCTGCCGGTGCATTATGAAACCCAGCCCTTGCCCACGCCACTGGCTTGGTACATGTATCAATTGCCGGCGTGGTTCCAACGCGGCTCTGTGGGATTCGTGTTTTTCGTGGAGCTCATTGTTCCTTTTCTTATCTTCGCGCCTCGCCGGATCCGGTTCCTGGCCGCTCGTGCGATCGTTGTTCTACAGGTTCTCATTCTTCTGACGGGAAACTACGCATTCTTTAATCTACTCACGATTTCCTTTTGTTTGTTCTTGATCGACGATGCGTTTTTCCAGCGCGCATTGCCGAAGATGGTGAGCCGACTGTCCTCGGCGACGGCCTATGAAAAATCACATGTCTGGTCCCGGGCTGTCTGCGGGGCGTTCGCCGCTCTGGCGTTGTTTGTCGGCGGCTTTCAAGTGGCGCGCACCTTTGGCGTGCGTTGGTTCCTGGCCGACGCGGCCATTCGAAGCGTGTCACCATTTCAGATCATTAACGGCTACGGACTGTTTGCGGTCATGACCATAACCCGCCCTGAGATCGTCATCGAAGGATCGAATGATGGTGTGACTTGGCTTGCGTATGAATTCAAATACAAGCCCGGAGACCTTACCCGCCGACCCGCTTGGGTCGCGCCGCACCAGCCTCGCCTGGACTGGCAGATGTGGTTCGCAGCCCTGGGCGACTACCAGAGCGATCCCTGGATCATTCGTTTCATGGCACGACTTCTGCAAGGTTCTCCTGAAGTCTTGCGGCTGCTTGGCCGCAATCCGTTTCCTGACGGACCGCCTCACTACGTTCGCGCCACGCTTTACCGGTACCGTTTTACCAGTCCGGAGGAGAGGCGAAGCACGGGAGCTTGGTGGAGCCGGGAGTTGAAGGGAGTATATGTTCCGGCGGTATCTCTGAGGAATTAGTTCGCTTCTTGAAAACGCGGCCCATGGTCGAAGCGGTAAGCAACTCCCCCTATTGGCAGGAAAAGTCCAAGTCGGCTGGCGTTGGCGATGGGGACGATGCGAGCGAGATTCCAGCGTGCTCAGGTAAAAAGGATCATACCGGCGCGGCCAGCGATAGAAGTCTGGCGACTGGTGGTGCTATCTGTAGTTACTCCCTGGGCTTGCGTCAGCTTAGCGCTCTTTCAGTGTCGCGCCGGCAGGACGATTTATAGCGGAACATCTATACGCGCGCTAGTGCGCGAGCGGTTGTATTCGACAAACGCGGCGAGGCGGCGAAGCTGAAGGCAGTTGAACTCGTGCGGATACCCATCGGCCATTTAGCCGACCTCTCTGAGAATGGACTGGAGCTCGCTTTCAGACGAAGGTCGAAGCCGGCTGGGTCCATGTGGCGTCATGATTCGCCAGCCACGCGCCGTGATCGCCGGGCATAAGCGACCTGGGAGCGACGACAACCCCAAGAAATTCGGATTGATTCTATGGGGAGAACGTGGGAGCAAGCTGTGCCCGGCAGTTGTAACTTCGGCGCTTCGCCGGGCGAAATCGCCGATCTGAACTGGCGACGCTCATTTTACGGCAAGGCGAGGTTCAGTTGGAATGTTGAAAACTACCTACAACAGAGCACCTTCGTCTCTGAGCGCGTGAACAGCCCCCGAAAAACAACCGTGCAAATCTTGTTCTCCAGACAGATATAGAATTCCTAGATTTTTTAGATATCTTGTAGGCCCTTCTCAAGACGCTTTCCTGTGTTCTGAAATATCGTGCCCCTTGTCGCGACGCGGAAACGCGACGACGGATTGCGCTTCGCAAGAGTCGGTTTGCGATGTATTACTCATACGCCCACGGTATCGACGGGTTTGCGGAAGTGCTCGCGGATGACGTCGTCTTTGAGGCGCCAGGTGGATTGCGCGGAGATGGGAAGGCAGCCTCCATCGAGTTCTCCAGCAGCTGGTTCGGCGCCTTCGCCGACGCGCGCGTCGACGTGCGTTGTCTTCACATCGTTGACGACGTTGCCATCGAGGAGGGCACGTTCACGGGCACGCACAGCGGTGTGCTCAAAGGCCCGATGGGCGACGTTCCGCCGACCGGTCGCCCGGTCAGAATCGCTTACATCCAGGTGCTCCGCTTCCGGGACGGCAAGCATGTCTCGTTCAACTTGATGTTCGACCGGCTCTCGATGCTCGAGCAGCTCGGCCTCATCCCTGCGCCATCACCTTCCGTCGGGTGAGCAAAGGTCTATGAGTGAGAGGGGATTTTTCGCCAACTGGTTCCCTCAGGTAAAATCGCACGAAAAGATCATGCAGACTGCTCCTTGTGAAGCGTTGCCTGCGAACACAATCCTGATAAAACCCCCTCTCAAAAACGGAGCGACACAAACTGCGCGCTACTTCGAGTGACGTTTATAAACGGATTGACAATACGGTGTACAACGAGCAGGGCGATACGTGGTGGGATGAAAACCAGTTTCTGCATCTGCTCAAGTCGTCGGTTAATCCCGCGCGTCGGTTATTTTCGAAGACTTCTCGATGAAGTACTCAAGTTCAATTACCGCGGCATGCAAGCACTGGATGTAGGTTGTGGCGGCGGCATCCTTGCGGAAGAGTTTGCCAGCATAGGTTTTCGCGTGACCGGCATTGATCCCTCAGAACGATCGCTGGCCACCGCCGAACAACATGCGCAATTCATGGGCTTGTCCATTCAATACCAGCAGGGAACCGGAGAATCCATCCCGTTTGCCGACAACACTTTCCCAGTTGTGTACTGTTGCGACGTTTTGGAGCACGTCCGCGACTTGCCGAAACTGATCGGCGAAATCTATCGAGTGACGAAGCCGGGCGGCATAGTCCTTTTCGACACGCTGAATCGCACCTTCATCAGTAAGTTGGTAGCGATCAAGATCTGGCAGGAATGGAAGAGCACGGCGTTCATGCCGCCTCGGCTTCACGAGTGGAGAATGTTTATTCGGCCGGAAGAGTTGAAAGGATTGCTTGTGCAGGCGGGATTTGAGTTCAAAGAGTTTCGTGGCACGTCGCCAGATGTGAGCATCGCGAAAATGATCAGCCTGCTGCGAAAAAGAGCCAACGCGGAGATCGGCTATAAGGAACTGGGCCAAAGATTTAAGCTCGTAGAAAGCAATAACTTGAAAATTCTTTACATGGGATACGCGATCAAGCCAGTGCCGTAATTCGTTGTTCAACGGGAATGAAGTACCACTGCTCTCCCTCGACTTCGCCGATAGCCTTGGTGACTCTTTGACAGCAGCCGCAAAGCCGAGGGAGGCCGTCAGGGCCGATACCTAAAGTTACGTCTTGCTCCGGGGTGAAGGATCCGATCCAAGGGCACGGGCTCAACTGCCAAGGTTTGCTGCACGAGGCGCAAGAAGCGCTCGCCGCGGCTTTTTGATCTCCGCCGATTAAATCGGAACGTAAACTCGTCCAGGTAGTAATCGAGATGCTTATGACTGACCGCCCCTTGGTGGGTTCCCATCAGCCACCGTTTGAGGAGCGCGATCACCAGATGGACTCGCGGCATTAATTCCGACGGAGTCTTCTTTTTGTCGCGCAGGAAAGTCACCTCGTGCTCGTAGCCTGCCTTCTCCAAGGGTACATAGCCCAGCCACCCGTCGGTGTGGATGACGCTACCCGGGGCGACTGAGTCCCGCACAAAAGGCACCAGGCTTTTCGCCGAAGCATCTGGAATCTGGCGCATACGAATCCGGCCGATCCCAGGTCCATCCTCCTGGGCTGCAACAACAATCAGTGCTTTGTTCAAGTTGAGCCGACCTGGTAGCCCCTCCTCCAAACCCCAGATAGCATTCGTCCTTCCATGGAGAACTTCAGCGACTGGATCGTAAACGAGGGGTCAAGCAAAGGCCAGACCCGGTCAGCCAGGGCAGAGCATCTTAAGTAGCGCCGGCATCCTGCCCTCGCCGGTGGGGGGCGGGACGACCCACGACAGCCGCCGGGACGGCGCCGCTACGACGGTGTCACAAGCGGGTCTGCCGCTAGGCTTCCAGTGACTGGGCCAACTCTTCCCACTCCATCATGTGGTTTTGCAATTCCGCGCGATGGCCGGCTAATTCTTGCGTACGTCGGGCAGTTTCCTCGGCGCTGACGAAGGTTTGTAGCGCAGCTTCGCACTCGTCGATCGCGGCCTCCGCGCAGGAAATCTCGGCTTCGAGTGCTTTGACTCGTTCTTCCATCTGCTTGCGCTTGATCGGATTCAGGCGCTTGGATTTGCCGTCGTCAGAGATGGCCTCGGTCTTATTGCCGTTTACCGGTTGCACAATGATCGCCGAGCGGCTGACGGTTTCCTGCAGCTTTTCCGCGCCGCCTTCTTTCCTCCAGCGATAGTCTTCGTAATTTCCGGGATAGACTTCGACTTTTCCATCGCCTACCTCAAAAACTCGTGTCGCCAGTTTGTCGATGAAATAACGATCGTGCGAAACGAAGACCACCGTGCCGGTGTAATCCATCAGCGCCTTGAGCAGAACGTCCTTGGCGCGCATATCGAGATGGTTGGTAGGTTCATCGAGCAAGAGAAAATTTGCGGGATGCAGAAGCATACGCAGCAGGGCATAGCGGTTGCGTTCGCCGCCCGAGAGCACGCCGATGCGTTTGAAGACGTCGTCCGCTGAGAACAGAAAACAGCCCAGCAGACTTCGCAGTTCGGTCTGGGTGGAACGCGGCGAGAGCTCGCCAATATCGTCCAAGATGCGCGCGTCCGGATTGAGTTCCTTGTATTGGTCCTGGGCGAAGTAGTCTGGCAGCACGTTGTGACCCAGGCGGAATTGGCCGCTGGTTAGAGGTTCTGTTTCTGCCAGCAGCTTGATCAGTGTGGATTTTCCTGCGCCGTTTACTCCCACCAGAGCGATGCGGTCGCCGCGCTCGATCATGAAGCTGACATTGCGAAATACTTCCTTTTCACCATACGATTTCGCCACTCCGATGAACTCGGCCACGATCCGGCCGCTCGGTTTCGGCTGCTGAAAAGAAAAATGGATTACCTTTTCTTCTTCGGGCAGTTCGATACGCTCGATCTTTTCCAGTTCCTTGATGCGGCTCTGCACCTGCTTGGCTTTCGTTGCCTGGTAGCGGAAGCGATTGATGAATACTTCCAACTGCTCGATGCGATCCCGCTGATTGCGATACGCCGCCTCGAGTTGTTCCATGCGCTGCGTCTTCGACGCCAGATATTTCTCGTAGTTGCCCGGATAAAGATGGATGCGCTTGTTCCAAATCTCGGCAATTTTGTTGACGGTGACGTCGAGAAAATAGCGGTCGTGCGAAATCAGCACAAACGCGTTGGGATAGTGGGTCAGGTACTCTTCCAGCCAGTTACGAGCTTCGAGATCAAGATGGTTGGTGGGTTCGTCCAGCAGCAACAGGTTGGGCTCCTGCAGCAGCAGCTTCGCTAATGCAATGCGCATCTGCCAGCCGCCGGAAAATTCTTCGGTCCGTCGATGCCAATCTTCCTTGCGGAAACCAAGGCCCATGAGCACGCTTCCGACTTGGGCCTCGATAGCGTACCCATCGCGAGTGCGGAATTCGTGCTCGATGCGCTGATACCGCTCCGCGACTTGCGCATACTCGGGAGAAGATTGGTCGAGTTCCGGCATGCGAGCGGTTAGGTCTTCCATCTCCTGTTCCATTTCTCGCAGCTCAGAAAAAACCGCCATGCATTCGGCGAACACGGTGCGTCCAGAGAGCGTGAGCCCGTCCTGCGGCAGGTAGCCGGCGCTGATGCCTTTCGCTGTGCTGAAGGAACCGTAATCGAGCGTTTCCATCCCGGCGAAAATCTTCATCAGCGTGGATTTTCCGGTGCCGTTCGCGCCCACCAGGCCGATGCGGTCCCGGGGCGTAATCATCCAGTCGGCTCCCTCGAAGAGGAGTTTGTGCCCGTAACGTTTTCCGGCAGAGGACAACTGAATCATGGTGTCAATTCAATGGTCTCATGAGAAGGGTGGTTTGAAAAAGAAGAGAAGACCTTGTTTGGTAATACGGGGGGAATTCTGATGGAAGTTACTGCACATCCCTCGTGTACCTTCGTGTCCTTTGTGGTTCTAGCATTTGCACTTCATGAACCACAAAGAACACAAAGCTACACAAAGGGGCGGAAAGGCCAAAGAGGATCGGTTAAATTACGAAGTTCGATTCCCTATTGAGCAGTCGCGGCTTTCGCGGTGCCGAGGTGCTCGATGGCCCGGTCGATCACCGCCTGCATCTCTCTCGCGTACTTTACTTCGCGGCCTTTAGCCAGAATCTTTCTGGCGTCGTCGGGACTGAACCAGGTTGGGTTCCGATCGGGCTCGTGGGAGCCATTGATCAAGTCCACTTCCATCAGGAAAGCCTTGATCACAAATTCGCGCACTCCCGGAGGTTTCCAGAAGACGCCCTTGGAATGTAAATAGAGATGAAAATGCCGGGGCTCGATGTGGCCGCGAACTCCAGCTTCTTCCCACGCTTCGCGCTCGGCCGCCTGGCTGTGCGACATCGCTGGCTCAGGAGCGCCTTTCGGAAACGTCCACTTGCCGCCGCCGTTGGTATTTACCAGCAGAAACTCGATCAAATCCCCCTGCCACCGGTAGCACACGGCGGCTACCTGCAGCGGAAGAGCGAATCGTGAAAGTCGGGGCGATGCCACCTGCCACTCCTCAATCGAATGTCCGGCTTTTCCCATGATAGTTGGAGAATATTGCAGGAATGTTAAATTGCATCAAAAAAGGTGCACCGGTAAGGGTTACTGAAGTACCCATAAAGGAACGGGGTCGGCTTCAGAGCCCGCGGCCATAGACCGGGATGACCGCTCCATTCACGTCTTTGCCGGCGTCGTTGGCCAGCCACACAATCAGGGATGCGACCGAGGCGGGCTGCACCCATTTCGAGGTGTCCGCGCCCGGCATGGCTTGGCGGTTGGCAGGAGTGTCCATGGTCCCGGGGAGAATTAGGTTGGCGGTGATTGCGAGGTCCTTATTTTCCGCGGCGACAGTTCGGAGGAGCGAAACCAGAGCCGCTTTGGAAGCGCTGTAGGCGCCGACTCCCGGCCCAGGATCTTCGGCCGCCCGACTGCCAATCGCAACAATGCGGCCGGTGCCAGCTCGTCGCATGAGCGGGATCACTGCGCGCAAAACGTAAAACGCGCTGTTGAGGTTGAGGTCGAGCATGCGTTGAAAAGTCATGGCATCGGTTTCGGCAATCGTTTTGCCGCCGGCAAATCCGCCCACCAGATGAGCCAGAATATCGATCCGGCCGAATCGGGCGACGATTCCATCCACCGTGCTCTTCGCCGTCTCCGCACTGGAAAGATCCGCGGAAAGAGCGGCGAAGGAAGGCGTATCAGAGCTCGACGGCTGAGCAGTTCTGGAGACGCCGATTACGGTTGCTCCGCTATCCAGCAGAGCCTGGGTGACGTGAGTTCCAAGACCCCCATCCGCTCCGGTGACCAGCGCAATCTTGCCTTGAAGAGATTTGTCCATAATTGTCAGAATCGAGATCGCCAGCGTCGTTAAACGTTTACCGGCGCTCGTCCCAATGCGTGCATGGTTGTCAGAATGGTGGAGATCACACTCTCATTGCCGACAGCTGTATTGATCATCATGTGATAGAGACAACGCGTCGGCCAGTCGGCATCGAAGTAGCGCTTCACAAATGTGATTCGATCGCGGTCGATCGTGTCCAGCAATTCTCTTGCTTCTCTCTCGCTCTTACCCAGCTTCAGCAACCGGCTGAGCTTCTGCGCGTACGGCGCATAAAGAAAAACGTGAAAGGCGTCTGCACGCTGGCGCAGAAAGTATGGCGCACCCCGGCCTACGATGACGCAATCGCCGGCCTCAGCGACTTTCTCCATGACCTGTTCCCCCACGGCCACAAAGCGGTCGGCGTCAAATGGCTCTGTGCCGGGTAACGGCATGCTGCGCTCCTGACTGCCGCGCAAAAAGACTTTGACCAGCCGCTGAAACGTGCTGTCCACCCGTTCCTCACAACGCTCGACGGTCGAACACTCCACATTGGCGACCTTGGCGATCTCTTCAGTCAACGCATGGTCCCAGACCTTCCAGCTGAGCCGCTTGGCGAGCTCGCAGGCAATCTCGCCACCTCCACTTCCGTATTCGCGTTCGACCGTGATGATGCGGTACATCCACTCTCCCTGCTAAATTTTCATTTTACCCAGACTTTAGGCTCAACCGACATTCCCGGACGAAGAACGTGTTCTCGGGTCTCGCCGGGATCAAAGGTGATCTTCACCGGGATGCGCTGCACCACCTTGACGTAATTGCCAGTCGCATTCTCGGGCGGCAGCAAGCTGGTGATGGCGCCGCTCGCTCCGGCAATACTCTGCACGTGCCCTTTGTAATCCTTGCCATTCGTGTCCACGCGGATTGTCGCCCTTTGGCCGACCTGCATGCTCTTGAGCTGGGTCTCCTTGAAGTTCGCTGTCACCCAGATATCGTCGAGGTTGATCACCTTCATCAACTCTTGGCCGATGGAGACGTTCTGTCCGACTTCCACGGTGCGGTTGGTTACAACTCCGTTCACCGGAGCAGCAATAACCGTGTATTGCAGATTCAATTCGGCCTGCTCTAGGGCGGCTCGTTTTTGGTCAGCCTGCGCTTGGGCGGATTGCGCACGCGATCGGTAGGTTTCGACTTGCTGCGGACCGGTGGCCGCTGCGCGCAGATTCGCTTGCGCCTGCAGCAACCTACTTTGCGCCTGCCTCACCTGGTTGTCGGCAGCC
>Ga0210389_10004014_pt1 | contig 11470 bp, 11 predicted proteins | sample IncBWH28OmetaG_FD_160127 | JGI IMG/M metagenome (GOLD analysis project Ga0210389, IMG submission 160127) | Forest soil microbial communities from Barre Woods Harvard Forest LTER site, Petersham, Massachusetts, United States - Inc-BW-H-28-O ... | reverse complement strand
ACAGAGTCTGTCCAAGACTCTCCATCAGATTGAATGGCGTGTAATGTCACCGTTCCTTGGGTTCCCAGCCAAACAGCTGCAATGTTAGAAGAATTAGGATCGCTCACCACTTGAGGTGAAGAGCAGACAACTCCTGGAGAAGAGAATAGCTCCGTTGGAGTTGACCAATTGATATTAGCATATAAGCCAAACTGAAGCGCGATCAGACCACTTAACAATAAACGCATAAATCCTCCCTGCTGCCTAACCACTATAAAAACAAAAATTTATTAACACAAATATTAAATGAGGTCGTCGAGGATTTGTTGGCGGTAGGAGGTCATGAGCTCAACCATGAAGTGGAGATTGTGAATTGTGGTGAGGGAAAGAGCGGTCATCTCGCGCGCTTTGAACAGGTGGTGGAGGTAGGCGAGAGAGATGTGACTGCAACTGGGGCAAAGAGGCTCAAAATTACGAGCGTACTCGCGCTTGGTAATGTTAATGGGGCCATTTTGGGTCAGAAGGGTTCCGTGACGGGCTGCACGCGTGGGATAAGAGCTATCAAAGGTGTCGATGCCAAGAGGGATGCAGGCGGCGATTGACTCTAAGTCGCCAATGCCGAGAAGGTGGTTCGGTTTTTCTTGGGGCAAACGTGGCGTCAAGGAAGAGAGCATCGCCACCATTTCGGGTTTATTTTTCCCGAGGCTGCCTCCAATGGCAAAGCCGTCGAAGGCCAAGCGTGTCAAAAATTCACAGCTGTGGCGGCGCATATCGGGGCAGACTCCCCCGTGGATGACGGCATAGATCGCTTGCCCTTGAGGATTTTTAAGATGGGTGTTGAGAGACCTCTCTTCCCAGCGGTGGGTTCTTTCTAAAGAAGTGGCCAAAGCTTCGGGAGCGATATGGTAAGGTGGAAGCTCGTCTAGCGGAATAATGATGTCGGCACCGAGCTGCTTTTGAGCTTCGATCGAGCTTTCTGGAGTCAGCACGACTTTAGAGCCGTCCCGGTAAGAACGGAAAGCAACGCCCTCTTCGGTAATTTTGAGAACAGTGCCATCGCTCTTTTTGGTGCCACGACTTTTCAACTCGTTCGCGACCGATCCGTAGGCCAAGCTGAAGACTTGAAACCCTCCTGAATCTGTGATGATCGGAAGTTTTCGATTGATAAAGGTATGGAGCCCTCCTGCCTCATGGACGACTTGGGTTCCTGGCTGGAGCAAAAGGTGGTAGGTGTTGCAGAACATGAGCTGCAGTCCAATTTTCTGGACGGTGGCGTTGTCTAAAGCTTTAATGGTGCCGTTGGTTCCTACAGCGACAAAGTTGGGAGTATCGATAGTGCCGTGCGGCGTGTGAATACGCCCCACCCGAGCTCTCGATTTTTTAGAGCGGTGCACGAGCTCAAACTTCATGGGGGGAAAACCGTTTGGCAAGCGCAGTGAGCGAAGTGATGCTGAAGATGATGAGCAGTTTGAGTGTCAGGCTGAAGGCGATGATCGAACCCAAAGAGGCGACGGTTCCCCAAAGGCCCAAAAAGGTGAAAAGAAAGGTGTCGAGGAGTTGGGAAAGTAAGAGCGAGAGCAGATTGCGCCATTTCCAACTTAAACCGTTGAGAGTTTTCTTAAGGAAACCAAAAAAATAGAGATCGGTGTGCTGGACGGTAAAGAATGCAATCCAAGAGGCGAGAAGCAGCCGCGGTGCAGGGTTGAGGAGGAACTGGAAGTGGGATTGTCCAGCATCGTAGGGACTGGGGGCATAGAGAAGGTGGAGTTGTGACATCAGGCCGAAAAAGAACATTCCAAAGAACGAGATCCAGATCGAGCGTTTGGCGGCGTCTTTACCAAAATACTCTTGAACAAGGTTAAGACTCAAAATGGTGCCAACAGCATAGACGTCGCTGCAGGTAACGTTCCATGAAAAGAGGACCATCTGCTTTAAAACGAACAAATTAGAGATGACAGCTTGCAGAGCACTGAGGGCGACTAGCGCCTCTTTGCCGATGCGCAAAGCGGCAAAAGTGAGCAACATAACGAACAGAATATGGATAAAGAAAAGGGCTTCATTCATAGGGAGGAGTTTTTAGAGGCGTGTAGGGAGGAAGAGAGCGTACGTAATTGGCGCAGCTGTCTTGCAGCGTTTGGTTCACTTTGTGGTCGTTGATTGGGTTGCTGCGGTTATAGAGGTATAAGACTTCATCGACAAAGTGAAAATGTTTGCCCGACATCTCGAGCATCGGAAGCATGAAGGCAAGGTCCCATCCCATGGGCAGAAATTTCCCTTTAAATAAGAAGTCGTCTTTGGGGATTTTCTTAAAAAGCCCGGCATAAAATGTGCGTAAATGTGACGAGATCCACGCATGGCGACGAAAGGCGTTGTTGCGGATGACGCTTTTAGGAAAAGATTTGCAAATCAGAGGCTTTTGCTTGTACGACGGGTAGTCGAGGAAGTTGCCGTAGGTCATCCAGACGGCCCGCTCTTGGTAAATAGCGTTGAGCCTGTTTAAGACGTCGCTGTGCGCTAAAAAGTCGTCTCCATCGACCGTCACAACGATTTCGTCGTTGTGGCATGTATGGATAACTTCGTAGAGGTTTTTTAAGGCGCTTTGATTGTTTTCGTTGTGAATAAGGGTAATCCGATCTTTCATCGGGCTGGCATTGACGATGGCGCTCACCTTGGCATAAGTGGCATCTTTTGAAGCATCGTCAATGTAGATCACACGGAAATTTTTGTAATTTTGATTTAAAACCGACATCAGGTTGTGCTCGCAGTAAGCTGCATTGTTGTAAGATGGAATGATGATGACAAACGGCTTTTCGAGAGTCGGTTTTCCCCTGCGATGCTTCAGTTTTTTTTCACCTTGAAAGAGGGTGAGATAAAGACTCAAAAGGCCCAAAACAGCAATTAAGCCAAAAATTTTTTTCATACCTTCCTATTATAAATGTAAGCCTTAAACTCTTCATCGAAGTAATGCAGAAGATGGGGGTGTTTTTCTTGGATGAGCTCCCGGAGAGGAAGCAGCTCTAAAAAGAGCTCAGACCAGATGCCTTGGGGAGTTTTGAGGTGAGATTTTTTTTGAAGAGAGCCAAAGTCGACTAAAACGGCCTTCCCATCGACAATTCCAAAATTTCTTTCAATCATCGGGTCACAGTTTGCAATTCCTTTTTGACATTGAGAAAAGACCATTGCTAAGAGAGCATCGATTGTTGTAGGCGTGACATGAAAAGGAGAGGCTTTTCTTTGGATGAAGAATTCGCACTGATTAAGGTCGATCGTATGCTCGATTCCAAGTTTATCATAGAGTAGAGCGGGTTTGGAGAAATGGTGGTGGCTTTGGTAGACCAAGCTTGCCTCGTCTTTGAGAAGGGCATAGGCGAGTGCTGCGCTTTGGCGCACATTGGGTGCACTCTTGCGGCGTCCCTTTAAAAATTTGAGAACAACCGTTCCATCGTGACTCTCAAAAGCGTAAAACTGTTTGCCAGCTCCAAGAAAATGGAACGATTGGTTCAAGATCTTAGAGACATCTTCAGGGCAAGGTTCTTTGTGATTTTGCTCACAAAAAGCAATCTTGTACGGCCTAAACCCGGCCGTTTGCCAGTGGCAAAACCTCTCGACCCCAAAAAAGATAAGTAAAGCGATCAAAACTTTTTTCATTCAGCTTCAAAATCGGGGTAGTTGTTTTTGAGCCAGTCTAAAAATTTTGGCGAAAAAGCGGTCTTTGCACCCCAGGCCTGCGCCAACCTTCCTGGATCCATTAAGATCGCTTTGCCTTCAAGGATTCCAATGTTTTTATGCAGCCTAGGATCGTGGTCTTCGAGCTGTCTTTCAGCCAACAACTTCAGCAATTTTTTCATACACTCCAGCGTCTCTTGTGATGGGTGGTGAGCAAAGTAGTCTTCGATGGGCACCGCTTTCCTTTGTACGATGAACTCGACATTATCAAGATTGAGCGTGCGCACTTTTCCGGAGGCCGTATGGACCGTTGTTTTCCCAAAAGGAGTTTTTTTGAGATGGCAAAAGACGAGGCCGCTCTCTTGAGGAATCGTCGTTGCCGCAAGCTGATATCCTTGAATGTCACGACGGAGTTTGAACAGTTTTTTTTGCCTATAATTCGGAAAGGGGATCCACTTGCGCGGGTGGTTTTTGAAAAGTTTTAGAACATAAACGTCATCTTCGGAGACAAAGACATCGGTTTGGCCACCGCTCCCTAAATAACGGAAAGTCTGCGCGGTAATTTTTTTTGCCGCCTCCTCATCTCCGTAATTTTTTTCATTCAGAGGCATCTCTTCTGCTGTCATCAAAATGAGGCAGAGGATTGCAAAGCTAAAAAGAATGGTGATGCGTAGCCACATAAGGAATTAGCTCGGGTGAAGTTTTGTTTAAATAGCGGATAAAATTGGTGCGGATACGTGCCACCTCTTCGGTCGGCGCCTTTGAGGTTGCCTCGAGGGCAAACTGCCCAGGGTCTGTTTGGATCGGCACCTCTCCGAGAAAGCCAAAGTTTTTTTGCAAGGCAGCATCGTCATCGTAAATCCCTTTGCTCGCCCGCTCTTCGCAGAGGTTGAGAAGGGCCATCAGGGCGTGCTCGATTTTATCGGTAGCCCGCTCTTGGAACCACTCTTTGAGCTTGGGCATCACGGGGTCGGCCCTGTGTTGTAGCACATAGCAGGCTTGGTTGAGGTCGATCCGGTGTTCGATCTGTAATTTGTCTCGAAGAGAAATGGTCGGAGAGCCGGCCAGTGTTGGGTTGAGGTGAATGTAAAGAAGGCCCGACTGCGCACGGAACGCGTCAAAGGCAACTTTATATCCCGTCAGGTCGCGATGCCGCTTTTCTGCTGCTTTTGCAATCTTGCGCGCGCGAAAAGGCTTAAATTGGTTCACGAGAGGAATGTTCGAGGTCCAAGCAGGAGGGAAGATGCGTGCGTGCTTGAAGAGTTTGAGAACGTATTTCCCATCTTCTGAAGCAAAGACAAAACATTGTTTGCCGCTGGCGAGGTAGAAGAATCGTTGCTGAAGCTCACGAGGGGCTTCGAGGGGCGTGCTGAGCGCTGGATCGTAAGGGGCATTGGTCTGCACGCGCAAGATCGAAAATCCCGCCGTCTGCTGATGGCACACCTTTTCTGCTAAGTGAAAACCGATAAAAACTAGGAGAAGGAGCATCACCCGTTTCATTCTCGCACCACCTTGAGGATCTCTTGGTCAAGAGAAGGGACCAGCTGAGGGTAGTGGTGGGCAAGCCAGCCCCGGAAAGGGCGCGTGATGGCGTAGAGCTCGGGCTTATAATAGAAGGTGCGGCTCATCATAGCGTCTCTTGTGAAGCGGCCGACGTCGATTTTCATCGCCCGTCCCTCCAAAATGCCGCAGTTGGTAGCGATGCTCGGATCGGCATCGCGCAGTCCCCTTTTACACCGCTGAACAACTAAGTGGACGATGTCGGCAACGGTATTTTGTGCTTCTACGACTTTGCCTTGTTGCATCAGTTGATGAAGGGTCGGAAAGACTTGGCTTGCACGGCGCTGAAGAATAAAATCGACTCCATCGAGATCGATCGTGTGGGCAATCTGGAGCTTGTCGATCACGCGCAGCCGGGTTTTGAGATTTTTCGTTGGATTCAAGTGGAGATAGATCAGTCCCGCCAGCCCTTCCATCTCTTCAAAGCCGATCTTATAGCTAAAATAGTCGCGCTCGATCCGTTTCTTGCGCTTGGCAAATTTCCGATCCCGGTATTTTGCAGCAAAAGGGATGTAGTTGAGGTAAGTCGGCAGCCGAAAATGCCTCTGTTTGAAAAACTTGATCACATACTTTCCATCTTCGCTGAAGAAAACAAAGGCCTGGCCACCACATCCGTAATACGTATATGTTTGGCCCAGCGCAGATTGGACCTCTTGATCTTCCTCTGCCGTCAAGGGACGCGTTTCAAAGGCCGGATTAAAAGAGCGGGAGCTCAACATATCGGTCATGATGAGCCGGCCCGTTTGGTTCAGACAAAACTTCGCTATTCCATAGGAACCCACCCCAAAAGCGACGGCAAGAGCGATATGTTTAAATTTCATCGAGCTTCTTCCTAAGATGATCATCAAGTTCAGGGTAGCGGACCATGAGCCACTGATGGAGGTGGTCGGTCACACGCCTCACCTCTTCGCGATAGACGTTCGCGTCAGCTCTTGCAAGATCTTTTTTAAAGCGGCCAATATCGATCTGAACAGGTTCCTCTTTTAAGAGGCCAAAGTTTGTATTGAGGTCGGGGTCTTTGTCAAAAATCCCTTTTTGGCACCGCGTCACCAGGAGGCCGACCAGACGCGTCAACGCCTCTTTGGCCGCCTCGATTTTTTCTTCTCTGGCCAGCTTTTCTAAGCCAGGATAGAGAAGCTCTGCCTTTTTCTGGACCAGAAAGTAAGTCTGGTCGGCATCGAGCGGATGTTCTATACCCAGCCGGTCGACCAGCGTGATTTTTTGCCGCAGATGCGTTGTTTTGTTGAGATGAAGGTAGACGAGAGCTGTCTCTTTTCGGAGCACATCATACGCTAGCTTGTAGCTGTTAAACTCTTTGACCAGCTTTGCTTCTCTTCGAGATTTGCGTAAGTATCTCTTACGGAACAGCTTAAGAACATACTGCCCATCTTCGGAGGCAAAGACGTACGACTGAGCTCCCCGACCGAGATAGGTAAATTTTTGCTCTAGACCGACAGCCCTTTCGAGGGTAGCCCAATCGGGATTGCGTGGCAGGTCGAACTGCGTGCTGGCCACCGTAAATCCGTCGGTCTGTTTTTTGCAAAAGCGACCCACAGAAAAGAAACAAACAACAAATAGCAGAAGCTTTAAAACGAATTTCACGTTAATAGAATAAGGGAAGGAACCTAATTAACTCGAATCTTTTTTTCAAGATCGTTAAAAAGGGGAGGGATGACGCGGTCTGAAGGCGTCAGAAGCTCGAGACTGATCGTGTGGGACCCTTTTTTCAGTCCATAAATGTAGTAAGGAGACCATTCGGTTAAAATTCTTTTATCAGTTCCATCGATGGTCAGGCGAACTTTATAGCCATCTTTAGAAAGTTGCGTGTTATTCAAGTAGAAATCGAGCAAAATGGGCTTGCCTTCTTTAAACTCTCCTTGAGGCTGGTTGTAGGTGAGGTAAGGTTGGGAGAGGTCGATTTTTCCACTTTTTTCTTTAATATAAAACATAATCGCGGCGTAAGCTCCACTACCTTTAATAGACTCGCCGAAAGAGCGTGCAGGAAACACTTGCAGGACGTGGATACCGGATTTAAGTTTGTAAGGAGACTTGATCTCGATCATTTGGTCGAAGTCGATCTCTTCCGTGTCGGCCGTATCTTCGAGGGCTTCGTTGACTTCGATGTAGGGCTGTTCATCGATCAAGATTCTTAGCGTTTGTCCTTCGCCATTATTGCGGATTTCGCGGGCTCTGGGAAAGTCGCTATAGGTTCCTAAAGGGTAGCCCTCAAGACGGAATTGAAGGGTTGGCTGAGTATCGTTTTTGACTTCTCCATTTTTAGGAAAGACGATCCGCGTATTGACTTCATCAGGCTCTGGAGTAGATTCGACGGGCACCACGCGCACATCACTTCCCCGTGGACCTTCGATCGTAGCTCCCAACACCAGCGCGCACATCATCCCCATGAGTAGCATACACAGCCTCCTTCCCTACCTTTAACGCATTCCTCAGTTTACGACAAGGTTTGACCAATTTTGGCTAAAATTAAAGATTGTGGTGAAAACCATTTTTCTGCTCATATTTTTGGCAATACAAGGAGAGTCTTATGTCTGTATCCTTAGCTTTGTCAGATTTGAGCACGCAACAACTATTTAATACGGCCCAACAGCAAACTGCAGAGCTGCACACTCAACAAAAGGCACAAGAGGTTTATGCTCGCATCCAAGAGAATATAGAGTTCTGCAAACAAGCTTTGCGAGATTGTCATACAATTTTGGGAGACAGCTATCTCAACATCGCGGACAGTTTTGACCAATTGCAGAATTATGACCGGGCTCGGCAGTGCTTTATAGAGGCTCTAGAGGTGGAAATCGCGGAGTATGGGGAAAACCATTCTGATGTAGCGGCAAGCTACAACAATATTGGCGTCATGTACGGCAAGGAGGGAAATCTTCAGCAAGCATTGAGTTATCAGCAAAAGGCTTTAAGCGTATGGCTTGAAGTTTATGGGGCAAACCATCCTGATGTGATGATAGGCTATTGCAATGTTGCCCTCACTCTTAAAAAAATGGGACATTATGACGAAGCCTTAGAAAATTATCATCAAGCGTTGATTGTGGTTAAGAACTCTAACGATTTGCAAAATTTAGAGACCATTGTATCCGCTCTTCTTAACTGTTTACAATTAGCTTCCCGGTTTTGGGAAACAGATACTGTTGCAAGAATAGAGGCGTTTTTAAGAGAGAATCTGGGAGACAGTCATCAATTAACGCAACAGTTTATGCAGGCTAAAAAATCGGCGCTCAAGCTATGACAAAGATAGGGTAGGTTCATGGGTATTGAGTGGATTGTCCTCATCGTTGTCTTGGGGCTGATTTTTGATTATACGAATGGGTTTCACGATGCGGCCAACGTCGTATCGACGGTCATTGCCACGCGTGTCTTAGCTCCGGCGGTTGCTATCTTGATGGCAACCGGGTTCAATATCTTAGGCGCCACTCAGATCAGCGGTGTGGCCCAGACGATCACATCGGGGATTGTTGATGTTAAGGCTGCCAGTCAAGCTCTCGTGCTGGCCGGCGTGACAGGGGCAATCGCCTGGAACCTACTCACCTGGTACTTTGCCATTCCGAGCAGCTCGTCATATGCCCTCGTTGGAGGATTGGTCGGCGCGGCTTGGGTTCAAGGTGGATCTCATCTGATCCTTTGGGAAGGGGTTGTCGCTAAAGTTGCCATTCCAATGGTGATCTCTCCTATAGTGGGTTTTTGCCTTGCCTTTGCTTTGATGAAACTTTTGCTGAGGCTCAAAGACAGACCCCTCTTCTCCAAGTTGCAAATCGGGTCGGCTGCCGTCGTGGCCCTCTCTCATGGCCTCAATGACGCTCAGAAGAGCATGGGTCTGATCACTCTGGGCCTTTTTGCCGGGGGGCTCATCAAAACTCCGCTGATCCCGCTTTGGGTCGTTTTAGCCTGTGCGGCTGTGATGGGGCTGGGAACAGCCTTTGGCGGCTTTAGGATCATTCGGACGATGGGTTTTGGGATCACCCGCCTCAAACCGGTCCAAGGGTTTGCTGCAGAACTGAGTGCCTCATGCGTGATCTTAACGGCCAGCTTCTTAGGGATGCCTGTCAGCTCGACGCACATAATTGTCGGAAGCATCACCGGTGTCGGATCTGCCAAGGGGATGCGCCATGTCCAGTGGGAGACGGCCCGCAAACTCGGCATTGCCTGGGTTTTGACCCTTCCTGGATCGGCTTTTATCGCTGCTCTTAGTTATAAATTATTCCTAACTATCTTCTCTTCAATTAATTAAAATTAATTCAATAATTTAATTAAAAATATAATTATAATGTAATTATGGCAAAGAAAAATAAAAAAGCTCCCTCCATTTTGGAGGCAATCGACCACCTTTCCCACCTTGCCGAACTCGATCTCAAGGCAGAAAAGGAGCCGGGAGAAGAACAGCAGAGAAAAATCCAAGCGACCTTTGAAACCCTGAATACGTATTTGCGCCATCTCTATCAAAAAGAGCGGGCACAGCTAGCGCAGCCCAAGACTCAGCGTGCTATCCGAGCGATGATGCAGCTCGCAGATGAGGCTGTAGACAAAGTTAAAAAGTATACGCAGGTATTTAATGCCTCTATCCCCGAGTACGACGCACTCCACCAATTTTACACCTCTAAAATTGGAAGTCAGCTCAGAAAGGGGACGGAGAAAAAGCTGCGGAGCGAAGAGAGCTCTGTAAGCTCAGCCGAGCAGCCCGTCTTAAAAGATTTAGAGTCGGTGCGCCACGACCGAGAGTACGAATTTTTCTATATCCACAAAGAGGATGGTATGCCTTTTTTCAACCCCGACCTTTTGAGGCATTTGCGCCTTGTCGGTCAATTTGATGAGAGTTTCGCGCACAGCGAGACCGACAACCCTTTGATCCGCATGGACGTTGTTCTCGACCGAGATTTTCATGAGTCGGCCAAAGAGATTCTCAAAGAGGCTGAAGGGACGTTGCAAGAGTTTTGCAAAGAGGCAAGGAAGCACAAAGAGATGCCGTTTGTCGCAGCGCTCAACATGAGCATGATGGCTCTCATGTTGGCAGCCAACCCGAAAAATTTAAGCCACCAGTCAAGCGGAAAAAAGTGTTTCCACTACTTTTCTGACTTTCACCGATTTTTGCGCGAGGCTTTAAAGTCAGAGGAGTATCGCAAGCTGCGAGGGGTTCCAGCCGAAGAGATCGAGCCGTATTTTCGGGCGCTTTTAAAGACAGCCCACGCTCTGTGTGCATTTTTGTTTTTCCGCATTGGCACCCATCCAGAAATTCTCCAACTCATCCACAACTTAACTAAGAGTGCAGAAAAGGGAGGCGTTTCTCTATGGAAAAGTCTGCTAGAGCACGATGCGGCTCTGCGCGAAGAGTTGAGCAAATATCCGAGCGGCCCTCTTTTGAAAATCTTGACTTCGTTTCAAGAAGAGAGAGATCAAGAAGGGTTCGACCCTTTGCTGCAACACAACGCTCCTAGCCAACTCTTTTCGATCGCTTCAGAAAGTTTGCACACTTCGGTGCTCCACTTGCCGTGCCCGGTCCATCAAGAGTTTATCGATAAGGCTGAGATTGCCGAAGAGTTTAAAGGTTTTTTGCGCTACTTAGGAGAGAAGCGGCACCTTCTGATCAACCTCCAAGACAGAACATCATGGAAAGAGCATCAGCGGTCGGTGCGCCTTGAAGAGCTTGCGAAAGAGGCCGAGTTTGGAAGATCGTTTCGGACGGTAACTCTTCCTAAAGATACTGCCTTTTACCACCAAGCCGAAGAGTATGCCGCATTGGATGACGGGAAAGAGTTTTGTGCGCAGCTTCAGCAGCAGGTGGACAGCGGGTCTCAGTGTGGATTTTTTATTGACGCCGATCTTACGGGAGATATTCCCAAGATCATTCGATTCATTCACGAACACATGTTTGAGAATAAAGCAAAGCTCTCAAGGCAAGAGAGACTCGATTTTATCGAGATTTTTTACTTTTTCTTGGTTCTCACGATTCTTGATAAAGAACAGTCCGACATTATCAGCTTCACCTGTAAAGATGGGATCGATACAGGAGCCGCAGCTTCCAGCGCCTTTTACGGCTTTTCTCGGATGCTCTCGTCTTCAAAGCCGTGGAGTACAGAAGATAAAAACTTTTTCCTCTTCAGCCTCTACGCTCCGGCCCTTTTAGTCCGCCACCGTGCGATCGACGTCCAAAGGTTGCACCGGTCCCTCTCGGCCTTAGAGCATTTTGAGACTACCCTGCAGCACCGTCGAGAGAAGACGCTTCAGGCGTGTGCCGAGCTTTTCCCCG
>Ga0210389_10004013_pt1 | contig 11471 bp, 2 predicted proteins | sample IncBWH28OmetaG_FD_160127 | JGI IMG/M metagenome (GOLD analysis project Ga0210389, IMG submission 160127) | Forest soil microbial communities from Barre Woods Harvard Forest LTER site, Petersham, Massachusetts, United States - Inc-BW-H-28-O ... | reverse complement strand
AACCGGTGTTAAGCCGCCGACACCTGGCCCCAGTTTGGACAGGTTGGCATTGGTTGATCCTGTCCGGGTTACCGTTACCGTGTAAGTTTTGGTGGTGGCGCCGTCCTGCGCTGTAACTACCGTGGTGATCGTGTTGGGGCCCATGTTTAAAGCAATGGCCGCTGAGGCGGTTCCGGATGTTACGGCCGTTCCGTTTACGCTTACGGTGGATGTGGCCACGCCCGTTATTGGTGTAACCGTCAGGGAGGCTACCAAATTACTTACATTAGCGGTATAGCCCGTCGTTGCAGTTGAAAAAACAGGGCTTAATGTGCCGTTGCTGAGTTTCAACTGCGAAAGGTTGGCGTTGCCGGAAGCGGCCCGGGTTACTGTTACGGTATAGGTTTTAGTGGTAACGCCATCCTGGGCGGTTACTACCGTTGTGATGGTATTTGTGCCCACGTTTAGTGCAATCGCGCTTGATGCGGTACCGGTTGCCACAGCGGTTCCGTTCACTTTTATTGTTGCCGAAGGGTCGGTAGCCGTTGGGGTTATCGAAAGGGAGCTTATCGCATTCCCGACCGATGCAGTATAGCTGGTCGTCCCATTTGTAAAAGCGGGGCTTAATGGGCCGGCGCTGATGGCCAGGTTGGATAGTGTGGCAATGGCCGCTATTGAGACTTTGATGTTTACGGTGGTTGAACTGCTCCCACCAATATTATAACCAGTAACCATATAAGTCGTTGCCGGGCTCACAGCAGTTGGCGTACCGCTTATTATCCCCGTGTTGTTATTAAAACTTAAGCCGGCGGGTAAAGCGGAATTAATATAGTAACCGCCAATTGGCTTAATTTTTTCAACCGCATTGTTTGAACGATTGGATACATATACGTTACCCGCGCCATCAACGGCTATCCCATCGGCGCCATTGATATTTGAAGCTATCAAAACCACCGAAGCATTTGGTCCCGGGGAAAGTTCGTATGCCTTACTGTCATCGGCGACAAAAAGGTTACCCGAAGCATCTATTGCTACCCCGAATGGCTCACTAAAGCCATAAGCCAGGGTCATTACGGTATTGCTGCCCGCGGGGATCTCCTTTAACTTCTCGTTCAACTGGTCGGCTACGTACACATTACCAGCCGCATCAACAGCTACGCCGTAAGGTTGGTTAAAACCCGACCCCCTGATAATTGGCGTACCTGTGCCCAATGGAACCTCGTAAACCGAATTGTTGCTGCCGCGGTCGGCCACGTATACATTGCCTGCGGCATCAACCGCTACACCCACCGGCTGGGTAAATCCGGAACCCACGCTAACTACCGGGCCACCGCCAACCGGAATCTTCTTGACCATAGCCGCTGTTAAATCGCATACAAATAAATTGCCTGAAGCATCTACCGCCACTCCGCCTATTACTCCGAAACCAGAGGCAGCAGTAACGGTTGGCCCGCCGCCGACAGGTATTTTTATTACGAAACCACCACCTTGATTACTCACATAAACGTTTCCGGCTGCATCTGTAGCTACGCCAAATGGGCTGCTCAAGCCCGAACCCACGCCTATTTGTAAGCTGCTATAAGCAGACGCCGCTACCCCGCTGCTTACAGGAGCAAGCGGGGAAATAGTTGTACCCAACGCGTAAATTTGAGGGCTGCCGTAGGTCACGGTTGGCGCCGGTGGAAGATTAACCGTTAGATTAACAGTTGCCGCACTATGGCCTGTAAGGTTATATGCCCTTATGGTATAAACGGTTGATGGACTGCTTACAATTGGCGTTCCGCTAATAATACCGGTTGCATTGTCAAAACTTAAACCAGCTGGTAATGCGGGCTTTATAAAGTATCCGCCGGAGGGAGCTATTTGCGGGCCATTATTGGCGAGGTAATCAACCATATACAAATAGCCGTTGGCGTCGACTGCAATGCCCGACGGCCCGCTGAAAGCGGGTCCTATGATTAGCGGGGCACCCCCGGCGGCGGGAATCATCTTTAAACGACCGGCACCATAATCGGCTACAAATACGTTTCCAAAGCTGTCTACGGCCACACCTTCGGGGCTGGTAAAACCTGCGCCAATTATATAGGGATTACCTGACCCGCCGGCAGGTATCTTTTTAATTGCCTTATTACCGAAATCAGCTACATAAATATTCCCGGCGGCATCAACCGCTACGCTGGTTGGAGTGGAGAAACCCGAGCCTAAAGTAACCGGAACGCCTCCGCCAACAGGGATCTCTTTTACGGTGCTATTGCCAAAATCGGCTACAAATACATTACCCGAAGCATCCACCGCCACGCCATATGGGCCAGTAAAACCGGAACCTATAACAACAGGCGTACCGTTTCCAGCAGGGATCTTTTTTACCAAACCGTGGCCATAGTCGGCTACATATACATTGCCGGCCGCGTCAACAGCTACGCCTTCGGGGCTACTGAAACCTGAGCCAAGAATTACAGTGGCATTATTAGGAGGGATCATCGCTACCGAATTGCCGCCTGAATTGCCTATGTATATACTGCCAGCCGCATCTATCGCTACACCGCCCGGTCTATTTAATCCTATTATGTTAGCAAACGGGTAATTTAAATAGCCCGGGGCTGCTACGTTGGTACTCACAGGAGCCAGCGATGTAATGGCAGTGCCGGCTGCATAGGTTTGCGGGCCGCTGTAACTTATTGTGGGTATAGGCGGCGCGGCAACAGCAATATTTAATGCTGCCGGCTTACCCCCGCCAAGATTATACGCTGTGATAATGTAATTTGCTGCAGGACTTAGTGTGGTTGGCACTCCGCTGATGATACCTGTATTATTATCAAAATTCAAACCCGGTGGCAGAGAAACATTTATGTAGTAGCCGCCAACAGGTTTAATTTCTTTAATTGCGTTGTCGAGGAAATCGGCTACAAACACATCTCCTGCACCGTCAACCGCTACACCGGCCAGGTTATTAAACCCCGGGGGAAGGGTAATTATGCCGCCGCCTGCCGCAATCTCTTTTACCACGTTATTGTTTTGATCGCCTACAAATACATTGCCTGAAGCATCCACTGCCAGTCCGTACGGGCCATTAAAGCCCGAGCCGATAGTAACCGGCAGGCCCCCACCTGCTGGGATCTTTTTCACCGCGTTATTGCCGTGATCGGTTACATAAACATTTCCTGCGGCATCTACTGCCACTCCGTACGGGCTGAACCCGGAGGCAATGGTAACCGGCGCGCCGCCGCCTATAGGGATCTCTTTTACCGCATTGTTACCTAAATCGGCGATGTAGACGTTTCCCAATTTGTCTGCGGCCACGGCGAGCGGGCCATTGAACCCTGAGCCTATGTTAACCTGTGGGCTACCATCGCCGGGAATCTTTGTTACTAAATTGATATTATGATTGGTAACATAAACATTACCCGCTGCGTCTACCGCAACACCGGTTGGGGTAAGGAGTGACGATCCTATACTGACCGGTGCGCCGCCGCCCACGGGAATCTTCTTCACCAAATTGTTGCTGTAGTCGGCCACGTAAACGTTGCCTGCAATATCCACAGCTACTCCGCTCGGCGTATCAAATCCCGATCCTAAAGTTACTGTGCTGCCGGAGTACCCAAGGGCAGCAACCCCCGTAGCAGTGGGGGCCAGGGCCGTAATAGCGATGTTATTGAAAAAGGTTTGCGGGCTGGTGTAACTGATATTGGGTAAAGCGGGAGCGTTAACCTTTATATTGACGTTAACTGAACTGCTGCTGCTAATATTGTAAGCCGTAATGGTGTAATTTGCAGCAGGGCTTGCCGCTGTGGGTGTACCGCTGATAATACCTGTATTGTTATCAAAGCTCAGGCCAGCCGGTAAGGGGGCACTTATATAATAGCCGCCTATGGGTTTGACTAGTTTAACAGCTCCATTGAGATAATCAGCCACGTACACATTTCCGGCGCCGTCAATTGCAACGCCTGCCGGATTATTGAACCCGGAGCCAAGTATTATTGTGTTGTTGCCTCCAGCCGGGATTTCCTTAACAACATTATTGCCTTGATCGCCTACAAATACGTTACCGGAAATATCAACGGCGATACCAAAAGGCGCATTAAAGCCCGAGCCAATGATAACAGGGGTCCCGCCGCCCGCCGGAATCTTTTTTACCAGGCTATTGCCATGATCGGTTACATATACGTTGCCGGTAGCATCTACAGCCACCCCGTACGGGCTGAACCCAGAGGCCAGAATAAGCGGAACGCTGCTGCCGGCAATGATTTCTTTTACTGCATTGTTGCTTAGGTCGGCAACGTACACATTGCCCACCCCATCCACGGCCACGGCCAGCGGGCCGTTGAACCCTGACCCGATATTAACCTGTGCGCCGCCGCCGACGGGGATCTTTGCTACCAAACTGTGGTTACGGTCGGCCACATAAACGTTGCCCGCGCCATCTACCGCTACGCCACTGGGGCCAACGAATCCTGATCCTATGGTGAGAGCAAGGGTGCCCCCAACAGAGAGCTTTTTTACCGATCCGCTGCCATAGTCGGCAATATAAACGTTACCGGCAATATCCACCGCTACTCCACTTGGAGAAACAAATGCGGGGCTTAAAGTACCTGTGCTGTTGCTGTACCCCGCAACGTCCACACCGGTACTGGTCGGCGCAAGCGGAGTGATAGCAGTACCCGCAGTATAAACTTGCGGGCCGCTGTAACTTATGGCTGGCAGAGGGGGAAGGTTAATTTTTATGCTTGCAGTTGCCGAACTACTGCCGTTACTATTATAAGCGGTAATGGTATAAGTTGTTGCCGGGCTTGCAATAACAGGCATCCCGCTGATAATGCCTGTGTTATTATCGAAACTCAGCCCTAATGGTAACGACGGGGTTATATAATAGCCACCGACAGGGTTGATTTCTTTTACCGCATTGTTATTGTAGTCGGCTACATACACATTACCCGCCGCATCTACGGCTATGCCGGCCGGATTCTTAAAGCCGGTGCTTACTGTTACCAGTGCGCCGCCGCCGCCGGGAATTTCTTCAATGGCATTGTTGTAAAAGTCGGCAATAAAAACGTTGTTTGACGCATCTACCGTCACACCAAACGGAGAATTGTAACCGGCCCCTACGATGACGGTAGCGCCACCGCCGGCAGGTATCTTTTTTACTGCGTTGTTTCCCGTGTCGGCAACATATACATTACCAGCAGCATCTACCGCCACGTCATAAGGACCGCTAAACCCGGAACCAATAATAACCGGCGTTCCACCGCCCGCGGGCATCTTCTTCACACTATTGTTGCTCTCATCAGCAACGTATACATTGCCGGCAGCATCTACCGCAACGCCAACCGGAAAACTGAATCCGGACCCTAACGTAATTATTGCACCACCACCTGCCGGTATTTCTTTTACTGCGTTATTGCCCGTATCTGCAATGTACACGTTGCCTGTGGCGTCAACCGCTACCCCCCGCGGAAAGGAGAACCCGGAGCCCAGAATAACAGGGGCGCCACCGCCAACAGGGATTCTCTTAACCAAACTATTTTCGAAATCCGCAACGTACACATTGCCTTGTGCATCTAATGCAACGCTATAAGGGTGGCTGAACCCGGACCCTAAAGTTACAGGACTATTGCTGTAGGCAGCCGGGGCAACACCACTGCTTGCTGGTGTTAATGGAGAAATTGCAGCCCCGGCGAAGTAGGTTTGCGGCCCGGGATAGCTAAGCACAGGAGCGGTGATAACATCCGGCTTCGATGTCTTTTTTACCGGCCGTTTTGCTTTCGCGGCATTGTCGTCAACCTTTGTGGGATAGCTGGCTTTACGCGCCGGCTTGATACTGGCCAGCGAATGATCGCTCAAACCAAATAAGACTGCAAATATCAAAAGGAATATTTTGCCAATAAAAATTGCGGCGCCAAATTGCTTTTTAAACGGAGTTAAAGTTGTTTTCATGATACGACTTCGGACATTGTGATTTTTACCGGCAGCAAAACTGCGGCTTTAATTCATGCTTGTCCTCCGCATGAAAATGTGAAATTGTGCGAATGTGCGGATGTGCGGGTGTGCGAATGTGCAGATGTGCAGATTGGCGGATGTGCAGCTGGTTAAACCAGTTTCTCGTTAATTGCCCTTACAACGGCTTCCGAGCGGGAGTGAACTTCCATCTTTTCATAAATACTCCGGATGTACGAGCGTACCGTATCAATTGAAATAAAGTGTTTTTTGCCGATTTTGGCGTATGTTAATCCTTTAACCAGCCCGGTAAGCACCTCTATTTCGCGCGCGCTCAGGAAAAGTTTGTCTTTTTTGCCGGTTTTTTGCTGGTTGATGTTTTGAAATATGGTCCGGGCGATGGATGGCGTAAGCGGGGAGCCGCCCTTGTACAGCACCCGGATGTTGTCCAGGATATTATCGGGTATTGCGCTTTTAATCAAATAACCTGAAGCACCCGCATAAATGGCCTCCATAATTTTATCTTCCTGCTCAATTACCGTTAGTATCAGTATGTTTATAAACGGATATTTTTCTTTTATCCTATGGGTAAACGATATACCGTTTTCGCCAGGCAGGTCGATATCCATCAGGATAACATCCGGTATGCCGTGTTTTTCAAAGCTGATCTTTGCGGTAGTTTGTTCATAAGCGCCAATGCAAACAATGTCGTCCGACAGTTCGATCAGGCTCTTGAGGGCCCGCCTTAAATTTTGGTTATCTTCAACTATCAGGACCTTAATTGGCATAATGTCGAAATTACGGTATCGGTTTGTTTATGTCCTTCGCACGTTCATGCGATTTTACAAACCAGGTTTATAGTCGTCCCGGCGCCAATCGCCGTCGTTATCTTTAGCTTGCCTTTAATTTCAGCCGCTCTTTTCTCCATGTTTCCCAGCCCGTTGCCCGCCCTTCGCGTTTCATACACAAAACCGGAGCCGTCGTCCATGATCTGCATGGTTAACTGTCTTTTTTGTTTGAATTTGAAGGACACCTCTATGTTATCGGCCTTGCTGTATTTTACCGCATTATTAAATGCTTCTTTAAATATCAGGTACAGGTTTTTGCGTTTAAGCATGTCCGTCCTTATGTCATACAGACCAGGGTCCATCAAAAACTCCAGTTCGATTTCTTTAGCCTCGGCTAAGGGATAACTGAATTCTTCCATCCGCTGCATCAACCGGTACAGGTTATCGTTTTCAGGTTTTATCGTCCATACCATATCATTCATTGAATTGATCATGGCGCGGGCCCGTATGCCAATATCGTCGACCATGTTTTTGGTGGTATTTATATCGGTTTCCGCTTTTTGGCGGGCCACCTGGCTAAAAATAGAGATACTGCTTAAGGTGCTTCCAAGGTCGTCGTGAAAATCGGAAGCAATGTTTTGCCTTAACTTTTCAATGGCTTTTATATTTTTTATTTTATAAAGATATGCCTGGTACAAGCCCAATGCGACGGCCAGCACCACCAGCACCCTGAACCACCACGTTTCCCAATAGGGCGGTTGAATTAAAAAGCTAAAGGAAGCCGGTGCATGGTTCCAAACCCCGCTTTTATTACCGCTTTGAACGTAAAAAGTATAACTTCCGGGCGGAAGCTGCGCATAATTGGCGCTGCGCTGATCGCGTATATTCTGCCACGCAGGATCAGCGCCTTTTAGCCGGTAGCGGAAATTAACATCATTAGGATCGGTGTACAAAAATGCGGTAAAAGCTATATTGATGGAATTGCTGGAGTGGTCAAAAACAAAACGCGCGTTGCCGGTTTGGCTGGCACGGCCCTGTATAACAGGGCGGTTGTTTACGTACACATTTTCAATTACCGGGTCCGTGGGCATAAGGCTATTTTTAACATCGGGCGTAAAATAGGCGTAGCCATTTCTAAAACCGACAACGATCTGGTTGTTGATAAGGGTATAAGGTGATCCCGGGAAGATCTGCATCGATGCCGTTGTGTGCTCAGCCCTTGCCGACCTCCCGGTGGCCAGGTCGTAATTCAGGATGCCGGCTTCAGTGCTTATCCAAACCATATTATTGACGCTGATAATGCTTGGGCAATCCGGTTTATAGGAATCAGCTATGGAGTTGATAATTTTAAAGCTCTTGGTTTGTTTATTAAATATCGCCAAGCCATCTCCTGCGGCGCACACTACCTGGTTGTCCGGCGCATTACTAACATCGAATAAATAATAATCAGATATCCCCCCTTGTCCCCGGTAAATTACAGTTGCCTGCGTGGATACGTTATAGCTAAACAAGCCGCCCCTTGATGCAATCCAGAGTGTTCCTTTATCATAAAAGCCGTTTAGCAGGTCGTATTTTAGCAAATCTTCCGTTTCTTCAGATTTATTATTTTGTGAAGCAATGCTAATTTGATGACTAACCAGGTTATATTTAAACAGGCCCTTGTTGGTAGTAATAAAACAGGTATTGACATCTGTCCTAATTATTCTGCGGATATTGTATACCAGGGCAAGCGAATCAGGGACCGGTAATTTTTTTTGGCGCAGGATACCGCCTTGCGTGTCCCATTCTATTATTTCTTTCTGCGTGGCCAAAAGCAACCTGTTTTTCGAAAGCTGCACAAAGTCATAAATTTTCTGCGTTTGCGGGTCGGTATTATATCGCCTCTCTATGTTCTTGGTTTTCCAGTTCATCAATATCATTCCCCGCGTGTAAGACGACATCCAAACCTTGGCGCTATCATATTTATCACCGGCAATTTTACTGATGTTGAGGTCGTCAGTACTGGTTTTGTTGAGGTAGCGTGTTTTCCATTGCTGGTTATCTGCATCAAACATGCTGATCCCCGAACCTGTGCCAATCCATAGCCTTCCTTTTTTATCGGCAAACAGTTTGTTAACGATGTTGCTGGCCAAACTGAATGGATTTCTGTCATCATGTACAAAAGTAAACTCCACCTTTTTTAAGTAAGTGTTATATAACACCAGCCCCCCATCAGTGGCCAAAAACAGGTGCTTCTTTTCTTTATCCTGCGGAAGGAATAGCAGGTCGCTGATTGAAACTCCCTTTGTATCATTACTTGCCGGCGAAAAATCTTTTAGATTCCTAAAGGTAAACAACCCGTTGTCCGTGCCTAAAAAAACTGTTGTGCCATTTGTTACCACAGTAAATATTTTAACCAGTGCGTGATTATAAGTTAAAGTATTAGCCGACCAGGTATTTTTTTGAATGTTGTAAGTGTATACTTTTTCGCGACTTGATATGAGTAAGGTATTGTCGTCTATTAAATACGTTCCTAACGAGTTATCGACATGGGTGAGCGATGTAAACGATATTTTTAACGTTTCCAGGTTTACCTTTGCTAATCCGTAATCACAAATGAACCACAAATTATTTTTTTGGAAGCAAAAGCCCTGGCTGGTGGTAATAGGATGTTTTGCATCGGACTGAACGTATATAAATTTGCCGCTTGCATCGTCATAATAACACAACCCGGATGAATTTATCCAAACACGGCCGTTGCTATCAGCTGTAATATCTGTAGAATTAGACCTTAATGCCCCCGGTTCATGGTTAGCGCTGTTAAATTCAACCGTTTTATAACCATCGAATCTTTGCAAGCCCCCGGTGCTTGTCCATACGTAGCCACGCTTGTCGACCGCTAAACCCGGTATTTCGTTGCTGATAAAGTGATTCTGGCTGTTAAAGTTCTCGAAGCGCCAATCGGGATTTGGGGTAAATGCCTGCGCCAACAGATAAAACGGAAAAAGTGCGAGCAACAAACAAAATCCGCTTTTGATCATAAATTTATGCTTTATTAAAAAAAGCGGCGGGGCGACTGCTTTGAATGATATTTTAAATTTAGCATAAATTATAAATGGTTGAATAGAAACGGGGGTATTTATATTATTGGAGATTAGTGATTAGAGACCGGAGATCAGAGATTAGTCCGAAAGTCAGTAATCCCGATAGCCATCGGGACGGAAAGAAGCTGCAAATGACCTCCGGCCATTTGGCGGATAACTTATGTAATATAGAAGAGATTAGAGATTAGAGACCAGTTAAATGCAACTAATCTCTGGTCTCTAATCTCGGATAACTTATGTAATATAGAAGAGATTAGAGATTAGAGACCAGTTAAATGCAACTAATCTCTGGTCTCTAATCTCTAATTAACTAACCTCAATACTTCAGGATTATAAACCCTGTTTTATGCTTAGTGATACCACTCACCGTGTAATCCAATTGATAAAAATAGGTGCCCGGTAATTGCATCTGCCCGTTTTTGTTACTATGTCCATCGAATATTTTTGAACTGTTGTCATAGCCCTGGGTTTCATAGATCAACTGCCCGTTCCGGTTCATGATGGATAGTTTATTATCCGGGTATTGGCTGATATTGTCGATTTGTAAAAAGTCGTTTATCCCGTCTCCGTTGGGAGATATGCCCTGGTGTACTTGTATGCCGTCTTCGGCAAGTGTTGGTGTTTCGGTTGGTTTGTCAACGCTTACCGGCTGATAGGCCGTATTGTCCGACGATGGCGCGGCACGGGTTACCGTTACGACATAGGTTTTTTGTGTCGTCCCGTCTCCTGCTGTTATCACCGTGGTGATGACGGTCTGGCCCACCGGTAAGGGTATATTGTCCGATGGCGTGCCGGGTGTTACGGTCTTGCCCTGAACCGTTACCGTGGCTGTTGAATCCCAGGGGATGGGGGTTAAGGTTACCGAACTGATTGAATTCTTTGCCGATGCGGTATAATCTACTTCGGTGCTTGTTGCCGATGCTTGGGTAAGCACTAACTGCGGGTTCAGCAGGATGCTGCCCATATTGGCATTATCCGATAGCGCCCGGGTTACCGTGATGATGTACGTTTTGGTGGTTGTCAAATCCTGGGCGGTTACTACCGTGGTGATCGTCGTTTGACCGATGGCTAATGGGATGGGTGCCGAAGCTGTCCCCGAGGTTACCGGCATGCCATTTACCGTAACCGTCGCGCCCGGATCAACTGTGGCAGGGGTTAGCATTGCCGTATCGAAGGCATAACGGGCAGATGCGGTGTAATCCACCTCGGTACTGGTTTCCGATGTTTTGGTGAGGCTTAGCGGCGGGTTCAGCTTGATGGTGGCTAAATTCGCATTATCCGATGGCGCCCGGGTTACCGTGATGATATACGTTTTTTTGGCTTTGCCGTTCTGGGCGGTTACGATGGCGGTGATCGTCGTTTGGCCTACTGCCAGGGGGATACCCGCTGACGGCGTGCCTGAGCTTACCGTGTGGCCGTCTACCGTTACCGTTGCACCTGCATTGCCGGTAAAAGGCGTTACCGTTACCGAACTGATCCCGTAACGGGCCGATGCGGTATAATTTACTGTTGTGGCCGTTGCTGATGCCTGGCTAAGGCTTAAACCGGGGTTCAGCTGTATCCTGGCCAGGTTGTCATTGGTTGATTGCGCACGGTTTACGATTACCGTATAGGTGTTTTGTGTCGTGCCGTCCTGTGCCGTTACCGCCACGTGGATGGTAGTACTTCCTAACGGCAGCGCTATGGCCGG
>Ga0210389_10004011_pt1 | contig 11473 bp, 9 predicted proteins | sample IncBWH28OmetaG_FD_160127 | JGI IMG/M metagenome (GOLD analysis project Ga0210389, IMG submission 160127) | Forest soil microbial communities from Barre Woods Harvard Forest LTER site, Petersham, Massachusetts, United States - Inc-BW-H-28-O ... | reverse complement strand
ACAGGAAAATCGCCTCTTCCATGGCGGAATCGCCGCCCCCGATCACCGTAATTTCCTTGCCCGAGAAAAAGAAGCCGTCGCAAGTGGCACAGGAAGAAACACCGTGTCCGATGAGTTGCTGCTCGTGTGGCAACCCCAGCCAGCGCGCCGAAGCACCACTAGCTATGATGAGCGTGCGAGTGTGAATCACTTCATGGCTGACATGGAGCTTCAGCGGACTCTCGCTGAGGTCAACACTGGTGACGTGCCCGTGCTTGTATTCCGCGCCAAAGCGTGAGGCTTGCTTGCGCATGTTCTCGATCAACTCCGGTCCTTGAACTCCGTCGGGGAAGCCGGGAAAGTTCTCCACCAGCGTCGTGAGCGAGAGCTGGCCGCCGGGTTCGTGGCCTTCCAGCACCAGCGGTTTCAGGTTGGCACGCGCGGTGTAAAGTGCGGCGGTATGACCGGCACAGCCGGATCCCATGATGACGACGTCGCGGATATTTTCCATAGATTATAAGGTGGCGCTGGTGACAGTCCTCGTAGCGCCCAAAGACATATAGATTATGAACCTCAAATTTCGGTTCAGCCCTCGACTGACCGCGGCAATTCCGGTCATTTACTTTCTGTTGCTGACTTCTCCGGAACGGTCTTCTTGGCCTGGGATTTCGCTGGCGACTTGGCTGTGGTCGCTTCCAGGGATTTGATCCGCGCTAACTCTGCGGGCACGGTGCTCTTGGCCGCCAGAAGATTGCGATAGTTGGCAACGATTGCCGTTGCGCTCTGAAACAGTGGCTCGTAAGCCGTTTGATCCGGCGGGGGATTTCCCTCGCTTCCTGGACAGCGGGCCAATACCACCGAAGACTTCCCGAAGCGCTCCAGCTTGATTCGGCTGGCTGGTGTGCTGGTTGAAAGCATGGTCGCCGGCGTGGTCACGGCAGAGGCGTTGTCTTCGATCGCAACCTGCATCAAGTCCTTGGGATCCCGCACGTGGAAGATCAGAGTCTCCACCATATTTCTCGGATCATGGCTAAACGAATACTGCACCGTCGAAAACGATGCCTGCACGGAGAACTCGCGGCGAATCCGCACCCAGTCGGCGGTTCCGGAATCGGATGAGAATTCCGCGCTTTCCCCGGCTTTAAGGAAATCCGGGCGTTCCTCGAGCGTCGACCGTCCCCGATCGACTTCAAAATCCGGACTGAAGAGCGGTTGCTTGGGAATCCGGGCCAGTGCGGAGGCGATCTCCTGCTGATCCGCCGGCGATGGCGAGCAAACATTCAGCATGTTCACCTTGACCTGCGGTTGGGACGATTCCTGCGCGACGGCCAGTTGTGCCAGGCCAACGCTGAGGATTATCAGGATCTTTCGGAGCACGATGGCATTCTAAATGAAGATCACGAGAATCTTAAATCGCAGAGCGCAGCGCGCGGAGAGCCCGCCAAGGAAATGTAGAATTACCCCATGGCAAACTTGACCCTTGTTTATGGACTGAGGCTGCTGCCTTCGGAAGAGGTTGCGGAAATTGGTGACGCAACCATCAAGCTCAAGAACGGCCGCGAGGCCCACGTGACCATGCACGTGCTCGAAGGCAGCAAGGACGAAATTGAAAAACAATTGAAGACCAGCCTGGAGGCCTTCTTCGATTTTTATCCGGAGATTTGAAAAGGCGGGCGTCAGGCATCGGGCTTCAGGCTTCGAGACCGGACTCCTACATGCCTGAAGCCTGAAGCCCACTTCCATCTATAATTTGTTTTTAATCATGCCCCTGTCTTACCGTTATCTCCGCATGCGACTCGGCGAAGCGGGATTGCTGCCCACCAGCAAAGTTGCGCTGGTCGCGTCGTACCTGCTCGGCCTGGATCTGTTGCTGTTCGTGCTGCAAAGGGCGTTTGGGCTGCTCAAGCTCTCTTACGGCGACAGCCTCGGCGGATGGGTGAGTTTCCTCAGCTTCGTAGTCATTGTTCTCTTCTCGATCCTGGCGTTCCGCTGGGTAAAGGCAAAAGCACTTTGGCGGCTGCGTAATCGGTTGATCGTGACTTACGTCTTCGTCGGCGTCATTCCCGTGGTCATGCTGGTCATACTGGCAACACTTTCCTTTTACCTTTTCGCAGGACAGTTTGCGACGTTCGTTGTGACCACTGCGCTGGATTCAGAGTTGAAGAGTCTGGACGCGGCAAACTCCGCCATCGCTCACGAATTGGCTGCGAAGATGCAGAGCGGAGTAAACCCGGACACAACCGCTGTGGAAGGCCTGCGCCGTACCGACAAAGCCTGGTTCGACCGCCGCCTTCATGCCTGGCACGATGGCAAAATCGTGCTCAACAGTTCTCCGGCGGATTCCGTTTCGTCGCCTCCGATTCTTCCGTCCTACTTGAAGGGTTCGTGTCGCGAAGTCGTTCGCGACCACAACAAACTTTTTCTGCGTGCATCCGAGACGATCCCCATTCACGGCCGAAGCTTGACCGTGCTTTCGAGCGAGCCTCTCGATCAGCGTCTGCTCCAGGACTTGGCCGCGAACCTGGGTGAAATCACCCTCTATACCGGAATCACACTTCGGAGGGTGAACGCGCCCCAGACTGCCGCACCAAATTCGAGTAATCCGGGCGTCACCGGCACACAAGTTTCAACAACCCCCAGCCAGCCCGAAGGCGACTGCGCGCGGGATACCGACACCGCCAAAACAGGTGTGTTCGTCTTGGATACAAGTAAAGCTGCGCCCCTCTACTTTGCTGGAACCGTTCCCCCAGCGGCGCGCAGCCTGGATCGCCAGGTCTCCTTTGGGACTTCGGTGTCGGTGGTGGATTGGGACACGGGCGACCGCCTTAACCCCGTCCTGATCACCATACAGACGCGTGTGTCCAAACTCTACGACCGCCTGTTTAATTCCCTGGGAGATATCGCGCCCGCCGTCGAATGGGGCCTCCTGATTGTGGCCGTGATCTTCGGCCTGATCGAAATTATCGCCATCGTAATCGGCACGCGCCTGACCCGCACGGTGACCGGGGCCGTAGCACAGCTTTACGAAGGCACTCAGCTCGTCAATCGCGGCGACTTCCGCCACCGCATTCCGGTGAAGTCCAATGACCAGGTCGCCGCCTTGGCAATCTCGTTTAACTCGATGACTGCTTCGCTGGAAAAGCTGATCGAAGAGCAAAAAGACAAACAACGATTGGAAAACGAGTTGGTCATCGCCCAGGAAGTCCAGGCACAGTTGTTTCCGCGTGAAAGCGTTCAGCTCGCGTCGCTGGAAGTACACGGGTTTTTCCGCCCGGCGCGCACCGTAAGCGGCGACTACTACGATTTCCTCACGCTGGACGCGGACCGGCTGATTCTGGCGGTCGGCGATATCAGCGGCAAAGGAATCTCGGCCGCATTGCTGATGGCGACCATCCATTCCGCCGTGCGCGCCCTCAGCATGCAGGACGTCCCTGTCCTGCGCGAACCCGCCGCTGTGGGCGCGGCGCTCGGTTCGGACGTGATGCTGGCTTCGGGATTCCGCTCGCTCGACGTTTCCCCCAGCGCTTTGCTGTCCCTGCTGAATCATCAGCTCTACGAAAGCACGCCGCCCGAAAAGTACGCGACCTTGTTTCTGGGAATCTACAACGGCGCAGAGCGCAAGCTCACCTACAGCAACGGAGGGCATCTGCCGCCCATCATCGTGAGCGAAGACGGTTCGATTCGCCGCCTGGAATGCGGCGGAACCGTGGTCGGCCTGTTCGATCACAGAACCTATGAGGAGGATTCGGTTGAACTCCGGCGTGGCGAAATATTCGTCGGCTACACGGACGGCGTGACCGAACCGGAAAATGATTTTGGCGAGTTTGGTGAGCAGCGGCTGATCGACTTATTACGTGAGAATCGCGACTTGGCACTTCCGCGCATCACCGAAATCGTGACCGCTGCCGTCGACGACTGGATTGGCGCCAACGAACAACCCGATGACGTGACCCTGGTCCTGGCCCGCGCAAGATAGCAAAGAACTCTGTCATCCCGACCGGAGCGAATCGAAGTGGAGGGACCCTGCGTTTTCCGGCCGCGAGGTCAGTTCGTTTCCGCCCAACCACCAACCCTACTAACGGTGAGCGAAGCCGTAACCCACCCCATAAGCCGAATCTCCGCTGGCGTAAACCGGAAAAGCCCTCTCAAGTTAAGCGATGGCGGAAGGGAGATGGATTCCATGGCAAAGGCCCTGTGCGAGAGTGGAACGGCTGGGCAGTTGGACTTCTTCGGAGGGAGAATGGCGGGCATGGTTGGCATCAGCTATCTTTTGCACAGAACTGGGCACCACGGTAATGCCAAAGTCGACAGCCTCCAACACCCCGTGGCTGGGAAAAGAGCACCTTGTTAGCCGTATCCCAAAAATGGTGTTGACTCGGTCCGTCGGGCAAAACTTGAGCCGAGCGACGACAGAGATCAAGCCCCCGGCGACTAAGATCGCAAGCAAAGGATGATGAAATCTCCAGCGGACTCCCATAGGCCCAATCTAAGGGTCGCGAGACAGGCCACCCAGATCACCTAGGTTATGCGGCGACATTCTCTGCGCCGGAATCGGGAAAGGGATCCGATCCCACTTCTCAGAAAGATTATGTTCGTGTCCGCGGACGAATGGATAGTGCGAAGGGACGGTTGACGGGTTCACGCGGGCATGGAGCGACGTAGGTCTACACCTTGGTAATCTCTCCATCGGTACGCACTCTGGTAATCTCTCTCACGGCACCACCACCTTGCTGCATGAGCCAGGGGCAGCTCAGTTTTGAGGAGAACGTATGAGACCCTCCGTTCGAATGCTTGCGGTTTTGCTCCTTTCCGCATTCGGTTCCACGTTGACACACGCGCAGACCACCGATCTTGTCCGCACGCCCGTCGACCCAGCAAATCGCGTTCCACTAACTGGACACCACCCGGCGTGGGCTAGTCCTCAGAACGACGTTGGCACAGTTCCCGCTGACCTTCCGATCGAGAGACTCACGATGGTGCTCACCCGCCCGCCTCAGCGAGAGCAAGCGTATACACAATTCCTGCAGGACCAGCAAAATCCAGCATCGCCTGACTACCACCATTGGCTGACGCCCGTCGAGATAGGTAAGCGCTTCGGAGCCTCCTCGCACGACATCCATGCGGTTACAGTCTGGCTGCAGTCGCAGAATCTCCACGTCGACTCCGTCTCGAATAGTCGCGAAAGAATTGTCTTCAGTGGCCCGGCTTCAGCAATCGCCAGCGCTTTTGGAGCGGAGATGCACTACTTCACCGTCGGCGCCGAAAAGCGCATCTCGATCACTGCCGAGCCACAGGTGCCTGCCGCGCTGGCGGGCGTCATCAAGTGCATCAGCGGTTTGTACACGGTCAAGATCCGCGCGCAATATGGAGGCTCCGCCGCGCTTGGGGGGGACGGGTTCTCATGGGTTTCGGGCAGCATCTCGTCCGACGGTAGCGGATTCACTTGTGGAGGCACGCCTTGCTACGTCGTTTTTCCCGCGGACTTCGCCACGATCTATAACATCAACGGAGTGGCTGGAGGCATCAACGGCGCTGGTCAAACCATCGCCGTCGTGGGCCGTTCCGGCGTTTGCAATACAGACATTTCAAACTTTGCCAGTGCCGCGGCGGTGACGGCTAATATTCCCACAGTCATCGTTCCGCCGCTCGGCATCGCTCCACCTGCTCCGATCTGTAGCGGCACCGCTTCGGGCAATCAGGGCGAAGCTACCCTCGATGTAACGCGCTCTGGCAGCATCGCGCAAGGCGCTACGATCGATCTTGTCGTCAGCAAAAGTAACCCTACAGGCACGAAGGATGGTATCCAATTCGCTACAGAATATGTTGTCGATACCACGCCGGTTCCGGCTCGGATCATGAACATCAGCTTCTCGCAATGCGAAGCCGATGCTGGTCAAATGGGCGTGGCGTATTGGGACAGCTTATTCGCGCAGGCCGCCGGGGAAGGTATATCGGTTTTCGTCTCGTCGGATGATTCCGCCGCAGCTGGCTGCGATCACTCTTTCGCGCCCCCTCCCACGACCCAAGCACTCAGTCCTAATTCCATCTGCTCCTCAAGCTACGCGACTTGCGTCGGTGGCACAGAGTTCGCAGATTCCGCTAACCCTACTCAATATTGGAGCGCAACCAATGGCCCCGGCTTCGAATCCGCCCTCGGATATATCCCCGAGGGCGCTTGGAACGAGCCCATGAACCTCCAGAATCAGCTTCAGGTTGCCGGGACCGGAGGTGGCGTCAGCTTGTACATCCCAACGCCATCCTGGCAGACAGGCACTGGCGTTCCCACCTCGAGGTCGGGCCGGTACACACCTGATGTCGCCTTCAGCGCCTCGCTTCACGACGCATATTTCGGTTGCTTGGCTGCTAACAATCAGTGTCCAGGCACCGGCTTTGCTATATTCGCTGGCACCTCCGCAGCAGCGCCGGACATGGCTGGCATCGCAGCCCTCCTGAATCAGAAGCAGGGCTCGGCTCAAGGTCTGATCAACCCCAACCTCTACAATCTCGCGGCGACTCCCAGCAACGGAGTATTCCACGATGTCACCGTAGCCACGAGCGGCGTCGCCAATTGCGTCGTCACCATGCCGAGCATGTGCAACAACAGCACGGCGGGTCCTACTACGCTTACCGGTGGTCTCAGCGGCTACCTAGTCACTGCCGGATACGATGAGGCTACCGGCCTCGGTTCCGTCAACGTCGCGAACCTGCTCACGAATTGGGCCCCCACCACTGTTGCAACCACTACCACCCTAGCCATTTCGCCCGCACCGCCAGTGAACGCTGGAACCAGCGTGACTCTCACCGCCACGGTGAAGCCGTCTTCCACCTCTACCAAAATGCCCACCGGACATGTGACTCTCACTGATGCGTTCCTTGGAAAACTAGGTACGGTGACGGTGAACAGCTCAGGCGTAGCTACGCTTATCAGCAGCACCTTGGCCGGGGCTTCGTACTCCGTCACTGCGACATACGGCGGAGACACAAACTTTTCCGGATCGACTTCTTCGACCGTTCCCTACAGCGTGCAGGATTTCAAGATTAAGCCTACGACGGTCTCCGTACCCGCCCCCGGAAAAAGCGGGACGACCACCCTGACCATCACGCCGCTCGGTGGCTTCTTTCAGACATTAAGCTACAGTTGCACCAGCGGGCTGCCTTCGGAGGCGACTTGCAGCTTCACGGCTGTCTCGGCAACCAGCGAGACGTTGACGATCGCAACCATGGCTCCTTCAGCTCGGTTGGACAAAACTCCCTTGGGACGCAGCCGCGGACTCTTCTATGCCGTGCTGCTTCCGGGCTTCCTCGGACTAGTGGTCTCAGCAGGAAATCGCAAGCGACGATTGCGTGCCGTGCGTCTGTTAGGCCTCATGGCCGTGCTGGCGCTCTCCACTCTGTGGATGCCAGCTTGCGGTGGGGGCAACAGCACGGTGAGCAATCCGGGAACTCCGACGGGCACAAGCAGTGTGGTAGTCACGGCAACGACCGGAGGCACGAGTGCTCTTTCGCATACCGTAACCGTCACACTCACGGTGCAATAGAATAGCGGCCAGGGTTATTGTCAGCTGGGTGCCACTCGACGGTGTCGACCGAACTCGTTACTCTGCAGCATTTCCGCGATGTTCCGGAAGCCTTGCTCGCCAAGGGCAAGCTGGAGTCAGCCGGGATTGCCTGCGTGCTGGCCGATGGCAACCTGGTGCGCATGGACTGGCTGCTCTCGAACGCGATCGGCGGCATTCGTCTGCAGGTGCATGAGCAAGACGCGGATTCGGCCCGGGCTATTCTGGACGAGCCGATCCCGCTGGAGTTCAGCGAAGAAGAAGTTGGCGAGTCCTACGCGCAGCCGCGCTGTCCTCGCTGTTGTTCGCTCGACATCGGTTTCGAAAAAATCAATCGCTTCTGGACCTATGGTTTGTGGCTGCTTCTGTCGTTTCCCATTCCCGTTCGCAAAAACAACTGGAAGTGCTACACCTGCGGCATCGAATGGGTCGAGGAATGAAGAGCACCCAGTCGCTGGCATTGCCGGAGTCCAGTCGCGGAAAGACAGGGTTCTCGGGTAATACGGCGTCCGGCGGATGTTCGGCAAGTGTTTGCTTGCGGTTTACGAGTTAGCAGCTTACTAATCTCTTCGCGGGTTGTGCCGATAGATAAGGAGTGACCGCTTTTCGTCTGCGCTTGCTGGTGAAAACAAACCCGCACCCAAGCCCGGAACCCAATTTATCGCCCGCCAGCCGATTCTGACCGCGGACGAAAAGGTCTTCGGCTACGAATTTTGTTTCGCGATGGCATCGAAGATTTTTTGCGGCACATGGACGCGGACGCAGCTTCCCGCAGCACCTTGAACACTTCCATGTTGCTTGGCCTCGATGTACTCTGCGATGGTCGCCGGGCGTTCATCAATTGCACTCGTGACCTTCTGCTCAAGGACTACGTTACCTTGCTGCCCTCGGAGCAGGCCGTGGTCGAGATTCTGGAAACCGTTCCCGCCGATGGCCTGGTGATCGCCGCTTGCCGCCGGCTGAAAGAATCCGGCTACACCATAGCGCTGGACGACTTTGGGATCAATGATCCGCGGGAAGCTCTGACCGATGTCGCCGAAATCATCAAGGTGGACCTGCGTGAAACCTCCGCCCTTGACGCCGCCGCCACGGTCAAACGCTACGGCCCCTGGCGCTGTCGCATGCTGGCGGAAAAGGTGGAGACGCGCGAGGAGTTCATGGCTGCCAAGAAGGCTGGCTTTCTGTACTTCCAGGGATATTTCTTCCGCCGCGCCCGGAAGAACTCACGGCGCATGAAATCCCGGCCAACCGGCTCAATTATCTGCACATACTGACGGGGTTTCGTAGGCCGAGCTGGATGTACGCGAGATCGAGAGATCGAGAACCTCGTCAAGGGCGAAGCGTCGTTGGGCTAGCGCCTGTTGCGCTATTTGAACTCGGCCGCATTCGGATTCGCCAACGAAATTCACGCGGTCCGGCATGCCCTGGCGATTCTGGGAGAAAGCGAAGTCCGTCGTTGGATCCGGCTGGTGGCCACGCTCGGTGCTGGACAAGGCAAGACCGCCGACCTGGTGCTCTCGGCCATGGTCCGCGCCCGCTTTTGTGAACTGGTCTCGCCGCAAATCCCGCACGGGGTGTCCGAATTGTTCCTGATGGGGATGCTTTCGATGATGGACGTCATTCTCGAGATTTCCATGTCCCAGGTGCTCGACAACGTTCCCATCGATCAGGAGAGCAAGGCAGTGCTGCTCGGCGGCGCCAGCCGTCTGCGCCCGTTCTATCAACTCATGCTGGCCCAAGAGTCCGGCGAGTGGAAGACCGCCAGTGAACTGGCCGCGCAACTCCATCTCGCTGAAAGCGAAGTCGCGGAGTGTTACTGGCAAGCCATGCATTGGGCACGCCAGGTGAGCTCGGGCACGTAGGCGATGCCTTGAAGGGGTGCGGCCTCGAGGGTGTGCGTGAGAAACAGAATTTCGACTGACAGTGCGAACGAATCTGTGAGTCCACAGCCGCGAAGCCGCGTAAGAATGCAACCCACGGCGAAAGCCGCGGCTAAAAGCGGGAAGCCCAATGAGCCCCAGCCGGGCGAAAAGCCAAGGTCTCACGGACACTTCAGGCCGTGCCGTCAGTCTTTGAAACCATCCTAAACTCACCTAGCACAACTCTGCAGTTACTTCTGTGCAAAACTACGGCCAGTTAGGACTTGCACTATATCCGCCGCGAGAGATACCATCAGAGTGTTCCCAAGCGGCCATGCTCCCTAGCTGGCCTCCCGCGCCCATTAGCTCCAGGCGCCTAGACGGACAAAGATCATTCACGGATGAACTCCAACCGCATTGGGTTTCCACGCACGCTCGGTGCTTGTGTGCGAGGCAGAGGCACCACCCGGAAAGCGGTAGTACCAAAGCACCAGGACAAAGTCCCCGACTGCGGGGGCTGAAACGCTGAACATACTCGGAACTATACAAAGAGAAACAATATGAATGTTGGACCCGGAAATCCCTCCGGAGGCGGAGGGAGAGGTAGACGGCGACGCGGACGTCGCCCATCGAATCGCTCGGGACAGCCCGGCGGTCGCGATCGCCAGCAACTCAGCGGTATCTACAGCGCTCCCATGGATCACAGCTATCGCGGCGCGCTCGGCGGAGACAAAGGGTCGCGCGGACGAGGTGGACGTCCCGGCTTTGCGCCGTCATATGCCCCCGTGGAGCCCGAGCCGCTCCCGCCGAACGAGGACGCCAATTCGCGCATCTTTGCCTTCGTGGATGATCTGTTTTTCCAGGCCAAGATTCAGGAAACGGCCCGCAAGCTCAACGTTAAGGTCGAGTTCGTCAAGAACGAAAAAGATATGTTGGAGCGGATCAAGCAGAACGGCGAAGAGAAGCCGTCGCTGGTCATTTTCGACATGAATAACGCGAACGCCAAGCCGCTGACTTTGATTCCCAAGCTCAAGAGCAAACTGAAGAAGACCTCAATCATCGGCTTTCTGTCGCACGTGCAGGGCGACCTGAAGCAAAAGGCGCACGAAGTAGGATGCGACATGGTACTGCCGCGCTCAGCATTCTCCCAAAACCTGCCCCAATTGCTGCGCCGCCACGGCGCGCCAGAAGACGAAGCCGCCGCCGAGTAAGCTCAGAGAACCCTCCGCTCCGCTGTCATCCTGAGGCAGCGGAGTCCTTGGCGGAGCCAAGGACTCCCAACGAAGGATCTCTGCACCCTCCAGAACACCGATTTGCAAACGAGTATCGGATGAATGGGCGACCAAGCCCCTTTGTTGATTAAATGCGGCGCGGCAAGGTCAACGAAATCTCGTGACGTAATGACCTTGGTTTTCTTCCAGAATCTCTGCCGTCATCCTGAGGCAGCGGAGTCGTTGGCGGAGCCAAGGACTCCCAACAAAGGATCTCTGTGCCCACTCTGGAACACCGATCAGCCGAATGCTGGAATAACATGACCAGCCGCCGGGTTATTTCCTCCGCTATTAATTAACGGGGCTGGAAGTTACCCAGGAGGTTGTTCCGCGCCATGACCCACAAGAAGTGTTCTCCGGGCCTAATTCACATTTGCTTGCTAACGGCCGTTGTCCTGACGCTGGCCGTTCCGCCTCCGCCGAGTGGAAGGAGAAAGCGCTTTACAGCTTCCAAGGGGGCGTATGGCACAAGGCAGGCGGGCGGGCCGCCGACCTGTGCTGCGATCGGCAATTACGGTGACATTGTGGCGGGGAGGTCCCCGACGGCCTGATCATCGACACAGTTGGTAATCTTTACGGGGTCACCGAATATGGCGGCACGGGAGACTGCGTTCTTCTAGGTGTGAAAGCTGGATGTGGCACCGTGTACAAACTTTCTCCATCGAAGAAGAAGGGGGGAACATGGAAAGGGACCATCCTATACAGCTTCCCGATCGCGAAGCAAGGGTATGTGCCGAATGGGGACTAGGTGTTGGACAGCGTGGGGAACCTTTACGGAGCAACCATATTCGGTGGAGGCAAAGGGCAC
>Ga0210389_10004010_pt1 | contig 11473 bp, 10 predicted proteins | sample IncBWH28OmetaG_FD_160127 | JGI IMG/M metagenome (GOLD analysis project Ga0210389, IMG submission 160127) | Forest soil microbial communities from Barre Woods Harvard Forest LTER site, Petersham, Massachusetts, United States - Inc-BW-H-28-O ... | reverse complement strand
GCGTTCTTCAACCAATACCAAGCTATCGTCTTTTCTGGATTTTTTGTTTTGCCACTTTCAATGTCGATGAGTCGATCATCGATCCATGATTTCAGAAAGTCGAGGCGTTCACGAACTATCATGTAGTTGTCATACGTGACAGGCAGCAAAGGGTTCCTGTATGCAAGAACCGTGTTGAAGGCTTCACCAATCTGACGTACCTCGAAAGGAATAGCGTCTGCAGCGACTCCAAGGTGAAGGTCCCAATAAAGGTCGAAATAATAATCGAGGTAATGCCGCATGAACGGCTTGTTGGCGAATTTCTGGTCCATGAGTTTGTCGAAGAAAGCGACGACTTTCGCGCTGTACATCGGTTTATATAGGTCAGGCGTCATCCCCGAGAAGTAGATTCTCTTACGGAGATTATTGGGGCCCCGTTTCTCAAGTCCCTGCAAAAAGACCGTCACGCCGTCTTCGGGGCTCGGTCGCCAGTCGCGGGTAATGAGTCCCCAAAGGTCGTAAGGCAGTGCGTTTTCCTTACTGAAGGTAACGTCGATCAGCGGCAGCATCGGGCGTTCACCTTCGTAAAAACTCGTAAGGAAAAACGGTCTGACGACCTTTTCGACGTACTCGTGATCGAAGTTGGCTGGAATGGTTTCACGAAAACGCTGAAATGCACTTAGAATTTGATCCGGAAGTGACGACGAAGGCGTGTCGGCGTGTGCCTGCGCTATGCTTGTTACCATTGAAGCCGATGCGCCACTCCCCAGCATCCCAAAAGCGGCTGCGCCACCCTTAAGAACCGTTCGACGTTCCACTGTTTTCGTTTCCATTAGAATTACTCCTTTTCGCCATGCCCGCATCCGAATGTTCTCCGCTATTTTTTCCGCCACGCACTTGTCTTGCGGTCGCTGCTGCGGCGGGGAGCAGGCTCTAGCGCGGGGCCGTGCTCCCACGGCGCACCTGCACTTGTCCATTATGATGGACACCGCGATGATGGTGACGGGTGTGGTCGAGGCGAGTCAGCCCGGCAGTCGGAACGACCGCAAATCACCAGCAGCGTACGCGGCCCCAGCGGCCACGCCAGCATCGGCGGCAATGCAAGCGCCCCAGCGGTCACGCCAACAACGCCGCCACGCCACATCCGTCGGATCTGCGAGGTGGGCCGTTATTCCCGGAGGAAGTGGTGCGAGAGGTGCAGATTGAGCGGTGCCGGATAAAGCCATAACAATCAAACCTGCAACGGCGCCCGCAAATGCTGTCCGCAACATGTGTCTCTTCCTTTCTTCTCCATGCTTTTCTCTTGTCTATGCTTTTGCGCGGTTTGCCACCCTGCGACCGACAACATCACACGACCATGGCTGGAAAATGCAAATCGGCGGGCCGATTTGCATAAGTGCTACTGGGGGATCGTCGTCACGAACTCTCGCCTGGTTATCGTGGCTCTCCTGCCTTTGTTGCGTGCCCCTAACAGAGGCGGATCAGGCTGGTCATGCGGACGGCTCGCACAGTTGATCTAAGTCAAGGCGGCTCTGTTAAATCGGCTCATGGATCCCATTGCAGACATGCGAGGCGGCAAGCATGGGACCGCTCGCCGAGCAAGCGAGCCTTCGCCGCGATCAATGGCTTCGAAGTTGGTAGGGCACGCAAGTCAGCCTGGACGAGATAAAGTCATGAGAATGTCCGCCGTCATCGGCTTCTTTTGCGTCCTTGTCGGAATGGATGCGGTTTCGGCGGCCGTCAGACTTAAGCACCTTCCTCCCTGCCCGGAGGCAGTCGTTGAGAAAAAAGCATGTCAATGCCGTGCTTTCGTATCGAACCGCTATAACGTTTGCGTCGCGGGACAGCATTGCCTCCGCAATGCCTTTCACGGCATGTGCTTGTAGCCAAGCGCCACAACTGCTCCCTCGGTGGCAAGACCGGACCGAGTTCGCGGCAAAAGGGGTCATCGCCTCGCAGCGGGGGAGTGGTTGCGGACGCCGGATTCCGGAGATCGCTTCTGGGACAGGCGTTGACCCAGATCAAAGCGGGCCGCGGGCCGCGCTTTATGAGACAATCACAGTTAGCTGGAACTCCTGCGCTCAGTGGTAGGCAAGAGGGGATTGCAATGCTCTACCTTCAGGAAGGCTTTACCTATCGAAATTTCCTGGTTGACGCCCTCACGATATTTTTCTTCATCGCTTGGTTCTGGCTGCTCATTACGGTTGCCTCCGATCTATTCCGGCGCCATGACATCTCCGGCTGGGTCAAGGCAATATGGGTGATTGGATGGATCGTATTTCCATTCATTTTCATGCTTGCGTACCTGGTCTTTCAGGGAAGAGGCATGGCGGAGCGAAACGCGCAACAAGGCCAGCATGCGCGCGATGAACTCAGGAGCATCGTCGGTTTCAGCGCCGCAGACGAAATCGAAAAGCTCGGCCGGCTGAAACAGGCAGGATCGATCAGCGATGCTGAATTTGCACGACTGCGCGCTCGGCTTGTGCAGTGATGCCGCCCGGCTCCTTCGCCCGACGGTGCGCTCAAGCTTTTCTCGGTTTAGCCTTGGTTGCGCCGAACAATCTTAAGCACGAGGAGCGCGACCCCGCCCAGCAAGGAAAGAAAGCCGACCGTGGTTACCGGCGACGATTCCTCGTTTAGACCGACCACAACCAGCAGGATGCCCAGAAGCAGAAGAAAGATTGCCGCAGATTTCTTGAGTAAGAGAGTTTCACCGGCATAGCTAGCCATGCTGAATCCTTTCGTTTGCAATCAAAATTCATCAGGCGCAGGCGGGCTCGGGTGTTCACGCTTCCTCAGGATTAAACACATCACCGAGATAGCGCTCATTGCCAAGTCTATGAAGCACGAACTCTGGAGGCAAGGGAAAGCAGGCATCACTTAGCATTATGAAATCGCCCATCTGTGCGGATCATCCTGGATTCGCGCAGGCGGGAGCGCACGCCTTAAGCGGCGGCGGCTCGGATGCTGTGGATGGCTCCTCCACTGACATCGTAAAGCTCGACCGTCCGAGGAAGCGCAATTAGCGCTGCGGTAGCTGGTGATCGCAATGGCGCCAGCGTCCCGAATTGCGCTCTGCGTATTTCGGCTTGCTCACCATCCGGGATCGAGATGATGCGTCCGTTCTCGATGCCTCGAGTGCCCGCGGCGCCGCTGATGCCGATTCGTCGGCTTAACCTCAGGTTTAGTTTGCTTAGCAGTGACCGCATTCGAATTCCGATGCGATTGGGCTTCAGCACGTCGGGGTGGACCGGCCAGAAAAACAAGCACAACGACAACCAGGACACGGAGCATTGTCTCGATGTTCATCGCCGCTTGCCCCTTTCAGAATATCGAAGCTCAAAATCAAAGCTGACTGGCCGATGCCAAGCTGCTGCCTGTTGTGGTTCCATCTGATTGATCTCAGCGTGCGTATCGCGGGGGGCATCCTCGTGGGATATATTGAGGGTTGCGACGGCAGGCATTATCGAGTCGGCTGTCCCAACCGCTCCCCCGTCGTCGCCATTCGCGCCAGGCCGTGGGGTTGCAATACCTGCTGAACGGATTTCCAGGTTGCCTGGTAGCGCAATAGATACTCTGACGAGAGGCCATTGCAGGAGCTGATTCCAGGACAAAAGCCAAAACAAAAGCCGAGACAAAAGCCAGAGTCAGGCCGACAATTCTGGGTTTCATAGTACAAGCCCTCAAGTTAGATCGAAGCCGGTCGCAATTAATCCGTCCGTTTAGATTTTCCGATAGGTTAGTAGCTTTCAAACGAGTTCGCCTTGGCGCTCACATTTTGTGAGCAGTTGGGGTCGTCGATCTCACACTGTGCGCTCAGAGGATTCAACAGCAGACAGACACATGGCTCAGCCCCACATCGCGATGCCAGCGCACAGCGAAACCCAGCCCCGTAGCCACGCTCGGTGAATACGATGCGCCTGCTCAACCAAATTCAACGTCGTGTTAGTCTCGATTACAGCGTCCGTGCCGTGGCCGAACGACGCCGCGTGGCTGGCACATGGGACAAAGGCAAGTTCGGCCGCGGCACGAAGTTGGTGCTATTCGAATCGACCATGTCATCCCGCTCCCTCACTTGTTTCTGGACGACACTCAGGCTTTGCCTCGGCCGGGAGGAGCGATCACGACAATTTCCGCTCTGTCTCGAACCCAAAGGCAAGACTGCGCACAAATTTGGAGTTGGGTTAAAAAGGACCTCCATTGAGAAAGCGATATTTTAGTCCAAAAATGGTACATTCACCTTTTTCGGCCTGGTTTGATGTAGATCAAATGCCAAGCTGCTGAGCCGCCAAGTTTAGCTTGGTTAAGCATAGCAGGGAGGAATTGGTTATGTCGTTTCGAACCATCGCCTCGATCGCCGCCTCAGTCATCATTGTCATCGCATGTACGGCGGCTGTTTCAACCGACGCTTTTGCCGTTCCTGCCGGAACGACTCGTCTTCACCACCATCACCACGGCAACGCTGTCCATCATAGCGGGCAGGTGCGCCATGGACCCACCGGAGACGCCGGCGCCTCGCAGGCGCGTCGCTAGAAGCGACCCTTCGACAGGTCAGCCAGGTCGTTTCCGCAAAAACATCCTTGTAGCTCGATCCATGGGTGCATCCGCATACGGATAGCAGTGTAACCACCGCGCCGTTGTGAGGCAGGCTATCCAGCGTACCTGAGCCGATCACCGCAACCCGATGCAGCAGCGCCGGGTCCATGCCGATTTGCGCCGCTCGTTCCAGATAGGTTGCGCCCAGTGCGTCAAGGGCGATCGTCAGTCCGCCGGACGCCGAGCCAGTGAGCGCAGCCAGCGTGTTCGTTGCGACAGCGAGAGAGACCAGCGGTCCGCCGCCGATGCCGAGAACGGCGTCGCGCACCACGGCAAACGCCGGCAAGGCGGCGACGACCGCGCCAAAGCCAACCAGGCTGGCGACACTCATCGCGGGAAGCGCCGAGGCGTTTACGCCGGCGTCCATGGTTGCACGCAAGTCGGGAATGCGCGTCCAGTTGAGGACGATAACCACCAGGATGGCCAGGGTCAGCGCGGTCAGAACGGACCATACGCCGGTGACGGCGGCGGGGGAGACACCGCCCCATTCGGACTTTGAAAGGAAGCTGAGGTCGAGTCGTGGCAGTACGATCAGCGACAGCAGGAGATTGACCAGAATGACGACGACGATCGGCGTGACCGCGGACCCGAATCCCGGTCTCGTTGCCGCGAGTTCACCGTGACCGATCTCCGCAGGGTCGAATTCGTGTGAAGCGGTGGCACGTTCCCGCAACGTGTTGTCGCGGGCGATTTCGCTGGCGGTCTTGGGGGTACCATCGCCGAAACGCTCGTTCCTTGCGTGCGCCACCGCCTGCTGACGAGCGAGCCACCACACGCCGAAGGCCAGCATAATGGCTGATGCAATGATACCAAGGCCCGGCGCGGCAAATGGTGTCGTGCCGAAGAACGGCATGGGAATGGTGTTCTGTATCGACGGAGTCCCGGGCATTGCCGACATCGTAAAGGTGGCGGTGCCAAGCATGATAGCTGCAGGCATCAGCCGCCGGGGAATGGCCGCAGCACTGAAGAGACCCTGCGCCATCGGAGCAATGACGAAGAAGGCGACGAACAGACTAACGCCACCATAGGTGACTACTGCGCCGCCAAGCACGACAGCCAGAATTGCGCGCTTCGTGCCGAGCTTTTCCGTCATATAGTCAGCGATCGCCGAAACCGAGCCGCTATCTTCCATCAGCTTGCCGAATAGCGCGCCTAGCAGGAAAATCGGGAAGAACTGCGCGAGAAATCCCGAGGCGCTCTGCATGAATGTCTGCGTCCAGTGAGCCAACAACGGCTCACGAGAAAAGAAAGCCGCGGCAACCGCCGCGATCGGAGCGAGCAACAAAACGCTCCAGCCCCTAAAGGCCAGCCATATCAGCAGCCCCAGCCCTATCAGGATGCCAAGCAGGCCGATCAGATCGCCGCGATCCATGTCAGCACTCCGAAAGGAGGATATCAAGATCGGTGGTCGAGCGTCTTCCGAGGGCCTCACCATGCGAACTGAGGAATTCGTCCGCGGACTTCCTCCCCTCCTCCTTGAGCAGGCTAAGGAAGGCACCCTCGGCATTGAGCTTCGAGGAAGCGCCGAACTCGGCGAGTCTATCCGTAACGATGCGATGGGTTCGCATTCCCGCCCAACGACGGCCCTCGCCCGTACCCGGATCGGCCGCCTGTCGCAACAACGCAATCATCCGCAGTTCCTTCATCAGGGGCGCGTTGAAGGAGATTTCATTGAGGCGATCCAGGATTTCACTTGCAGATCGCGGCGTTTCACGGCGTTCGCGCGGATTGATCTGAACAAGAATGACGTCATACGCCTCGCTCTCGCGTACGAGCGGCGAAATCGTCGGATTGCCCGCATAGCCGCCGTCCCAATGAGGTTCGCCATCGATCTCGATCGCCTGAAACATCGTCGGCAGGCAGGCAGAGGCAAGCAAGACCTCAGGGGTGATCTCCCTGTTGCGAAAGATCCTGCCGCGTCCGGTATGAACATTGGTCGCGGTGATGAACAGTTTGATCGGTGCCTCCCCGAGATGGGCGAAGTCGATGCTCTGCTCAAGGATCGAACGGATTGGATTATGACCAAATGGATTGAGATCGTATGGCGAGACGACCCGGCTCATGAGATCCATCATGAGGTAGCCGGGAGACGTATCCAACGACCACCGATTCATCAGCCGGTCAAACATCGACCTCTGGATCGGGCTGAAGCGAGCGGAGGCGGCGACCCGCTCCCAGTACTCGTCCAGAGCTTTTCGCGCGCCCGCTACGCCACCCTGCATATATCCGCTGACCATGACAGCGGCGTTCATAGCGCCCGCTGACGTACCCGAAATGGCCTCCACCTTGAGCCACGACTCCTCGAGGAGTCGATCCAAAACGCCCCACGTGAAAGCGCCGTGAGAGCCCCCGCCCTGCAGGGCGAGATCAATCAGAACTACCTCGCGCGAAGCCTCCGGTTGTCCAGTCATGACAGCCTCGTCTTCTATCGAGAACAGCCGACCCACCATCCGACCGGTATTCGGCTATCGCGATAAAGATGCGCTCGTCACTAGCGCTCAGCGTATATGGTCTCGCAGCCCGAGGCCGAAGTGTGGGGCAGCCTTTAGCGCGCCTGCGAAGGGCCGGCGTTTCCCGTGGGTCCATGGCGCACCTGCCCGCTACGATGAACAGTGTTGCCGTGGTGATGGTGGTGGTGAAGACGAGTCATTCCGGCAGTGCGGGCAAAAGCATCGGTTGAAACAGTCGCGGTACAGCGATGACAAAGATGACTGAGGCGGCAATCGAGACGATGGTTCGAAACGACATGACCAATTCCTGCCCGCTATGCTTAACCAAGCCAAACTTACCGGCTCAGCGGCTTAACATTTGATCTACATCAAACCAGGGCGAAAAAGGTGAATATATCGCCATTATTGGACTAAAATATCGCGGTTTCAATGGAGGCACTTTTCAGCCGAACTCCAAATTTTTGAGCAGTCTTGCCCTTGGGTTCGAGACAGAGCGGAAAATTGTCGTGATCGCGCTTCCCGGCCGAGGGAACGCTTGGGTGCCGTCTAGAAACAAGTGAGGGAGCGGGATGACATGGTCGATTCAATTGGCGACCCTTCGCGCAGCGGTCGCAACCCTCAATATGTCCCATGAGGATACCCCTTGCGGTACGCACGCTGAGATCAATCAAAAGCCATAGAGCCACGACAGGCAGCAGCTTGGCGTTGGCCAATCAGCTTTGATTTTGAGCCTCGATAACGATGGAGGCGGCAAGCGGCGATGAACATCGAGACAATGCTCCCTGCCCTGGTTACCGTCGTGCTTGTTTTTCTGGCCGGTCCACCCCAACGTGCTGAAGCCCAATCACAGCGGAATTCGAATGCGTCCGCTGCTGAGCAAATGAAACCTGAGGTTAAGTCGACGAATCGGCATCATCGGCGCCGCGGGCACTCGAGGCATCGAGAACGGACGCATCATCTCGATCCCGGATGGTGAGCAAGCCGAGATCGGCGAAATAAGCAGATCGCAATTCTAAAAACCTCGCTGATGGTGGAGGAGCCATCCACAGCATCAGAAGCGGAAGCCGCCGCTTAAGGCATGTGCGCCCATATGCGCGAATCCGGGACGATCCGCACGGATGGGCGCTTTCACAATGCGGAGTGATGCCTGCTTTTCCTTGCCTCCAGAGTTCGTGCTTCATAGACTTGGCAATGAACGCTTATCTCGGTGATGTATAATCCTGACGAAGCGTGAGTACCCGAGCCCGCCCGCGCCTGATGAATTTTTGATAGCAAACGAAAGGATTCAGCATGGCTAGCTATGCCGGTGAAACTCTCTTACTCAAGAAATCTGCAGCAGTCATTCTTCTGCTTCTGGGGATCCTGCTGGTTGTGGTCGGTCTAAACGAGGAATCGTCGCCGGTCACCACGGTCGGCTTTCTTTCTTTGCTGTGCGGGGTCGTGCTCCTCGTGCTTAAGATTGTTCGGCGCAACCAGGGGTAAACCGCGACAGGCTTGAGCGCATCGCCGAACGACGAGAGGCGGGCGCACTACTGCACAAGCCGAGCGCGGAGTCGTCCAAATTCAGCATCGCTGATCGACCCTGCCTGTTTTAGCCGACCGAGCTTTTCGATTTCATCTGCGACGCTGAAACCAACGATGCTCCTTAGTTCGTCGCGCGCCTGCTGGCCTTGTTGCGCGTTTCGCTCCGCCATGTCTCTCCCCTGAAAGATCAGGTATGCAAGCACGAAAACGAATGGAAATATGATCCATCCGATCACCCATATTGCCTTGCCCCAACCGGAGATGTCGTGGCGGCGGAATAGATCGGAGGCAACCGTAATGAGGAGCCAGAACCACGCGATGAAGAAGAATATCGTGAGGGCGTCAAGCAGGAAATTTCGATAGGTGAAGCCTTCCTGAACGTAGAACATTACAATTCTCCTTTGCCTGCCACTGAGCGCAGGAGTTCCAGCTAACCTGTGGTTGTCCCATAAAGCGCGATCCCGCTGCCCGCTTTGATCTGGGTCAACACCTGTTCCAAAGGCGGCCTCCGGAAAATCCCGCGTCTGCAACCCGCTCCCCGCTGCGAGTTGATGCCCCCTTTGCCCGTGGGGGTAGACTCAGGGCCTGCCGCAAACTCGGTCTTGCCCCCGAGGGAGCAGTTGTGGCGCCTGGCTACAAGCACACGGCCGCCGACGCCGCTTGAGCCGCCAATCCGACAAGGACGCAAAAGAAGACGATGACGGCGGACATTCTCATTACTTTTTCTCGTCCAGGTTGACTTGCGTGCCTTACCATGTTCGAGGACCGCGGATCGCGGCGTAAGGCCCGCTTGCTCGGCAAGCGACTAACTTCTTGCCAACAGACAAAATAAGCAGCCATCGACGATTGCCGTGGCCTCAAACCGACTATCGAAGTCGCCCGTGAGTTGATCGCCGGATGATGTGTTCCCTCACATTTTTCGATCACCGCTCCCGCTGTCGGCAGACTTTATGCTCAATAGCGTAAAAAGACCATTGCGACAGTCTACGATAGCAGCAGACACAAGAGCCTGGGCGTCGAGGCGGGAGGGGATTGATCTATATCAATGTTGGGAAGCCTTGGGTGATCGGATCTATCAGCAATGCGGACCCCGATTGTTGAGGAGACGGCGATGACAGCGGGGCACCAAAAAGTGCGAACCAGAATGGATGGTTGCCTCCTTGCATGGCGCGCAAAGTGTGGGGCCGTGCGCACTGAGCGAGTTCGCCGCCCGCGCATCAAGGTTTTTCTTCGACGGCAATGCAGGACGATTGAGACAAGGTGTTCTCCCATATATTGGGACGACATTCCATAACCGCCCATTCCGCGAATCGGCCCCCTACCTCGATTCACTCTCCTTGATTACTTCCGCCTGCCTCGCCGCTATCCTTTCGTGCAGTTGATCGAGTTTTTTCCTGACCCGCTCGGAGGCAGTTGATTTTTGGGTTTCTGATCTCGTAAAGCGTTCGCGGTCATCGAGCCCCTCCAGAATCTCGAACAAGAGTTTAATGGATTTGAGATCTCCCGTTGCGCCTTTGTTGGCCACTTGCTTTGCCAAGGCTTCGCGCTTGGTGATCATCCTGCGGCTCCCGTTTTCGTTGATCGTCACTTTCTCGTCTAGTGCGTCTGAGACGATCTCGGCGAACAGTTTGGAGCCTTTGCAACGCCCCCTGGGGTTCCCCGATTGGCCTTTCTTGAACTGACCACTCTTGGGTGGACGTCCATATCCAACATCGTAGCTCCTTCGGCCTGATTTAGACATGACGGACGTCCTCCCTCGCTGGGTCGAATGCTTCGCCCGTTACGGCATGTTGGGCTACGTCACCGCTAAACGCTTGCCATCGCCTGATGATGGTATCGACATACAAGGGATCAATCTCGATTCCAAAACATCGTCGGCCGACTCTCTCCGCTGCAATGAGGGTGGTACCACTTCCCAGGAACGGATCTAGCACCAGGTCGCCTCGGCTTGAGCAATCAAGGATCGCATCTGCAACCATAGCAACGGGCTTAGGGGTTCGGATCATCCTGATGCATATGCAATTCGCTTTGCATGGTATTGAGCATCCAATTCTGGCGGAAACCGGCTCTGAAATTGTCTGCCTTCTTGGGGGGAGACCGGAAGTCATCGGAACACCGTCAGACAGACGCGATTGACCCCATGAAGACGACCGGCAGGCGTAGATCAAAAGATGGTCGGTGACTGCGGCATCGCGAACCAACAGCGCGACGGCTTCTTAAAACGCAAACTGCGTCACTCCTTCAGCGCACAATCACGCGGAGATTTTCCGGCGCTATAGCGGCGGTCCTTGGCGTGCCACATGCGCTTCAAATTTTGGACTCAAATTTGTCTCCCGACTCAATTCACTTTGGACAAGGCGACTGCGCGTTCGGCTATCTGTATTGGGGTATTAGTCATGGGAACAGAACGTCTGCCGCGTAACAAGCAAGGCCACCTCGCTGAACTTCGGGTTGACAAAAGGGGTGACGAACACAGCCACGACATGCCGTCCGTAAGAAGGTCGTTGCCTCAAGGTAACGTCGCATCAGTTTACGGCAGGACCGCTGCCATTAACCAACGCAGCCCAGCCTGCGGTCATCGCCCGGTCATCATCAGCCGATTACCGCTCGGTTCGCTCTAGGAGGACAGCCGATGTCCGTTGAGACGCTGACATATGCCGCTCTAGGTGCCCGCCTGACAATCTCGCCGAAGGCCGCTCGTTCGCTTGCCAAGCGGCTCCGGTTGCCGCGCTCACTTTCGGATGATGGCAAAGCATTGGTGAGCGTGGATCTCGCGGAAATACGGCATACGCCACGGCTTCCAAGTCGTCGTGAGGCAGGCAGCGTCGCCCTGGCAGCAAATATCGAGACATTGCAGGCGGAGAACGCGCGGCTCGAAGCGGCGGCAGCGGGTCACCGGGCAGATTTCGAGCGTGAGCGCGAGC
>Ga0210389_10004009_pt1 | contig 11474 bp, 11 predicted proteins | sample IncBWH28OmetaG_FD_160127 | JGI IMG/M metagenome (GOLD analysis project Ga0210389, IMG submission 160127) | Forest soil microbial communities from Barre Woods Harvard Forest LTER site, Petersham, Massachusetts, United States - Inc-BW-H-28-O ... | reverse complement strand
AGCATCTAGGCGATGGTCGCGCCTGGCGATCCCGGCGCACGGCGGGCGGATGCTCGCGCGGCGCGTCGAGGGACTGCGCTTCGCCCGGCGCTTCGTGCTGCTGTGGGGCGCACGCGAGGCGCTCGGCCCGGAGGCGCGCGCGTTGATCGACTACCTGGTCGACGCGCTCGCGACCGGTGGCGGGTGACGGCCGGCGCACTCGTGACCGGCGCCGGCGACGACCGCGGCGGGCCGGCGCCATAACCAACGGTGATGGCGACCGGTAGCGGTTGAGCAGTTCGTACCGACGGGACCCGGCGGTACGTTGGTCGGGTGGGCACCTACCTGCGCGACGCCAGCCAGATGCAGGCGCTGTCGTTCACCGTGCACATCCCGCTGGTGTGCTTCGGGATCGCGCTGCCGAGCATGATCGCGTACGTCGAGTGGCGTCACCTGCGCGGCGGCGATCCGCTGTACCGGACGCTGGCCAGGCGCTGGACGCGGATCATGGCAACGCTGTTCGCCGTGGGGGTGATCACCGGGACGATCCTGAGCTTCGAGATGGGCGCGTTGTGGCCGGGCTTCATGTCGACGTTCGGCGGGGTGTTCGGCCTGGGTTTCGCGATCGAGGGGTTCTCTTTCTTTCTCGAGGCGATCTTCATCGGCATCTACGTGTACGGCTGGGACCGGCTGTCGGCGCGCGCGCACCTTCTGTGCCTGGTCCCGGTGATAGTGGCCGGCTTCACCGGCTCGCTGATGGTGATCTCGGTGAACGCGTGGATGCAGCACCCGTCTGGCTTCCGGCTGGTGCATGGCCGGGCGGTGGACGTGCACCCGTTGGCGGCGCTGTTCGGCAACAGCTTCCTGTGGAACGAGCTGATCCACATGTACGTGGCGGCGTACATCGTGGCCGGCTTCCTGCTGGCGATGCCGTACGCGATCGCTCGACTGCGCGGTAGATGGGGTAGATATGAGAGGACGGCGTTCGCAGTGCCGGCGACGATCGCGGCGGTGGCCTCGCCGGCCCAGGTCCTGATCGGCGACTGGGCGGCGCGGGACGTCGCGACGCAGCAGCCGACCAAGCTGGCGGCGATCGAGGGACTGACACACACCACCCGCGGGGCGGCCGAGCACCTGCTCGGGTGGTACTCACATGGGCAGGTGAAGTTCGGGATCGCGATCCCGAAACTGCTGTCGCTGCTGGCCTTCCACAACCCCAACGCGAAGGTGCAGGGACTGGATGCGGTGCCGCTGTCCCAGCGCCCGCCGGTGAACCTCGAGCGGGTGTCCTTCCAGCTGATGGTGGGCATCGGCACGGGCCTGGCGGCGCTCGGAGTGGTGTTCCTGTTCGTGCGCTACCGCCACGGGCGCCTGCCGCGAGCGCGCTGGTTCTACCTGGCGGTGGCAAGCGCCGGGCCGCTGTCGTTCGTGGCGTTGATCGCCGGCTGGATCGTCACCGAGGTGGGGCGCCAGCCGTGGGTGGTCTACCGGGTAATGACAAGCGCCGAAGCGGTCACGCGGGCGCGCGGTGTGCCGGTCAGCTACGGCGCACTGTTGGCGGCATACATAGTGGTGGGCTGCGGCGTGGCGTGGGTGCTCAGGCGCCTCGCCCGGGCACCCTTGGATGGCCCCGAGGACCCGTTCGGCGGCGGGCCGATGCGGGCGCTCGCGAGCGGGGCGTGAGGCGGGAGGCAAGCGGGCGTGCACCTCTACGATCTACCGATGACCTGCAGCCTGGCTGGGGTGGCGCTGTACGCGGTGCTGGGCGGGGCTGACTTCGGGGCGGGCCTGTGGCAGTTGACGTCGATCCTCGCGCCCGGGCGCTCGGACGCCCAGCGCAGGGCGGCGGCAAGGGTACGCGAGCACGCCCACCACTCGATGGGACCGGTGTGGGAGGCCAACCACGTGTGGCTGATCTTCGTGCTGACGGTCACCTGGACGGCGTACCCGAGCGCATTCGGGGCGATCGCCTCGACGCTCGCGATCCCGCTGTTCATCGCTGGGCTCGGGGTGGTCTTCCGCGGCGCGGCGTACGCGCTGCGAGCGGGAGGTGCCAAGCCGTCGGAGCTCGGCACGATCGACACGATCTTCTCGCTGTCCTCGCTGCTGACACCATTCGCTCTGGGCGCGATGGTCGGGGCGATCGCCTCGGGGCGAGTGCCCGCCGGGAACGCGGCGGGGAACATGGTCACGAGCTGGCTGAACCCGACCTCGGCGCTCGTCGGCGTGCTGGCGGTGGCGGTGTGCGCATACATGGCCGCCGTGTACCTGGCGGCGGACGCGGCCCGCCACGGTGAGCGTGAGCTGGCAGAGCAGTTCCGCGCGCGAGCCCTGTTGGCGGGCCTCGTGGCCGGCGCGGTGGCGATCGCCGGCTTGGCGGTGCTGCACTCCGACGCGCACCGGCTGTACGCGCGACTGACCGACGGGCCGGGTCTCGCCGGGCTGGTGGTGTCGATCCTCGCGGGGGCGAGCACGCTGGCGTTGGTCGGCGCACGGCGTTTGGAGCTCGCGCGCGGCTCGGCGGCGCTGGCGGTGGTGGGCACGATCGCCGGCTGGGCACTCGCTCAGCAGCCGCTGTTGCTCGTCCACCTGACGCTGCGTCAGGCGGCCGCGGGGCACGAAACGCTGGTGGCGCTGCTGGTGGCGATCGCGGTCGGTGCGGCGATCCTGTTCCCATCGCTCGGGCTACTGTTCGGCCTGTTGCTGCGCGGGCGCTTCGACCCCGCGGACGCGGACGCAGACGCGGAGCCTCGGGTGGCGCCACCGTGGGATACGACACCAATCGGTTTGCTGTCCGTGTCGTCGAACGGCCTGCGGGCACGGCTGTCACTGGCGGGGCTGCTTGGCGGGCTCGGACTGCTGACGGCCGCCGAAGCTCCGTGGGCTCACGCGCTCGGCGTGGTGAGCCTGTTCGTGTGCATGCTCTTCGCGTTCCTGGCGGTGGATCCGCTGGAGCTGGCGCGGGCGCAGGACGGGCGATGACCTCCTGAAACACGAGGAGACCATTCACTCGGGGAACATTCGTCCTCTTACTCGAAGCGGTCGTCGGGTTGGGGTAACTGGGCCGTCGCGGTGGCAAAGAGATCATCGCGCGAACGAGAAATGTCCCCATCGCAATCCCCAGGAGGCGATCCCTTGCATTTCAGTAACCGTACGAGCCGTGCCCACGGCAACCTGCGCATCCGTCTCGCCATCTGCGTCCCGGCCATCTCGGCGGCGGTACTGCTGGCAGTGGCACCCGTAGCGGCTTGCGCGAGCGACAGCTCGGTGACACCGGTCGCCGTGAACGTCACCAGCGGTCAGCTGGGAGCCCTCGACCTCAGCGGTCTCGGACTGGAATCGGGCCAGCTCGCGAGCGCCCTTGCGAGGACCCCCGCGCTCAGCAGCCTGCCGAGCGGAACCCTCAACTCACTGCTCGGTGGATTGCCGACGAACAACACGCTTCAGGACCTGCTGGCCGAAGTCAAGACGGCAACCGGCGTGGAAGTCACCACGGGCGAAGCCCTCGGAGTCGTGCTCGGCGACGCCGCCGCCAACCCGGACGTCCTCTCGAACCTGCTCGGCAAGGTTTCCTCGCTGCTCCATGGCACCCCGCAGGCCAGCGCGCTCGAGGCGCTCCTCACGAACCTCACCGGCGGACTGACACCAGCCCAGCTGCAGCAACTCGAGACCCAGCTCGGGACTACGGGCACCCCCGCGGAACTGGCCGGCACGCTGGCGAGCAAGCTCGCGAACGGTGAACTCAACAGCGAGCTCGCCACCATCCTGGGCGAGCTGGGGACCACGACCACGACGACCGGCGATCAGGCGGCCACGACCGTCGGGACGACGGTCGGCAAGCTCGCCGGCGAGCTAGGCGTGGGCGAAGAAGTCCTGAAGGCGGCATCTGGGACGAGCACCCCGCTGGGATCGCTCGGCGGCTTCCTCGACACGCTCGCCGACCCGACCGGCTTGACGCTCGCGACCGTGCCGAGTACGCCGGGCACAACGACGACCAACGATGGCTCGACGACGACGAACAACACGAGCACGACCAACGCGACGAGTGCCACCACCCCGGGCGCCGCCGCTCACGGCGTGAGCTCGGCAACCGGCAAGGTCAAGATCCTCAGCCACAAGCTCAAGGGGCATGCGCTCGTGCTGGTCGTGCGCGTTCCCTCCGCGGGTGAGCTGGCGGTCACCGGCGCACACGCCAAGCGCGTGCTCAGGAAGTCCAAGAAGGCCGCGACCGTGACCCTCGAAATCCCCCTGACCAACGCCGCGGCCGCGGACGTCCGTCGTGGGCACAGGCTGAAGCTCCAGCTCAAGGCCACGTTCAGGCCACTGAGCGGAACGAGCTCTTCGGCGAGCGCCGCCTTCGAGGTTCGCTAGACCTAGAGCGGGCGCGGCTTCGGCGCGCGTGATCGGGCTCCACGGGTAGAGGTCGAGCGACTGCGTGCCGACGGGGTGCTCATAGCGAAGTTCCAGGTAGCGCGCGACCACCTCGGAGCCGAAATAGCTGGGCGGCTCGAGACCCGCCGCCTGAGCGGCAGGCGAACCTTGGACACCGTTCTCGCCGACCCGCCCCACAAGGCGGGGCGGCGGCTTAGCCGAACCCGAGCTGCATGATCAGCACCCCGACCATCGCCGCCAGGCAGAGCACGTGCCCGCGAAAGATCGAGCGGGCGAGCGCGCTCTTGTGCTCCGGCGTATCCGCACGCGTGCCCAGCCGCACGGCGCTCGGCACGATGCGCCCGCCCGCCAGCGCGATCGCGGGCACGGCCAGCGCGAGCGACGTGAGATCGATCCAGAGCGCCGGGTGACCGTGCACGATCTCGACGACGATCGCCGCCAACGTCGCCAGCATGACAGTCGCGATCAGCCGATTCATGGGCCGCGCGGAGGTGGTCACCCGGGCGTAGTACGCGGCGATCGAAGCGAGCACCGCCTCTGGCAGCACACCGTCGCGGTGGCGAGCCACCTGCACGTCGAACATCAGGTCGAACCACAGAACCGCCGCCAGGAACCCCGCGCCGGCCGCAACGAACGCGTTCACCCGGGCAACCCTGCTCCCATTACCCTCACACGCCCGAGAACGCCCGCTCAGACGCCGTGGGCCGCCGCCTTGGACGCGGTGGCTTGACTCAGCCGACCCGTTTGACGTACACGAGCCACGGCTCGCGCACGCCACCCACCCGCGCGTACACCGCCTGCGCACGCGCGTTCTCCGGCGCGGTCTCCCATTCAAGGCGAGACGCGCCGCGCTCGGCGCACAGCGCCACGCAGCGCTCGATCAGGCGGTCGGCCAGCCCCAAGCCGCGCGCGTCGGGGGCCACGAACAGGTCGTTCATGATGCCGATGCGAGCAGCCTCGGTCGTGTCCCAGCTCCAGAACACCGTCGCGAAGCCCACCGCCCCACCGTCGGGGTCGCGGGCGACCAGCTGAACACCCTCGCGCCGCGGGTCGGCGATCAGCATGCTCGACAGCTCGAGCAGCGCGTCGTCCGACGGCGACTCCTCGTAGAAGTCGCAGTACGCCCGCATCAACGGCAGCAGGTCGGCCAGATCGCCGCTGCCGACCGGCTCGATCGTGTGCTCGGCGGACACGATCTGAGTCTAGGTATAACGCCGGGATGCACGCAGGCACCGGGACCTACCCCGAGACGCGCGACCTCAGGGTGATATTCGTCGGCGACTCGACCGTCGCCGGCGTCGGCGACCCCGCCGGCCAGGGCTGGGTCGGCCGGGCGGTGGCCGGGGCGTTCGCCGCCGGCGTGCCGCTGACCGCGTACAACCTCGGCGTCAGGCGCGACACCTCCGCCGACGTGCTCGCGCGCTGGCGGTCCGAGTTCCAGGCACGCCTGGCGCCGGGCGCCGACTGTCGCGTGGTGTTCTCCTTCGGCACCAACGACGCGACCATCGAGCACGGCGCGCGGCGGGTCCCCGAGGCGCAGTCGCTCACCAACCTCGCCCACGCGATCGACCAGGCGGCCGCGCTGGCGCTGCCGACGCTGATCGTCGGCCCCGCCCCGGTCGAGGAGCCCGCGCACCGCGACCGCATCGTGGCGCTGTCCGCCGCGTTCGCCCGGGTCGCCGCCGAGCGCGGCGTCCCCTACCTCGAGGTCGTCGGCGCGCTCAGCCAGGACCCCACGTGGACGCGCGAGGCGCGCGAAGGCGACGGTGCCCACCCGGCGAGCGGCGGCTACTCGTTGCTCGCCGGGCTGGTCATGAAGCGCTGGCTTCGGTGGCTCGCATAGGGTGCTGATGGCGCGCGGGCCAACAATCACGGTCCGACCCACGCCTTAGACTGGCGACAATGGAATCGCTATCTCGACCAGTAGCTGACGCTCGATCTGTGTCCGAACTGATCGACCAGGCACGCCAAGGAAAGCTACGCATTCCCCCGTTTCAACGGCGCTTTCGCTGGTATGGCACCGATATCGAGCGACTCTTCGACAGCATTCGCAGAGGATATCCTGTGGGCAGTCTCTTGCTCTGGGAGCGCCCCGCGAGTGCGGGTGTCGTCGAGTTCGGCCCGGTCCAGATCGACGCCCCTGAGATGGACAATGCATGGTGGGTCGTCGACGGACAACAACGACTTACGAGCGTCATCGGGGTGCTCGCCAGCCCTCCCAACCCTGGCACAGAGTTTGACCTTTACTACGACCTCTCAACAGCCGAGTTTCGCCGTCCTGGCGGCCGCCGGCCACGATCTGATTGGGTTCCCCTGAGACGCGTCGCGGACACAAACGACTTCGTGAACTGGCTTCTCGAGTTCCGCGATTCCGGCGCCACACCCGAGCAAGTGCAAAGCGCAACAGAACTGGGAAATCAGCTGCGTGACTACAAGATCCCGGTATCGCTCGTACGCGACGCTGCCGAGAGCGAGCTACGCGTCATCTTTGATCGAATGAACACATTCGGACGCCGCCTGACTCAGGCGGAGGTGTTTCAATCGCTCCACGCAGCTAGCGATGGCTCAAAACCTGCAGACTTGCGAACACTCGTTGAAGAGGTACGCGACCTTGGCTTCGGCTCACTTCAGGAAGATACGGTGCTGCGCGCCGTTCTGGCGGTGCGCGGCGGCGATCCGTACCGCGACTTCCGTAACGAGTTTCGCAACGGCGAGGATCCAGCAGCCGCCTTTGTAACCACATCGGATGCCTTGCGGCGCACGATTGACTTCCTCCAGCGAGACGCCCATATCCCCCATCTTCGGACATTGCCGTACGTCTACGTGGTGCCGGTACTAACACGCTTCTTTGCTCTACATCCTGACGCGTCTGCGCGTAGCCGCCTGCTGCTCAGGCGCTGGCTCTGGCGCGACGCTGTCGCAGGAGGCAGTGGCAGCTCGGGAGCAGCGCCGATCATGCGACGGGCGGCGCAGGCGATTACCGACGACGAGACAACCAGCGTGCAACAGCTCCTGAAGCTTGCACCACCCACAGAGCACCCAACACTGGATCTGTCATCCCATCAGCTGAATAGGGCTGCCAGTCGAATCAATCTTGCACTGTTGGATCAGCTGCATCCCCTTGACCTCCAGACGGGAGAACGCGTTGACGTGCCCGCCCTGCTCGATGGCGGCGAACTGCTGCGGATACCGTCTAGCTCTGGAAGCGTGGACAGTATCGCTAGCGTGTTTCTGCACGCAACGCTCCGCGATGATGAGTTGACCGGGGTGTTCGCCAACGCCTCTCTGGAGGCACTTCAGAGTCATGCGTTGACGAGTGCTGCGGCGGTCGCAGTGGATTCCGGGCTCGGCGCGATTGTTGCGGGGCGACTGGAGTCGCTTACCGCCCTCCTTCCCAAGCGAGTGACGGCTCTAGCCGAGCCAGAGAAAAGTGACCGGCCCGCAATTGCGTCGCTTGCAATCGACGACCCATCAGAGTAGTGACAACCCTCGTCGTACACGTTGGAGGGATACGCGCAGGACTCCTCCATCAGAGCAACGAGGGATCGTTCTTTGAGCTCGACGACGACTACCTTTCCACGCCCAATCGCCCCGTCCTCGGGCAGATTTTCGAGGACGACCCCACCCGACCTCATCGTACTCGCCAAGGTGTGCCACCCTGGTTCGCGAACCTTCTCCCAGAAGGTCCCCTGCGTCAACTGATCGCAGAACGCGCGGGCGTGAGCGAACGCCGGTCCTGGTTCTTGCTCAAACTCCTAGGTGACGATCTCCCCGGTGCCGTGACAATTGAGACACCAGAACTCCAAAGCCTCGAAGACGAGCCCGAGCCTTTGGCTACAGACCCAGAAGAGCTTCCGCTTCGATTTTCACTAGCGGGCGTTCAGATGAAGTTCTCGGCAATCATGGCCGGACGAGGCCTCACGATCCCTGCCCAGGGCCAAGGTGGCGACTGGATAGTAAAGCTTCCGGACCTACGCTTTCAAGGCGTCCCAGAGAATGAGTATCTTATGATGCAACTGGCAGGTCGCTCCGGTATTGAAGTGCCGACTACAACACTTGTTCCAGTCGGAAGCATCGCTAACCTCCCGGAGCGGTTCACGCAGTCAGATAGCCAGGCGCTAGCGGTGCAACGATTCGACAGGAGCCCAACCGGGCGAGTACATATCGAGGATTTTGCGCAAGTACTAGATGTCGCACCACGAAAAAAGTATGGTGCTACAAACTATGAGACGATGGCGCGAGTGATCGCGGCCGTCTGTCGCGATCATGACGTCGACGAATTCATTCGGAGACTCGTATTTATGATCGCCATCGGCAATTCTGACGCACACGCTAAGAACTGGTCCCTTGTCTATCCTGACGGCCGCTCTGCGTGCCTCGCTCCAGCATATGACCTGGTTGCAGTGAGCCTATACGAGAAGATCGAGAGCCGCCTGCGACCACAGCTGGCGCTAAATCTTGCAGGCGTCCGAGACTCATCAGTCGTCACACACTCGACCTTTCAATATTTCGCGCGGCGGGCTGGTCTTGACGGCGAGCGAGTAGCCATGATCGTCGACGACGCGGTTCACGCAATTCGTGCGTCCTGGGATGAGGTAAAGAATACGCCGGAGCTGCCCCACAGCCCCGATCTAAGAGCGATCCTAGATGAGCGCATTGGCAACCTACCCCTCTTCCGCTGATCGAAAGGTTGAGCCTGGCGCTGCTTGCCGGCGAGACAAACAGCGCCAGCCCCGATGCACCCGCGTCGACGGCACTCGCGTGCGTTCAACTGACGGCCAGCTCGTGCACCTGGGTCACGCGGATGCTGTTGCCCGACGGGTCGCGGAAGCCCGAGTCGATGCCGTACGGGCGCTCTTCGGGCGCTTCGGTGAACTCGACGCCGCGGCCGCGCAGCTCCTCGTAGGTGGCCTGGCAGTCGCCGGTCGTGAGGAACACCGTCCCGGCGAAGCCCTTGGACATCAGCTCGCGCACCTGCTCGGCGGTGTCCGCGTCCATGATCGGCGGGCCGGGGATCCTCATCAGCACGATCGACACGTCCGGCTGTCCGACCGGGCCGACCGTCAGCCAGCGGAAGTTACCCATCTCGGGCACGGTCGCGTCGATGCGCACCTCCATGCCGAGCTTCTGGGTGTAGAACGCGAGCGCCTCGTCCTGGTCGTGGACCCACAGGTGCGCGTTGGCGATCCTCAGCATCTTGTCCTCCTGTTCACTGTCTCGGGGGCAGCAGTCCTTGGCGATGCTAGGCCGCCGAGGAATCGCTGTCTTCTCGAAACGTGCGGTGTTGCGGGCGGCCGTAGAAGCGCGCCACGCATGCCGGCACCTGCGCCCGCTGGGCGGCCGGCGGGTACGCCGCGCGGTAGGCGGTCGGCGTGACGCCGTAGGTGCGGCCGAAGCTGGTGGTGAACGAGCCGACGCTGCTCAGCCCGACCGCGAAGCAGATCTCCGCGACCGAGCTGTCGGTGTCGCGCAGCAGCGCCGCCGCCCGCTCCAGCCGGCGCGTGAGCAGGTAGGAGTGCGGGGACTCGCCGAACGTGCGCCGAAACTCGCGGCTGAAGTGCGCCGGCGAGAGCCCGGCCGCGCGCGCCAGGTCGCGCACCTCGAGCGGCTCGAAGTAGCGCGCGTCCGCCAGGTCCCTGGCGCGCAGCAGATGGCGGGCTGGCGGGGCGAACGCCATACGAAACGATTATCGCGCTGCTGCGGATGCTGCGCTGAGCGTTACTAGAGTGTGCCCGTGGCGTACGCCCCACCCCAGGAGACCCTCGATCGCTACGCATCTGTGCTCGTGGAGTTCGCGCTCGGGGGCGGCGACGGGATCAAGCCCGGGGAGGTCGTGCGGGTGGTTGCTCCGGAGAGCGCCAAGCCGCTGTACGCGGCGCTCAACCGAGCGGTGTGGCGCGCCGGCGGGCACGTGCTCGGCGGCTACCAGCCGGACGACGACCCGGAGGTCAACCTGGCGCGGGACTTCTTCGAGCTGGCCGGCGAGGCGCAGCTCGATCACTTCCCCGCGCAGTACACCCGCGGCCTGGTCGACCAGATGGACCATCAGGTGACGGTGATCGCCCCCAGCGACCCGCGCTCGCTGGACAAGGTCGACCCGGCGCGCATCATGCGCCGCGGCGAGGCGATGCGGCCGCTGCTCGACTGGCGCGGCGAGAAGGAGAACGCCGGGCGCTTCACGTGGACGCTCGGCCTGTACGGCACACCGAAGATGGCCGCCGAGGCGGGCATGAGCGTCGAGGAGTACTGGGAGCAGATCAGCCATGCGTGCTTCCTCGACAGCGAGGAGCCGCTGGCGCGCTGGCGCGAGGTCGGCGAGCGTTTGGAGAGCACCCGCGAATGGCTCGACTCCTTGGAGATCGAGCGGCTGCACGTCGAGGGCGAGGACGCCGATCTGTGGGTGAAGGTCGGCGAGCGCCGGCGCTGGCTCGGCGGACGCGGGCGCAACATCCCGAGCTTCGAGCTGTTCACCAGCCCCGACTGGCGCGGCACCGAGGGCTGGATCTACTGCAACCAGCCCCTGTATCGATATGGCAGCCTGGTCAAGGGTATCCGCCTGACCTTCGCCGACGGGCGCGTGACCGCCGCGAGCGCCGAGGAGAACGAGCGCGTCCTGACCGAGATGATCGCTACCGAGGGAGCCGACAAGGTGGGCGAGTTCTCACTCACCGACCGACGCTTCTCGCGGATCACGCGCTTCATGGCCCAGACGCTGTACGACGAGAATGTCGGCGGCACGTTCGGCAACACCCACATCGCCCTCGGGCGCTCCTACCAGGACGCCTACGACGGCGATCCCGCTCCCCTCGGCCAGGAGGACTGGCAGCGACTCGGCTTCAACAGCTCGAGCGTGCACACCGACATCGTCTCCACCACCGACCGCGTCGTCACCGCCACGCTCCGTGACGGCAGCGAGCGGGTCATCTATCGCGAAGGCGAGTTCCAGCTCGATTAGCGCCACGCGGTCGGTCCGGCACAAGCGGGAGCGGCTCGGCCGACCCAAGCTCTAGAGGCTTGATGTGGGTTTATCGGCCGTCGTAGGCGGCGAGTGCGCGGGGTGGCCGGCCGGTGAGGTTGTTGATGAGCATGGCAAGGGTGAGCGC